>Ga0137398_10000055_pt1 | contig 29375 bp, 25 predicted proteins | sample czorhiz216metaG_FD_106659 | JGI IMG/M metagenome (GOLD analysis project Ga0137398, IMG submission 106659) | Vadose zone soil microbial communities from Angelo Coast Range Reserve, California, USA - czorhiz2.16 metaG | ecosystem: Environmental > Terrestrial > Soil > Vadose zone | place: USA...
ACTTGTCGCGCTTGGCTGCGGCGATGTGAATTCGTCGCCGGGCCTCACGAGAAACGTCAATGCTAAGCCGCGCTCGTCGCTGGTGCATAGTCGCCATTTACGATCAATCCCTATACAACCACACTGGCACACATACGTAAATGTGTCAACGTGAAGATGGCTTGAAGATGGCGCCGCTTTTCAATTCCTTGGTGAACTGCTGCCGGCGCCATCGGATTCCTCGAAATCGAAGGCGGCGACGACTGCTTTGGCAGCAACCCTGAAACAGAACCTCGCCGATCTCGTGGAACCGGACGATCGCGGCCGTCCGCGCCTGACTTTCGCGCTGCCAGACGCGACTGCTCTCGATGGGCTGACTAACGTCCTCGCGCGCCTGCTGGTCCGGACTCAGCCGACTTTGGAGCAACTCAAGGATGGTCCAAAACTCGTAAGCGCAACCGAGGCAACGACTTAGATTGATTTTGTGTCCACTTAGAAGGCAGACGCTCTATCCAACTGAGCTACGGGCGCACATCAAGAGTTAATTCTCAGACATTTGCGGCCCGAACGGCACAGGATTTGAGCTGGTAGTGCTTGCGTAAGGGACAGACGCTCTCGAGTTTTCCGCAAAAAGTATTGCCGACCGAATCCTCACCGATCGTCGGGGCCTAGTCGGGCGCAAGGCCTCTTGGAGTGCGGCAGTCCCAGCCCCACTTTTCTGAGGCCAGTAGCAATCCTTGCCATCTTCCTCACCACCACCAGCCATCGCTCATCAAGGTACTATTGCCAAATCCGAGCCTCTCATGTATGCTGTGATCATGTTGACTTTCCCCCAGAAGAATGTGCAGCTCTGCATCTGTTGTACGTTCTGTATGCGTGTTTCTTCTGGCGCGGGGAGGCTAAGCTTCTAAAGTTTCAGTTTAGCCTCAAGAGTTCTTCAACCCACCGTCAGAAACGAACTGGCAGGTGGGTTTTTTGTTTTGCATCAAACGATCTTCTAAGCTGAACGCAAAAGGAGAAAGCAATGTCCGACTACAAACATCGCGAAGTTCTGGTTTCAACCGATTGGGCCGCGCAAAATCTCAATTCCTCCAATCTCCGCCTCGTCGAAGTCGACGTGGACACCACCGCCTACGATCAGGGACACATCCCCGGCGCCGTCGGCTGGAACTGGCAGACCCAGCTTCAGGACAATATCCGCCGCGACCTGATCGACAAGTCCACCCTCGAAAAGCTTCTCAGCACCTCCGGCATTTCTAATGACACAACGATTCTTCTCTATGGCGACAACAACAATTGGTTCGCCGCCTACGCCCTTTGGCAATTGAAGCTGAACGGCCACAAGGACGTCCGCCTCATCAACGGCGGCCGCAAGAAATGGCTCGAAGAAAAGCGCCCGGTCACCAAGGATCCCGCAAACGTCACGCCTGCGTCCTATCACGTGTCCGGCACCGACGATTCCCTTCGCGCTCGCAAGGAAGAAGTCTTCGCCATCCTCGAAGGGCGCAAGCCCGGTCAACTCGTTGACGTTCGCTCTGTGGATGAATTCACCGGCAAGATCATCGCCCCTCCAGGCATGACCGAAACCGCCCAGCGCGCTGGCCATATTCCCCAGGCCGCGAATATCCCCTGGGCTCAGGCTTCTAACGAAGATGGCACCTTCAAGTCCTTCGACGACTTAAAAAAACTCTACGAGTCCAAAGGCATCACCGGCAAAGACGAAGTCATCGCCTACTGCCGCATCGGCGAGCGCAGTTCGCACACCTGGTTCGTCCTCAAGTATCTGCTGGGCTTCAACCAGGTCCGCAACTACGACGGCTCCTGGACCGAGTGGGGCAACCTCATCGGCGCCCCCATCGTCAACGAAACCCGTGCCGCCCAATCCGAGCTGGCGGCTTCAGCCCGCTAGCCAGCGCCGCCGTTTCTTGTGGGGGCGCAGGATGCTGCGCTCCATCTCGGCTCAAAATTTTAATCAGGAGAACTTTTCGCTAAGGAAGACAGAGTTGACAGTTGCAGCAAAGAAGCATTCACGCATTATTCTTTCTGACTGCAACAGAGAACTGACAACTGAAAACCATTCGGAATGAAAAAGGAGAGTTCATCACCAAGAGTTTGCAAGTGCAGAACAGAAGCTTCGGTGCATTTTTTTCTGACTGATAACTGATTACTGAGAACTGACAACCTTTCAGTCCGGTGGCGCGGTCGCCAAGTGGTAAGGCAATGGTCTGCAAAACCATTTCATTCGCACGGTCAGATGCGGAATCAACGACTTGCAAAGAGATTGTATGGGGTAAATAGGCGATACGTGGGCGGTTTGGGTACAGCTTTGGGTACAGATTTTGGGTATAAGGTGGCGATGCCGAAGCGGTCGAGGCGTCGGTCTGCAAAACCGATCTTAGTGGGTTCGAGTCCCACCGTCACCTCCATATTTTACTGGCTTTCCAGATGATACCCGAGCGTGTTACCAGTGCTTCCTCACTTTGGCAGCAGAAAGTTCGAGTTCCCTCCGTTCAGGGGTGGTGGCAAGCCCTGGTCGGGTTTCTGCATCCTCGGCGTCCAAGCTGAAGCCCACGACCGTTCACCTGTGTGGATAAGTGTGCGGATTCAACTCCCAAGAAAGAGCACCGTGATACCGTGGAAATCGCAATGAGCGCCATACTGTTATTGTTAATCATCGGTCCACATATTGCCCTCGGAACTGCGTGGGTGTCCTGGGGGCTATCTCCGTTAAGATTTCAGCCCCCAAGGTGGCGAACCATCCTTCTATTCTCTGGCCTTCTCGCCTGTTCTCTCAACATCGCAATTTTTTGGGCGTATGTGATTTGGCTGAGGTTTCACCAGACTGACCTATCTTGGTGGAAAGGGCGCGATAACTTTGAAGGAATTTGTGATTTCCTGATTGGCTTTGGCCTATTGGCGGCAGTTTTCGGAAAAGGGCGAGCAAGGCCGCCGGTCTTCATTGCTGCGGTGACCGGGTTCCTCATGTGGGTTATCGGGCATGTGGGCATTTTGTAAGCGGGCCGATAGAGGAGGCGGTAAAATCTATAAATGCGCCAGCAGTTGACCGCCCCTTTTCTCTACGCGGCATTCTTCTCGGCACTTCGGCGTTCACAGCGGCAGGTTCCACTGCGCTAGGCCCTGGAATGCTCGCCCCATTTAACCGTGCGGTCTGGGAATTCTACGCCCACAGAAAAGCGGTCCCTTGTTCTCTGCAAACAGTAAATCACTCTTCCGACTTGCGGAAATTCCCCCGTTAAAGGCGTAACAAGCGACTCTTCACCAGACTGCCAAGACCGCTTGCTGATTACACGCGCACCGTGGGGACTGATATTTTCCGTAAGCGTTTTCTCACTAGCGCGGGGTTCTTCCAGGCTTGAGAGGCAGATGGGAACAGAAGAAGGAAGGCGCTTCTCAATCCTGCCATGTGCGTGTGCCGCCTTGCCCGTCCCAAAATGCTTATCCAGCGTCATGGTTGCGCCTTCCAAAACGAGGCGACAATCACTGCACCGATTCAGATGCTGCTCAACCTCACCTGCTACGCTCGGCGAGAGCTTTCGTTCCAAGTACCAGCAAAGCAAATGGACGGTATCTCGACAATCCATGTATGTCCAACTTCCTCAGGTCCGGCGTGGGTGGGCCCATTTTCATCCGGATAGGCTGCAATAAGACATGGCGAAAAGCTGTTCAAAATGGAACACTCAGGATTCGCCGGACATGGGCCAGCAACGGCGAAACTCTTTTGGGACTTGTGGAACAAGAAATAGAATTGTGCCTCCGAGGGCAACTAACCGGGAGTTGGCCCGCTGACTGCTTCACGGATTTTTCTTCTGCCCCTTTTGTTGCGACTGCTGCTGCTTCTGTGTCGCTGCCTTCTCCGCCTCTTCCAGTGCCTTCCGGAAATTCTCCACCGCAGCCACCCCCGGCGGTTTCAATCCGTCCTTTGCAACGTATCTCCATACGGGCGCGCTACTCGCCCCGTATGCGTCTCCTCCCCGAAACACTTCGAAGATATCTTCTGCTATCGACCCCACTTCCATCCCCGGACTCGCCCCTCCGCTCGCATTTCCCGTGTGCGTTCCATCGGGAGGCCGCCCTTGCTGCACGCCAACCCGTACATGGCTGTCCGTGGTCTCAATCGTTCCGGGACGCGTATCCACTGGACCCCCACTAATCGTCGGATTCGCAATCTTTCCTGTTCCTTTTCTAACCCCAATCACCAGGTCCGCCGTGAACGCCTCCTGCATCAGCCGGAATCGTCCCCACTTCATGATCGCTTTTTCCACCTCTTCTTGTGCCTTGCGGTTCGCAAATGGATCATTCATCGGCTCGCCTGTGTCTGGCAAAATCAATACCACCACTGTCTGCGCCTTCAACACATAATCCGGTAGCAATACCTTCTCGTTGTTCTTTGCGCTCGCCAACACCACCAGTGCCATCGCTGCCGTGATCGCTGCCGCCACTCTCCCCATCTGCTCAATCTTTCTCCGCAATGGTCTCTTCATCACCTCCTCCCACCCTCTACTCCACGCCATTATATCTCCGAGGCGGCGAGGTAACGATACAAGAACCACACTACTGCCGAATGGTGGCCCGGGAACGGTAAACCCTTCTGGCGGGTATGGGACAAGGCGTGATGAAGATGGAGTACCGGGGCTATGACATACGTTTGGCGCGATGATTCGCCTTCTTGGCCGCTTTCCGCTGCGCCTTCTCGTATTTCTTTGTTGCTTTCTGCTGCTTCTTGGCTACCTTCCTATTCATCTTCTGCTGCTTCTTGTTCGCCTTCCTGGACTGGCGTGCACTTTCTGCGACACTCATTTGTTGAGCTTTAGCCGGTATTGACCATGCAACACTCAAGGCGACCAGCAGTGTCAAGACAGCAATTCGTTTCATTCGGAATTTCCCCTTTGACTTCAAGAACGACACCAGTTTATACCCATCTCGCCCGTGAAAGGCTCAAATCTGACCGCCTGGAACCGCCGACCTCGTGATTACATGTGAAATTGAGCCCGCTGATCGCCGCCGAACCATCTAGAGTCGCTGCCGCAATGGCCGACATTCGCATTGGCACATCCGCGTTCACGGCTGAAGGTTGGTCCGCGAGTTTCTATCCTGCCGACGCATGCAGGGCTTATTCGCGTGACAACGGCGACATCAGTATCCCTTGACACTGCTCCACTTTAGATCGTTAGTGCAGTAAATACCCACGACAGATGATTCCACGGAGGTCCAGCTCATGAGAGTGGCCTGCTCATTGATTCTTTCCTCATCACTTCTTTTCCCAAGTGCGGCGCTACCCTTAACGCAGGCAACGCAAGATAAGAATGCCAAAGAGTCTGTGCAGGAGCCCCAACCGGTGGCTCCAGTCGTCAAGCAACCTCTGGCATTTGGTTTAGAGGATTCGACACCCGTCAAGCTCCGCATAAATAGGAACATTTCGTCTGCTGATGCTCAGTCAATGAAACCGTTGATTTCGAAGTTCTTGAGGAAGTTAAGGTCCACGATGTCGTTGTGATTCCGCGTGGAGGAACGGCTTGGGCAACGGTAACTGAGGCCCAACCTAAGAGAAGAATGGGACGAGCAGGCAAGCTCAACATCAACATTGACAATGTGCGTCTTGCTTCTGGCGAGAAAGTGGCTTTGCGGGCGGTCAAAGATGTGAAAGGCGGCGGCCATCAGGGCGCAATAAGAGGGGCAATTGTAGCGACAAGCATCGTCTTTTTTCCGGCAGCTCCTCTTTTTCTTCTCGTGCATGGGAAAGACATAACGATACCTAAAGGCACCGAGATCACTGCTTACATCAATGGAGATATTCCGCTGGACCCGAAGAAGTTTATGACGCAGACGGCAGTCAGTCCGGAAGCGGGCGCGACCACGGTCCAACCCACCACTGCGATCAAAAATGGGAATGGCTTGGACCCCGCGCTCTCGACAGTGGAAATCAAATCGACTCCTGACGGAGCCGAGATCACAGTGGACGACAAGTTCATGGGCAGCACTCCCTCGTCACTTCGACTTGTAGTGGGCGACCACAAGATTAAGCTCGGAAAGCCAGGCTTCAAGACTTGGGAAAGAACCATGACCGTGGGTACAGGAGCAACCGCCACGGTGAATGCCATGCTCGAAAAACAGGAGTAGGGCCGCACATTTTTGTTCTGACTTATCTGCTACTTGCTTTGGATACTCCTCGATGAAATAATCCCGCGATGATAATTGGTGATCGCCTTCGCACATTTGCGTGAATTCTGCTGACACGTTTTCTGTGGTGACTGGAACAGCGAAGGAGGCGAGATAAAATGAGACGAATGTTTGCTTTTTGTTTCTTACTTGGCGTTCCTTCGTTACTTTTGGCTCAGGTACCGATATCCAAGCCGTCCTTTATGAATGCCGGAGTTGTACAGCACCAGGGGACCGCTGGAACATTGACAGCGAATGACCCGAGGCCGTTAATGCAAGCGATTATTACGATCAGCCAAGAGTACGGCTGGACGGTTGACTTTGAGGACCCTCCATATCGAAGTCATTTGGATCTGGTGGATGACACGGACCCCAACGTCAGGCCAGCGGCTTTGTGAGATAATCCCGTCCATGAAAGCGACTATCGTCGTAATTCCCCAAGCCTTTCTCGTCCTTTCGGCTTCTCTCGCGCCTCTACTGGCGCAGACGCCCAGCACTCAGCAGCAACAGCCCGAGTTCATCCGGGAGGGTCAGCAATTGATGCGCGAAGGGAAGTTGGATGACGCGCTAGCGCTGTATCGCAAGACTCTCCAGACCTCGCCGAATTCTGTTCCAGCCAACATCGGGGCGGGGAATGTCCTCGACCTCAAGGGTCAAGGCGAGGAGGCTCGCAAGTATTTTGCGAAGGCCATTGAGGATGCTGGGGCCGCTCAGCAAGTGGCAAATTCCGACTTCGGACCTGTGAGGTCCACATCGCAAAGAGCGATGGCAATGTCCTATGCCTTCGAGGGAAATTGCAAGAAGACCGTCGAGTACGAGCAACAGGTCTTCGACTACTACGGGAGCGTGAAGAACTTTTTTCAGCAGGGCGAGATTGCCGACGAAGCCGCTCGTGCCTGCATTGACTCAGGCGACTTGGACACCGCCTATCACTGGTATCAGGTAGGCCACGACAATGGACTGAAGGAACCCGACATCAAACCGGCTCGCCAAGACCTTTGGGAGTTCCGTTGGGAGCACGCGCAGGCTCGTATCGGTGCCCGAAGTGGGAATCAAGCCGAAGCGGAGAAGCATGTCGCTGCCGCGAAGAACATTCTCGACAGGGGGACCAATCCCGAGCAGGCCCAATTCCTTCCCTACCTGCAAGGCTATGTCGCATTCTATGCGGGAGATTACAAGACGGCCCTTGAGGAACTGCAAAAGGCAAACCAGAACGACCCCTTCATCCAATGCATGATTGCCCAGACCTACGAGAAGCTAGGCGACAAGGACAAAGCTATGGAGTTCTACCGCAAAGCTTCGACAGCAATCGCTCATAATCCTCCGGCTGCGTATGCGGTACCGCTGGCTAGGAAGAAGCTAGCCTCGCTGCCACGTTAGAGACTTTGGAGGTCGGATTTAACCCTAGCCAATCCTGCTTGATCTCTTTTGCGAACGCGCGTTTGTCCTCGCCCGATTCGCGCCGTGTTTCGCCCCAGGGGAAGACAACATTCGACTTCTCCAATGTTCCGTCGACCTCGCCGCTCCAAGCCGTTGCTATATTACTCTGAGTGATTTTCATGAGGTTTCGCGGGCCGCAGGCCCAAAATGACACTTATGAAAAACATAGTGGGGGTGGGAGTGGGGGTCGTTATGGTTAACTAGACGTCCGACGACGGGTGTCGGCCCCGAGCGAGCAGCCGGAGCGAGGAATCTCTCTTCAACGCCGATGGGGATGCTTATCCTGAGCGACCTGAGGGCGTCGAACGATCTCTGCTCTCTACATTCCTCGGTGACCCGCGACCCCTCACCCGCCGGCCAGTTCCTTCAACAGCGCCTTGCCCTTGCCGAACCACGGCCGCTCGCGCCTCTGCATATACCGCGGCAATGTCCGTTTCTTTGCGAGCAACTTCTGCGCCCACTCGCGCGACTCTTCCCGTCGGTTCGCCGTCTTCAGAAAAACCGCGTAGTTGTAGAGCGTCTCCGGAGTCGTCGAAATCTGCGTGACCTCGGCAAAAAGCTGATCCGCGCGTTCCAGTTGACCCGTTTGTGCACACGCGTTCGCCAGCAGTCCCGCCGCTCGGTAATAATCGAACTTCCGGTCGCCCGCGACCACTAGCTCCAGGTCCGGAATCGCCGCCGCCAGGTCCTTCATTCCCAGCGACGATTGCGCCCGCGAATAAAACGTATAGATTGAATCGCTTCGCCCGGTGATCGCATGATCGAACGCATCGCGCGCCTTTTCAAATTGCCCTTGATCTTTATAAAGCTCCCCAAGCTCTTCGTAATTTGCCGGCGACGGATTATCCAGAATCTCCGTCTCCACTTTCTGGATGCGCGACCTTCGTCCAAACGCCTGAAACACGCCCCGCAGCAACCCCAAGTCCGGCAGCACTTCCGCGACGATATACACACTCGCTCCCAGGAACCCGCCGAAGAAAATAATGTAGAACCAATAGTTCTCTGGCCGTCGCCTCACGAAGTGCACGATCGCCAGTCCTTGCACGATGAAGCCCCACGGATAGAAGAGGTAGCTCAGCCCAAACATGGATGACCATCCCGTCAACAGAATCGCTTGCCTTTACAGGCGGGTCAAACGGAAACTCCGCTCAGTACATGGGGAAGTTACTGCCTGTTTGGAGGATTTCCCGCCTGCTATGATGGTCCTGCATGAATCCCATCGAAACGCTCGGTCTCGCCCTGGGCGCCGGATTTTCCTCCGGGTTGAATCTCTATGCCACTATTGCAACACTGGGCCTTTTCCAGCGCTTCGGCGTGCTCCATTTGCCGCCGAAATTGCAGGTTCTTTCTCATCCCTGGGTGCTCGGAATTGCCCTCGCACTCTACCTACTGGAATTCTTCGCGGACAAGATTCCGTACCTTGACACCGCCTGGGACGCCATCCACACGTTCATTCGTCCGCCCGCCGCCGCGCTTCTTGCTTATGCCGCCGCGGGAGGAGCCGCACCCGAATGGCGCTGGGGCGCCGCCTTAATGGCCGGCGGAATTGCCCTCACCGCCCACGGCACGAAAGCCAGCGCCCGCGCCGCCGTTAACGCCAGTCCCGAACCGCTCAGTAATTGGGCACTAAGCTTTGGCGAAGACGCTCTCGCCGTTTGGCTCACCTGGATGGCGACGGCCCATCCGCTCGCGACAACCATCATCGTTGCCGCACTCGTCGTGCTTTCAGCCTTCCTGCTCTACCATCTTTTCCGTTTTGCGCGCCGCGCCTTCGAGCGCCTGTTCGCTTCTTAATCTCCTTCTAGGGGCGCTCCGGCCGGGTCGGAGCGCCTTCTGGCAAGGCTGATCCGCTATTTCACATACGCCGCCAGCCAATCCAAAAACGTCTTGTACCAAAACTGGCTGTTCTGCGGTTTCAGCACCCAATGCCCTTCGTCCGGAAAAACCACCAGCTTCGATGGGACGCCCTGCCGCTGCAGCGCGCTGAAAAATTCCAGCGATTGCGTGTAAGGCACGCGATAATCTCTTTCGCCCGCAATCACCAGCGTCGGCGTCTTGAACTTTCCCAGCTCGCCCGCGTACGTCACTGGCGCCCACTTCTTGTAACTTTCCGGATTCGTCCACGGCGTACCCTGCATGTCGTGCTCTTCAAACCACAGTTCCTCGGTCGCGTACATCGCCACCTTGTCGTACACACTTGCGTGGCTCACGATCACCTTGAACCGTCCCGTGTGTGTCGCGATCCAGTCCGCCATGTACCCGCCATAAGATCCGCCTGCCGCGGCCATGCGTGTCCCATCGATGAAAGGATATTTTTTTAGCGAGTAGTCCACTCCGTTCATCACGTCGGTGTACGCTTTTCCGCCCCAGTCATTCGTGATTTCATCCGTGAATTTCTGACCATACCCGGTCGACCCGCGCCGGTTGATCATCAGCGTCACGTATCCCGCCGCGGAAAAGACTTGCGCGTTCCACCGGTAGCCCCACGCATTCGTCCACATCGTCTGCGGCCCCCCGTGCAGAATCACCAGCAGCGGATATTTTTTCGTCGCGTCAAATTTCGGCGGCCGCATCAGCATCGCCTGCACTTTCGTCCCTGCGGCGCCGTCGAACCAGAATGTCTCCGGGGCATTCATCTCCAGCGCCGCCAAGATCGGTTCATTCTGATGGGTCAGTTGCCGCACGTTCGAGCCGTCGCTCGATGACGCGAAAATTTCGCCAGGCATTGTCAGGCTCGTCCGCTCAAAGATCAGTGTCTTTCCATCAGCGCTGAGCGAAATCGCCGTGTTGAATCCTTCCGTGATTACTTTTGTCGGCAAGCCGCAGCTACATGCCGGAATCGAATAGACTGGCTGCAACGTTTCGTCCTCTGCTGTGAAGTAAATCGTCTTGCTGTCCGCCGACCACGCTAGCCCGTCCGCGCTCCGGTCAAACGTCTCGGACAGATTTTCGATTTTCCCAGTTTGCCGGTCGTAGAGCATCACTCGCCACCGGTCAGCTTCATATTCGGCGGTGAGCTGCGCGTGATACGCGATGTATTTCCCATCTGGCGAATACACCGGATTCCCGTCGAATCCCGGTTGCGTGGTGATGCGCCTGGCCTCGCCGCCGGCAACCGGAACGATGAACAAATCACCGTTCGTGCTGATCGCTTCCACCTTGTCCGTAACCGCCGTGAAGCACATCTCCTTTCCGTCCGGCGAAAAATTAATATCTCCCGGTCCGCTGCGCTCATCCGGCGGAACGTCGTAGTTCGCGCCCGGCGTCAGATCCCGTGGCGCGGCGCTTCCATCCGCCGGAGCCGCAAACAAATGGCTGCGCTTCCCGTCATTCCAGTGCGTCCAGTGGCGGTACAGAAGATGCTCCGCCACATGCGCTTTCACCTTGCTCTTTTCTTTTTCCGCGTCGCGCTTGCTGTTGCAATCGTCGTCTTTGCAATCCGCATACACCGAAGAAGTAAACGCAATCGTTTTTCCCTCTGGCGACCACTTCACCATGTCCACGCCGGTTGAGAGTTTCGTCAGTGCGTGCGCTTCGCCGCCTTCCATCGAAAGCAAATAGATTTGCGATTCGCCGCCGCGCGAGGAGAGAAACGCGAGTGTCTTCCCGTCCGGCGACCACACTGGCGACGAATCATGCCCGCTCTGCGTCAATTGCATCGCGGAGCCGCTGGTCGTTGACACCATCCAGATATTGCTCGCATTACGGTTGGCTTCCATGTCCGGCGTCGCCACCGTGTACGCGACCCATTTTCCATCCGGTGACGCCTGCGGTTCCCCAACGCGGTGCAACCTAATCATGTCGTCAAAGGTGATGGGATGTTTCGTCACTTCTTGTGCGGAAAAGGCCAGCTCGGCTCCGAGCAGCAACGCGCTCAAGAAACCGCACCGCAGAATGATGCCTTTCATCTCGATTCTTCTCCTGTGAATCACTGTGAGTCGCAACGTTTCTTGCAGAATCAGGCCTTGCAGAATCACGAATGATGTCACGTTTCCCTGCCGAATCCAATAGTCTGGCCCACAATTCGCCGCTCACGTGGATGGATTAACGCGCAACTTGCGTGGGAGTTGCCCGCTTCCGCGCGCCTTGCTGCGTGCAGCTGCGACTCTGATACAATCCTTTGCCGGACATCTCATGCCGACGAGCAGCGGACTTTTCCCCCGCAATTTCAAGAAGACCTTTCCCATTGCCTCTCGCGGAGAAGGTTGCTGGATCATCTCTTCCGACGGCCGCCGATTCCTCGACGCTTCCGGCCAGGCCGCCGTAGTCAGTATCGGTCACGGTGTCCCCGAAATCGGCCGCGCCATGGCGGAGCAGCTGTCGCAGATCGCTTTCGCGCACACTTCGCAATTCCACACCGCTCCCGCGGAAAAACTTGCCGAGCGCTTGCTAGCGATGGCTCCGCCGAATTTCCGTAACAGCGCCCGCGTCTACTTCACTTCCGGTGGCTCTGAAGCTACCGAAACCGCCATAAAACTCGCGCGCCAGTTTCACCTCGAAAGCGGCCAGAAGGAGCGCTACCGCGTTCTTTCCCGCCGCCAGAGTTATCACGGCAGCACTCTTGGCGCGATGTCCGTCAGCGGAAACGTCGCGCGTCGCGCGCCCTACGAGCCGCTCCTCGCGGAATGGGGACACATTGCGCCGTGTTTCTGCTACCACTGCCCTTTCGAAAAAACTTTCCCGCAATGCGACCTCGCGTGCGCCGACGATCTCGAAGTCCATCTGTTCGAACACGAATCCGGTAAGGCCGCAGCCTTCATCTTCGAGCCGGTCGTTGGTGCCACTCTCGGTGCCGCAGTGCCGCCCGAAGGCTACGTCGCGCGCATTGCGGAAATCTGCCGCAAGAACGGAATTCTCCTCATCGCGGACGAAGTTATGACCGGCATGGGCCGCACCGGAAAACCCTTTGCTGCACAACACTGGAACATCGAACCGGACATGATTCTGGTCGGTAAGGGAGTCGCCAGCGGTTACGCCCCGCTCGGCGCGGTTCTCGTTTCCGCCCGCGTCGTCGAAGCATTCGAGCGCGGCTCCTGCGCCTTCATGCACGGCTTCACTTATCAGGCGCATCCGGTTTGTACCGCCGCGGGCAACGCTGTTCTCGACCACCTCGAATCGCACCAGCTCTTTGATCGCGTGAGTCCCGCCGCAAAAAATCTGCGCGACGCTCTTTCTTTGCTTCAATCGCACCCGAACGTCGGCGATCTTCGCGGCCTGGGCCTTCTCTGCAGCGTCGAATTCGTCAAAGACAAAACTACTCACGAACCTTTCCCGAGAGAACAAAACATCACCGAGAGAATTCGCCAGGTCTGTCTCGACGAAAATGTGCTCACCTATCCGACGCAAGGCTGCGTCGATGGCCTCCGCGGTGATCACATCCTTCTCGCGCCGCCTTTCACGGTTTCCCCGGAAGAATCCGCGTTGATCGCTCGCGCGCTCCAGTCCGCTTTGGCAAAAGTGTTTACATCTTGATACGCTGTCTGGCCGTTCTGTTTCGTCGCTGTCTGCGCGGTCGTTTTTTGTGGAGAACAAAATAGCGATGCCACTTCGTTCTCGCAATCTTTACGCCTTCTTCCGTTCTTTCCTCGTTCTTGCCTTCGCGCTTTCCGCTCAGCAGAAACAGTCCGAATCGCCTGCTTCTCCGATTCTAGGTTTTTCTCCGCCGCACGCCGCTGCCGAGCACGTGATCGAAACCGCGTTTCAATCGATTCCGTCTCCCGAAAAAGCGCGCGAATGGCACCGCACCTTCACCGCCGAACCTCACCCCGCCGCTTCCGACCGCAACAACCAGCTCGCTGATTTTGTCGCGGACGAATGGCGCAAACAGGGGTGGGAAGACGTCACCCTTCGCCGCTACGATGTTTTGCACTCGCGCCCGCGCAGCATCTCTCTTGAAATGACGGAGCCGGTCCACTTCACCGCGTCTCTGCGCGAAGATGCTTACGACGCCGATCCGGACACGCAAAACTCCGCCGTCTCCGGCTCGTACTTTGGCTATTCCGCATCGGGCGACGTCACCGCCGAAGTCATCTACGCGCACAGCGGCAATCCCGAAGATTACGATCTTCTTCGGAAAAACGGAATCAGTGTAAAGGGTAAGATCGTTCTCGTCCGCTATTCGAATCCCTACAGCTATCGCGGCTTCAAGGCGCTCACCGCCGAACGGGAAGGCGCCGCCGCTCTGCTCATTTATTCCGATCCCGCGGAAGATGGCTACACGAAAGGAAACGTTTTCCCCGATGGCCCCTGGGGCCCGGAAAGTCACATTCAGCGCGGCGCGATCACTTACGATTACATCGTTCCCGGCGATCCCACCACGCCCGGCTGGGCATCGGTCCCCGGCGCAAAACACATCGCACCGGAAGAAGCGCGTTCGCTCCCGAAAATTCCCGCGCTCCCACTCTCATGGCGCGACGCCAAACCGCTTCTCGAAAACATGAACGGTCTTGAAGCCCCGAAGGACTGGCGGGGCGCTTTGCCCATCACCTATCGCTTCACCGGCGCCGTAAGAGTTCACCTGAAAGTGGACATGGACACCAGCATGCAGCCTTACACGGTCGTCGAAGCACGCATTCGCGGCGGTGAGTTGCCCGACGAATGGGTGTTGCTCGGCAATCACCGCGACGCTTGGGTCTTCGGCGGTGTGGATCCTTCGAGCGGCACCGCCTCGATGATGGAGCTCACGCGGTCTCTTGGCGAACTCAAGCAGCGTGGCGTCCGTCCGCGCCGCACCATCGTGGTCTGCAGTTGGGATGGCGAAGAATACGCTCTCACCGGCTCGACGGAATGGGGCGAGCAGCTCGCCGATGAACTCAAGAAAAAACTCGTCGCCTATCTCAACGTTGATGAATCCGTCGCCGGAGCCGCCACCACAGCAGGCCCCGATGGCATGAGTTTTTCGCCGTCGGCCGTAGCATCTCTCGCGCCTATGCTCGTGGAAGCCTCCAAAGACGTTCGCGCGCCTTCCGGAAAATCTCTCTACGAAGCGTGGCGCGCCACCACTATGCGCGGTTCGAAAGCTAGCACTCCACTGCTCGACAGCGCGCTCGTCGAAACGCGCATCGGCAGCGGCTCCGACCACACCGTGTTTCTGAATCATCTCGGCCGGCCAGTGATCAATCTCGGATTTGACGGCGACTACGGCGTGTATCACTCGATGTACGACGACCATTACTGGATGTCGCATATCGGTGATCCCGCCTTCGAATACCACGTCGCCCTCACTCGCATCTGGGGGCTTGTCGCGCTGCGTCTCGCCAATTCCGACATTCTGCCTTTCGACTTCGGCTTCAATGCTTCTGCGCTGGAACAATTCCTGCGCGAGCTCGAACAACAAAACAAAATCGAGCAGCGGAGTCTTCCAGTGAAACGGCTTCACGTTCGAATCGCCCAATTCGAGAAGGCGGGCAACCTCCTGCGTGACGCCGTCGCTCGCGATCTTCTGTCAGGCTCCGCCTCGCCGGAGAAGATTCAGCATCTTAACGAGCAAATGCTGCAGGTCGAATCCAACTGGCTCGATCCCGCGGGCATTCCCGGCCGCCCGTGGTTTCAGCATCTTCTTTATTCTTCGCGCTACACCTACGCGCACTTGGAATTCCCCGGGCTTACCGAAGCCTTGGAAAAGCGCGATTGGAATTTGGCACGCGAACAAGCTGCACTGCTCGAAAAGGCCGTGGAGAAAAACACCAAATTGCTGCGCTCCGCACAATCCTCCTGGGGGAAAAGCAACCCATGATCCGTCCAAATTATTTTCGCGCTACCGCCATTCTTCTTTGCTCGCTCTCGGCAATTTCTTCGGCCGCGGCTCAAGAAACTCCGTCTGCCAAGCCCCGCGCGCGCGCTGGGTGTACCGTTTGACGGCACGCCGGGGCCGCTCAACGCCATCACCGACGTTTCCGGCGTCACCGTCGGTCATACCACGCTCATTTCAGGCGAAGGAAAACTTCAAGTAGGCAAGGGACCGGTTCGAACGGGAGTGACCGCCGTACTCCGCGTGGAAAAAACTCGATGAACAATCCCGTTTTCGCCGGCTGGTGGTCGCTGAACGGCAATGGCGAAATGACCGGTACCACGTGGGTCGAAGAATCCGGCTTTCTTGAAGGGCCAGTCATGATCACCAACACGCACAGCGTGGGCGTTGTTCGCGATGCCGTCATCCAATGGCGCGTCGCGCACGGCCAGCCCGATCCCACCGGTTATTGGTGGTCGCTGCCCGTCGTCGCGGAAACGTGGGATGGCTGGCTCAATGACATCAATGGATTTCACATCAAACCCGAACACGCGTTCAACGCGATCGATTCCGCACACAACGGCGCCGTCGAAGAAGGCAACGTCGGCGGCGGGACGGGAATGATCTGCAACGAATTCAAGGGCGGCATCGGCACGTCTTCGCGAAAAGTCGAATCGAAAATCGGCGCCTACACAGTCGGTGTCCTGGTGCAATGCAACTATGGCTCGCGCAAAAATCTTCGCATCGCGGGGGTCCCTGTCGGCCAGGAGATTCCCGACGAGCGTGCCTACGCTTCCACTTCATTCAGCGATTTGGACCGTGGCTCGATCATCGTTGTCGTCGGCACCGACGCGCCGCTCGTTGCGCATCAACTCAAGCGCCTCGCTCGCCGCGTTTCTCTCGGGCTCGGCCGCAACGGCAGCATCTCCGGCAACGGCTCCGGCGACATTTTCATCGCCTTCTCCACGGCCAATCCCGGCGGGGCCGCTGCCGACCATGTCGTCGATTTGAAAATGCTTCCCAACGATCAGCTCGAGCCCGTCTTCGCCGCCACCGTCCAGGCCACCGAGGAGGCCGTGATCAACGCCATGGTTGCCGCCGAGACCATGACCGGAATCGAAAATCACAAAGTCATCGCCCTACCGCACGACCGCCTTCGTGAAGTTCTGAAAAAATGCAACCGTCTGGCCCAATGAGGATCAATGCCTGTTCGGAATGGCATTGAGATTGAATTGCAATGAAAACGCGGTTGGGTGCGCGTCAAATCACAGGCACAGCCGTTTTTCTCGGCGGATTGAAAAACGGCATGGCTACTACCTTTGCGGAAACCGTGTGGCGCGCCGCTTCCACGGTCATTTCCATGCTGAGCGTGGTTCCGACTGCTGAATGCTCGCGGTTCACGCAGGCCAGCGCGATCATCTTCTTAAGCGTCGGGGACCACGTTGTCGAGGTGGCCTTGCCCACTTGGCGCCCGCCGCGATACACCGGCACTGCGGTACGCGACGCCATGCTCGGCACCTGCGGCGCCATCTTCAACTTGTCGTAGAGCGCCTCAACTTCGTTCCAATTAATTTCCAGTCCTACCAGCGCTCGTTCCGCTCCTTTCTTCGCTTCCAGCGCCAGCGCTTCGCGCCCCACAAAAGTTTCCTTCTTCAAGTCCACCAGCTTCCCCAGCCCAATCTCCGCCGGCGAATATTTCTGCGATTCGATCAGCGATTTCTTGCTCGAAATGTAATCCACTTCGATCAAAATCAACCCCGCCTCAATCCGCGCGATGTCCAGCGCGATCATTCCCGCGGGGTGAATATCAAACGCCTTGCCCTTCGCGATCAGCGCATCCCACACCTTCACCGCGTCGCGCCACGGCATCCACACTTCGAATCCCAAATCGCCCGTATATCCCGTGCGCGAAATGTCCACGGGCACGCCCGCAATCTTTCCTCGCGTCACGCGAAAATATTTCAGGTTCGTGATGTTCGCGTCCGCCGTCGCGTGCAGCAGCTTTCCCGACGTCGGCCCCTGAAGTGCCAGCGCCGCGGTCTGCTCCGAAATATCTTCAATCGTTACGTCCAGCCCCAGCGTATTCTGCTGAAACCATCTCAGACTCGGGTCCGCCGCCGTCCACCTGTATTCGTTCTCCCCCAGCCGTGTGATCGTTCCGTCATCGATCACTTTTCCTTCCGGATCGCACCAGCAGCAGTAAATCACCTGATCCACTGCAACCTTATTAATGTCGCGGGAAATGACGCGGTTCACGAACTTCGTGGAGTCCCGCCCCGTCACCCGGTATTTGAAGAGCGGTGAAATATCGATCAGCGCCGCCGCATTGCGGATGGCGTTGTACTCGTGCTCGTGGTGCATCTCGTAAACGCTGACCGTGTAATAGCCCGACCATTCGCGGTAATTCAAGCTCTCGCATAACGCCAGCGTTCTTTCGTGAAACGCAGTTCCAACCGGCAAGGATCCTCCCGATGCGCACGCGGCTGACGCCGCCGCAAAGACACTGGATTATAGGTGCGAACTCTCCACCCTCGCAAGGTTCGCTTGATGGAAGGAGAAGGCTGACACCGCTTTACAGATGGTCGAAGCTGGCCCTATAGTCATTTGACGACGACTTCGTACACTGCATGCGAAAAACCCACCTCGTTCGAACCGCAGCGCTTCACTGCCTGCTTTTGTTCAGCGCGAGCTTCTGCGCAGCGGAAGACGTCAAGAAGATTCATCCCATCGGTTATGTGAGTGACCTTGCCGGGGTTATCAACCCGGAAGCCAGAACTCGGCTCGAAGCGTTATGCGCGGAAGTTGAGCAGAAGACCGGCGCGCAGATGGCCATTGTGACCGTCCAATCGCTCGATGGAGAAGGCGTCGAGAATTATTCCGTGGACCTCTTCAAACAGCTTGGAGTCGGAAGTAAAAAAGACAATCGCGGAGTGTTATTACTCGTAGCCCCCCATGAGCGCAAATATCGCATCGAAGTGGGCTATGGGCTCGAGCCGGTGATCAATGATGCGCGGGCCGGAGATGCGGGCCGCGCGATGGTGCCCTTCTTGCGTCAGAACGACTACGGCAAAGCAGCCGAGGTCGCCGCTTGGCAGTTGGCCAAGTACATTGCGGACGATTCGGGAGTAACGCTAAGCGGTCAGCCTCCCGCGGGACGGATTCGAGACACCGGCGGTCGCGGCGGGAATCTGGGACTCTGGTTCGTGCTCGGTTTGATCGTGCTCTTTCTGGTGATCGGCAGCCTGTCTTCTCGCGGCGGTGGTCGGCGCGGAGGCGGATCGGGCGGAAGCGGCTTGCTCTGGTTTCTGCTGGGAATGCTCGCGGACAGCGCGGGGAGGGGTTCGGGAGGCGGCTCCGGAGGCTGGGGCGGGGGAGGCTTCGGCGGAGGCGGCGGTGGCGGCGGATTTGGGGGATTTGGCGGCGGCAGCAGCGGAGGCGGAGGCGCTTCAGGAAGCTGGTAGCGCGGGATGAAAGGAACGGATGTGAAATGCTCTCCACGGAAACTAAACTGACGGAACTGGTCAACAGGCTGAAAGAATTCGCCGGTGCAAACCTCGAATGCGTCATTTTGTTCGGATCGGCTGCTCGCGGTGACTTTCGCGAAGGACACTCGGACCTCAATGTGGTTTGCATCCTTCATTCATTGAGTATCGAGGAGTTGGGACGCCTCGCACACATAGTGAAATGGTGGTGTGTCGAGCAGAAAGAGCCTGCGCCTCTTTTCTTCACGAAAGAAGAGCTGAGGGATGCCGCGAATGTCTTCGCGATCGAGATTCTGGATATGAAGCACGGGCGGCGAGTGCTCTACGGAGCGGACGTCGTCGCGGAAATTGAAGTGCCGATGAACCTGCATCGCGTGCAGATTGAGCATGACTTGCGCACGATTCTGCTGAAATTGAGGCAGCATTATCTGCGCGCGCCGGGGAACGCAAAAGAACTGGCGCCGATCCTGAGAAAATCGTTTTCGGGAGTGCTGACGCTGCTGCGCCATTTGGTGATCGCTTTTGGAGAAGAGCCGCCGGTAGCCGCGCATGATATCGTTGCACGAGCGGCGGCGCTGACAGGCTCAAGCATGACGGCATTCGCCCCCATGCTGAAGCTGCGCGAGACCGGCGCATTTCACGGCGAAATTGTTCAGGTGTACGGTGCGTATCTAAAGGCATTGGAGAAAACCCTAGATGAGCTGGAGCATCACTTTCCCAAGCGGGAGTGGCGGCGCGTGAAGAACGCACATTCGTAAATCTAACTGATTCGAGGCGGATATGAAGAAAGGTCTGATGGTTTTAATTGTTTTGGTGGTCATCGCGCTGATGCTGGGGAGTTCGTTTATCAGCCGTAGAAATCAGATGGCCGTGAAACGCGAGGCGGTGAATGCCGCGTGGGCGCAGGTGGACGTCGTTCTGCAACGGCGAGCGGACTTGATCCCTAATCTGGTGGAGACCGTGAAGGGCTTTGCGGCGCAGGAGCAAACCGTGTTAGGCGATATCGCCAAGGCGCGTTCCGCGTTGCTTGGTGCGCATTCTCCGGCTGAAAAAATCGCGGCAAATGGACAATTGGATTCTGCGTTGGGACGCTTGCTCGTAGTCGTTGAAAACTATCCCCAGCTGAGATCCAACGAGAATTTCTTGCGTCTACAGGACGAGCTGGCGGGCACAGAAAATCGGATCGCGGTGGAGCGCCGCCGTTACAATGAGGCGGTGCAGGATTACAACACGTTTATTGCGCTCTTCCCGAACAGTTTGGTGGCGAGCATGAGTGGATTTGCTCGGAACGATGCCTACTTCAAGACCGAAGAAGGCGCGCGGCAGGTCCCCAGGGTGAGTTTCGGAACGCCGAACGCACCGGCTACGACACCCAAGCCAGCGCCTGCAAAGCCCTAGAGTTCTGCTCCAGCAATCGCTTCTTAAGATAACGCGAGTCGCTTGCGGATTTCCGCGACGATTTGTTCCGGGGACTGCGCGGCCTCGATGGTAATGGCATCCGTGGGTTCCTCGAGATCCGCGAATTGGCCGGCGAGGATTTGCTCGCCGGCGTAGTGCCCTTTTCGCGAACGCAACCGTTCTCGAAACAGTTCGTAAGAACCCTTCAAGTAGACGAGCCTTACATTGGAATTGATTTGAAGTAGCTCGCGGTAGCTGCGCTTCAGGGCGGAGCATGCCAGGACAACGTTCCGGTGCTGTGCATCCCATTGCAACATCGCTTCGCGAAGGGAATGGAGCCACGGGATGCGGTCGTCGTCGCTGAGCGAAATGCCACGGGACATTTTCTCAATGTTGGCGGGCGAGTGGAAATTGTCGGCATCGGCAAATTCCCATTGCAGTTGGGCGGCGAGCAGTTTGCCGACGGTCGTCTTTCCGGATCCGGCGGGGCCCATCAGGAGAACGATCACGGGAACATCATCGCCGCTTACGGCTGCCCCAGGAACTCGCCGAGCAGCATGTGGAAATGGTGAACGCCGTTTTCGCGTTTGACGGAGTAGCGTCCGCGGTCATAGGTCGAAGAGCGCAATCCACGCTGGACATTTTCACAGAGGCCAATATCTTCTTTCTGCACATCATCGCTGAACGCCACCGAGCGGTTGATGCGCTCCCGATTTCTTTCCGAGGCGACATCGTGGAAAAACCATTCGAAGATCGTAAGCGTCTTTTCGTGGGAGAGGGGCACGATGAGGTTGGTCGAGATGTTGTCGGGATAAATGTTGAGCATCAGGTTAGGGAAAACCCAGAAGTAGAGAGCCTGCTGCAGGCCCGCGCCGGTCGCGTAGAGGCGCTCGCCCGCGTCTTCCGCTTTCATGGCGCGGATCGGCGCGAATTGCTGGGAGTAGTAACGAAACGTGTCCGTGCGGTATTGCGAGTAGTCGATCTCCTTCATCAAGCCGGGATGGGCGATGGGAATGTGATAGCCCTCGAGATAGTTGTCGACGTAAACTTTCCAATTGCAATCAATGACGTAATCGCGGCGCTCGGCAAATTGCAAACCCCCGAATTGGAAACCTTGTGCCTGCTGAGGAATCTGGCCGAGGTAAGCCGACAGCGGCTCCGCCTTCAGATCGAAATTCACAAAGATGAATTGTTCCCAGGTCTCGCAGCGAAGCGGCACCATGCCCATGGTGCTGCGGTCGAAAAACTCGACGCCCTCGACGTCGGGTGTGCCGATGAGGCGACCATCCAGCGTGTAGGTCCAGCCGTGATATTGGCAGCGCAGAACGTTTTTGCAACCGCTGCCGAGCGCGATCGGCCCGGCGCGATGACGGCAAACGTTGCTGAAGGCACGCAGCGCGCCCTCCTTGCCACGAACGACGATGATTGGCTCGCCGGAAACGTCGGCGGTGAAAAAACTCTCGGGGTCGGAGATGGTGCGTTTCACTCCATTCACTTCCCCGCAGGACTGGGTGAGTGTTCCAACGAGTTGCCAGGTGCGCTGGAAAATGCGCGACTTTTCGATTTCTAGAATGGCGGGGTCAGTGTAAAAGCGCGACGCGAGCGTATGCGCGCACTCGATTTGCTCGTGGACGTCCAGATGAAGAGGTTTCGTTGCCATGATCAGAACTTGCGTGTTTCCTGGCGCGACCAGCGTTCAATCACGATCTTGGACTCGGTGAAAAATTCCACAGCGTCGCGCCCCTGGCCGTGGAGGATGCCGAAGAAACTTTCTTTCCATCCACTGAAGGGGAAATAGGCCATCGGGGCGGCGACGCCGATATTGATTCCGATGTTGCCTGCGGGCGCTTCGTAGCGGAATTTGCGCGCGGCGGAACCACTCGTCGTAAAGAGCGATGCCTGGTTGCCGTAGGGACTGCGGCGGAGAAATTCCATTGCTTCATCAATGGAATTGGCGTGAACCAAGCTGAGGACGGGGCCGAAGATTTCCGTATTGGCAAGCTGGCTGGTGGACGGCATTCCGTCGAGGACCGTCGGCGTGAGAAAATTTCCGGACTCATATTTGGGGATTTTCGTGTTGCGCCCATCGACGATTGGTTTTGCGCCTTCGCCGACGCCTACGGAGATCAACGATTCGATGCGCTGCTTGCTTTCCTTGGTGATTACCGGGCCCATCTGTATCCCGGCGTCGAGGCCATTGCCGACACGAATCGCGGAGGCGGCGTGCGCGATGGAATCGCGGAACGTTTTTTGCGCTTCGCCAATGGTGACGGCAACAGAAACGGCGAGGCAGCGCTGGCCGGCGCAGCCAAACGCGCTGTCGCTGATGATCTGCGTCGCAAGCTCCATGTCCGCATCGGGCAGGACGATCACATGATTCTTTGCGCCGCCCTGGCACTGCATGCGTTTGCCGCTGGCGGCCGAGCGCGTATAAACATGCCTGGCGACGGGAGTCGAGCCGACAAAACTAATCGCGCGAACTTGCGGATGGTCGCAGAGCGCATTGACCACGTCGCGGCCGCCGTTGACGAGGTTTACGACTCCTTTTGGCAGACCGGTCTTCTCGAGGAGTTCAAAGAGGCGGCGCATCGATAGAGGAACGCGCTCGGATGGTTTCAGGATAAAGGTATTTCCGCAGGCGATGGCGTAGGGCAAGAACCAGTAGACGATCATGGCGGGAAAATTAAAGGGTGTGATCGCGGCGACGACTCCGAGCGGCTGGCGAATCTGCATTTCATCCACGCCGGGAGTCACGTCTTCGAGGACGTGGCCCTGCATCATCATGGGGATGCCGCACGCGACTTCGACGTTTTCGATGCCGCGGCGCAGCTCGGCTTTGGCTTCGCCAAAAGTTTTTCCGTTCTCGATGGTGATGAGCCGAGCGAGTTCATCAAGATGCTCTTCGAGGAGATTCTTCAACTCGAAGAGGTATTGAACGCGCTCGCCGGGAGGAGTGCGGCGCCAAGCCGGGAAGGCATCGGCGGCGGCTTGAACGGCGGTGGCGACGTCCACGGATGTCGAGAGAGGTGTGCGCGCTAGCAGTTCAGCGGTAGCTGGGTTGGTGACGTCCACGAATTCGGTTGCGCCGGCTCGCCGCCAGGCGCCATTCACGTAGTTCTGTAGATCGGATACCTGGGTGGTCACGGCACTGCTCATACTTGGCTCCTTGGCCCGCGCGTGAAAAGGGGGATGTAGCTCCCTAAACCGGCCATTTGAGACATGGGGTGGCTGTAGTTTACCAAGAAACGGCAAGGATGAGAGGCCAATCGCGGGCCAAGCGAAGCCCCGGAGTTGGTCGGTTGTCGATGAAGATGACACAGGGTGTCATCGCTGGAACAAGTTTTAGTGCTGGCTTGGTTCATTTTTGATCCCCGCGGTGAATTGCGGGAGGTATCCCACGCTGCGCGGTTTTTTGACGCAGAGTGCGGAATCGCTTGAAAAGATGAAAGTTGAGTTTTTGATGAGTGCAAAAGAGTGCGCCCCTCCCCCATGTTTTCGAAAAGGTACGATTCGAGAGGACTTAGTGGGTGGGCGTCTGCAAACGATATGATTCGATGAGGCTTAGCATAAGGAGGCAGGGAGTTAGCTGAATACAGAGCGCCCCGACGAGGATAGCGGCTAGCAATCACAACTCATGTTAACACGAAAGTATCGTAAGTGTCAAGATAAATCCGTGGGTCTGGGAATGATTGGCGGAGAACAAGATAGCGCCGTGAGGGCTGAAGCCCGGGGAGTCGGAGGCGGTGTTTCATGGCATTGCGGAAGGAAGTCTCTCTGACGGCGCCTCCACTCTTATCGAGAGGGACCCCGATCTTGCCCAGCCTTAGAGTGGGGGCCATACGTCCACCCAAGAGACCCGCTTGCAAAGGCGGCGCGTGGGGCACCCCGCGATCCGCCATTTCCTTGTCCTTCTGTTCGACTCTGGTGTCTGGCCAAGAAGCGCAAGGGGGGAAGAGAAAATGAAAATGCAAAGCAGAATCGAGAGTGCCCGCATCGCCACACAATAATAATAGTTTTGCTCAATGACGGAAACTAGACAGGAACGCGGCTAGCGCTTCGCATCGTGGCGGAGACGGTGGGCAAGCCAGGCCATGGTGGCGAGCATGCCGAGCCAGCCGAGGGTGCGCATGATTCCGCCGATTTTCTGGTCCCGGGCGAGGAGGCCCCACTGGCTGAAGAGAATTTCCCAGTCGGAGTCGCCGGAGCCGACCAAGGGCAAGGCTGCGGTGCGGGCGTCGGCCATGTAGGTGCCGATATAGGGGAAATTTTCGAAGAACCAGAAGCTGCAAAAAGCGAAGCCGGTGGCTTCGCGTTGCCAAAAGAAGTAGGTGGCGCACAAGAGGGGCACGAGCAGTTCGCCCAGCGTTCCGCCGAGAATCATGATGGTGTTGCCGAACCAACTGAAGAAAAAATGCCCGCCCTCGTGGATGATCAGATTGACGAAATCCAGGAAAAGAAATCCGGAGCGGTTGGTGAAGGCGTAAAGGAGGAAGAGTGCGTAAAAGCAGAGCCAGGCAATTCCCACGCCGCGTGAAACGGGCTTCCATTCTCCGAATTTGTCTTCGAGGAAAGCCACTTGATCAAGCGTAGCAAGCGGGATTCGGAATAGGAAGAAATGGCGTGGTTTTACATTGCGATTTCCCTGGGATCACCTTAAGGAATGTGGGTGTACTTAGAGTCAGGAAAAAGGATTAACACAGAGTTCGCAGAGAACGCAGAGTACACAGAGCAGAAGACGGCGTACACCATTTCCAGGACATTCCAGAGGAATCAGCAGTCGAGTCCCAAGGCGAAACGTAGCGCAGGGGCTTGCGAAGTGTTGGCGGAGGCAAAACCGCCGGCAAGGACGCCGGCGCTACTTGTCGATGGCGGCCAGCGCCTCGTAGGCGGCTCCGAGGAGCGGAGCGGATTCATTGAGGACGATGGAGACGGGAATATCGCTGAGAAGGCCTTCGAATTTCCATTTGTCCTTGAAGGCGTGAAAAAAGGTGCCGTCCTTCATTTTCTCAAGGATTTTGACGGCGATGCCGCCGGCGACGTAAACACCGCCCAACGCCAGCACTTTCAGCGCCAGATTTCCTGCTTCCGCACCGTAGATGGCGGTCCAAAGATCCACGGTGTCGGAACAGACGCGGCAGGACTTATCCAAACCGCGCCGCGTGATCTCCGGGGCAGGATCGGCGTCGGGATCTTCAAACGTAGCATGGGTAACTTTCGGCGCGAGAAATTCGTGAATGGTGCGGAAGCCGCGGCCAGAGAGAATGAGTTCCCAACTTACTTGAGGATAGCGGCGGCGCATGAAGCGCAACAGTTCGATCTGCTGCTCGGTGTGCGGAGCGAAGTCGGAATGCCCGCCTTCGGAAGGCACAACGCGATAGCGACCGCCATCCCACACCAGAATCGATTGGCCAAGACCTGTACCGGCCGCGAGCAGTGCCCGCGTTCCGCCCGGCTCGGGTTTACCTGGATTGAGGATGCAGAAATCTTCCGGCGGAAGATGCTCGATACTGTGGCCCGTGGCGCCAAGGTCATTCAAGAGAACGACGTGCGGGACACTCAGCTCTCTGATGAGGGAAGCAGTATCGACAATCCACGGAAGATTCGTGGCTCGAACGCTGCCATTGATCACCGGGCCGGCAATGCCGAAGCCAGCGGCAACGATGCGTTCCTTGCCGAGATGATCGGCCGCCTGGCGCGAGAATTCCTTGACGATGCGCTCAAATTGCGCGAACTCCTTGCTTGCGAAGCGCTGCTTAAAGACGGGCGTAAGTGTGCCGCGTTTTTCCGAAAAGAGCGCCAGATTACACTTCGTCCCGCCAACGTCCCCTGCAAGGATCAACTGTTCCCCCTAACCCGACCTCTATCCAAATTTTACGTCAGGTGCTGCAACTACGGGTTGTACCACTGTCTGCCGTCACGTTCGAGCAGAAGATCGGATTCTTTCGGTCCCCAGCTTCCCGCCGGATATTGTGGCACGGTGGCGCTCTTGGCGGCACTCCAGACATCGATGATGGGATCCACCAGCGACCAAGCAGCCTCGACGCTGTCGCCGCGATCGAAAAGCGTGGCGTCGCCGCGCACGCAGTCATTCAAGAGCGTGGAGTAGGCGCTGCGAGAGGCGTCTCCAAAAGCTTCGCGATAGCAGAAATTCATGGTGACGTTGCCGATGCTCATTTCGGTTCCGGGACGCTTTGCGCCGAAGGAAACGGAAATGCCTTCGTCCGGCTGAATATTCAAAATCAGACGGTTGGGCTCAATTTCTTTTTCGCGGAAAACGATGTGCGGGGCACGGCGGAATTGGATCACGATCTCGGTGGTGCGCTTGGCGAGGCGCTTGCCGGTTCGAAGATAAAACGGAACGCCGGCCCAGCGCCAATTGTCGATCAATAATTTGGCAGCAACAAAGGTTTCGGTCTTGGAAGCAGGATTTACGTTGGGCTCTTGGCGGTAGCCGGGCACGGGCTGATCCCCGATTTTCCCGGGAGCATATTGTCCGCGAACGACCGATTGCGCGACCATTTCCAAATCGAAGGGGCGGATGGATTGCAGCACCTTCAGTTTTTCGTTGCGCACCGCGGTGGCATCAAACGACGCAGGAGGTTCAACCGCTACAAGCGATGTTAATTGGAGAACGTGGCTCTGAATCATGTCGCGGAGCGCACCCGTCGTTTCATAAAAACCGCCGCGTCGCTCGACGCCAAGCGTCTCCGCGGCGGTGATTTGAACCTGATCGACGTAATTGCGGTTCCAAAGGGGCTCGAAAATCCCGTTGCCAAAGCGGAGCACGAGCAGGTTCTGCACCGTGTCCTTGCCCAGGTAATGATCGATGCGGTAGACCTGCTTCTCGTCGAAAACGTTGAGGACAATTTGATTCAAGGCCTTGGCGGACGCCAGATCCCGTCCGAAGGGTTTCTCAATGATGATGCGCACCCAGGCGTTCGGCGAGGTGGGACGAGCGAGTCCGGCGCGGCCAAGCTGCTCGACAATGTCGGGATAAACTTCAGGCGGCGTGGAAAGGTAGAAAAGACGGTTGCCGCCAATGTTCTTTGAAGAATCCAGTTCCGCGAGCCGCTTGGCAAGCTGCGTGAATGCTTCGGGGTTGGCGTAATCCCCCGGACTGTAACACAGGTTGGATGCGAACTCGTTCCATCGTTTCGGATCGATAGGCCCTACTTCCGAGATGCTCTTGGCCGCGTCGCCCAGGGCCATGCGAAAAGCGTCTTCGGACATGGGCGTGCGCGCAAAGCCCACGATGGCGTAACGTGTTCCCAGCGCATTGTGAATGGCCAGGTCATACATGGCGGGAATGACTTTGCGCTTCGCGAGGTCTCCCGAGGCGCCAAAGAGAACTACCGTGCAAGGCTCAACCGCGCCACCGTACGCTGAACCAGAACCACCCGTATCCATGGTGTCTTCCTCCGCCAAGTTGCGCCCTGTTCAGGTATCTGATGCAGCGTCCGCCCAAAACTATACCTCAACCCCATACTTTCCAAGCTCCGAACGCAATTGCTCCGCGTTTTGATGGTGAATGGTGTTCATCCCCAGGCGCCGGGGGGCTTCCAGATTGAGCGGCCGGTCATCAATGAAAAGACACTGTTCCGGCTGGCGCTGTGTGACTTCCAGCGCCACGCGAAAAATCATTTCCTCGGGCTTCCGGGATCGAAGGTAACAGGAGCTGAAGAAAACGAGAAAATCATTGCGAAGGTGGAAGGCTTCAATGCGGTACTGGTTGAGCTCTAGCGGCTCGTTATTGATGGCGCCGACAAGGTATTTCCCAGAACCCGCTACCTTATCAAGAACTGCGCGCGTCTCCGGGTATTCTTTTGACTGAGCGAACATGAAGGCGGCGAATTCCTCGCGGGTGAAGCCGCGCTGGCGATAAAACACGGTCCGGTCGAGATATTCATTCAGGGTGATCTGTCCGGAGTCGAAAGCCGGGAAAGAAAAATCGTGGCGGTCCTGAAATTCTTCCCAATCCAGGTGAAAAGCTCTGGCAGCTTCCTTTCGCGATCTGCGGTCCCAGCCATTTGTCAGGATGACGCCTCCGATGTCCCAAAACAACGTGGTGATCTCAGCCAAGGGCGCAACACCTCCGGTCTTTGCATTTCTCTTCCGGCCATACTATGCGATTAGCCAGCATGTGAAGAGACCCAAAAGCTACGGCGCAGCGAAATGCCTCTTCCTGAGCGCGTTGTTGAGGATGGTTTCTAACTCTATCAGGCCTTGTTCGGCCCCGCACGACAGATGCAATAGTATTATGGGTTTTCGCCGGCGGCCAAGAGATTCGAAGTCACCCTGTGCGAGCGCGAGTTGCTACTGCCCGAAGGAGTAGTCCGCGCCTGGAATGGAGTGGTCCTTCGCTGGAGACGCGGTCAGCAACAGGAAGAGTCCTTTCGCGGGGCCGCCCTGGTAGACTTGCCCGATGGTATGAAGATAAGAAGGACCAGGAGTTACCAGCACCGGCAGCCCAGGTGTGGATTCGAGCTGCTCACGAATCCGGCGGAATACTAGTTTGGGGGCCTCCCCAGAGCTCAGAAAGGGTAGCAACGCGATATAGCCTTGCGGATGCCGCAAGCCAAAAAAGGTACGCAGTGCCTCGGTCATATTCAGTGTCGAGGTCTGCTGTCGTGTTTCGCCGCCGGCATACAGCTCGATTTCTCCTTCTCGCACGCGAGTGGCGGGTGCAGGAGATTGGCGCTTGGTCGCGATCTGCTCCAATATTTGCACGGTCCTTGTCCTGCTCTCCCGGATGCCTGGATCGTGGAAAGGATCGAGCCCGAGCTGCGAACAAGCCAGCGCGGTCGCAATCTCCCATTTGAATAGCTCGACCGCTAGTCCCTCCGGGCCGTTCAATTCGATCGTGACCACCGGAACACCGGCTCCGCGCAACTCGTCATGCCTCCTGCCGAGTTCCCGGTCTTCTTCCCCAGCCATCTTGAGAATGGCGGCGAAGCAGCCCTGCTGAAGCATCTCGAGCCCGTACGACGAGCGTCCGAAAATCGGGACGATTCCGCGCCCGTTCTTGCCGGCGCTCGCTATTTCAATATGTTCCTTGCGTTCTGTGCACGGCCCGGTCCCGGGGACGATGAGAGTTGCGCGGACCGACATGAAAAAGCGGCACGCAACTAGGAATTTCCACGAAGTTGCAGTAAGGTGAGTAGAAAGAACGC
>Ga0137398_10000056_pt1 | contig 29127 bp, 27 predicted proteins | sample czorhiz216metaG_FD_106659 | JGI IMG/M metagenome (GOLD analysis project Ga0137398, IMG submission 106659) | Vadose zone soil microbial communities from Angelo Coast Range Reserve, California, USA - czorhiz2.16 metaG | ecosystem: Environmental > Terrestrial > Soil > Vadose zone | place: USA...
CGTACCCGATTTGGTTGGCCGTTCCGAACAATCACGCTGGATGTTGTTCCTCGGGAATCTGAATGGCACTTGGTTTTTGAGACTTTTTGGTTCGCGAACAATCTTTTCTTTTTCGTTGTTAGGCTGGCTATGCATTCAACCTGTTTTCGGCGCCCGGAAATGATTGTTTCGCTTCAATAAATCGGCCGGGAAGAGCGGCCAACCGGCAGGCACAGTTCCAGATACGGATTCATAAAACCTCGACAGGTGTAAGAGTAGATTCGCAGCGCTGTGGGAACGACCGAGATGGATGAGTGTCGCTGGGTCAGCTACCGAAAGTCGCCAAACATTCACCCAGTCGGATGACGGGCTGTGAGAAGGTGTGAGGCAACGGGACCTTCGACGCCGGCTTCGTTTGTCAGCACGCATTTCAGATACGATTGTACTTATTGTGGGTACAGATGTTAGATTCTAGCGTTCGAATGCGTTGACTATCTACGATGACCATAGTAAAGTGAATTGGTCATAGGAGAACGCACGTGAAACTAGGCAAGGGCAAGAAGTCGATCCAGGAAATAGCAATCTCGGAGTTTAAGGCCAAGTGTCTGGCATTGCTGGAAGAAGTTGATAAAACGAAGGTCTCCCTTCGAGTAACCAGACGCGGCAGGCCGATAGCGGAAGTGATTCCTGCATCCCCAAACACGGAGGAGCGAAACTGGCTGGGTTCGATGGCCGATAGCATGGAAATTACGGGCGACGTAGTGTCTCCGGTCATTGAGATCCAAGAAATTGAGGCCCTAAAGCATTGAAACTGCTACTTGATACCCACATTTGGCTCTGGAGTTTGGCTCAACCAAGCCGTCTCTCGCGGCGTGTGCGACACGAACTAAGAGATGGCCAGAACGAGTTGTGGTTGTCTCCTGTGAGTACTTGGGAAGCGCTCCTGTTACATGCCAAGCGTCGGATACACTTGGACGGTACGATCCGAGATTGGGTGGCCAAGGCCACGATGCACATGCGGGAGGCTCCATTGACACACGAAATCGTCGTTGCCGCCCGAGAATTGCCACTTGAGCATCCGGATCCAGCGGATCGCTTTTTGGCCGCTACAGCTGGAGTGCTTGGCCTGACGCTCGTGACCGCCGACCGTCGACTGTTGGGCTTGGGGAAGATCGCCACCCTGGCAAACCGCTAGCTCCGAACAACGGCTTGTGGTTCTCCCCGCCCTGGTTTTGCAATGGTGTTCCGTCGTTGCACGTCCCACTGCAGCACGGTCGGAGCACAGTTGTTCCCGCACAAGCTTATTCATGCGCGTACCTCGGGCTCTTCCATCCGACCTAAGGTGCTGAATCCAAGCAACAGGAGCCCGGACGGCTTAGTTTGCTAAACCGTTGTAGCGGCTAAAACCTCTACCGGGGGCTCGAATTTCCCTTTTTGCCCACGGCACCATCGAATAGCTCGTATCATGCAACCGATGTTAAGTCATCAGAATCCAAACAGGCGGATCCAAGCCATTCATACAAGACGGGTAGTGTGAGCAACCAGGCGGGAAGCCGTGCGGCAACAGGGCTTTGAGACGGTTCGACTTTGCGCGAAAAATGATAATAGCAATACGTCGGACGGTTAAGTTTTGCTGGTATTCGATACCTTGGATCAACAGTAAGGAATGGTAGGATCTGGCCTTTTCCGCGGCTAAACCGTGGAAGCGGAAGAGCACAGTCATCCTCTCAAAGAGATGCAGCAGCTTTGAGGGTTTGTTTCCAAAGCGAAAGATGAAGCGGTCGGCTCAACTGCTCCGTCCGCTGTCCCGTCGAGGTGGCGGCTCATTCATCACCAGCCAGTACAGGCCGAGATGCCGCGCCGCATCGATAAACTGATCGAAGTCGACCGGTTTGCGGATAAAGCTGTTGGCGCCAAGGTTGTAGCTCGAGGTGACATCTTTTTCTTCTTTACTGGATGTCAAGATCACAACAGGCAATTGTCTGGTCCGCTCGTCCGCGCGCAAGCGTCTCAGAACACCCAAACCATCAATTTTGGGCAGTTTCATGTCGAGAAGTACCACTTCCGGCATGACCTTTGGGTCTCGACCGGCGTGGCGGCCCGTCGCGAAAAGATAGTCGAGGGCTTCTTCTCCGTCGCCGACCGCGACGATTTGCTTGGAGATATTGCTCTTCTCGAAGGCCCACATCGTTAACCTTACTTCGTTGGCGTTATCCTCCACAAGCAGAATGATGCCGCTGCGAATCATCGGTGACCTCCATGTCTTGCGGGCGGAATCGTGAAGTAGAAGGTCGCACCATGGCCCACTGCGCTATCCGCCCAAATGCGTCCACCGTGGCGATCGACAATCCGATGCACCGTGGCGAGTCCGATTCCCGTTCCCTCGAATTCCGACTCCGTGTGCAGGCGTTGGAATGGGCTGAAGAGTTTTTCGGCGTGTCCCATGTTAAAACCCGCTCCGTTGTCACGAACGAAGAACACCGGGACTCCTTCCTGCCGATCTATCCCGACCTCGATCCGAGGTGCCGAGACCTTCGCCGTAAACTTCCAGGCGTTCCCAAGCAGGTTGACGAACGCCACGCGCATGAGCCCGCTGTCTGCCTCCACCAAGAGCTGATCTTCGATGCACCATTTGACATGCCGATCGGGGTCCTTTTTGTTCAGCTCCTCAGAGACACCCCTGGCGATGTCGGAGAGATTAATCTGATCGCGGCTGAGATCGGCGCGGCCAACCCGGGAGAGGAGCAGAAGGTCGTCGATCAGTTCGCCCATGCGCTGCGCCGACTCGCGCACTAGGTGCAAGAACTCTTGCCCTTTGGCATCGAGCTTGCCTGCGTAATCGGCGAGCAACAACTTACTGAATCCGTCGATACTACGCAATGGCGCGCGGAGGTCATGTGAAACGGAGTAACTGAAGGCCTCGAGCTCGATGTTTTTGCTCTTCAGCTCGTCGACGAAAGTGGCCCGAATCTCTGCGAGTTCCCGGGCGGAGTTTGCCGCGACCACTTCCACTTCCTTTTGCAGGAGCTGCTCGCGAATGTTCCGGTTTTCGTCCTCGAACTGCTTCCTTCGGAGTTGGGCTCGTACGCGCGCACAGAGAACCTCGAGATCGCTTGATTTGGCGATGTAGTCGTCAGCGCCTGCATTAATGCCCTCGATCATCGCGGCCTGCTCCTCGAGGGCCGTGTGCATGATCAAAGGAATGTCACGCCATGCTGAAGAACCTTTGATGCGGCGACAGGTTTCCTGCCCCGAGAGTCCTGGCATTACGAGGTCGAGGAGAATGCAGTCGACAGACTGAACCGACAGCAGCTCAAGCGCCTCTTCTCCGGAACGGGCAGGGATCACTTCGTACCCTTCTTGCCGAAGCTGTACCGCAACCTCGTGGAGATATGTGAGGCTGTCATCTACCGTCAAAATCTTCTTGGGTCCGAGCAGGCTCGAGGTCGTGCGAACGATGGAGGGCGACCCTGCAGAGCGCAAGACCGCGGTCACACGCGCGAGAATGATCTGAGTATCTTCTTCCTTTCGGACGTAAGCGTCGGCCCCAGCATCGAGGGCTTTGAGCTCGTCGCTCCGTCGTTCCGAACCGGTAAGGAGAATACACGGCGTGCTCCGGAGGGCCGCGTCAGCCCTGATTCGGCGGATTACCGTGGAACCGTCGATGCCGGGGAGTATGCCATCGACAACAATTACCGCGGGCCGAGTATCCACCGCGGCTCGCAGGCCGTCTTCTCCCGTTCCCGCAGTGACGACCGCGTATCCGGATGATTCCAGGACGGACTTTAATTCTTCGCGAAAAGTTGGGCTATCGTCGATGATCAAGACGGTCGTCGATCTCGCGGCAGTGCTTACCGGTTCTCGCTTTCGCAGGAGTTCTAAGGCACGGGCGACGATGTAAGACTGGCCGTACGGTTTTCCGATGTATTCATCCGCCCCGGTCTTGAGTCCGCGAGTCCGGTCAGCTACTTCCGCCTCAGAAGACAGCAGCATAACGAGAGTTCCGGCCATGGCGGGAGTTTGTCTTATCTCGCGGAGTAAGTCGACGCCGTCCCCGTCCGGAAGCAACACGTCGAGGATGATGAGCGAAAAGGAGCCCGTCGAAAGGGCGCTGCGCGCTTCCGCAATAGTCGAACAGAGCATGGTTGCGAATCCAGTCAATTCGAAAGCCTCACCCAGGTCCATGCGGACGGTGAGGCTGTCGTCAACGATGAGTACGCTCGGCTTCACCGCTTCCTCCCTGGTTCCGTTTCGAACGCGCCTGCTGTTAGTGCCGTTGCAATTTGGTCCAGCGCAAGAACGCGATCGACTGCGCCCATCTCGATGGCTTCTCTGGGCATGCCAAAGACAACCGAAGATGCCTCGTCCTGGGCAATCGTGAGGGCCCCGGCATGCCGGAGCGCAAGTAGCCCGGCGGCACCATCCCTGCCCATCCCGGTCAGAAGGCACGCAGTGGTTTCTCCTCCGATTTCCTTGGCAAGAGATTCGAAAAGCACATCGACCGAGGGCCGGCAGGAATTCCGCTCGCAATCAGAAGTGAGCCTAAGCTTCCCGCGCTGAACCAGGAGGTGCAGACCTGCAGGAGCCATGAACACACCTCCGTGCCCGAGTGCCGGCAGGGCCTCGCCATCTTTCGCGCAGCGCACCCGCAGCGTGGACTGGCCATCGAGCCACTCCGCAAACGCAGCGCTGAAGAGATCGCCAATGTGGATAACCAGAAGAATTGGGATTGGGAATCCGGGTGGCAGTCGCCGCAGTATTTCTACAACCGCAGTAGGACCGCCAGTCGACCCGCCAATGGCGATGACGCTTTTTCGCGTCGCACTGCCGCGCGTCTCTAGGGTTACAGGATCGGCCGGAGTTGGCCTCAATGCTCCGAGTTTCCCACGAATATGCGTGATAACGCGTATCCGAGATACGATTTTCACCTTTGAAACGAGGTCTCGTTCCCAGACGCCGTCGGAATCATTGCCTGTCGGTTTCTCGAACACATCCACAGCACCGGCGGCGAGTGCGTCATAGGTCTTGTAGAGCTCTCCCCGATTGGTCGACGAGGAGACAATGAGTATCGGAGTCGGAGAGTAGGCCATCACGTACTCGGTGACCGCGACCCCGCTCATTAACGGCAGCATGATGTCGAGTGTGATCACATCGGGGCGCAAAGTCTTACACATCTCGATCGCGCGCTTTCCGTCCTCAGCTTCCCCAACCACCTCGAGCTCCGGATCGGCGCGCAAGACCTCCACCAAGTGCTTGCGAGCTGTGAGTGAATCATCGACCACAAGTACTTGTATCTTCGACATGTCCTAGCCCATGAACTCGCGTATCAACTTCAGCAAATACACCTGATCGAATTCGCCCTTTATGACGTAGCCGCGCGCGCCTACCTGCTCCCCACGCCGGCGGTCTTCGATCGCGCTTCGCGAGGTCACCAGAATTGAGGGAATTGTGCGAAGCGAGGCATCGGCCTGCGTGTGGGATACGAACTCAAAACCATCCATTCCGGGCATTTCGACATCCACCAGGAAAAGCCCATACTGCTTTCCACGCGCCTTTTCGATACCTTCCTCACCTGAAGTGGCAAGGTCCACTTCATAACCTGCCGACTCGAGAATGCTTTGCTCGAGCATTCGGGTGGTGAGCGAATCATCGATGACGAGAACACAGGCGCGTTGGGCGGAGGCGCCGTCAACAACGGGCGCTCGTCCGAGGAACGCTGTGGCGACAAGCCCTTCAGGATCAAGAACCAGCTGGGGATTGCCTTCTGCATCGAGTGCAGCTCCCGCCACAACTGGGTCCGCTGCGGTCAAGGAAGCTAGAGGTCTCACAACGACGCTGGTCGTGCCAAGCAGCCGATCGACGCCAATGGCTGCCACACCGCAGGACGCTTCGACGATAACAGCGGACCAGAATTGACGTTTCGAGTCCGACATCGCTTTATTGTGTAGCGCCTTCCCAAGAGCCAAGAAGGGGATGACCTTCCCTTCGTAGACAAGCGAGTCTTTTTCAGCCGAACTGGCAATGTCATGATCCGCCACTCGGACTGTTTGGCGAACCGCATCGAGGGGTAAGGCGGCAATCGTTCCACCGGCATCGACTTCCAGTGCCGTCAGGGAAGAGAGTGAAACCGGAACACAAATCTCGACTGACGTGCCTTTGCCCGTTTCACTGCGCACGCTAACCTCACCTTTGAGCCGCGTGGCCGTTTCGCGGACGACGTCCAGGCCGATGCCCCGACCGGAAACCTCGTCTACGGTACTCATGGTGGTAATTCCGCCCTTCATAATGATCTGAACGACTTCTTCCAACCCGAGAGAGGCGGCTTCCGAAGGTGCCACCAGGCCTCGGCGAACGGCGGCGCTCCGAACTGCCTGCAGATCGATACCGCGTCCGTCATCCGTGCAGATGAAGGCCACGCGACTTCCACGTCGTTCGACCCGCATCTCAACACGGCCCTGGTGAGGCTTCCCAGCCGCTGCGCGCTCGTGCTGCGGCTCGATGCCATGCGCTACGGCGTTTCGAACCATGTGCGGCAGGGCGCCCCGAAGCGCCGCGAGCACGTGTGCGTCCAGACGACTGGTGCCGCCAACAGACTCGAACCGCACGTCCTTGTGAAGCAACTGGGCAGCGTCGCGAACAGCACGCTCAAGCGGCGGGAACACAGTAGCTGCGGGAAGCAGACGCAAGCGGTTGGTTGCGTCCCGCACCTGGGCAAACTCAGTCTCGACCTGTTCGATTCCCACCGCAAAGTTGCGCTTGAGGCGCTCGAGGTGGTTGCGAAGTTCCTCCGCCGTTGCACGTGCTTTTGCAATGTTGGCGTTCCATCCAGCCCCGCTGCCTTCGGCCCAATGTTGCACTGCAACATTTCCGAGCAGGTTCTCGGCCAGCAGTCGCGCTCGCTCCAAGGTCGCCACTTCGCGCCGAAGCGCAACGATCTGAACGGAGGCCTCGGACACGCCATCGAGAAGCGTATCCATCTCTTCAACTTCCACTCGAACCGTCTCAAAGGACTCTTCGGCGGCCGGCCGCTGCGTTTCGCCTTTTGGTTCCGCGCTCGGTGAATCGAGAGACGCAACTTTGGCGGCGATCATGTCAAGCATGCCCAACGTCTGGTTGGTGCACCCTTGCGGAATCGGGCCGTGCCCGTCCCTGTATGGTGCAAATGCGTCTTCAATGGAGTGGGCAAGTTCGGCGACACCAGGCTGTTTGACCACGCGAGAGGCACCCTTCAGCGTGTGCGCGAGGCGCAGCACGCGCCCTACGAGATCCTTTCCACGTTCCCCTCGCTCTAGATCGAGCACAGCCTGGTTTAGCCCCTCTAAGAGTTCGCGAGCTTCGATTCGGAAGTACTTGTACGGGTCTCTTGCCATTTATCACGCATTCGCAGGCGCTTGGATAAGTCGCGTCAGCTCGCGCGACAATCCAGCGAGTTTCCCTGCGGTTTGCAGCGTTTGATTCGCACTTACTTCCGTTTCCTTGGATGCCTTGGCGATTTCGGAGACCGCCGCATTGACCTGTGCGACCGCAGTGGCCTGCTGTTTCGTACTGAGCTCGATTTCTCTCGCAGCTTCGGTCGTGGTTCCGAGCAGCTCCGTGATTTGCTTGAGTGCGGCGCTGACTTCCGCAAATTGCCGGGCACCAAGGTCTACTGCTTTGGAGCCGCCCTCTGTGGCCATTACGGTCGTATTGACAGCGGCGCGGATTTCGTCGATCAGAAGGCGGATCTCTTTCGTCGAACCGCCCACTCGATCAGCAAGCTTGCGAATTTCGTCCGCAACAACGCCAAATCGTTTTCCTGCATCTCCCGCGCCGGAGGCTTCGATCGTCGCGTTGATGGCCAGGATGTTGGTTTGCTCCGCCAGTTCGTTGATGATTTCGAGAATGCCGCCAATCTGCTGTGATTTCTTCCCGAGGTCGAGCATGTGCGTGACAATCAAATCCACCTGCCGCTGGATGCCGCTTACGGACTCGTGCGTTTTCTGAACCGTATCGTCGCCGGCCCGCGCCGCCGAGGATGTTTCTTCGGCCACGTGGGCTACTCGTTCTGCGCTCTCGGCGATTTGCCGCGAGGTCGCCATAAGCTCGCTGATCGTCGTGGTGATTTCGGTCATCGCCGTAGACGATTCTTTTGCGCCCGACGCTTGTTGGCTGGCCGCCGATTGGAGCTCGGTCGAGGAGCTTTGAACATGCTGGACCGCCGCACCGATCTGACCGCTGAGAGAGCGGGTGATAATAAGACCAGCGGCAGTGACAAACAGAAGGGAGAACATCGTACCGAAAACGATCGTTGACTTCGTGCCGCTAGCCGCCGCGGCCGCTTCATCGGCGCGTTGCTTTAGCAGGTCACGTTCCTCGCGGTTCATCTGGTCCAAGATGCGGCGAAGATCGTCCATAATCTTCTTCCCTTCGCCCGCCCGCACAAACTTGACCGTCTCTTCGAGGTTGCCTTTCCTGCGCATGTCGATCGTCAGCTTCAGCTCAGCCAACTTTGCTGCGATGAGTGGCTCCCCGTCATCAATCCGTTTTTGTTGACGTGGGTTATCGGACGTCAATTGACGGAGATCCTTGATCACGGCAGGAACGCTGGCGACTCCTGTCTGGTAGGGCTCAAGAAAAGTGTCGTCGCCAGATATGACGTAGCCCCGTTGCCCGGTTTCCGCATCCTTCAACAGAGAAAGCACTTCGGCGACGTCTTCCAGTACCTTATAAGTGTGAGTAACCAATTGGCTGGTATTGGTGAGTGACGTTATGCTGCGATATGCCACACCGCCGATTCCGAGCAGCAGCAAAAATGCCAGCGTGAACCCCGCCGCAATTTTTCTTCCAAACGTCCACATGTCATCGCTCCTTAGAGGGTCGGCTGCTGTCGCAGCGCCTCTTAATCGATTCCAAGATGTCGGGGATGCTGACGACCGCACAAGCCAGTTCACCCGCACGCAGCACGTGCTTGACGCGGGCGCACGCCGCGTCCCTTTGGTCAGTTGCGTACAGTTGTGTCAAAGGAACGGTGAGAAAACCTTCGAAAGCGCTGAAGGCCAAACCAACTGATTCTTCCACCCCGCACAAAACAAGCCAGCGAGCTTGGTCGGCCTCCCTACCGTAGCCCAGCAGCTCCGCCAAGCTGTATACGGAAACGAGGCCGCCGCGTACACCTGCTACCCCCAGTAGTTCGGGAATGGAGCTCGGGAAAGCGACGACTTTCCTATTAGTCGCGAGCCCGGAGATGTCGCTGACCCTTATGGCGTAAGGGTCCCCGGACACGCGAATGGAAAGCAGTCCTTCGATCTGTTCGACTGCCCGCGCTGAAGATGGAATTGCTCGCGCTCGGTCGAAGGCATTCCGGAGTTCCACAGCTTTGCTGGCGATGGCCAACGGCTCAGTCAAAAGGCACCTCCGCAGGCGCGAAGTTCCGCGCGGCAAAACTCGACGAGCGCCTTGCGGGTAAATCCGCCCCCGAAGAGAAGAATTCTCGATGCGTCCTCTTGATTGAGGAGCGGCAGGGCCCGGCCCAGCTCCCGTCTAGCCGTCTCGGCATCGGCTGAGCGCTTGGCGACGAGCCCCAAGTGGAGATGAGGCATCGCGAATGCCGAATCCAAATACGTGGCGGCCTGATCGTGTTCCACTGCGGCTTTCCGGTCGCCGGCGTGTTCTCGACAGAGTGCCATCAAGTAATGGGCGCCGGCGCTCAATTCGTCGAGCTTGAGAACGTGCCGGCAAACCTTCTCCGCTTCAGGCAAGTCGCCGCCATTGGTGAGAAGTACGGCGAGGAGCAGTTGCGTATCCGGGTCTTCCTTTGACTGGGCAGGAAGCGCGCGCAGAACTTCCATCGCCTCGGTGAACCGCTCTTTTCGCAGCAGCTCGATCGCCAGGGCGCGGTCCCAGAGTGGGGGTGTGGGCGCGGTCTGGAATCTTGATGAGGGCCTCGAAAGGCTTCGAGATTCGCCCATAGCGGGTTCACTTTTACCTTGAGTCAGATTCGCGATGCGCTCGGATGCTCGCCGGATGGTGTCGAACCAGGAATCGCCCGACTCGACCACTGCGGGGATGAATTTTCCAAAGGAACCGGGGTCGTCCAGCGACTGCGGCAAATCAGCGACGCAACTGGTCTCATGGACCTCCGGCCGCTGGTAGTAGAAGGTTTCGTGTGTATGTCGCAAACGAAATTCTTGAGAGACGCCGCGGAGTGTCTCCGCGTGGCCCAGGAAAAGAAAACCCCCAGGAGCAAGCGACCGAGCGATGCGCGAGATGACGGATCGAGCGGCTTCGATCGTGAAGTACATCGTGACATTGCGGCAGAAAACGACGTCAAAAGAATCGCCTTGCCAAAACGCAGGGTCTTCCTCGACGAGATTTCGCTCTTCAAACGTGACACCGGGTTTCAAAGCGCTGTCGAGGAGGAAGTCGCGGCCGTCGGCACGAAAGTATTTCCTTTGTAAATCGGCAGGAGTCTCTCGAAGAGACCATGTGGAATACCTGGCTCGCAAAGCCTTTCCTACCATCGAAGCGTTAACGTCAATGCCATGAATTGTGATGTCCCAAGATGCTAGTTCCGGGAGCTGGTCGCGAATAAGGATGGCGATGGAATAAGCCTCCTCTCCTGACGCGCATCCTGCTGAGAGGATTCGTAGCCGACGCTGATGGGCCCGTGCTTGAATCCGATTCGGGGCAACCACCTCAGCAAACGCGCGGAAGTGGTCCGCGTATCTGAAAAAATACGTCTCGTTCACCGTCAACTGCTCAGCGAGGGCACAAAGTTCCTCATGTTCATTCAGCGAGGAAGCGATGCGCCTCTGATACAACGAAAAGAGATCGCACCGCGTGCCTTCCATACGCCGCTGCAAGACGTCAGCAAGGAAGTCCAGCTTGGCATCTTCGAAATACAGCCCGAGGCGCCGGGCCACCAGGGCTCGGAAGCCCTCGACATCAGCGCCGACGAGCGCCACGGTCATGAGACCATCTCCTGCGGAGTCAGCCTCTGCCACAGTTCGTCTGGTAACTCCCAGCTCGCGTACAAGACCACCAAGAGTTGTTCGTCGAGGGTGCCCATCGCTTCGATAGCGTCTTTTGAAGCTCCCTGAAGTAGCGGAGGCAACTCTCCTATTTTCGACAGGTCGAGTTCGCGGACCCCCAGAACGGAATCCACGGAAAGCGCGACTTGCCTCTCGCCGACTCGAAGCGTAACGAAACGGTCTGCGACACCATTAGGCATCCCCAGAAGAGCTCCCAAATCAACCACCGGCGTCGGAATTCCCCGGATGATCGAGATACCTTGGACAAACGACGGTATGTCGGAGATGGGCTCGACAGAAAGCGGACGCATGATCTCTATAACGTGTGTGAGTGGCACAGCACATAATCGGCCCTTAACTCCAACGACGAGGGTTCGACTCTGTTTGGAAAAACCATCGGTCATTGCTTCTTTTTCCTTCCGTGCGCTTCCCGCCCAGGCGCAATGCCCCTTTTGACTCGCCTAAACACCGATCGCCAGGGCTTGGGAGCCAAATTCGTTTGCAGCACTGCTGAGCGGGTCACACTCTGAGCGCCAACCCATGAACTGTCGCGGTTCCAATGGCGGTGCCTCGATCGTTCGCAGGAACCACGTATAGAAGGGTTAGCACACGCGGCATCCCTGCTCGCGCAACGCATAAATTTAGATCGTTTTTTCAGGCCTCGAAGGAAGGGGGTTACGAAGCCGTCCGAACTCTAGTCGAGGAGCTAAGGCGAAAACCGTTGCCAAGCCCCTTTCGTGCTACATGTTACGCTCAGTCAGAGAACGTTTACAACGGCCAAAAACATTGCGATTGACTCACTATTAACTAAGACCCGTCGAACCCAAAGCCAAAGGCCCGAGTGCGGAATTCAACATTTCTCGGCTTCCGCTACTCGGTTCGCCTTGGAGTAATGCTCCACATTACACTGTGCCTGTCGATTCATTATGGTTCCCACGGATTCACCACTGGCACTTGTGTGTTCGTAAAGTCGCCGACGTTTCGTGAAACAATGGTTAGGTTATGATGGATCGCCGTCGCCGCAAGCAAGCCATCTATGGCGGACAAGGGCTTGCCCTTGATCTTTGCGACCGCGGCGAGCAAACCCCAGCGATCGGCTACGGCCGCTTCAATCGATAGAATCCTTCCTGAGAAACGTGCTTGTAGTTCAACTTCCAGCCATGTCTCAAGGCGGCTTCGCCGTTTGCCTTGCGGGAGGGCTGCCAATCCCTTCCGAATCTCAGCCAGCGTGAGGACGCTTACGTAGAGCAAGCTCTCTTCAGCCGCTTCAATCCACGCCGTCACGCGCGGATCGGGCTTAAGCCGGACAACCTCGGAAATGCAATTCGTATCGAGTAAGAAGCCAGTCATAGCTCGATGTCACGCCCCTCATCCTTGTACCGCTCCAAGTCGAGGTCGACACCGACAAGTGGTGATTCCCGGAAGAACTGCAATAGGTTTTTCGGTTGATGGGCCTTGCCCACAAGCCGTTCGTATTCCTCGTCGGAGATCATCACAACGCATTCCTTACCCTGGCGCGTGATGTGTTGCGGCCCCTCGGAGCGGGCGAGGCGAAAGAGTTCGCTAAAGCGCGCCTTGGCCACTTGTAGCTGCCAACGACCTTTGCGCTCCGTTTTTTGACTCTTTCCGCGACCTCTCGTGGCCCCTCGCTTTTGCATAAACATGCCCACAGACTAGTCTGACTAGTTTATTATAGAATGAAAGCAATGGGAAAACAAGACTCAAGACTGCAATCCCGACTGGGGCGCGCGAGTCTCTCAGAGTCGCAAAGCCCTCGCATCATATTCAACAATTTCTTCCGATACAGTTCGTCATGACCCGGAACATCGGGATCAGTATTTTTGTCATGCCACCTCTCCAACCAGCACTGAGAGTCAGGGGTTGCGTGCGGGGAAACATTCGCAGAACGCCCTGGGGGAGAGGGACCCTTGCATAGGTCGCTTGCTTTGGTGCTCGAGCGTTTGAATCACGTCAGAGGGAGACCAGGCGATCTTTCGTCGAATGCAGGTTCGAACTACAACCAAGAAATGTTGTCACAGGAGACCCGACTATCCGGTCTTGTGACTGGGATAGTGTGCCCAAAATTACGAACGGTTCTTTCTTTCGCTAATTCACGAGAATCTTGTAACGTTGGTTCAACTGTTGAATCAAAGGGCGTGTGGATAGCGGTCCTGACCTGATAACGACTTGGCGAAAGGCGATACCCGGCTTGATGCTGGATCAGCGGTGGCAATCCCCAACTCCAAAAACGACTCTGCGGAAATGACCAAGCTCGATCGCCTAGAATTGTTCAGCCAACATCGACCTCTCCTGTTTGCGGTTGCATACCGCATGCTGGGCAGCTCCACGGACGCGGAAGACTTGTCGCAGGAGACATTTATTCGTTGGCAGCAGGCGGCGGATGTCGAGATCGCATCACCGAGAGCATTGCTCGTAACTATCCTGAGCCGTCTTTGCATCAACCATCTGCAATCGGCGCGAGTGAGACGTGAAGAATACTTTGGTCAGTGGTTGCCAGAACCTTTGGTGACTGCCCCGACTCAAAATCCGCTCGCGGCGTTCGAAATCGACGAATCTCTTTCGCTGGCATTCTTGTTGCTCCTGGAGCGATTGAGTCCGATGGAGCGTGCTGTTCTACTTCTGCGCGAGGTCTTCGATTATGAATACCTAGAGATCGCCTCAATTCTTGAGCAGAGTGAGCCCAATTGCCGACAGATACTGACGGGCGCGACAATCCGGAGCCGCGTTTTCGGAGAGGACCAACCGTGGGAAACAACAAGGCAATTGGGCTTAACGGGAAGTGGGAAATGACTTCAGAAAGGCACAGCAAAGAATCATCCTCGGTCGAGTTGCGAGACGAGAGCAAAGCCCGGGCCGTGTGGGAACAGAGTGCAAGGCTCGCCGAGCGGTCACAAGAGGACACGAATTATCGTCGCGCGCCGAGACTTGCGGACTAGAGTTCCCAACACCGCCTACGTCGGAAACTCCCAGCCTCTGTCCTAGGAAAATAGGGGCCTTCCTCTAACGCTTACAGGTCAGGGGTTTCGTCTTTGGGATCACACGCAACGGAACCTCCCACTATTGAAAAACGGTTCGGCTAGCATAGGAGAGATGCCCTCCCCTACCGCTATTGAAGCAATTCCCACCACTGACGTGAACGCGACGTCGCCATTCGTCGCTGGCGACGGCGGCGGCCTTACACGCCGGCCTTCCACGACTCTCTATGCTGTCACGATCTTCCTGAGCGCGTATCTGCTATTCCAGGTGCAACTGATTATTGCAAAGTACGTTCTGCCCTGGTTTGGCGGAAGCCCATCGGTGTGGAACACTTGTCTGCTGCTGTTCCAAATTCTCTTATTGTTAGGATACCTTTACGCTCACGTATCTTCGACGCAGCTCACGATGAGGTCGCAGACACGTCTGCATTTCACGTTTTTGTTGGCATCCTTCGCGGTCCTGGCGGTGATGGCTCATCAGTGGCCTTCCCCCATCACGCCTGGTACAGCCTGGAAGCCCGTTCCAGGAGGTTCCCCGGAGTGGCAGGTGATTTCTGTACTTGTCGTCAGCGTGGGATTTCCGTTCCTGATACTCTCCACCACTGGACCGTTGCTGCAGATCTGGCTCAGTCGCGCTCAACCAGGATCTCCCTATCGGCTCTACGCACTGTCAAACGCAGGCTCCCTACTCGGGCTCTTGAGTTATCCCTTCCTGGAGGAACGCTTTCTCTCGCTGCACACTCAGGCGCTGCTTTGGTCCGCGGGCTATGGCTTGTTTCTCTTAAGCTATGGCGCATGTGCCTCGGTGCTGCAAAAGCATTCCTCCTCCATAGTAGAAAGCCCTGCTGTCCGAGTCAGTACGGCCGGCGAAAAACCAAAAAGAACTTCCCAACTGATGTGGCTGGCCTTGGCGGCATGCGCTTCAGCGATGCTGCTGGCCACAACGAACCTAATTTGCCAAGAAATAGCTGTCATTCCCTTACTTTGGGTTCTACCGCTTTGCGTGTACTTGCTGACCTTCATCATCTCCTTTGGCAACGAGCGCTGGTATCGGCGCAGCATCTGTTATCCCCTTTATGCGTTGGCCTTTTTGGCTGCCCTGATTGTCTTGTCATCCCCGGCAAAGACTGAGTCGCACATCCTAGTTGAAATTGGCGTTTTCTGCGTGGCACTCTTTGCCGTTTGCATGGTTTGCCATGGTGAATTGGTGAAGCGCAAGCCTGCACGTGAGTTTTTGTCGATCTTTTATCTTACGATTGCCACCGGGGGCGCTGTCGGCTCGATTCTTGTGGTCCTGATTGCGCCTCGCATTTTTCAACGATTCTGGGAATTCCAGCTTAGTCTCCTGATTTGCGGTGTCCTCTTGCTTACCATCGTTTTGCTCGATAAGGAGTCCTGGTTTTACAGGCGTCCCCTCCTTCGCGTCTTGCTTTACGCAGTAATACTGGCCTTCCTGTTCGAAGGTTACAATTACGCTATGACGCTGATTCGTCCGGACGGGGGAGGACGAATTGCGTTTCGGGCCAGAAATTTCTTTGGCGTGAAAACCGGGGTTCAAGACCAGTTCGGCAGCTGGCTGATGCATGGTCGAACTCGACATGGCGTGCAGTTAAGAAACCCCGCCGTGCATGATGAGCCGACCCTCTATTACAAACGGTTAAGCGGCGTAGGGCTCATTCTGGATCGTTATCCGCTATCCATCGATTCGGACGGGAAGCGACGCGCTTTGCGGGTAGGTGTGATAGGTCTCGGAGCAGGCACGATGGCGGCTTACGGACATCACGGAGATTATTTCCGGTTTTACGAAATTGATCCGCAAGTAGTCGCGCTTTCGCTGGGGCAGAAACCATGGTTCAGCTTCGTGCGGGACTCTCCCGCCACAATTGACATTGTGTTGGGCGACGCCCGCCTTTCCCTCGAGAGAGAAGCAGCGGCTGGGCAGCTCCAGAAATTTGATGTCGTCGTCCTTGATGCTTTCAGCAGTGATTCCATTCCAGTGCACTTGCTGACCAAAGAGGCCATGGCGCTGTACATTTCCCATCTAAGCGGCGCAGATTCGGTTATTGCTTTCCATCTCTCGAATCGGTCGCTAGATCTCCGTCCTGTGGCCTACGGACTGAGCCGCGAGTACGGCATGACCTCCGTCGAGGTAGAACAGCGCGGCTTCAGCATCTGGGTCCTGGCCTCGGCGAATCCCTATATGATGAGCTTTCCGGAATTGAAGAAGCGAAGTAGGCCTGTCACTATCCATTTTGAAGTGCCGCTGTGGACGGATGAATACAGCAATTTATTCAATGTGCTGACGCCTATCCAATAGGAGATATTTCCTGTTGTGATTTACCCGTCGGCAAGAGTACGGGCGGGCATTCCTCGGTTTACGCTCCGCCTGATCGAAGTCGTGCAATCCGCTTCGGCCCTTAAGCCTCCCGCCTTCCCGATACCAGAAATACAGAGAACCGATCTCCCGCGCATGAGACGGTCGTGAAGGCCAGGGGTCGGAGGTGAAACCGGCGGAGAGATTACCGGCGAGCCGTGGTCGTTGTGCTGATGGTCAAGCGGGGAATGTCCTGGCTCATCTCGTTGGCCAGATTGAAGCCAAACGCATCACCGTGGACACACCCATTACAGACGTGTTATGAACAGGTGCCGCCCGGTTCGGGGCTTGGCGATGCGACGTTGCGCACAGAGTTGCTGAGTCAATACAAATCGGTCGCAGGATGGCGGTCTTTTCTGGCCGCCGTCACTGCCTCTGATGGTCGGTCCTGCGTTGAGAGGGCCCCATCGGCTGTTCATTTCACCACATCAACTTCAATCCAAACTGAATTTGGCGGGAAGTAGTAGAAGTAGCCGTGATCACCCCGGCTGTGGACGACGGTCCTCCGGTCCCGGACGCGAATACGACCGGATTCGGTATGTTGAAGTTCGTGTGATTGAACACGTTGAAGAACTCGGAGCGGAACTGCATGTTCCACCGCTCCGAAAGCGAGAACTTCTTTGTCAGGGACAGATCTGTTTGCACCAGTCCCGGGCCTTGCAGAATGTTGCGCCCCGCGTTCCCGTAGGTCCCAGGCAGCGGTTGGAGGAACGCGCTGGGATTAAAATAACCGTTTGGTCCGCCCTGGATCAGCTGACCAGTGAAGTTGGGATTCAAAGACGGCCGGACGGGATTGCGGGTGTCGCCGTCATTTGATGGGTTGTAGGACAACTGCGGTGTAAACGGCAGGCCGGACTGCAGTGTCTGGATTCCGCTCAGTTGCCAATTTCCGATCAGCTTCTCTACCCATCGCCGGCCGTGAGCCGCGTCGGTACGTTTGAAGGGAAGGTCATAAGTGGCTTGGATGACCGCGGCATGCCGTAGGTCGAACGAAGCCCGGCCATAATCGGACTTTGGCTGAAATGCGTTGGCAACGAATGCCGGCGAATTTGTTGCCACGCTGGTGTTCATGTTGTCGCCATCATCGAGGGTCTTCGAGAAGGTATAGACGCCGCGGAATTGTATTCCGCGCCCCAACCGGCGGTTCACATCCACTTCAAGGCCGTGGTATGAACTGATGCCTTCCGAGAACCAGTGCGTCGTATTCCATACCGCGTTGTTGGCAAGCGCGGCGCCTGCGGGATAAAAATACGCGCCAGCCGGATAGCCGGTAGGGCAAGGAGACGCCGGGCAAATCGTCGGCTTTGGCAGGTTCGCATCGACGGAAAGCAGTTCGTGGTAAGCGTGTGAACCGATGTAGCCAACGCTAAACGAAGCATGGGAAGAGAGCTGTTGCTCAACCTTGAAGCTCCAGGATTCCACGGTTGGAGTTCTCAGGTCCGGCTGCACCCCACTGGGGATCACTCTGGCGCCCGGATACGTCAAATTCGGCGCGATGCTCGAGAACGCGATGTCTTTAACGGCAAAGACGGAGTTGAAGGGACCGTTCTGGTCGAGGCGGTAACTCAAACTGTCGAGCAGCGCGTAATAGAGGCCGAAGCCCGCCCGGATAACGGTCCTCTTTGATGCGAACGGAGACCATGCGACCGCGACGCGCGGCGCCCGAAGAAATTTCGCTTGGTTACGAGCCACGGCAGAGCTGCCGACAAACGGTTGGGTTGAGATCACTCCATTCGAATCAAACGCATAATTCGACGCGTGTCCATGAGCTTCGTTCCATCCGTTTGTGGATTCCCCCCGAAAGCCGACGCGCAGCTCCAACGAGGGTCTAAGCTTTATCGCGTCTTCCATATAGAAAGCGCCTTCAAGCGAACGCCACTCCAGTGGCGTGTAGCTTGGAGCGTAGGTATACGTGCTCACTTTGCCTTGCAAGAAAGTCTCGAGGTTGGTGAAGGAAAGCTGCCCGTACTGGTCTTGAACAAGCGTGTCGTTGGCTTGCAGCCTCTCTAACCAGCCACCGAAAGTGAATAAGTGTTTGCCGTGGGAAAACGTGACCTGATCCGACGCGGTGAACAGATTGCGCGCCGCAGTAAGATTGCTGCCCGCGTTTGTGCCGCCGTTGGTGATTTGGGACGCGCCGTTGAGTGTAGTACCGCCGCCGACCACAACCGCTCCGACGGGCTGGCCCGCGTGGATCCAGCCGGGCAGATTCACCGTTGTTCCGCCATTGAAATAAAATCGCCCGCGGGAGAAACCGAAGATCGCGCGGTTGAGCAGGCTCGCGGAAAAAACGTGAGTTTCACTCAGGCTGATCACCTGCTCTCGCAAGAAAATATCCACCAGAGTGAAAGGATTATTCGTGGGCGAATGAGCCTCGCTGTCGTCCACGGTGTAAACGCCGGCGAAGGAATCCTTGTCCGTGAAGGTCTGATCGAGTCTGGCGGTTCCGAAATCCTCGCGAATCCTTTGCCGAGGACTGCTGAAAGCTTCAGCAATCCCGCTCGGCACTCCTGTAGAGGTCAACAGTTCCGGCCCGTTGGACACGGGCCACAGGGCCAGCAGCGGTCGGACGCTTCGGACAGCGCCGGCTCTTGAAGCAGCATCCGGCACGAGCGTTAGATCGCTCAGGCCCAGAGTCTGTCGGAACCCTTCGTAGTTTCCGAACAAAAAGGTCCTGTCCCGCCGGATCGGACCGCCGAGTGAACCGCCAAATACATTGCGGCGAAACGCCGGAATGTCGCCATGATCAAAAAAATTCCGCGCATCCAATGCGCTATTCCGCAAGAATTCGTACACATTGCCGTGGAATTCATTCGTCCCCGAAGCGGTCACAATGTTGACCTGGGCTCCGGGCCGTTTGCCGTACTCCGCGCCGTAGGTGTCCTTCACCACGGAAAACTCGCGTACGGCATCCACTCCGAGAAGTTGCCCGCTTACTCCTCCGGGAGTGTTGTTGATCTCAGACGCGCTGGTAAATTCGACGCCGTTCAACAGGTAAAGATTTTCTTGCGGCCTGCGCCCGGAGGCTGCAAACATATTTCCCACAACCGAGTTAGAGGTCCCGATTCCTCCCGCTCTCTGGGAGGTATAATTCACGACCCCCGGATTCAGCGTCATCAGCTGATCGTAACTGCGGCCGTTCAGGGGGAGTTCCTTGACCTGCCGCTCGCCGACAAGACCTGAGATATCCTCGGTCGTGACGGCGACCACCGTGGGCGCAACTTCCACTTGCACGGTCTGCCGCACGTCCCCGACCTGTAGCACCAAATCCACGGTTTCCCGCTGGCCGAGCACGAGTGAAATTCCGGTTTTCTCCGCACTGCGGAAGCCGGAGCTTTCCGCACGCACCTCATAGCGGCCCACGGATAGTGCGGCTGCTTCGTAGCGCCCCGTTTCATCGGTGACCGAATGTCGCTCCGCTCCGGTATCCAGATTCTTGATCCGAATGGCCACGCCCGGTATGGCCCCTCCGGAGGAGTCGCTGATCACACCCTGGATAGAAGCCTCTCCTTGCGCGAAGCTAGCGGTCGCGAGGCTCGCCCACAACCCAAGCACCAACAGTCCAAACCAGAAAACACTGCGGAAAGGAGCGTCACCAACTCTTCGAGAACGCATCTTGTTTTCTCCGAGATAGATTTGTCTTGCCAAGGGCTTGCGCGCGAGCCCGCTTCGTTGTCCTTGAGCGCGACGGGAGAAACCGCCGGTAACTATGCGCAGGACGCGGATGGGGTCAACAACAGCGACAGGGATAGATAACTGAGCGCAAAGCAGCGAACGGTATCGCGGGTGGCTTTGACAATGCCATTCGAAGAAAATGCCTCGCGAAATCAGCTTGGCTAGCGCGCATGGCCGACACCTGCGTGTGCCGTGATTCCCGCGGCGTTGTTCGCGCGTCTGGCGGCGAACGCGCGGCTTCCGGTCCACACCAACTGCAATCCGGCAAAGATAGCCACCATGGCGACAGCGGTCTTCAGCTTGTTCGCCGGCACCCTGCGCGCCAGGAGACACCCCGCAACGACACCGGGAACACCTCCCACTAGAAGCTGCAAAAGCACCGGACCGTTGATTGAGCCAAAACTCCAGTGAAATGCGCTGCCTATAGCCGCCAATACCAATCCAAACAGCAAGTCTGTTCCTACAACTTGGCCTGGCGTCATTTCAGAATAGTTCAGCAGGAGCACCGTCCCCAGCGCGCCTGCGCCCGCGGACGAAAATCCCGACTCCACTCCAATCGGCAAAGCGAGCCAGGGAAGCCAGCGATGATTTTTCAGGGCGAAGCTGGGGTTCTGTACACGCCGTACAAAAGTCACGCTGGATGAAGCCGCCAAGAGCACGCCCAACAGCACGACCACAAGCGGGTTCCCCGCCTCTTGATTCAGCAAATGAAGCGCCCAAGTGCCCACCAAAAGGCCCGGAACTGCTCCTTGCAGCAGAAGCCGCAGGTAACGCGAATGAATCTGCTTCCCGAGCAGATAAAAAGGAGCGGCGATCAGGCGCAGCACGCCGGCAAACAGGAATGCCGTTCCAACAGCTTCGCCCGCGGTGAGGCCGACGAGCAGCATCAAGGCCGGCACGGTAAAACTTCCTCCACCGATCCCGGTCAACCCGACAGCTGCGGCAATGACGAATCCGATAAGGAAGTTCATTCTTCCGCTCGCGTTGAAAAAGTGTGAATTCCACACTCGAGTTTCGTTCCACCCCATCGGCCGGATCTCGGATTATTGGGATCCGTTGGCAGCGCGGTGCAGGGTTGGCATCCGATGCTCAGATATCCCTCGTCGTATTGCGGCAGATAGGGGATTCCATTGGTTTTCACGTACTGCCACACCTGCTCCGAGTTCCAGTCGGCCAGCAGGCTTACTTTCCACAAAGTCTTCCCGGTCGGCAGTGCGTGGCGCTCGATCTTCTTCAGATTCTTTCGTGTTGGCGATTGTTCCCGCCGCAATCCTGTGAACCAGATGTCAAACGGCTCAAGCGCCCGCATTAGCGGTTCGACTTTGCGCAATTGGCAGCACCGCGTGGGCTCGCTGCGGTACAAAATGCCGAACGCTGATTCCTGCTCTGCGACCGTGTGCGCGGGAAGCACATTGACCAGATTGAGCGACCACTGCCTGGTCATTCGATCACGGTATTCGTAGGTCTGCGGAAAGTGATATCCGGTGTCGAGAAACAGCACCGCTGGGTCCGGTAGGCGCTTTCTTAGCAGATGCGCCACTACCATGTCTTCGGCTTGAAAGCTGCTGGTCAGGCACACGTGTGCGTTTTGGTTCGCCGTTAGTATGGTTTCGAGCGCTTCCTGGGGTGCAAGGCTTTCCAATTCCTCGGCAAGGCGATCTACATCCATTTAGTTAACCTTCCCCTGATGGTCTTGCGGCTTTCTGAACCGCAAGGAGTCCGCGAGCGCCAGGGCGTGGCGGAAGAGCTCGTCATCGTTGACGTTTTCGTTTTCCGCAGAAAGGTCGAGCAACCGAGGTTTTGCCTCCGACGCGAGGCGCTGTTTGGTCTCGGTATCGAGGGCAGATCCAGAGTAAATAGCAACAGCTCCAATTTTGTGCACCGCACGAATTGCGTCCAACAGAGCGTAGGGAGACGATCCTTCGTCGTTTAGGTGCAGCACCTCGAAACCTTGATCGAACAGGGCGCGTTCCAGCCGCGAGGCAATACCAGGCCGATTCTCCAACAAGAAGACGGCTGGATAGTGTCCGTGGCGTTCGTAGCGCTCTTGCGCACTGACGCGCTTCCCGGCGATCTCAAGCGACGGGAGTTCTGGCGCCTCCAACCGTTGTGCGCCGGGCTCAGCTTCTTCGATCATTCCCGCACCCACGGTGGCGTTGGAGGTCGCATCGATCAGAATGAAACTGCCCGTTGCCCGATTGCGGGCGTAAGGATCAAAGAACAGCGGAACGTGAGCTTCGAATTCGACGGAGGCAATGTCGTTCACGTGCAACTGCGTTGCCTGCTCCTGTTCGAGCGTATTCACATTCACGCGATGGCGAATCTCTAGCGCGCGGATTTTTGTCTGGCGGGTCGTATGTTTCACGAGATAGGTCCTGCCCACCTCGAGTGGACTCCCGTGCAGCCAAACCACCATGGCGCGGAATCGCCTAGACACTTGCGGGCCATTTTCGGGCGACACCAGCATGTCACCGCGGCTGAGGTCGATCTCATCTTCCAGCTGCAGCGTCACCGACATCGGGGCAAACGCTTCTGGCAGATCGCCGTCGTAGCTCACAATCGAGCGCACCCGCGTTCTCCGTCCGGACGGCAGCGCCAGGACATGGTCACCGGGGCGGATCATTCCGCTCGCGAGGCGGCCTGCAAATCCGCGGAACTCAGCATGAGGACGAATCACCATTTGCACCGGAAGTCGCAGACTTTCGTGGGCATCGCCCGCGCTGAGAGGAACTGTTTCCAAGTGTTCAAGCAGCGTCGGCCCTTGATACCAAAGGGTCCGTTCGCTTCGCTCGACGACGTTATCGCCCTCGAGCGCGCTGATTGGCACGCACCGTACGCGGGCGATGCCGAGTTGCTCTGCCAACTGCAGAAAATCCCGCTCCACATCCAAAAACACATCTGCCCTGTAGTCCACGAGGTCCATCTTGTTCACCGCCGCGAGAACATTGCGTATTCCGAGCAGTGAAGCGATGAACGCATGGCGCCGCGTCTGTGAAAGGATTCCCTTCGTGGCATCCACAAGAATCACGGCAAGGTCCGCGGTGGACGCACCGGTGGCCATATTGCGGGTGTACTGCTCGTGGCCGGGCGTATCGGCAATGATGAATTTCCGCCGCATGGTCGCGAAATAACGATAGGCCACGTCAATGGTGATGCCTTGCTCCCGTTCCGCGCGCAGGCCGTCCGTCAGCAGGGAAAAGTCGATGGGACCCGAGGAGCGGTTGATGCGGCTATTTCTGACGGAAGCGAGTTGGTCTTCATAGATCGCCTTCGAGTCATGCAGCAGTCGTCCGATGAGCGTCGATTTACCGTCATCCACGCTACCCGCCGTCGTGAAGCGAAGAAACTCCATCCCGAAACGCTCTGCGAGGAACTCCCCGGAGCTTCCCGGACTTCTTTCCTGCGTCGTGGAGATCACTAGAAATACCCTTCCCGCTTTTTGAGCTCCATCGATCCTTCTTCATCGTGATCGATCGCACGGTTCTCGCGCTCCGACCGCCGGAAGGAAACCATTTCCTCCACAATTTTCCCCACAGAGTCCGCTTCCGAACGGATTGCCCCCGTGCAGGGAACGCATCCAAGCGAACGCATCCGGCACCTCAGCTTTTGCGTCCTTTCGCCGGGCAAGAGCTCCTTCGCATTGTGGATCAAAACAATCGAGCCGTTTCGCATCACCACTTCGCGTTCCTTCGCGAAATACAGAGGGACAATGGGAATTTCCTGCGCTTGGATGTACAGCCAGATGTCGAGCTCCGTCCAATTCGACAGCGGAAACACCCGGATGCTTTCGTCTTTGTCAATCCGGGAATTAAGAATATTCCAGAGCTCCGGCCGCTGGTTTTTCGGATCCCATTGCCCCCAAGCGTCGCGGAACGAGTAAATTCTTTCTTTGGCCCGGGATTTCTCCTCGTCCCGGCGCGCACCTCCAAACGCCGCGTCGAAACCCCCTTCGGCTAGCGCGTCCAGAAGCGACTTCGTCTTCAGCAACCCGCAGCACTTCTGAGTTCCAAGCGAGAAAGGATTGGCTCCCGCGTCCAGCGCTGCCTGGTTCTTGTGAACGATGAGTCGGGCCCCAATTTGCAGCGCGTACGTGTCACGAAACTCGATCATCTCGGGAAATTTGTAGCTGGTGTCGATATGCAGCAGCGGGAAGGGAATCTTGCCCGGGAAAAACGCCTTCTGCGCCAGACGCAGCATTACCGAAGAGTCTTTACCTATCGAATACAACATCACCGGGCGCGCAAATTCCGCTGCCGCCTCGCGCAGAATATGGATACTTTCCGCCTCGAGGGCCCTCAAATGACTTAGTCGTCGAGGGACAACCACGGCCGGACCTCGGCCGTAGGACGAGGCTGCCAGTTGCGAAACCGAGACTTGCGATGGATGCGCCATGGACCTCAATTTGGAAATAAAAAACCCACCTGCCAGGGTTCCCGGCGGTGGGTCGGCTACCATCTTGCAGTAAAAGGCTTCTTACAAAGCTAGCTTTTCACCCCTACAAGACACAGCGGCCCTCGCCGTCATCTGCTGACGACGACAACAGGCAGCGGTCGTTGGAATAAAGCGAATCACCAGTAGGAATAATACCCAATACCGTTAGACGTATCAAATCACCTTTTCGCTTCCGAAGTATCAGCATTTTCGATAGTTGAAAAGCCAGGGTGATTACCGCCCGGCGGGCCCTTAAGGCTGTCGATCACCCCACTGGTCGTATGGTACTAACTCCAGAAACGGGGCCCGGGGAAATCAAGCGCGAGCAGCGTGCAGCGCAGCATCCTCGAGCCAGACCTCAAGCCCGCTTAGTGAGTCCCTGGCTACGACAACCTGTCGTGCTTCAGAATCTGCGGACTGCGGGGCTGGCCGCCTCCAACCATTTAACAGGAACAATCGACGGCACGCGCCCTCAATCCTTTACCGTAGCCGCTGCTTGTAAAGGGACATGCCTACCGCGGCGTCCATGCCTATTCGTTCGAGACTAGCGATTTCACGCTGGGCCTTAATGCCACCCGCAGCAATAATTGGATGCCCGGTGGCCGTCCGCAAACGTTTGAACCACAGGAGATTCGCTCCACTCATCGTTCCTTCGCGATCCACGTCAGTGCACAGAAATGCAGCGCAAAAAGGCTTTAGCTGCTCCATGACCTGTTCCGCCTGAATCTGCAGTCTTTCACGCCAACCCTTAATCACGACGTGGCCATTGGCGGTATCGAGCGCCACCACGATGGCCGAGCGGCTCAGTCGCGCGCGAAGCCGCCCGAGAAACGGCGCGTTTATTTCGCCGTCCTGGAATGCAGCACTTCCGACAATGACTTGGTGCGCTCCCCATTTCGTAATTTCCTCCGCGCGCCGAACCGTGCGAATTCCTCCGCCCACGCGCACTTTCATCCCATAGCGCTTGACCGCTTCGGTGCATAGTCTGCGCGCCAGTTCGCGGTTATCGCCTTCGCCCATGGCAGCATCCAGATCGATGATATGCAGCCATTCATATTTCTTGAATTTCAGCAACAGCGACATCACGTCGGCGATCGCAAGCTCCCGCCTTCTCCCGTGCACCAGCTGCACCGCTTGCCCTTCCTGCAAATCAATGCACGGAATTAGCACGGCAACCTTACCGGAATACCTCGCGCGGCCAGAAATTCCTTGAGTTCGCGGATCGGCTGGATACCATCGTGGAAAATGGAGGCGGCCAAGGCCGCGTCGGCACGCCCGGCGGTAAAAATCTCGGCGAAGTGATCGGGCAATTTCGCGCCGCCGGAGGCGATGACTGGTACGGAAACCGTCGAGGATATTGCCGCCGTGAGTGCCGTATCGAAACCGCTCTTTGTTCCATCCCGGTCCATGGAAGTCACCAGAATCTCTCCGGCGCCGCGGGCAACGCCTTCTCTTGCCCACGCGCTTGCTTCGAGATTTGCGGACTCGCGCCCGCCGCGAACCATCACCACCCATTGGCCTCCGAACCTCTTTGTATCGATTGCCAGCACGACGGCCTGTGCGCCAAACTCAAGTGATGTTTCCGAGATCAATTCGGGGCGCGCCACTGCCGCGGTGTTCAGCGTAATCTTGTCGGCGCCAGCTCGAAGAACGGAGCGAGCGTCTTCGGCGCTGCGGATGCCGCCTCCGGCGGTCAAGGGAATCGCGAGCTCTGCCGCGACGCGTCGAATCGTCGCAAGAAACGTCGGCCGCCGGTCGCGCGAGGCGGCAATGTCCAGCACGACGAGCTCGTCCGCGCCTTCTTGGTTGTATCGCGCCGCCAGTTGCGCGGGATCGCCGGCATCGCGAAGCCCCACAAAGTTCACGCCTTTCACCACTCGGTCGCCATCGACGTCCAGGCAGGGAATGATGCGTCGCGCCAAGCTCATGCGCCCTGCCTCAGAAAAGCCCGCAAAACCCGGCCGCCGGCTTCCCCGCTCTTCTCCGGATGAAATTGAACCGCGCACATATTTTCCTTTTCGAGCACGGCGACAAATTCTCCTCCGTAATCGCACACCGCGACGGTCTCCTGGCCTTGCTCGATCGCGGCATAGCTGTGCGCAAAATAGAAGTAGGCGTCGGCGTCGATCCCTCCGAGCAACCGGGACTTCTTTTTCATAACCAGGCGATTCCAGCCCATGTGCGGCAGCTTCGCCACCGGCGGCAGCGCACGCACCCGGCCCGGCAACAGCTGCAACCCCGCCAGATCCGGGGCCTCGTCGCTGCCGCCGTAGAGTGCCTGGAGACCCAGGCAAATGCCGAGGAACGGCACCCCACGACCGATGGCCTCGCACAGCGGAGCGCGCCATTTGCGTTCATCGAGCACGCGTATTAGGGATTCAAAATGTCCCACGCCCGGAAGCAACAGCGCTTCCGCGTTGGCAACGCATTCTGGCGTGGCCGCGCGTTCTGACTCTGCTCCCAGCCGCTCGAGCGCGCGTTCGACGGAAGCCACGTTGCCCACGCCCAAATCAAGCAGGGTTATTTTCACAGTAAACCTTTTGTGCTCGGAAGCACGCGCCGCAATCGCGTGTCGCGCGCCACCGCAAAACGCAACGCCCGAGCAAACGCCTTGAACATGGCCTCCACCTGGTGATGCGAGGATCGCCCGTAGAGAACCCGCAAATGCACATTGGCGCGGGCGGCCTGGGCAAATCCTTGAAAGAAATCCTCGGTCAGCTCAGTCTGAAAGTCCCCGACGCGCACGCGCGCGATTTTGGCGTGCACAACGCAAAAGGGACGCCCACCCAAATCGACGGCACTTACGGCGAGGGTCTCGTCCATGGGCATCAGGAAATACCCCGCGCGTAAAATGCCGCGTTTCGTGCCCAGGGCCTTCCTCACCGCTTCACCCAAGACGATTCCCACATCTTCCACGGTGTGGTGCTGGTCCACATCCAAATCTCCGTGTGCGCGCAGATCCAAATTGAACGCGCCATGCCGGGCCACCAGTTCCAACATGTGATCGAGGAAACGTATTCCCGTGCCGATGCGCGCTTTGCCGCTGCCGTCTAGGTTGAGGCCGAGGGTAATATCGGTCTCGTTGGTCTTACGATGAATTTTCGCGGTTCTGGCCATCATTCCGCCATATCCAGGATTGCGCGTTGGACCGGGAGCTTCGGTTTCATTGGCGCACCGCCACGGCGTTTCGGTGCGCCGGCAGATTCTCGGCTTGCGCGAGGACCCGCACATCGCGCGCCAGGCGGCCGAAACCCTGGCGGCCAATCGTCTGCACGGTGATGCACTTCACAAAATCCGCAGCCGACAGCCCGGCGCGGCTGCGCGCCCAGCCGGCGGTGGGCAAGACATGGTTACTCCCGCTCGCGTAATCGCCGAGCGGCTGCGCAGCCCAGGGACCGACAAAAATCGTTCCGGCTGCAGAAATCTTTCTAAGAACGGCTCCCCCTTGTGGAAGGCTCAGATGTTCGGGGGCCAAGCGGTTCACAAAATCGATCGCCGCATTCTCCGACGCGGCAAGCAAAATCAGAGCACTCTTTTTCAGGGAAATATGGGCAGCGTTCGCTTCCGGCAGGTTCTTCAACTGTTCCGAAATTCTGCGCCGAACTTCCCTTGCGAGCCGCACGGAGGTAGTTAGGAAGACGCTCGCTGCATCCGGGGCATGTTCCGCCTGCGCCAACAAATCGGCGGCGATCCAGCGCGCGTTGCCCTCGGAAGCGATCACAAAGGCTTCCGTTGGTCCCGCGGGGAGATCGATGGCGCAATCGCGGCTTACCAGTTGCTTTGCGGCGGTCACAAAACGATTGCCCGGTCCACAGATTTTGGCGACGCGTGGAATCGTTTTAGTTCCGTAGGCCAGGGCCGCGACCGCTTGCGCGCCGCCGATGCGCGCGACTTCGCTTACCCCGAGAAGGCCAGCCGTCGCGAGCAACTCGTTATTCGGCCTCGAGCAGACGGCCACGATTCTCTTTGCGCCCGCGACCTGCGCCGGCACGGCCGTCATTACCAGCGTTGAAAACAAAGTAGACGTGCCGCCTGGAATATAGCAACCAATCGATTCGACGGCCTTGACCGTCTGCCCGATGCGTATGCCTGGTTCAACTTCCATCGACCAGTCTCGCGGCAACTGCTTTTCGGCCACCTTTCGGACGTTGGCCATGGCGTGCTCCACCGCTCGCAGGAAATCTCGACTGACACTTTCTTGCGCTTTCTCGATCTCCCGGTGCGATATCCAGACTCCGCGGCGCGCCAAATCGACGCCATCGAGTTCCCTCGTCCAGGAAAACAGGGCCGCATCTCCGCGCTTGCGGACGTCTCTGACAATCTTGGCCGCGACTTTCTCGGCGCGTATGTCCGCGCTCTTGCGAGCGGCGAGCAGGGTGCTCTCCACCCTGTCGGTTAGTTTCAGGATGCGCATCACAGCACGATTTTGTTGAGGGGATACTCAACAATCCCCTGCGCATTCGCGGCCTTGAGCTTTGGCAAAATTTGCCGGACCACAGATTCCTCGACAATGGTATTCACGGCTACCCACTCGGGATCACTGAGCATCGAAATCGTGGGTTTCTTGAGCGCCGGCAGGATGGCCACCACGCGGTCCAGGTCCTCGCGGCGCACATTGAGAATCAAACCGACTTTACTGGCTGCGGCCATGGCCCCCTCGAGC
>Ga0137398_10000057_pt1 | contig 28968 bp, 27 predicted proteins | sample czorhiz216metaG_FD_106659 | JGI IMG/M metagenome (GOLD analysis project Ga0137398, IMG submission 106659) | Vadose zone soil microbial communities from Angelo Coast Range Reserve, California, USA - czorhiz2.16 metaG | ecosystem: Environmental > Terrestrial > Soil > Vadose zone | place: USA...
TACCACGCCCCGGTCTCGTAGGCCGTATCTCCCATCATGAACACGTCGGCGGTTCTGATGGTCCCCATGGTCATGCGCGCGCGCGCGAAGACCTCCCGCATCCGACTGCGAATGCCCTCGCGTCCCACCGTGAGGCCGCCCCCGGGACGGAGCAGCGCGCCGTCCTCGGTGAACAGTGAGGCGAAGAGATCCGAGTCGCCTAACTCCCACGCGCGGATGAACGCGGCGTTCCCCGCGTCGATCGCGGCGCGCCCCGCGGCGGAATCGGGGCCCGAGGCCCGGGCGGACGGCGGAAGGAGCATCGCAGCGAGGAGGAGAAGCGCCCATGCCGGCCGCGCGGGGCGGAAGCGCATCACCCCTCCTGCTCCTCGTACTTGAGCTTCAGCCGCGCGATCACGGCCGGATCCGCGAGGGTCGTGGTGTCCCCCACGGCCTTCCCCTCGGCGATGTCGCGCAGGAGGCGGCGCATGATTTTCCCGGAGCGGGTCTTGGGAAGGTCCGCGGTGAAGAGGATCTCCTCGGGGCGGGCGATCTTCCCGATCTTCTTCACGACGTGCTCCTTCAGCTCCTCCGCCATCTCGGGGGTGGTCTGGCTTCCTTCCTTCACGGTGACGAAGGCCGAGATGGCGGTCCCCTTGAGCTCGTGCTGTCGGCCCACGACCGCGGCTTCGGCCACCGCCCGATGGTCCACCAGCGCGCTCTCCACCTCCATCGTGCTGATCCGATGTCCCGCCACGTTCATGACGTCGTCCACGCGCCCCAGGAGCCAGAGATAGCCGTCCTCGTCGCGCTTCGCGCCGTCCCCGGTGAAATAGACGTCCGGAAAGCGCGACCAGTACTGCTCGCGATAGCGCTCCGGGTCTCCGTAGATGCCGCGCAGCATGGCCGGCCACGGACGCCGGAGCACGAGATACCCGCCGCCCACCTTCACCGACTCGCCCTTCTCGTTCACCACGTCCGCCACGATGCCCGGCAGCGGCTTCGTCGCCGATCCCGGCTTCAGGGAGGTGATGCCCGGGAGCGGCGAGATCAGGATCATGCCGGTCTCGGTCTGCCACCACGTGTCCACGATCGGGCAGGCGCCCCCGCCGATCGTCTCGTGGTACCAGACCCAGGCCTCGGGATTGATCGGCTCCCCCACCGAGCCCAGGAGCCGAAGCGAGGTGAGCTTGTGCTTCTTGGGCCACTCCGCGCCCCATTTCATGAACGCGCGGATCGCGGTCGGCGCGGTGTAGAAGACCGTCACCGCCAGCTCCTCGCAGATCTGCCAGAAGCGGTCCTTGTCGGGCCAGTCGGGGGAGCCCTCGTACATCACGACCGTCGCGCCGTTCGCCAGCGGGCCGTACACCACGTAGGAATGGCCCGTGACCCATCCGATGTCGGCGGTGCACCAGAAGACGTCTTCTTCCTTGAGGTCGAAGACCCATTTCGTCGTGGCGTAGACCCCGGTCAGGTATCCGCCCGTGGTGTGGACGATCCCCTTGGGCTTCCCGGTCGTGCCCGAGGTGTAGAGGGTGAAGAGCATGTCCTCGGCGTCCATCGGCTCAGGCCAGCAGTGGTCCGGGACGCCGTCCATGAGCCGATGCCACCAGTGATCCCGGCCCTCGGTCATGTGGATCTGGAAGTCGCCGCGCTTCACCACCACGACGTGCTGGATGGAGGGCGTGCCCTTCAGCGCTTCGTCCGCGTCGTGCTTGAGCGGCACGATCTGCCCGCGGCGCCAGCCGCCGTCGGCGGTGATGAGGACTTTCGCCTTCGCGTCGTTGATGCGGTCGCGGAGCGCCTCCGCGCTGAACCCGCCGAACACCACGCTGTGGACCGCGCCGATCCGCGCGCAGGCGAGCATCGCGACCGGAAGCTCGGGGATCATCGGCATGTAGATCGCGATCCGGTCCCCCTTCGCGACGCCCAGCTTCCGGAGCGCGTTCGCGAACTTGTTCACCTCGCGATAGAGGTCCCAGTAGGTCAGCGTGCGGCGATCCCCGGGCTCGCCGACCCAGATCAGCGCGGCCTTGTTCCGGCGCGCGCCGCGGATGTGGCGATCGAGGCAGTTGTACGAGACGTTGAGCTTCCCGCCCAGGAACCACTTCGCGTCCGGGGCCTTCCACTCGAGGACGCGATCCCAGGCCACGAACCAGTCCAACTCCGAGGCGACCTTGGCCCAGAACCCCTCGAAGTCGGAGGCGGCCTGCGCGTAGATCGAATCGTCCCGGACCACGGCTTTGTCGCGAAAATCGCTGGAGGGAACGTAGGTGCGCTTCTCCTCGAGAAGCGCGTCGATGGCGGCCCTGGAGGGTGGAGGAACCGGGGGATTCTTGGGGCTCATGCGCGCGGAGTATACGGACCGGCGCTCCCTCAGGAAACGGCCTTTTCCTCCGGTCGTGGATAGCAGGCGAACACGAGGCGGTATGCATCCGGCGCGGACTCCCTCGTCGCGAGCGTGGGCGAGCCCACGGCTCCGTACTTCTTCGCGATGGATTGGATCGCATTCTGGAGGTCGCTCAGGAACGCCGTGCGATCGGCCGATTTCGCGAGACGCACTTGCGCCGTGAACCCCAGGGAGGGAGTCTCATCCCTCTTGGTCTCCGCGAGACGGCCCACGTCGGCTTGGAGGTCTTCCACGAGCGAAAGCAAGAAGCCGAGGCTCATATGATCGCGGGCGCGCCGCACGCCCCCGATCCGGCCGACGAGCTTCGGCGAGAGCCAGTAGGAGCGAGCGGTGGCGCGGTAATACGCCTCGGGGATCCCGTGCACCCGGCGCTCCTCCACCCTCTCGATGGCGCCCGCGGCCTCGAGGACCTTCACGTGGTAGTAGATCTTCTGGGACGTCTCTCCGAGGGCCGCGGCGAGCTGGGCGCACGTCCTGGGCTCGTCCGCCCGCCGGAGAAGCTCCAGGCGGAGTGGATTCAGGACGGCGCTTGCCTCCTCCGTAGTTTCTACGAGCATCACGTCACGCATTCGTAACCTCCCCGATATACAAATTTATTTTAGCATACCATTTAATTTGTACAAAAGATCGAAAATGGGCCTTGAAATGCTCCGGAAACCGCATCCGCATGCTCTTTTCTTCATCTATAGATTGAGGTATAATCTCACTGTGCCCCAACATCTTGTGTTTTTTCTTGACGCTTCCGTTACACCCTACGCTATGGTGCGCGCCTGGTTCCTGAGGGAGCCGCCGACCGAATCGGGGGGTCGGGCCGGAGGGGCCGCGCGAGCGGCATTGGGGCGAAGAGCCAAGGAGAGGGGCACGAAATGGACATGGAGCGGGGGGGCAGCGGGATCGCAACAATGGAAGGCACGGGTATGAGCGTCCAGGGCAAGCCGGAGTTCGGAGTGGAGAAGAAGGGCGGGCTCCGCTTTCCCCGGGTGTTCACCCGCGCGGGTTCAAACCCATTCGACGAGGTCGAGTGGGACCTGAGAACCGCCGTGATCTCGAACGAGACCGGCCAGATGGTGTTCGAGCAGCGGGACGTGGAGTTCCCCAAGTTCTGGTCGCAGATGGCGACCAATGTCGTCGCGTCCAAGTACTTTCGCGGCCAGATCGGGACCCCCGAGCGGGAGCGGTCGGTCAAGCAGCTCATCGGGCGTGTGGTCCACACCATCGCGGGCTGGGGACGGAAGCAGGGCTACTTCGCCTCCGATATGGACGCCCAGAGCTTCTCCGACGAGCTGACCTACCTGCTCCTCCACCAGAAGGCCTCCTTCAACAGCCCGGTGTGGTTCAACTGCGGCGTGGAAGCCAAGCCCCAGTGCTCGGCCTGCTTCATCAACTCGGTCGGCGACACGATGGAGGGGATCCTGAACCTCGCGAAGACCGAGGGGCTCCTCTTCAAGTGGGGGTCGGGGACGGGCACCAACTTCTCCTCGCTCCGCTCCTCGAAGGAGCACATCCAGGGCGGCGGCACCGCCTCCGGACCGGTCTCCTTCATGAAGGGGTTCGACGCCTTCGCGGGGGTCATCAAGTCCGGCGGCCGCACGCGCCGCGCCGCGAAGATGGTGATTCTCAACGTCGATCACCCCGATATCGTCGAATACATCAAGTGCAAGGCCGAGGAAGAGAAGAAGGCCTGGACGCTGATCGACGCGGGCTACAATCCCTCGCTCAACGGTCCGGCCTATGCCTCGATCTTCTTCCAGAACTCCAACAATTCCGTCCGCGTGTCCGATGAATACATGAAGGCGCTCGAGAACGACGGCTCCTGGTCCACGAAGGCGGTGGTGACCGGCGATGTGGTCGAGACGCTCAAAGCGCGCGATCTGATGAACATGATCGCCGACGCGGCGCACCAGTGCGGCGACCCGGGGATCCAGTTCGACACCACGGTGAACGACTGGCACACCTGCCCGAACACGGCGCGGATCAACGCGTCGAATCCGTGCAGCGAGTACATGTTCCTGGATGATTCGGCGTGCAATCTCTCCTCGCTCAATCTCATGAAGTTCGTGCGCGAGGACAAGACCTTCGACCACGACGCCTACAAGCACGGCGTGGAGACCATGATCCTGGCGCAGGAGATCATCGTCGACAACGCGTCCTACCCCACGCCGATGATCGAGCGGAACAGCCACGACTATCGCCCGCTGGGCCTGGGCTACGCCAACCTGGGCGCGCTCCTCATGTCCTGGGGCGTCCCGTACGACAGCGCGGAGGGCCGCTCGGTCGCGGCCTACCTGACCGCCCTCATGCACGGCCATGCCTACGCCACCAGCGCGCGCATCGCGGCGGTGACGGGGCCGTTCCCCGGATTCCAGAAGAACCGCGAGCCGATGCTGCGCGTGATCCAGAAGCACCGCTCGCACATCGACCGCATCGACACCCGGAATCTGCCGCGCGACCTGCGCGACGGGATGGATGTGGTGCGCACCACGTGGGACGAGTGCTACACGCTGGGCGCCGAGTACGGCTACCGGAACTCCCAGGTCACCGTGATCGCGCCCACGGGCACGATCGCCTTCATGATGGATTGCGACACGACCGGCATCGAGCCCGACATCGCGCTCGTGAAGTACAAGAAGCTCTCCGGCGGCGGCATGCTCAAGATCGTGAACAACACGGTGCCCGAGGCGCTTCGGCGTCTCGGCTACGGGGAGGAGGCGGTGGATCGCATCGTCAAGTACGTGGATGAGCACGAGACGATCGAAGGGGCACCCGGGCTCAAGGAGGAGCACCTCCCCGTCTTTGATTGCGCCTTCAAGCCGAAGAACGGGACCCGGACCATCCAGCCGATGGGCCACATCCGGATGATGGAGGCGGTGCAGCCCTTCATCTCGGGCGCCATCTCGAAGACGGTGAACATGCCGGAGAACGCGACGCCACAGGACATCTCCGAGGCCTACGTGGCCGCGTGGAAGGCCGGGCTCAAGGCGATCGCGATCTACCGCGACGGATCCAAGCGGAGCCAGCCGCTCTCGACCGGGAAAGAGGACCGCGGGGCCACGACGCCCGCGGTCGCCAAGCCCCGGCGGCGCCGGCTGCCCGACGAGCGGAAGTCGATCACGCACAAGTTCTCGGTCGGCGGACACGACGGGTATCTCACGGTCGGGATGTACGAGGACGGAACGCCCGGCGAGATCTTCATCGTGATGGCCAAGGCCGGGAGCACGCTCTCCGGCGTGATGGACTCGTTCGCGACCGCGGTCTCGCTGGGGCTCCAGCACGGCGTGCCGCTCCATCTCTTCGTGAACAAGTTCAGCCACGTGCGCTTCGAGCCGCACGGATTCACCAAGAACGCCGACATCCCGATCGCGAAATCGATCGTGGATTACATCTTCCGCTGGCTCGGGATCAAATTTCTAGAGTACGCGCCCGCGTCGGTGGCCCACGAGGTCGCGAAGGAAGATCCGCTCGAGGCGGACGGTGTCCATCCGGTCGCCGATTCGCAGCTCTCGCTCATCAACGGTGGGACGAACGGCCACGCGCAGGACGAGGATGACCGCACCTTCGTCTCGCAGGCCGACGCGCCTCCCTGCAGCGACTGCGGGGCGATCATGGTTCGCCGCGGCGCGTGCTACAGCTGCATCAATTGCGGCGCCACGAGCGGGTGCGCGTAGAGCGGGGGCACCCCGAACGCGGAAGGCTGATTAATTAGTCGCGAGACATTTTTACGCCTTCCCGCAGTCAATGCGGGAAGGCGGTTCCATTTCGGGCAGAAGTGCGGTTGGGGCGGGCGGTCACTATTCCGTGAGCCGCCCTCCCCACTCAACATGCCCTGGGGCATGTCCTACCCAGGGAAAATCTGCGGGGGCGGCTTCCGAGCGGGATCCGTCCCCGTGGCTTGGCCGGGGCGCTGCTGAGGTGGCCCGGGCTCCGGATCGGGCGCGAGCGCCGGATGCGGGATCCGAGGCTTCGCGGGCTGCTGCGGCTCGGGGTCCGGGGCCAGCGCGGGATGCGGCATCCTGGGCGGCATGGGACGCGGTGACTCCGGGGTCCCCATGCCCGCCGTGCCCGCCGGCGGCGGAGTGGGCGCGGTACCCTCGGGCGCGCGCCTCACGTGCTCGACCGGGCGCGGGTGCGTGACCCGCATGGGCATCGGTCGCGTGAAATACTCCCGCAGCATTACGACTCCGACCCCGAGCATCCAGAGCTGGAGCGGGAGGCCCACGCCATAGCGCATCGCGGGCCACTGCATGGGCTGGCTCGCGGCCCCGGTGGCGGTGGTGCTCCAGAAATCCATGATGTAGACGAGCGCGCCCACCAGCGAGATCAGAGCACCTCCCCATCCGAGCCAGATGGGCACCAGGTCGCGCTTCGCCGCGGCGACCCCCGCGGTGAACACGGCCGCGAAGAAGAGCAGCGCGCCGGCGTAGAGCGCCCCCAGCTTCCAGAACCAGACGGTGGCGAAGAGCATCGTCGCTCCCCCCGCGTCCACGCCGTAGAGGTTGGCGAAGAAGTGATAGGTGTAGAGCTCGGCGGTGAGGAAGGTGACCCAGATTCCCCCGCCCAGGAGCGCGCAGGCGGAGACGATCGAGGCCGACCCCGAGGAGCCCTTCAGATGGAGCAGGAACGCCAGCGCGCAGAACGCGATGGCCGCGAACGCGAACCCGACCGCCATGATCGCGTGGACCTGCATCCAGGCCTCGCCCTTGGCGCTCGTGATGGCCTGGAGCACCTGCCCGGTGTTGTTCACGTCGGGGAAGATGGGTTGAACGAGGATCGTGGTCCCCAATAGCACCGCGGCGATCACGAACGTGAATCCCGCGGTCCGCTCGATGGAGTGAATCCGTTCTTCCATCACGTCGGCCATTTCAGGCCTCCCTTCCTGCTAGCTCGGTCACGAAGCCACGCCTCAGTGTGTGGCGGGCGGCAAGGCCGGCGGCGTCTTCGGCGCGTCCCAGGCCGGCGGGGCCGGGAGCGTGAAGTAGGATCCCTTGACCGGGGCGCCCGGCGGGATGATGTCCGGCACCTGGTGCATGACCGGCATCAGCGTCTTCAAGTACTTGGCGATCGCCATCGCGTCCTCATCCGTGAGCGCGGCGAAATCAGGCCATGGCATCGGCGGCAGAAGGATTCTCCCGTCGGGCCGCTTCCCGGTGCGGATGGCGGCCACGATGTCGCTGTCGCTCCAGGCGCCGATTCCGGTCTGGGGCTCGGGGGTGATGTTGCGCGGGTAGCTCACGCCCCACGGGCCCTTCCAGGCCAGCTCGCTCCCCGAGAGCGTCCGGGAGGTGTCGGGGGTGCCGTAGAAATATCCAGGGGTGTGGCAGTCATTGCACCCCGTGATCGTGACCAGGTACTTCCCGCGGGCGACCTGATCGGCTTCCAACACGGGCGGCGGGAGGGTCTCCTTCTTGACGCAGGAGACGAGGGCGAGCGAAGCAGTGAGCAGGAACGGGACGACCCGCGCCGCCGAGGAAATCCGCCGCATGATCCGATCTCCTTCTTCGAGAGAACGAGGAGCGACCCATCCGCAGAGACCGGCGCACGATACAGGAGCCTCCGTGCCCCGCGCAAGGGGCCACCCTGCCCCCGCGTTGACCCTCTCCGGCCGGCGTGCTACGGTCCGGTTTCGTGACGCCAGCGCTCGAGACCCGTTGGTTCGACCCCACCCGCCTGAACATCCTCGTCGGCGTTCTCCTCTTCACCGCGTTCCTCGTCATCAACCTGTTCCGCGCGCGAGGTCGAAGGGAGCTCTACGTCCGCCCGATCGCCGGACTCAAGGCGCTCGACGAGGCGATCGGACGCGCCACCGAGATGGGCCGATCGGTCCTCTACGTCCCGGGCCTGAGCGACATGACCGAGGTGGGCACCTTCGCCGCCATCACCATCCTCTACCGCCTCGCGCAGCGCGTGGCGGAGATGGGCTGCGACATCGACGTGCCCTGCTACGACCCCGTCGTGATGACGGTCCTCGACGGGGCCGTGCGCGAGGCCTACTCCAAGGTGGGAAAGCCCGACGCCTTCCGGCCCGGCTGCGTGCACTACGTGAGCGCCCAGCAGATGGCGTACGTCGCCGCCGTGAACGGCTACATGCTGCGCGAGCGGCCCGCGGCGAACATCTACATGGGCTCCTTCTACGCCGAATCGCTGCTCCTGGCCGAGACCGGCGCCATGACGGGCGCGATCCAGATCGCCGGAACCGACAAGGTGACCCAGCTCCCCTTCTTCGTCTGCGCGTGCGACTACACGCTGCTGGGCGAGGAGCTCTTCGCGGCCAGCGCCTATCTGGGCAAGGAGCCCATCCAGCTCGCCACGATCATCGCCCAGGACTGGGCGAAGGCGCTGGCGGCCGCGGCCGTCGTGACGGCCCTGGCCCTCGCGGCGCTGGGACACAACGCCCTCATGGCGTGGCTCGGGGCCGCGTGACCCCGGACACGGGGCGCTGATGCGACGGGGACCCCTCCTCGTCACGTTTCTCTCCGGAGCGGCCATGGCCGCGCTCTACTTCATCCCGCATTACCAGGCGCAGGCAGCCAATTCCAAGCTGGTCCAGTGGACCCTCATCGTCTACGCCTTCGCCCTCATCCTGGGCTCGATCTCGCTCTGGAGCAGCCACGCGCGAAAGGTGCAGAACCGCGCCGAGGGATGGGGATTCAGCCTGGTGACGCTCACCTCCCTGGCGGCCATCACGCTCCTCGGCATCTGGAAGGGCGTGGGGGAAGGAACGCCGGTCGGGATCATCTACGACAACATCAATTCCCCGCTCGCCTCGACCATGTTCGCGCTCCTGGCCTTCGTCATCGCTTCCGCTGCCTTCCGCGCCTTCCGCGCCCGGAGCGTGGAGGCGACCCTGCTCCTGATCACCGCGATCGTGATGATGGTCGGCCGCGTCTCGATCGGCCCCTTGATCTCGCCCCATCTGCCGGCGATCACCGAATGGCTGCTCGACGTCCCGAACCTCGCGGCCAAGCGGGCCATCGCGCTGGGCGTGGGCCTGGGGGCGGTCTCCACCGCGCTCAAGATCATTCTCGGGATCGAGCAGAGCTACCTGGGGAGATCCTGAGCGATGACCTGGGTGCGACGTCTTCTCGCGATCGACCGGCGGATCATCTTCCTCCTGGTCGCGGCCGGGGTCATCCTGCCGCTCCTTCACCCGCTGAACCTCCCGGTCACCGTCACGCCGCGCGTGAAGGCCGCGTACGAGGCGATCGACGCCCTGCCCTCCGGCTCGAAGGTCCTGATCTCGATGGACTTCGAGCCCGACATCATGGCCGAGCTCATGCCGATGTCGGTGGCCGTCCTGCGCCACTGCTTCCGGAAGCACCTGCAAGTGATCGCCATGACGCTCTACCCGGCGGGCACCGGGCTGGGCGAGCGAGCGCTCCTCCAGGCGGCGAAGGCGGAGGGTGCGACCAAGAACAAGGACTACGTGTGGCTGGGCTACAAGTCGGGCTTCCAGGCGGTGATGATTGGGATCGGCGAGAATCTCAGGGGGATGTACCCGGTCGACTTCTACGGGACGCCCCTCGACGACATCCCCATGATGCGCGGGGTGAACTCCTACCGCCAGATGGCGATGATGGTGAACCTGAGCGGCTCCTCGGCGACGGATTACTGGATCCAGTTCGCCCAGGGGCGCTTTCACGAGCCGCTGGTGGTGGGATGCACGGCGGTCATGGCGACCGACTACTATCCTTATCTCTCCTCGAGGCAGATCCTGGGCCTGATCGGTGGGATGAAGGGCGCCGCCGAATACGAGGCCCTGATCGACACCATCGGCGAGGCGAGGCGCGGCATGGACGCGCAGAGCCTCGTGCACCTGATCGTGGTGGCCCTGGTGATCGTGGGCAACGGGGCGCTGTTCCTCAGCAGGCGGGCGGGTGACGCCGGCGGACCCGCCGCCGGGAGCATGGTGCGATGATCGGGACCTGGATCGCCGCGATCCTCACGCTGTGCGTCTTCTCGTTCCTCTACAAGGACAACCCGTTCTACCGCTTCGCCGAGCACCTGTTCGTGGGGGCCTCGGCGGGCTACCTGCTGGCGGTGCAGTGGCAGAACGTGCTCATCCCGAACGTGTGGACGCCCCTCACCAAGGGGCACGATCTGGTGGTTCTGATCCCGCTGGCCCTGGGCCTCATGATGCTCGCGCGCATCTGGGAAAAGGGCTCGGGAATCGCGCGCTGGTCGATCGCCTTCTACGTGGGCATCTACTCCGGCGTGGCGATCCCAGGCTACATGCAGGCGCAGATCTTCGCCCAGCTGGCCGACGCGGCCAAGCCCTGGCCCGCCGGATGGGCCGCGGTGAGCTCGGCGCTGGTCTTCTTCGGCTTCCTCTCGGTTCTCGCCTACTTCTTCTTCTCCCTCCCGCATCGAGGGGTGCACGGGGCGGGCGCCCGCGTGGGGATCTATTTCCTGATGGTCGCCTTCGGCGCGAGCTTCGGATACACCGTGATGGCGCGCGTCTCGCTTCTCATCGCGCGGGTCCAGTTCCTGCTGCGCGACTGGCTCCACATCCTGCCGAGCTAGCCCGCCTCAGACACCGACGTACACGTCCTCGCCCTCCACCCTCACCTCGAAGGTGCGCACGCCCACCACGTCCGCCTCGGGGTTCTTTCCGGTCTTCACGCTGAATCGCCACCCGTGCCAGGGGCAGGTCACGATGTCGCCGGCCAAGTACCCCTCGCCCAGCTCGCCGCCCATGTGGGGGCAGGTGTTCTTGATCGCGTAGAAGACACCGTCGCAGTTGAAGAGCGCCACGCGCGTGCCCCGGACCACGACGATCATGCCCTTGCCGGGCTCGAGGTCCCGGACGCTCGCGACTTTCAGGAACTCGGACGCCACGCGGGGAGATCCCTCCTGGAACGAAAAAGTCCGGCGCCCCTGAGCCGGGACGCCGGACGGAAGTCCGATCGGAACGGGCGCGACGCTAGTGGCTGCCGCACCCTCCGCCACCACAGCCGCAACCGCCGCCGCCTTGGGCCGGCTCCTCGCCGCCCTCGGCCGTCGCGAAGGAGTTGCCGCACCCGCAGCTCTTGGCGGCGTTCGGGTTGTTGATCTTGAAGCCGGCGCCCCCCAGCGAGTCGTCGAAATCGATGGAAGCGCCCTTCAGATACTCGTAGCTCGCGAGGTCCACGATGACCTTCACTCCGAGGGTCTCGAACGTCTGATCCTCGGCGCTGGCCGGCTCGTCGCAGATCTCCATGCCATAGGACAGGCCGGAGCAACCGCCCCCGGCGACGAACACGCGGACACCCTGATAGGTGCCGCCGTTCTGTTCCATGATGGCCTTGATTTCGGATGCCGCTTTTTCGGTCAGATTGACCATGACTTGGGAGATCCTCCTCGAATCGAGTGTAGGGAGCAGTTTCCCTTATGTCAATTTGGATGTTCCCCGCCCCCGGGAGGTTCGGCGGGAATGCGGGGCCTGGGGCAGGTCGGGGCGGTGCCCGACTTGCAGAATGCGAAGGAGGTTGGTCCCCCCGGCGCGGGTCGTGGTGCCCGCCATGGCCACCACCCACTCTCCCCGGCGGATCAGCTTCCTTTCTTGGAGCAGGCGGATGCCCAGCTCCACCATCCGGTCCGCGGTCCGCCACTGGGGCACCCGAACCGCCATGACCCCCCAGGCCAGCGTGAGCCGCCGGCAGGTGGACTCGAGCGGGGTCAGGGCGATGATCGGCGCCGCGGGGCGCGCCTTGCTCGCCAGGCGGGCCGAGTAGCCCGTGTGGGTGAAGACCGCGAGCGCCTTCGCGCGGAGCTCGTACGCGGCCTGATAGGCGGTGTGCGCGAGGGCGTGGGTCGGGGATGCGAGCGCGGTCTTGTGGTCCCCGGTCCGCCGGCGGAGCATCGGGATGGTCACCTCCTCCGCCTCGGAAGCGATCCGGCCCATGGTGCGGACCGCCCGCTCGGGGTACTTCCCCACCGCGGTCTCGGCGCTCAGCATGAGGGCGTCGGTTCCGTCGAAGATCGCGTTGGCCACGTCGGAGGCCTCGGCGCGGGTGGGCCGCGGCGAGGAGATCATGGACTCGAGCATCTGGGTGGCCGTGATCACCAACACCTCGCGCGCGTTCGCCCGCTGGATGATCCGCTTCTGCAAGATGGGCACGCGCTCGGGCGGGTATTCCACGCCGAGGTCGCCGCGCGCCACCATCACGCCGTCGGCGACGCCCAGGATCGCTTCCAGGCTCTCGATGGCCTCGCGCCGCTCGATCTTGGCGATCACCATCGGCGGGTGCTTCGCCCCGCGGAGGAGCCGCCTCAATTTCAAGATGTCGGCATCGCTCCGCACGAAGGAGAGCGCCACGAAGTCGATCCCCATGTGGAGCCCGAAGGCCAGGTCCCCGCGGTCCTTGGCGGTGAGAGAATCGGCGCTCAGGCGCACGCCCGGGAAGTTCATCCCCTTGTGGTCGGCCAGTCGGCCCCCCACGACCACCTTGCAGCGAAGCCCCCGGCGCTCTTTCCGGATCACGCGAAGCTCGAGCTTCCCGTCGTCCAGGAGCACCCGGTCGCCGACCGCGACGTCGCGCATGAGGCCGGAGTAGACGGCGGGGATGAGCTCGGCGGTTCCCTTCGAGCGGAGGTTCGTGACGAGGGGCTTCGACCCCTGCCTCAGATAGACCGACCCGCCGCGAAATTCTCCGACGCGAAGCTTGGGGCCCTGCAGATCCAGGAGGAGCCCGACGGGGCGCCCGACCGTGGCGGCCGCCGTGCGGATGCAGCGGATGGCCCGGGCGTGGCTGCTGCGGCTACCGTGGGAGAAATTGAGGCGGGCCACGTCCATCCCGGCGCGGATCATCCGCGTGAGCACGGCCGCGTCGACGCAGCTGGGACCGACGGTCGCGATGATCTTGGTGCGGCGCACTAGAGTGCGAGCGTAGCCATCACCTCTTCGGCATGACCCTCCACTTTCACGCGCCGGAAGACGTGCTCGACTTTCCCCTCACGATCGATCACGAACGTGGTGCGCTCGATTCCCCAGAAGCTCCGCCCGTAGAGGCTCTTCTCCTTGTAGGTGCCGTACTGACGCGAGACCGCGGCGTCCTTGTCCGACAAGAGCGGGAACGGAAGGCTGTATTTCTGGGCGAAGCGCTCGTGGCTCAGCTCGTCGTCGAGGCTGATGCCCAGCACGATCGCGTCCTTGGATTCGATGCGCGGGAACGAATCGCGGAATCCGCAGGCCTCCATCGTGCAGCCGGGCGTGTCGTCCTTGGGATAGAAGTAGAGAATCACGCGCTTGCCCCGGAATTCGGCCAGCGTTACCCGGCGGCCCAGCGTGCTCGGCAGCGAGAACTCGGGCGCCTGCATCCCGACCGTCAGGCTATCGCCCGGAAAATCCAGCATGTTGAGCTGGCCCGCCTTGCCGCGGCGCTTCTTCGGCATCGGGGGAAGCGGGCCCAGCGAGGGATCGCGGGTAAGCTCCGCGGCGGGAGGGCCGTCCTCGAACTCGAGGAGTCCCTGGGGCGCGCGATCGGATCCTCCGCGCGCCATGAGCTTGCCCCTGCCCTTCACGGCCTGCTTGGCCGCCACGCCGCGGATCGCCCCCGCGGGCATCCTCGAGATCTTGATCCCGCCTTCCATCGCGGCCGGCGACGGGGCCACGCGGGCCGGGTGCTTGGCCTCGGGCCTGGACTTGGGCGTGGCGGGCTGTTTTGGTTTCGAACGGGCCTTCGGCCTCGACTCGATGCGGGGCTTGGCTTTGCTCTTCGGGCGGGCGGCGGCCTTCGGCTTCCGCTTCGCGGCGGAAGTCCGCTTCTTTATCTTATTGGGCCTACTCGACTTAGACCTCTTACCCGAGCGCTTCCCAGCCATGAATGAGCCCCCATTGGGAGACGAGGCGAACCGCTTCTCCGAGGCCGCATAATAATTCGTGCCACGGCCAGGTTCAAGGTCGCAGCTTGGGGAAGTTTCGGAAACGAATGGGGAGGCTTCGGGGCGGGCTCAGTACTTCGGGCGGGCGTCCGTGAAGATGGACTCGTCCATGCTCGAGGGCGTGGCCACGTTCTCGAACTGAAGATGCGCGGGCTTGCCCTGGAAGTGGTGCATCGTGGAGAACCGCACCGGGCCGACCTTGGTCCAGCCCTCCCACGTCGCCGAGGCGGCGGGGGGTTTCATGCTCTCCAGCAGATAATCCCACTTATCCATGAGATGGGTCTTGGGGTTCACGTAGAGCCAGTAGTGATCGCCGGACGTCAAGCCCACGCCCTTGTCGAACGTCAGCTCGAGGACTTCGTAATCCACCCCGTTCGAGCCCTTCTTCACGCCGCTGTACTTGAGGTTGGTCCCTGGATCGCGGACCTTGAACGGCATCATGAGCCAGTAGCTGTCGTTCACCCACCGCTGGTACGCATTATCGACCTGGGCCGCGACCTCCGAGGAATCGCGATCCGGAAGGCCGGCGGTGAAGGATTTTCCCTTGCGAGTCTGGAGATTCACGATGGCCGCGACCATCCGTCCCTTGTCGTCGGGGCCCTCCACCCGGTCCATGCCATGTCGCTTGTCCCACCAGTGGCGGAACCGCGCGACCTCCTTCCCGTCCTTCACGACGACGAAGTCGAACCGGACGTAGGGGACCGATCCCCAGGCGGACATGCCGCCCAGGGCGTTGTCGAGCTGGGCGGCCACGGCGGCTGCCTTCTCGTCCGCTTTCCCCATCGGGGGCGGGGGCGTCTTGGCCTTGGCGATCGCCGCGAAGCCGGCGAGTGCTACGAACGCGAGCGCGAACATCAGAGCGAGGGCGACGGCTTGCGCCGTCGCCCTTCGCCCGCGCGGTCCAGTCGGACCTTGGTGGGTTGCCCAACCCATACGCGCCATCGGTTCGATTATCTCAGGGTCTTCAGAATTTCGAGCAGCTTCGCCCGATCCGGAACCTTGCCGATCTCGTGTACTTCAATGTGGCGGATGATTCCCTTCTTGTCGATCACAAACGTCGCCCGCTCGGAGTAACCCTCCGATCGGAGGACGCCGTAGTCCTTGGCCACCCCGCCGTGCGGCCAGAAATCGGCGAGGATGGGATACTCGATCCCCCCGAGATGATCGACCCACGCCTTGTGCGTCGGCACCGAATCGACGCTGATCCCGAGCACCTGCGTCTCGAGGCCATCGAACGACTGGCGCTCCTTGCTGTAGCCCGGCATCTGGATCGCGCACACCGAGGTGAACGCGAGCGGATGGAAGACCAGGACCACGTTCTTCAAGCCGCGGAAGGACGAGAGCGTGACCTTGGCTCCGTTCTGGTCGGCCAGGGTGAAGTCGGGCGCCTGGTCCCCGGATTTGAGTGTCGCCGTGCGGTCCAACATGGTGGATTCCAACGTTCCCCTCCTCAGGCTCCGAGGATCATGAATTGTGGGTCGGGAGCGCGCCCGCGGTTTCTTCGGCGAGACGCCTGGCCTCGTCCGCGAGACGCTTCAGCGTCTCCGGGTCGTTGACCCCCGTCTGGATCTCCTTGGGAATGAAATTCAGCAAGTGCTTGAGCCCGAGGGACTCCTTGACCAGCGAGCGCGCCACCACCATGCGCTGGACCTGGTTCGTGCCCTCGTAGATCTGCGTGATCTTGGCGTCGCGCATGTATTTCTCGATGGGATAGTCGCGCATGTAGCCGTAGCCGCCGAAGATCTGCACCGCGTCGGTCGTGACCTCCATCGCGGTGTCGGTGGCGAAGAGCTTGCACATGGCGGAGAGCTTGGAGACGTTGGGCGCTGCGGTGTCCACCGCCAGGGCGGCGACGTAGACCAGGTTCCGGGCGGCCTCGGTCTTCGTGGCCATGTCGGCGAGCATCGCCTGGATCATCTGGAAGGAGGAGATCGGAGCGCCGAACTGCTCGCGGTATCCGGCATAGACCATCGCGTATTCCAGGGCGCCCTGCGCCAGCCCGACCGCCTGGGCCGCGACGCCGGGGCGGGCCTTGTCGAGGGTCGCCATGGCGTGCTTGAAGCCCATGCCGGGGACTTCCCCGAGCAGGTTCTTCGCGGGAACGCGGCAGTTGTCGAAATGGATCTCCACCACCGGGACGCACCGGATCCCCATCTTGTCCTCGATCTTGCCGATCCGGAACCCCGGCGTCCCCTTCTCCACCATGATCGCGCTGGTGCGCCGGGATTTGGATTCGGGATCGGTGACCGCGAAGACCGTGTAGATGTCGGCGGCGCCGCCGTTGGTGTTCCACTTCTTCTCGCCGTTCAGGACATAGAAGTCGCCGTCCTTGACGGCGGTCGCGTGGAGACTCGCCGCGTCGCTGCCGGCGAATTTCTCCGACAGGCCGAACGAGATGAGCTTCTCGCCCTTGGCGATGGGGCGCAGGAAGCGGTGCTTCTGCTCCTCGGTGCCGCCCACCAGGACCGGGAAGGTTCCGAGCGCGTTCACGGCGTAGAGAACGCCGACGCCGCCGCACGCGCGGGAGAGCTCCTCGACGCAGATGCAGAGGTCGATGACGCCGCCGCCGGAACCACCGTATTCCTCGGGGATCCAGACGCCCATGAGGCCCGCCTTGGCGATCGCCTCCTTGATCTCCCAGGGATACTCCTGCAACCGGTCGTACTTCGCGGCGAGCGGCCGCACGACCTTCTCGGCAACCTCACGCGCGCGGGCGCGCCACATCAGATTCGTTTCGGTGAGAAAGCCGGACAATGGAGTTCCCCTCAGCGGTGAGGTGTTCCGTGGGTGCGCCGGGCTCCGGCGCGTGAGGCACGATTATTCCCGAATTCCCGCGCGTTTGTCACCAGGAGATTCCGCGAGGCCCGGCCCGGCGTGACGTGCGGGGATGAGGCTACGTAGAAACGCCAGGGGATCGAGGCCCAGGGCTCGGGAACGTTCTGGCAGCCGATGCGCGATGAAGTTTGAACCGCCGGGTCCGCCACGGCCTCGTCCGGCTCGATCCAGAGGTCCCCGGCGCAGAGATCGGCACGGTTCCAGGCGAGGTCGAGACCGAAGGCCTGCGCCAGCTTCCCCGGTCCCGAGGCCAGGAGATGCCGCTTCGTGAGGCCGCGGGCCCGCTCCATCCACTCGATCCCCTCCATCGGCTCCAGCGCGCGAATCAGGACCGCGGCGGGCCTTCCCTCGGGCTCGGTCACCGCGTTCAGGAGGTGGTGCATGCCGTACGTGAGGTAGACGTAGGCCATCCCCGGCGGGCCGTAGAGAGGCTGCGTGCGCGGCGTCACGCCCGCGCGCGCGTGGCAGGCGAGGTCCTCTTCTCCGACATAGGCCTCGGTCTCGACGATCCGCCCGCGCAGCGTGATCCCTCTCACGCGGCGGCAGAGCACCGAGCCCAGAAGCTCGCGCGCCACGGTCAGGGTGGGCCGGCGGTAGAAGGATCGGCGGAGAGGCGAGGGCACGCGCGGAGTATAGTACACTCCCGCCGTGACGCAGCCCCTCGACGCCACGCCCCCGGCTTCCCAGGCGTCGCGCGCCATACTCTTTCTCACCGTCTTCATCCATCTCCTGGGCTTCGGGATCATCATCCCGCTCCTGCCCTACTACGCCGAGACCTACGGCGCCAAAGCGATCGTGGTGGGCCTCCTCACGACATCCTTTTCCTTCTGCCAGTTCCTGTTCGCGCCCCTGTGGGGAAGGCTGAGCGACCGCATCGGGCGAAGACCCGTGCTCATCGGAAGCCTCGTGGTCACGGCCCTCTCCTACCTCGTCTACGCCGCCGCCCACTCCCTCCTGCTTCTCTTCGCGTCACGGATGCTCGCGGGGGTCGCGGGCGCCGTCCTCTCGACCGCGCAGGCCTACGTGGCGGACACCACGACGCCTGAGAACCGCACGAGAGGAATGGGGCTGATCGGCGCCGCCTTCGGCATGGGATTCATCTTCGGCCCGGCGCTCGGGGGGATCCTGAGCCGCTGGGGCTTCGCGGCCCCCGCGTACGCCTCGGCCGCGCTGGCCCTGTCGGCCGCGGTGTTCGCCTTCTTCCGCCTTCGGGAATCGCTGCCGCCCGAGGTGCGCGCGGAGGCGGCGGCGAGGCGCCGTCAGCGGGCGACGATGGGCGAGGCGCTGCGGCGCCCCGTCGTGGGCACGGTGCTCGGACTCTTCTTCACCGCGACCCTCTGCTTCGCGGGCATGGAGGCGATCCTGGCCCTGTTCTGCCAGCGGTACTTCCACTGGGGCCCGCATCAGATCGGCTACCTCTTCGCCTACGTGGGCGTGGTCGCGGCCGCGATGCAGATGGGGATCGTGGGCGCGCTCGCGCGCCGGTTCGGGGAGCGCGCGCTGGTGCGCGCCGGCATGGGGCTCATGGGCCTCGCGTTCGTGACCGCGGGCCTCCGCCCGCCGCTTGCGATCTTTCTCCTCGTGATGGGATTCATCGCCGTGGCGAGCGGCATGCTGACGCCTTCGCTCTCGGGGCTCGTCTCGCTCGCGACACCGGCCGACGAGCAGGGAGGAATTCTGGGCATCTATCAATCGCTGGGGAGCCTCGCGCGCGCGGTGGGTCCGTTCCTCGGGGGGCTGGCGTTCGACGTGGTGAGCCCGGGCGCGCCGCTCTGGATGGCGGGGATCGTGCTGTGGATCGCGGCGCTGGCTACCAGAAAGCTGCCGGCGCGAAAGGGTCGGTCAATTCAAGCTGCGTGAGACCTCGTTCCACTGCCGGCCGTCCCACATCAGCCCCAGGATGTCGTAGCCGCCGGTGGCGTTGCCCACGAAATCCCCCGCCGACGCGCTGAGCCGGATGTTCCCCGTGGAGTCGAACCGGACCGCGGTGCCGGCCACGAAGTACGTGACCTTCCAGAGGAAGTAATCCGATCCGGCGATCGTGCTCACCGTCGCGACGCCGGTGACCAGGAACGCCGAGCCGTCCGGATGCGGCGCGACGCTGCGCGCGGAAACAATCCTTGGCCCCAGCTTTCCCGGCTGGATCCCGACGATTTGTCCATACCCACTGTACCCGTTCACCGGGGAGCTGCCCGAGGCCTTGGGCGAGGTGTACCACGCCACGCCCTTGTAGGGATTCCGCTTCGGATCCGCGCCGGCCGTGATCGTGACCCCGTTGGCCCGGTCCAGGACCAGCGTGTCGCTGTCCGCCCAGAGATTCCGGATGGTCAGGTTGGCCGGCGAGAAGCCGTGGATCCCGGAAGCGCTGTTCCTCACCTCCACGCCGGCCCTCATGCCGGCGCGCTGGGCAACGGCGGTGTAGTCATCGATCTCCACGTTAGCCGCGCCGTCCACGAGAATGCCGGGGCTCATGCCGTCCGCGATCTCCGTGTAGAAGCCGGAGACGCGGCACCCGACGTTCTGCCCCGATCTCGTGGTGGTCCCGTTGATGTAGAGCCCCGCGGTGTTCCGTCCCGGACGCTCGGAGCTGCAGTCGTTCAGCCAGATGTTCCGGGCCGCGGAGTTGATGTAGAAGTTGTAGTCGCCGCAGTTGTTCACCCAGACGTTGTCGACGACGAGCTGCCCCACGGAATTCGCGTCGGTTCCCTCGATCCGGACGCCGTTCCCGGCGCAATCGTGGACGGAGACGTCCCGGACGGTGGTCATGACGTAGATGCGCTTGATGTGGACTCCCGCGTCCACGCGCGCCCCGCTCGCCTTGGCGCCGTCGATCTCCAGGTTCACGAGGCGGCAGGACTCCTGCGAGCCGGTGGTGTCCGCGTTCTCCACGAGCCGTCCGACGAACTTTGGCCCCGCGACGATGCAGGTGGAGCCGTAGCCCTGTCCCTCCAGAGTGGACTTGTTCCCGAGCAGGAATCCCGAGGTGCCGGTGAACGTGAAGTGACCGCGCCCCAGGTGGAGTGTGGTTGAGGCTGGAACCGTGACTCCGGAAGCCAGGGTCGCGTCGCCGTCCGAGACCCAGACGGTGCCCGCGCCGGCGGCCGACGCTTCATCGAGGGCGGCCTGGATGCCGGCCTGGGTGCGTGGGTACGCGACGCCATCCACGAAGCGGATGGCGCCGGGGGTCGCGGGTGCGGCGAGGGCGGCGCGCGCCGCGAGCAGGAACAAAAAGAACACCGTGCCCGGATGGAACCCGAGCACGGCGATGTAGTTTCTTCGATGTGCCATCCGCACGTGAACGATACCTCGGCCCGGCGGATCCAATCCTCGCGAACGCTACCCCGCGATGGACTTCTTGATGCTCGAGCGAAGCTTCTCGAGTCCCTCCGCGATCGCTTCCTTCGAGACCACGAGAGGCGGGCGGAACCGGATCGACGTGGGACCGGACGCGATCACGATCACGCCCTGCTCGTAGGCGTTCCCGATGACCTTGTCACGGAGGCTGCCATCACGCAAGTCGAATGCGCACATGAGGCCCTTGCCGCGGGCGTTCGAGATTTGGTCGGGGAACTCTCGCTGCATCCCCTCGAGGCCGGCCAGGAGCTCCGCGCCGCGCGCGGCGGCGTTCTCGAGGAGCTTCTCCTCGGCCATGATCTCGAGGTAGCGGGCGGAGCGGACCATATCCACCAGCGTTCCGCCCCACGTGGAGTTGAGGCGGCTCGAGACGTGGAACACGTTGTCCTGGATCTCGTCGATCCGCGCGCTGGAGATAAAGCCACACACCTGGGTCTTCTTTCCGAAGGCGACCATGTCGGGCTTCACGTCGTAATGCTCGTACGACCACATCTTCCCGGTCAGCCCGAGCCCCGCCTGGACCTCGTCGAACACCAGCATCGCCTCGAACTCGTCCGCGATCCGGCGCAGCTCCTGGAAGAACTCCTTCCGGAAGTGATTGTCGCCGCCCTCGCCCTGGATCGGCTCGATGATGATGGCCGCGATGTCGTCCTTGTTCTGCTCGAACGCGGTCCGGATCTGCGCGATGGAAAGCGCCTCGCGCGCCTTCAAATCCCGGAGACTGTCCTCGTGAAGCGGAAAGCGGACCTTGGGATTCAGGACGCGGGGCCAGTCGAATTTCGGAAAGTACGCGGTCTTGCGGGGATCGGTCGTGTTGGTCAGGGAGAGCGTGTAACCCGAGCGGCCATGGAAGGCCTGCTCGAAGTGGAGTACCTGATGCCCGCGCTCCTCACGATGGCCGCGCGCGAAGTTCTTGCGGACCTTCCAGTCGAAGGCCGCCTTGAGCGCGTTCTCGACGCCCAACGTGCCGCCCGCGACGAGGAAGAGATGCGGCAGATACGCGGGCATGGCGTGCGTCCCGAACGTCTCCACGAACTCGGCCATCTCGACCGTGTACACGTCCGAGTTGGACGGGTTGTGGAGCGCCGATCGCAGGAGCTTCGCCGTGAAGTCCGGGGTCTTCATCGCGGGATGGTTCATCCCGACCGGGTTCGTCGCGAAGAAGGAGAAGAAGTCGAGGAGGCGCTTGCCGTGGCGGGAGTCATAGATGTAGACGCCCTCGCTCTTCTCCAGATCGAGGACGAAGTCGAATCCGTCCGCGAGCATGCGCTTCGCGATGGTCTCGTGGACCTTGTCGGGCGCGATCCGCGCCGTCGAGGGGGCCAGGGTCGGGTTCATCAAGAGGCTCCTTTCGGACTGAGTGGTGTCATTCGGAATCGATCTTGATCCGGAGCTGTTCCTTGGCGGTGGCCAGGACGATGAGCGTGCGAGTCTGGCGCACCCCCCGGACCGTGTTCAGCTTCTCGATCAGGAGCTTCCGGAACGCGGCCATGTCCCGCACCCTTACCTTCAAGAGAAGCGAGAACTCGCCGGTGATGTGGTGGCATTCGAGGACCTCGTCCAGGACAGCGACCGCTTCGATGAAACCGGATTCGAATTTCGGATGTTCGATGAATATCTCGACGAATGCCGTGATGTCGTGGCCGAGCTTCCGCTCGTCCAGGAGAGCGACGTAGCCCCGGATCACGCCCCCGCGCTCGAGCTTCCGGATGCGCTCGTTGACCGAAGGCGCCGTGAGCCCAACCGCCTTGGCCAGCTCGGCCTGCGAGAGCTTGGCGTTGTCCTGGATCAGCGCGAGAATCTTTCGATCGATGACGTCGAGGGTCGCGTTGGCTTCGTGTTTTGTTAGGCGTAACGCACTCATTACCTAATATTATTCGGCATTTGGCCCATTAAAATCAACATTTATTTCGAAGAAGCGGCGGGGACGGTGGGCGGCGCCCCTTGATGGCGGCCCCGCCGGGGTTTACCCTTGTGGGAGTGAGACGCAGGTCCCCACCCCGGAAGGAGAGCACGAGCAGCCCATGAAGAAACCGGAAACGATAAAGGCGCTTAAAGTTAGCGGCTATACGCCGCGCACCGTGAAGCAGGAGATGAGGCGGAACCTCGTCGGGATGATCGAGCGGGGCGAGAACCTCTTCCCCGGCATCGTCGGCTACGAGAAGACCGTTCTGCCTCAGATCGAGAACGCCATCATGAGCGGGCACGACTTCATCCTGCTCGGCCTCCGCGGCCAGGCCAAGACGCGGATCCTTCGCCAGCTCACGCGATTCCTCGACGAATGGACGCCGGCGATCGAGGGCTGCGAGCTGAACGACGACCCGCTGAACCCCATCTGCCCTTCGTGCCAGCGGCGGGTGGCCGCCGAGGGAGACGAGGTGCCGGTCCGCTGGATCCACCGCGACGAGCGCTATCGCGAGAAGCTCGCGACGCCCGACGTCACGATCGCCGATCTGATCGGCGACATCGATCCCATCAAGGCGGCGAACAAGCGGCTCTCCTACAGCGATCCCGAGGTCATGCACTACGGCATCGTGCCCCGGACCAACCGCGGCATCTTCGCCATCAACGAGCTGCCCGATCTCCAGCCCCGGATCCAGGTCGGCCTCCTCAACATCCTCGAGGAGAAAGACATCCAGATCCGCGGATTTCCGATCCGGCTGCCGCTGGACATCCAGATCGTGTTCTCGGCCAACCCCGAGGACTACACGAACCGCGGCAACATCATCACGCCGCTCCGCGACCGGATCGCCTCGCAGATCCTGACGCACTATCCCTACACGCTCGACGACGCCATGAAAGTCACCGAGCAGGAGGCGTGGACCCATCGCGGGGACGGGATCGAGGTCGTGGTGCCCGCCTACATCCGCGAGCTCGTCGAGACGGTGGCCCTTCAGGCGCGCAAATCCACCTACGTGGACCAGGGCTCCGGGGTGAGCGTGCGCATGACGATCTCCCTGATGGAGAACCTGATCTCGAACGCGGAGCGCCGCGCGATACGCACGGGCGAGCGCCGTCAGGCCGTGCGGATCTGCGACCTCCAGAACGGCATCGCCTCGATCAGCGGCAAGGTCGAGCTGGTCTACGAAGGGGAGCAGGAGGGCGCGGTCGCGGTGGCCAAGCACCTCCTCGGGAAGGCCGTGAAGGAAGTCTTCGCGAAGCACTTCCCCGACGCCTACAAGGCCAAGGAGAAGAACGAGGGCGCCGCTTCCGAGTACGACCCCATCTTCCGCTGGTTCGCCCAGGGGAAGCGGGTCGAGATCTCCGACGAGCTCACCACGCGCGAGTTTCACCAGCGGCTGGCGCAGGTGACCGGGCTCGAGGAGCTGCCGAAGCGCTACCTCGGCATCAAGGAGGCGATCGAGGTTCCGACGGCGATGGAGTTCGTCCTGGAGGCGCTCCACCAGAACTCGATCCTCGCCAAGGAGCGGACGGACACGAGCGCGCTCGCCTACACCGACATGTTCTCCACCATGCTCGGGAAGCCCGAGGAAGCCGAGGACTAGGTGGATTTCCGCTACTCCAAGTGGGACGAGCGTCTCACCCAGAACATCAACTTCCTCAAGAACCTCCTCTCGCTCTACAACCGTCTCCTCCTCATGACCGACGGGAACGTGGACGAGGCGCTCCGCGCCCTCGAGGAGCTGGGCGAGCGCTTCGGGTTCTTCAACCCCAAGTTCACGATGGATGACTTCAAGAATCACCTGAAAGAGCAGGACGCCATCCAGGAGGTGAACGGGAAGAACGTGCTGACCCGCCGCGGGGAGCGGATGATCCGGCAGGATTCCCTGGACCGCATCTTCAGCGCGCTCTCCAAGGACTCGCCCGGAGAGCACCGGGTGCCGAGGACCGGATCGGGAGGCGAGAGGATCACCGAGACGCGGCCCTACGTGTTCGGCGACAACGTCTCGGACATCGACTTTCTCTCGAGCGTGCGGAACTCGGTCCGCAGGCGGCGCGGCGAATGGGGCGACGAGGGGATCAACCTGACCGAGGACGACCTCGAGGTCTTCGAGAGCGAGCACTCCTCATCCTGCGCGACGGCGCTCCTCATCGACGTGAGCCACTCGATGATCCTCTACGGGGAGGACCGGATCACGCCGGCCAAGCAGGCCGCGCTGGCGCTCGCGGAGCTGATCCTGACGCGCTATCCCAAGGACTCGCTCCACGTCGTGCTCTTCGGGGACGACGCCTGGGAGGTGAAGATCCGCGACATTCCCTACGCCTCGGTCGGTCCCTATCACACCAACACCAGGGCCGCGCTCCAGCTGGCACAGCGGATCCTGGCGCGGCAGAAGCACGCGAACAAGCAGATCTTCATGATCACGGACGGCAAGCCCTCGGCCATTCTGGAGGGCGGGCGCCTCTACAAGAACGCGTTCGGCCTCGATCCCAAGATCGTGAACAAGACCCTGGACGAGGCCGTGCAGTGCCGCCGCAAGCGGATCTCGATCACCACCTTCATGGTGACCCAGGATCCGTATCTGGTCCGATTCGTCGAGCGCTTCACCCAGCTCAACAAGGGCCGCGCGTACTATGCGGACTTGGAGAACCTCGGCTCCTACCTCTTCGTGGACTACGACCAGAATCGGCGGAGACGGGTGAACTAGGGGCCTCAGCGCCAAACGTCAACGCAAGACATACGTCAAACCACCTCCCGCGGTCGTCATGTCGAGCACGCCACCGATGTCTCCGTTCAGCTCACGACGAAGAGTCCGGTGCTCGCGCGCTTCGAAATCGAGAAGAATATGATTGGTAACTTGCAGAGATAAACCGAGGCCAGCGCTGAAGCCGAATTGGGTGATCTTGAAGGTTGGAGGGCTAGCGCCTTCCTGCAAAGGACTTGGGTCGAAGTCCAATGTGTAAGACTGCATGCCCTTTGTGCGATAGACACCGACTCCGGCCCCGAGTCGCGGAGAGATCCTGTGCTGGAACGGGGCCCCGACCTCGAGCTGCAGAGTCCAGAAAGAGATATGACGTTGGATTTCATGATTCGGCTCCGCATGGCTGAGGTCCATCGCTAGCAGCATGGCTCGGTTCAGTCCGACGCCGAGGCCACCACCCGCCATCCAACCGGTGCCTTCTCCACGGGTATTGGACGCTCCTACGCGAAGGCTGAGGATGGATTGGCCCTCCATAAAGGCGGGCTCGGGGGAGGCTTTGCTGTCCACGGGGGTGCTTGCAATGGCCACGAGCGCGAGGATTGCAGCGAGCGGACGGTACATGGAGCCCCCCCATGCGGAGCGCCTGACTTCTCGACCTCCGTTCACGGTACCCCGGTGTGCCGGGTTGGTTCTTGCGCCTACCCCGCCAGTGCCGCGCAAAAGCCGTCGATCTCGTCCTCGGTGTTGTAGTAGTGGACCGAAGCGCGGACCATCTCCGTGAGCCCGCGCGCGTCCATGTCCAACCTGGCCCCCAACGTCCCGGTCACCGTCACGTTGATCTTCTTCTCCGCCAATGTGGCCTTGATCGCCTCGGGGTCCCGGCCCTCGACGGTGAAGGTCACGATGGCGCACTTCTGGGTCCCGATGTCTCGCACGGTCACCCCAGGCAGGCGCGACAACCGCTCGCGGAGTATCGCGGCCAAACCCCAGGCGCGGTCCCGGATGGCCTCGATCCCCCAGGCCATCGCGTACTCCACCGCTCTCCCCAGCCCCAGCTTGCTCGCCACGTTGTACTCGAAGGTCTCGAACCGCCGGGCGTCGGGCCGCATCTCGTACCGATCCCGCGCCACCCAGGTCGCCGCGTGCATGTCGAGAAACGGCGGCTCGAGGCTCGCGAGGAACTCCCGCCGCACGTAGAGGAACCCCACGCCACGCGGGCCGCGCAGGAACTTGCGTCCGGCCCCGGCAAGCATGTCGCACCCTACCTCGGCCACGTCGATCGGGATCTGCCCCACGGCCTGGCACGCGTCCAGGAGGTAGGGAATTCCCGCGCGCCGCGCGACGGCGCCGACCGCGCTCGCCGGATTCACCAGGCCACCGTTCGTGGGCACGTACGTCAGGGAGATGAGCTTCACGCGGGGGTCGATCGCGCGCTCCAGCGCCTCGACCGAGACCTGCCCCGAGGGATCGCTCGGCACCGCGTCGATGACCGCGCCGGTGCGGCGAGCGACCTGTAAGAACGAGATGTAGTTGCTCGCGTACTCGGCCGCGGAGGTGAGGATGCGGTCGCCGGGCGAGAAACGGAGCCCGTAGAACGCCATGTCCCAGGCGCGGGTCGAGTTCTCGACCACCGCGATCTCATCGCGGCTCGCGCCGAGGAGGGCCGCGACCGAGTCGTAAACGCGCTCGAGGGCGGGCTCCTGACGCTCCGCGGCCTCATACGCTCCCATCGAGGCCTCGAGACGCAGATGGTCGAGGACCGTGTCCAGAACCGGGCGCGGCTGGAGCGCGGCTCCGGCGTTGTTGAAGTGGATGACGTTCGCGCACCCGGGGGTTTCCTCCCGGGCGCGCGCGACGTCGATGGCGGGCGCTCGTGTCGCCGCCCGCGCGCTCATAGCGGGTAGGAGAGGCCCGCCTGGAGGGCGATGAAATTCGTATCGGGGAAATTGTTCCCCACGATGTGGTGGAACTTGAGGCCCGCGCCCCACGAGCTCCGGCCCGACGTGGGCATGGCGATCCCGAATCCGAAGTTGAACCCGAAATCGTTCTCGCTGTCCGACGTCACGACGAAGGTGGCCGGGGCCACCAGCTCCGTGGTCTTCTCCGCGAGGTGGTAGAGCCCGAGCCCACCGCTGATCCACGGCCGCACCCTGCCGCTGGTGTGGAATCCATAGTCCACGGCCATGGTGACCGGCGTAACGCCCACGTGGCCGTCGGCGAATTCCTCGCCGAAGCGGTGGTAGGCGACGCCCCAGGAGAGGACCGTGTTGGTGCCGATCCCGTACCCCAACGAGGCGCCCAGCCCCCATCCCGTATTCACGGCGGTGTCGAAGTCCCCCGTCGGCGAGGACATCCCGCCGTGGACGCGGAGCATCGTCTCCCCCTCGAATCCATTGCGGTCCCGGGCGTACGCGCGATCCCGCGGGTACGGCCCCGAGGACGTTTCCGCCCGGGCGGTTCCAGCCACCGACAGCAGAATCCCAAAGCTCACGATGTAGGTGCAGAGTCGGCGATTCATTCGGCTCCTCCTCAATCGAGGTTCTGTGCGCCCCCCTGAAACCATCGAGTGTAGCATCCCGGCGAGCCCCTCATGTACACTGCGGCGAACACATGCCACGAGGAGCGCCGATGCCTTCCTTCCCCGCACCGGCCGAGCCGACGACCACCGACGCCGAGCCGGTCCCGCTTCATTTGGCCTATGGCGTCTGCGAGGACATCGCGCGGGCGCACTACGAGAATTTCCCCGTCGCCACGCGCTTCATCCCGACGGAGCGCCGGATCGCGCTCGCCGCCATCTACGCCTTTGCGCGCCAGGCGGACGACGTCGCGGACGCCGCAGCACCCAGCGAGGACCGGCTACGCGCCCTCGACGCGATCGAGGCGGCGCTCTTGCAGAGCCTCGACGGCGCGCCGCGGGGCCCTGTGCTCACCGCGCTCTCCGACGCGGTGGAGCGCCACCGGCTCCCCGTCGAGCCCTTCCTCGACCTGCTCGCCGCGTTCCGCATGGACGCGCGCGACGCTACGTTCCAGACCTGGGATGACCTCCTGGGCTATTGTCGGGGCTCCGCGAACCCGGTCGGACGCCTGGTGCTCGCCCTCCATGGAATCGACGACCCCGAGGCGATCCGCGCTTCCGACGCCGTCTGCACGGCGCTCCAGCTCACCAACTTCTGGCAGGATCTCGGGCAGGACCTGAAGCGGGGCCGGCTCTTCCTTCCGCTGGAGGACCTCGAGCGGTTCGGCATCGAGCGGGAGGGCATCGCCCGCGCCTCCTCGCGCGCCGACCTCACGAGGCTCCTCGCGCACGAGTGCCGCGCGACGCGGGATCTCTTCGCGCGAGGGACGCCCATCCTGCGCATGACGCCGGCGCTCCTCTCGCTGCACCTGCGCGCGACCATCGCGGGCGGGCGGGCGATCTTGCGATCGGTCGAGCGCCTGGGATGGCGCGTGCTCGAGAAGCGGCCCACCCTCCGGGGCGTCGCCCGCATCGGGGTCGTGATCCGCGCGCTGGCGGGGTTCGATGGCTGATCCGCGCGCGGCCTCGCGCGGCACCAACTTCGCGCTCGCCTTCCGGGCGCTGCCGCCCGACCAGCGCGACGCCATCCGCGCGGTCCACGCGTTCAGCCGCGAGGTGGACGACAGCGTGGACGAGGAGCCCGATCAGGGCAAAGCCCGCGAGGAGATCCAACGTTGGCGCGGCGAGGTCGCGGCCTGCTACGAGGGGGAGCCCCGGGAGCCCGCCGCGCGCGCCCTGCGCCCCCACCTCGTTCGATTCCGGATTCCGCGCGTCTACCTGGATGAGCTCCTCTCCGGCGTGGAAATGGACCTGACCCAGCTCCGGTACGGGACCTTCGAGGAGCTGCGGCGCTACTGCTACCGGGTCGCCTCGGTCGTCGGGCTCATCTGCCTGCGGATCTTCGGCGACGAGGA
>Ga0137398_10000058_pt1:0-22500 | contig 28824 bp, 19 predicted proteins | sample czorhiz216metaG_FD_106659 | JGI IMG/M metagenome (GOLD analysis project Ga0137398, IMG submission 106659) | Vadose zone soil microbial communities from Angelo Coast Range Reserve, California, USA - czorhiz2.16 metaG | ecosystem: Environmental > Terrestrial > Soil > Vadose zone | place...
CGCCAGGTCGCGCTCGGCGTTCAGGAGCGCAGCGAACGCGGCGCGGCTCGACTCGTAGCTCGCGCGGACGGCCCGGAGCGCCCGTTCCGTCGTGGGGACCACGCGCTCGCGCATGATGTGGATTTCGTGGTCCGTCTCCTGAACGCCCGCGAGCGCCGTCTCCACTTCGGCGCCGATCTGGGCCTGAGCCGCCTTGCGCCGGAGCTCCATCTGCTCGACTCCGGCGCGCGCCGCGCGTTCCGACGCGCCCAGCCTGCCGAACTGGATGGGAACGTTGAGCGAGATCCCGGCGGAGGGCCGGAGCTCGGGGATCTCCCAATACCGGTCGTAGCGCGCGGTGACCGTGAGCTCGGGCAGCCGTTGCCGCCGGGCGAGGGAAAGCTCCGCGGTGCGCGCGTCGCGCTGCGCCCCCCAGGACATGAGCTCGGGTCTCGACGCGAGCGCCAAGGCGAGGAGCGAATCGGAGCGCGCCGGGACGGGCGGCAGCACGATCTCGTCCGGAGGCTCGGGGAGCGGAGCGCCGGGGTCGCGCTGGAGAAGCGCGTTGAGCGTCGCCGCGGCCACCCGCTGCTGCCGGGTCCATTCCACGTCCTCGTGGTCCAGCATCGCGATTTCGACATCGGCCTGGAGCGCGTCCTCGATTCCCACCGTTCCCGCCGCGTATCGTCCCACCGCGGTCCGGCGAACCTCGCCGAGCAGATTCTTGATCTCCGCGTTGACCGCGTGGCCTCGCGCGGCCAGGTAGGACTCGTAGTACGCTCGCCGTGCCTCGCGCAGGACGTCGAGCCGCGCGCCGCGGTAGTCCTCGCCGAGGGCGCGGGCGCCCGCGCGCGCCGCGCGCTTCTCGAGCCCGCGCTGTCCGAACAGGGGCAGACGCTGCGAGAGCGCGGCCATGTAGGCGGGATCCACGCCGGAGCCGGACCAGCTTCGCGGCGCGGTCATGATCTCGAGCACGGGATCATCCAGCCCACCCGCTTGATCCGCGGCGGCCTCCCCCCCGCGCCACGCCGCGCGCATCGCGCCGAGGGATGAATTCCTCTCGAGGATGGCGCGCTCGAGCAGGTCCAGATCGAGCGTGGGTCGGGATTGGAGCGAGTCCAGCACCGCCGTTTGCGCGGCGGCGCGAATCGGGACGGCCGCCGCGAGACAGATGGCGAGCAGCGTTCCCGAAAGCAAAGTCCGGGACGACATGGGTAAGACCACCTCCCAGGAATCGAGAGCCAGGTTTCGCGCGACGGCGTGTCCGCGCGCGGTGAGCCGGGGGCGGTCTTCTAGAGTCGGAGGGTGTTGTGGAGCGAGAGGGGCGTGCGGGTACTTCGGTGTTGCGGGAGATCCGCTCCCGAGGGTGCCGGAGCGGGGCTTCCGAGCGGAGAGACCGGCAGAAGAGCCATGGAAGAGGCGTTATCCCGCGAGGGCGCCGGCGCCGGGACGATCCCGGGAGCCTGCGTCCGGGGCGTGGCTGCCTCGAAGCGGCAGCAGGAGCCGGCCGAGAGGGAACCCTCGCGGTCCGGACCGGCGGCGCGATCGCAGCAGACCATGGACGGCGTGGGCCGCTCCATCGCGCAGTGCCGGCTGCCGGCGGCCAGAGGGGCCGCCTGCCCGCCGAGCAGGACTCCAAGAACCAAAGCTGGGATAAGCCGTCGTGTCACTTCGTTCTCCATGTGTGTCTACGCCCGGGACGCTTCCTAGAACCCCGAGCACCCTGACATTGCTCCCGGGGGCGCGGCCGCGCAAGAGCTAAACCCGGTCCCGCCGGGGGGGCCCCCTCGTACCCATCGGCATCTAGCGCTCAAACATGACGTTCGCGTCCGAAGCGTGGTAGGGTGCACCCCTTACGATCCGACCCGCGTCACGAACCAAGGGGGCGATCATGGACCGGATGTCGAGAAGTGCCTGGTGCGCGCTCGGGCTCCTCCTCCTGACCTTGGCGGTCGTGTCCGCGAAGGATGCCACCGCCGCGGCGCTCCGCCATTCCAAGAATTTCGTCCTCCCCAGCGCGGAAACAATCCACGACGACCTCTACGTGGCGGGCACGACCGTGGACATCCAGGGCATCGTGGACGGGGACCTCATCGTTTGCGGCCAAACCGTCACGATCGGTGGGACCGTGACCGGAGACGTCATCGCGGCGGGCCGCGACGTGACGATCGCGGGGAGCGTCGGCGGGACGCTGCGCGCGGCGGGAAACGCCGTCACCGTGGACGGCGCGATCGCTCACGACGCGCTCGTGGCCTGCGGAACGCTCGTGATCGGGCCTCGCGCCACGATCGGGCGGGACGTCCTCGCGGGCGCGGGGAATTCGAGCCTCGGGGGGCGGATCGAGCGCGACGTGAGGGTGGGGTCCACCTCCGCGAGCTTCTCGGGCTCGGTGGGCGGGGTCGTCTACGCCCACGCGAAAGAGCTCCGGCTGAGCGACGGCGCGGTGCTCGAGCACGAGCTCTTCTACACCAGCCCGAACGAGCTCACCAAGTCCTCCGGCGCCGTCGTGAACGGCCGCGTCGAGCGCCACGCGCCGGCGCCCGAGTCCGAGCATCGCGGCCGCTTCGCGGGCCGCATCATCGGATGGCTCCAGGGGCTTGTCGGCTTCGCGATCCTCGGAGCTCTCTTCTATCTTCTCTTCAAGAACGCGAGCCCGCGCGCGGTCGAGGCGCTGGGGCGCGCGCCCTGGGCGAGCCTGGGCCTGGGCCTCCTCCTCGCCTTCGGGTTCCCGTGCGCGGCCGCCTTCCTCTTCATTCTCGGGTTGATCTTCGGAGGCTGGTGGATCGCGCTCGGCGGGATCGCGCTCTACTTCTTCGCGCTCGCCCTGGGATACGTGGTCTCGGCGACCTACGTGGGGCGCTGGCTCCTCCGGCGCGCGGGGCAAGGCGGCGCCGCGTTCGGCTGGACGCTCCTCGCGGGCCTCGCGGCGCTCGGTCTCGTGACGGCGATTCCGTTCCTGGGAAACCTGCTCGCCCTCGCCGCGATCTTCTTCGGGCTCGGCGCGCTCGCGATGGCCTGGTATCAGGCCCGGCGGAGCGTGGCGTCGCCGGCTACTTGAGGAGCTTCGAGAGCCGGCGATCTTTGAGCGGTTTCCCTCCGGTCTGGCAGCCGGGACAGTAGAAGAGGTCGTGGTCCGCGAAGGAGACCCGCGCGATCGTCGTGCCGCACTTCGGACACGGCTCCCCCGCGTGATCGTGGACCACGTAGTGCTCCCGAGGCTCCTTCTGCGGCAGCTCCCCGGCGGCGCTTCGCCGCAGCTTCTCGGTCTGATCCGAGAGAACGCGCACCACCGCGTCGTACAGGGCGGCCGCTTCCTCCTGGTCGAGTGAAGGAGACAGCTTCATCGGAGAGAGCCTCGCCTCGTAGAGGATCTCGTCGGAGAGGCCGTTCCCGATCCCCGCAAGGGCCCGCTGATCCGTGAGGAATTTCTTGAGCTGCCGGGAAGCGCCGCGCAGCGCCTCCGCGAACCCCTCGGGCGAGAGCTCCCCGCGCGAGGGGTCCGGGCCCAGGCGTCCCAGCTCCGGCACGTCGGCGAGATCCTCGACCAGCCAGAGCTTCGCCCGCTTCTCCTTCCCGTGCTCGACCAGGTCGAGACGCGTGCCGTCGTCGAATCCGATCCGCGCGGAGAGATGCTTGGGGTAACCCGCGCCCGTTTTCCGACCCGCCGCGTCTCCCGGCTTCACGTCGATCCTCCCCGCGCGCATGAGGTGGATCACGATCGCGCGACGCGACTCGGTCTCGAGCGCCAGATACTTCCCCACCCGGGTCGGGAGGCTCAGGAATTCGCCGGTGAAGCTTTCGGGCGGGGGCGAGGCGGTTTGGAGGAGCGCGGGCTGGCGGATGAGGATCGATTCGATGCGCCGCCCCGAGACCCGCGCCGCGAGGTTCTCGGCCAGGATCTCCAGGAACGGGATTTCAGGCACGGGCTACTCGAGGCGCGTGGCGAGGATCAGCTTGGAGCGGAACGGATGCCCCAACGGGCGGATGAAACGGACCCCGAAGCCCGCCTGCGCGATCCAGTCCGAAAGCGTTTCGGCGGGATAGGCGCGGCCCTTGTCGAAGAGGGCGAACATGAGCAGGGAGAACATCACCGTCTCGGACGGCTTGGTCGCGTCCGGATCGGTCATCACGCCGTGCACCAGAAGTGTGCCGCCAGGACGAATCGCTTCGCGCGCCTTGGCGAGAATGGTGTGCCCCACTTCCTCGCTCTCCGTCTGGAAGACGTTCGAGAGCAGAAGCGCGTCCACCGGGCCCGGGAATGGATCGCTTCGATAGTCGCCGGTCCGATACGTGACCCGATCCTCGAGGCCCTCGGCGGTCAGGATTTCCTGGGCCGCCTCGATCGTGGGCGCCAGATCGAGGAGCGTCGCCTTGAGGTCCGGCGTGGCGCGGGCGTACTCGGCGGCGAAGATCCCGGATCCCCCGGCCACGTCCAGCAGGGTCGTGCCGGGCAGGAGGGGCGCCATCTCGACGACGCGGCGCGCCGCCTGTCGGCTGTTGGTGTGGACCGCGCGGATGTAGCGGCGGACCCGGTTGGGGTCGCCTCCGAGAAGGGCGTCGCTCGAGAGGCGGTGGAGCGGCACCCCCTCTTTCACGGCGCGCGCGAGGTCGCCCCACTCGCGGTAGAGCTCCGAGGAGAGATCGAGCATCCCGGTGGCGTCGCCGTCGACGCCGGGCACGACGTAGGGAGCGAGCTCGCGGGGCACGACATAGGTCGCGCCGTGCTTGTGGAGCAGGCCCAGCGCGACGAGCGCATTCAGCAGGCGCTCCATGCCGCGTGGATCCGCGTTGCAGCGGCGCGCGACGTCCTCGGCCACCTGGGGCGTCTGATGAATCGTCGGGAACACGCCGAGCGCGTGCGCGGCGAACAGGGCCGCGGATTCGTGATACGCATGAAGCACCTTGCCCAGACGCGCGACCGGCGATTCTTCCTGCACGGGCGCGGGCCGCGGCGGTCCCTCTCCGGGACGCGGCGCTCCGGGGCGATTGGGCCTCCGGGCGCGATCGTGACGTCCTGGCGGCCTTTCCTGGGAGGGCCGGGGTCCGCGATGAACCGGAGCTTGCGGACGGCCACCCCGCGGATGCGGCTGGCGCTGCTGGTTCTGGAGGGACTCGAGCTCTTCGGGCGGGATCCGACTCCCGTATTGCGGATGCTCCTTGATCATGGGCTTTCCGATCGCGCGCGGATTCTGGGACCGCGGATGCGGCGCGCGCGGGTGCGGCGGACGCGAGCCGCGCTGCGGGTTCCCCCCGGCGGGGCCGCCCGTAGGGCCGCTTCCCCGTCGTGCCCAGTCCCGCTCTTGCGGTCTCCCGGGGCGTTGAGGCTTCTGGCCCGAAGCCTGCGGCCCCCGCGCCCAGGGCTTCGTGTTCGGCTGGCGCGGAGCCGGCCAGCGCCGGCTGCCCACCGGGCCATCGGCCGCTTGGCCGCGACGCAAGGGCGGCGGCCCCCCGGGCCGGTCCGAACGGAACGGACGCGGCGACGGCACGGGCGCCTGAGCGTCGGAGTCAGGCTTTGGGGCCCTGCGGGCAGGACGTTTGGTCGGCTTCATGAGAAGGCCGGAATCATACCACGGACAGGGAGGAGCGCACGAGATCGCTCAAGAGCTTCCCGTCCCCACGCCCTTGGGCACGCGCCTGAACCTCCTTCATGACGCGGCTCATGTCTTTCATCGAAGTCGCTCCGACTTCGGCAATGACCGCTGAGACCAGCTCGCGTGATTCCTCCTCGGAGAGCGTGGCGGGCAGATACTCTTCCACGATGTGGAGCTCGCCCTGGATCTTCGCGACGTCCTCGGCCTTTCCGAGCTTCTGGTACTCGGCGATCGCGTCCTTCAGCTTCTTCGCGTACGCCTGGAACGCGCGGATGGCGTCCGGGTCCGGCAGGGTGGTGATGGAGACGTCCTTCTTCTTCTCGACCAAGACCGCGCTCCGGAGCATGCGCAGCGTGGAAAGGCGCGCCTGATTCCCGCCCTTCAACGCCGCTTTCATGTCCTCGTTCAGGCGTTCCTCGAGCATCGCGGGCGAGTATACCAGAATGTTGACAGAGGGAGGAAAAGCGGCCAGACTGCCGCTTCCCAACCCCATCCCGTCGGTTTTTCCGGAGGAACAGAATGATCCGGTTTCGTGGCCGCGCCCTCAGTGTGACCCTGGCGGCCGTTCTCGCTCTGTCCACGGCTCGCGTCGCGGTCGCCGTGGAGGAGCGCGCTTGGCTCTCGCTCGAGGCGGGCGCGAACCTCTACGACCCCGAGCAGGCGCTCACGGACGGACCGGCCTTCGGGCTTCGCGCCACGGGATTCTTGAACCGCTGGGTGGGCGTGGAGGGACTCTACCACCGGGCCTCGCCGCATCAGGATCCCACGTCGCTCGGCGACGCCACCGTCTCGCACTACGGCGCCGGCCTCATCCTCACGCCGCAGCGCGGCGCGTGGGCGCTTCCCTATATCTATGGCGGGGTCGGCTCGATCAAGGTGGAGCGGGATGGATTCGCCGCCAAGTCCAACAGCGCGTTCCATGCGGGTATGGGCGCCGTGTTCCGGGCGGGGGAGCGAATCGGATTCCGCCTCGATGCGCGGGATGTCAGCTACAAGCAGGAGGACGGCCCCGGACGGCCGGGCCGCGTGAACGAGTTCGAGATCTCGAGCGGTATCACGGCGTTCTGGCTCGGACGGCCGCGCGATACGGACGCGGACGGCGTTCCGAACAAGAACGACAAGTGCCCCGACACCCCGCGCGGCGCGGTGGTGGACGCGAGCGGATGCCCTCTGGACAGCGACGGGGACAAAGTCTACGACGGCCTCGACAAGTGCCCCGGGACTCCGGCGGGAGCGGTGGTGGACGCCAGCGGATGCCCGATCGACACCGACGGCGATGGAGTGTTCGACGGCCTGGACAAGTGCAACGATACGCCGAAGGGGGTCCTGGTCGACGCGCAGGGATGTCCTCTGGACACCGACGGGGACAAGGTTCCCGACGGTCCCGACAAGTGTCCGGACACGCCGAGAGGCGCGATCGTGGACGCGAACGGCTGCCCGCTCGACGCGGACCACGACGGCATTCCGGACGGGATCGACAGCTGCCCGTTCACGCCCATCGGCACGGCCGTGAACGCGGGCGGGTGTCCCATCGAGCTCTCCCCTCTCGAGCGCGATCTCACGAACGACTGGATCCTCCGGATCAGCGACATCGAATTCGCGGCCGACTCCGTGAAGCTCACGCCGGAGGGCCTGGCGCGGATCGATTCGGTGGGCGAGATGCTGGCGCAGTGGCCCATGCTCCGGTTCGAGGTGGGCGTGCATTCCGACAACCTGGGCGAGGACGCGAGACGCCAGCCGCTGAGCCAGCTCCGCGCGCGCTACGTCCTCCAACAGATCTATGCCAAGCACCCGAACTTGAACCAGAAGAACTACTTCTACACGGGGTACGGGGACACCCAGCCGATCGCGTCCAACAAGACCCCGGAGGGACGCGCGCTGAACCGGCGCGTGGAGTTCAAGCTCCTGTCGATGGATCTCTTGACGAAGGAGCGCGCCCGTCGCGAGTCGCTGGGTACGACCGCGGCCCCACGCGCGCCTGGGTTGGCGCCGCCGAGCGCGACTCCGGAACCCGCGGGGCCGGATACGATCCCGAAGCCTCCGCCCCCGCCGCCCACTAAGTAGCGACACCCCGCGTCCCCCGCCCTTTCTCCTCCTCGATCATCGCGGCGAGGGTGGAGCGGAGCGGGGTGGGATCGAACAAGAGCTCCGCGCGGGTCCGCGCGTTCCGGACCGGCGAGAGCCGCTCCAGGTGGAGCACCAGCTCCCGCGGCAGGACCAGCTGGCGCAGGAACGACTGGCGTGGCAGCACGGGCGTCAAGAGGCCCAGCTCCTCGGCCAGCAGGTCGGGGAGACGGCGCCTCGGCGCGGGGACGCCGGAGAGCTCCGCCAGGAGGTCGTACAGCTCGCCGAGACGGATGGACTCCCCCGTCGCGAAGTAGCGTCTTCCTCCCCGGCCCCGCTCGATGGCCGACGCCACGCACCGCCCCACATCGCTCCCGTCGGTCACGGCGAGCCAGACCTCGCTCAAGAGACGGAACGGAAGCTCGCGGGTGAGGAAGGCTCTCACGAAGCCGCCCAGGATCGTGTTCGAGCCCGGTTGGGCGAGCACGCCCGGGCTCACGACCATCGTGGTCATCCCTTCGGGGCGGTTCTGCTCCAGCACCAGGACCTCCGCCTCGAATTTCATGCGGACGTAGTCCGACTCGTATCGCCCTCCCGGCGGCGTATCCTCGTCCACCGGGGGACCCGGGTCCTCGCACTCCTGCACGGTTCCCGTGTAGCCGATGAAGAGGAAGAGTCGCGCGCCCGAGCTCTTGGCCTCATCCAGGAGCGCTTCCGTCCCCGCCACGTTGACGCGACGTTGCGCGGCCCGCGCCGCGCTCCCGAACCCGGTGCGCGCGGCCGCGTGGACCACCACGTCGCATCCCTCGGCCACGCCCCGCAGCGACCCCGGGTGTCCCAGGTCCCCGGGCACGATCTCCACCAGGGGCTGGGCCAGCGCGGATTTCACGGACCTCCGGTGTGCCAGCGCGCGAATGGGAACCTGAAAACCCGCGAGCGACGGCCAGAGAGCGCGTCCGATCGTGCCGGTCGCGCCGGTGACGAGGATTCGCCTTGGCTGATAAGGGGGTCGCATGGAAGTGGGCGAGGAGTCTATCACTCCTTGACCGGGGCCATTCCATGGAGTCTCCTTCCGGGATGCTCGATAAATCGGCGTCCCACGAGCGGAAATCCATCTTCGTCCTGGCCCGATTCGAGCGCTGGGCGCTGCCCCGGATCGCGGCCGCGCTTCCCCGTTGGGTGGTTCCCGATCACCTGACCCTCCTGGGCGTGCTGGCCGCCACCTGGATCGCGGTCGCCTACGCGCTCTCGAACCGGAACGAGCATTGGCTCTGGGCGGCCAGCGCCGGGCTCGTCGTGCACTGGTTCGGCGACAGCCTGGACGGGACCCTGGCCCGCGTGCGGAAGATCGAGCGCCCCCGGTACGGCTACTACCTGGACCACTTGACCGACGCCTACTCGACGACCGCGATCGGGATCGGCCTGGGGCTCTCCCCGTACATGCTGCTCTCGGTGGGCCTCGCGATCGTGATCGCCTATCTCGTCCTCTCCATCAACGTGTACCTCGAGACCCACGTCCTGGGAGAGTTCCAGTTCGGCTACGGCTGGATGGGTCCCACCGAGGCCCGCGTGGCGCTCATCGCGCTGAACACGCTCGCCCTCTTCCGCCCTCCCCTGCCCTTCCACGTCGGCGTGGTGGGCGCCACGATTTTCGACGTGATCGGGGCCCTCGTGGCGCTCACCATGGCGGGGCTTCTTCTCGACCGCGTGGTGAAGAATCTCCGCCGTCTCTCCGCGCTGGAGCCGCCGAAGAAGTAGCGTCCGCGGCTCGAACCCGCCGCGAGGTCTTTGATTCTGCAATTTCTCCGCGCGATCCGCGTCGCGCTCTGCAACAGATCCCCTGGCCCATCCCAGCCATCGGGGCCGCCCGCACCCTCCCCCGTGGGCCTGAATCCACGAAGGTCGTGCGTCTTGCGACCGTGTGGATCCAGCATTCCCAATCGGATCGGAACGCAACTCCGCTCGATGCGCAATCTGCACGGGACTCGCGGCATGGGTCCTGCTTGACACGAACTCGTCGGGACTGCGTCCACCCCGGACGCACCATCGCGGCGAACGAGCCGGGTTCGGGTTCGAGCGCCGAGAAGAAGAACACGCAAAACGTACCGAGGAGGTTGTCGTGCGCCGAGCCTTTCGCGCGGTCCGCGCGGGAGCGTGGCTCGCTCTGGCTTTCGCCGCGCTTCACGCCGCCCCCGCCCTGGCGGGGCCGTATACGCGTCTCCAAGTGTTGATGCCCGGCGAGACCGCGGCCCCCGGTACGCTTTCCGGAAAAACGGGAACGCCGAGAGCTCAGGTCTCCGGCATTCCGTTCGATATCAACGTCCGGGCGTGCGACAACACCTGGGCGCTCGTTCCCACGATCTCGAACAGCATCCAGATCACCTCGTCGGACGCAGCCGCCACGCTTCCGCAGCCGGCGCAGCTCCAGTCCGGCGTACGCACGTTCACCGTGACCTTCAACGCGGCGGGGACCTTCAACATTCTCGCCCACGATCAGACCGACAACACCATCCCGGACGGCACGTCGGCGTCCGCGGTGACCCAGGTGCTCGCGAGCTTCACGTTCGAGAGCATCTCGCAGAAGCACAAGTACGCCGGTGTTCCCGATCCCACGACCCTCACGGCGCGCGACCCGAACGGAAACGTGGTCACGGGCTACACGGGACCCGCGGGGCTCAAGGAGGTCACGAGCTTCGGGGACGGCCGCGTCTCCCCCGCCCAGGTCACCCTGACGGGCGGCGTGTGGTCGGGCAACCTCACGATGTATCGCGCGGACGAGACGAGCATCAACCGCGGGAACGTGAACAAGTACGCCTACGATCTCAACAATCCGTCCAAGAACGGCTCGAGCGATCCCTTCATCGTGCACCCAGGGTCCTTCTCCAAGGTCCAGGTCATCGCCCCGGGCGAGGCGCCTCTGCCGGGCAGCGTGACCGGCAAGACCGGAACGCCCGCGACCCAGGCCGTGGGCACCGGCTTCACGGTGAACGTCTACTCGACGGACGCCTACTTCAACCCGGTGCCGAGCGGCGACAACGTCCACGTGACCGCGACGAACTCGTACGTGGCGAACCCCACATCGGGAGTTCTCTCGAACGGATTCCGCCAGTTCACCGTGACGTTGAACACGGTCGGAACGCAGACCGTCTCGGCGAGCGACCTCACGAACGGGTCCATCTCCGGCACGACCAGCGGGTCCATTCTGGTCATCGCGGCGGGCGTGAATCACTTCGCCTTCAATACGATTGTGGGGCCTCTCACCGCGGGCACGCCGGCCTCCGTCACGGTGCGCGCCGTCGATTCCGGCGGAAACACCGTCCCGGGCTATGCCGCGGACGCGATCCTGGCGGCGAACACCGGCACCAACAGCATCACGCCGAACCTGATCACGTTCGCGAACGGGACCTGGACCGGCAACGTCACGTTCAAGGGCGCGGGCGGCGCGGTGGCGCTCACCGCGGCCGACTTCTCGGCGCCGCCGAAGATCGGCACCAGCAACACCTTCGTCGTGAGCCCGGGGCCGCTCTCCGGCCTGCAAGTGATCCTGCCGGGCGAGCAGGCGATGGGGGGCACGACGACGGGCAAGAGCGGCACGCCCACCAACCAGACCGCCGGCAATCCCTTCACGATCACCGTGCGGGCGGTGGACCAGTATTGGAATCTCGTTTCGGGCGTGAACGATCGGATCGCCCTGTCCTCGACGGACCTCTATGCCTGGATGCCCACCGACACGGTGCTGATCAACGGCCAGGTCCTGATTCCCGTGAGGCTCCACAAGAGCGGGTCGCAGACCATCACCGCGCGCGACTCGGACAATGTTTCGATTCAGGCGAACACGTCGAGCCCGGTGCTCATCACGGGCGGATCCTTCGCACGCGTGCTGCTCCTGGCGCCGGGTGAGTCGCCGGCTCCGGGAACCGTCACCGGACGCGGCGGCACGGCCACCGACGAGAACATCAACTACGGCTTCACGGTGACCGCGCTCGCCACGGATCAATGGTGGAACCCGGTCGGCGGCGCCACGGACGTGGTCCACATCACCTCGGGAGATCCGCTCGCGCAGCTCCCGCCCGACGAGGCGATGGTGAACGGCGAAGCCGACATGACCCTGCGCCTCTCGACCGGCGGCTTCCAGCAGATCTCGGTCACCGACGTCACGCAGCCCTCGAAGACGGGAAGCACCACGCAGGTGCGCGCCATCACGAGCGGGTTCCATCTCCAGGCGGATGTCGTGCCGAGCAACGCCCGTGCGGGTGAGCCGTTCACGCTCACCGTGAAGGTCACGAACGACGCCGGGGCCGTGATCCAGGAGATCAACTCCTTCGTCACGATCCAGGTGCAGAATTCCGGGAGCGGCTCGCCGGGAAAGGGCACCCTGCTCACGACCCAGTTCCAGCTCCTCCAGGGACAGCGCTCGGTCTCGGAGACCTACACCTTCGCCGAGCCGATCGTGTTCATCGCGCACGACGACGCCGGCAACGCTCCGGCCACCAGCAACCCCATCACCATCACGCCCGGCCAGCCGACCGCGATCCGGCTCACCAGTGATCCGAGCTGGGTGGGCGGCAACCGGCACGCCACGCTCACCGCGCGCGTGGTGGACGATTTCGAGAACGGCGTCCCCGATCAATCGCTCGCGTTCAGCCTTCTCTCCGGCACCGGCACGCTCGGGTCGTCGGACTCGCTGAGCGACGCCTCGGGCTACGGCCGTGCGGACTTCTTGAGCCCGCGCAGCCCCGAGCACGACATGATCCGGGCGGCCTCGGGCGGTCTCCAGCGCGATCTGGATCTCCAGGTCGCGTTCGTGGACCCGAATGCCGCGGGGGGCACGGCCTACAGCTACCCGAATCCGTTCCATCCGCCCTCGCAGCCGGCCACGATCGCCTACAAGATCGACGATGACGCCGTCGTCACGCTGCGGGTCTTCACGCAGAGCGGCAATCTGGTCCTGCGCAAGGATTTCGACCGCGGGGCGGCGGGCGGCCAGGCCGGACTCAACACGTTCGTCTGGGATGGAAGGAATGGGAAGGGCGAGGTCGTCTCCAGTGGAGGCTACGTCGTCCTGATCGAAGCCCAGGGCAAGGGCGAAACGCTGCACGTCATCCGCCGCAAGATCGCGGTGGTCCGGTAATCCAGGAGGCGCCATGAACCGCATGACACCCGCCGTCGTTCGCAACATCGCGCTCGCTCTGGCCCTGTTCCTCGGCGCCGGAACGGCGTGGAGCGAGGATCAATCGGGCGGTGCTCCCGGATCCTGGCTCACCACCTACGTCGGCGCCCGCACGCTGGGGCTGGGCGGCGCCTTCGTCGGCGCGGCCGACGACGCGTCTTCGGTCGTCTGGAATCCGGCGGGCTTGAGCACGCTGGTGCCGAACGAGCTCCATATGGATGCCGCGCGCCTCTTCGAGGACACGACGATCGGCTCGTTCGGATTCGCCGTTCCCGGGAACAAGCTGCCGAGCTTCGGGCTCACGGTGCTCACGCTCCGGTCGGGGGCCTTCGACCGCACCGACGAGATGAACAACCCGCTCGGCACGTTCAACGAGAGCGAGACGGCCTACATCTTCACGATGTCGCGCGCGCTCACGCCTCGGTTCGCCCTGGGGGTGAACTCGAAGCTGGTGCGGCAGAGCATCGAGGACTTCAACGGCGGCGGCATCGGCTTCGACGTCGGCGCCATCATGAGCGTGACCCCCAGCCTCAAGGTCGGCGCCTCGGCGCTGAATCTGGGCGGGCCGAACATCACGCTGCAGAGCACCAAGGAAACCTATTCCACCCAGTTTCGCGGCGGCTTCTCCTACGCGGTTCTCCACGGGAGGGGCTTGATCGCGGCCGAGATGGATCAGACCCAGAATTCGGGGCTCTCGATGCACGGCGGCTCGGAGTACTGGGTGCAGCCCATGTTCGCGCTCCGGGTCGGTATGAACGACCAGCACGCGGCCGGCGGATTCAGCTACCGGACGGGCGGCCACTACCAGTTCGATTACGGCGTCTCCGACCACCCCCTGGGCCTCATTCACCGGATCGGGGTCTCCTACCGATTCGGAGGCTTCTACGCGAGCGCCAAGGCCGAGCCCGAGGTCTTCTCGCCGACGGGAGAGAACGCCGTCACGAACATCGTGCTCGGATCGCGCACGAAGGCCGATACGGACAACTGGACGCTGTCGCTCATCAACAAGACGGATGAAGTGGTGCGCAAGTTCGGCGGCAAGGGAACGCCCCCGGCCCATCTCCTCTGGGACGGCAAGGACGAGACCGGCATGCCGCTTCCGGACGGCACCTATCGCTATCAGCTCGTCGTGCACGACGCGGACGGCCGGGAGATCCTGAGCCCGACGCACACCGTCGAGATCTCGACCGGCGGCCCGCAGGGGTCGGTGCCGGTGATCCCGATCCAGCCGTAACCCTCTCGCGCGGAGACACGGACGATGACGCGTACCTATCGGCGTATCGGGTTCTCCCTCGCGGCGCTTGCCGCGGCGGCGCTGGCTGTGACCGGCGCCGCGACCGAGGCTCTGGCCGGCAAGAAGCAGGCGCCCGCCGGCGAGACGGCTCCGGGCAACACGCTCGAGGAGGCCGGCCTTCACTTCGAATCGGCGCGCCTCCTGGGCGATGCGGACCGGGCGGCCGGTCTGGAGGAAGCGCTCCAGATCACGAACCGCGCGATCCAGCGCGGATCCGAGGACGAGAAGGCCGCGGCGCGGTTCCTCTCGGGCGAGATCCGCTGCGGGCTGGGGCGCTACGGCGAGGCGTCGGACGAATTCGGTCGCGCCGAGGGCGCATTCCGGAAGACTCCGTTCGCCGACGACGCCGGGTTCGCGGCGATTCAGGCGATGGAGGCCGCCGGGAAGGACGCGGCGGCCGCGAAAGCATGGGTGGCGTGGGAGGGGCGCTATCCTCAGAGTCCGCTCATGGGCGAGGCCCGGCTCGCGGAGTCCTGGAATGCGCTCCGCCGCGGAGACACCGGCTCGGCCCAGAAGACCCTCGCCGCGCTGACCGCGTCGCGCGTCTGGTACGCGAGCGATTCCCGCGTGATGCTGGCCCAGGCCATGACGCTCTATCAGCGCGGAAAGTGCACCGAGGCGCTCGCCGCGCTCGGGCCCAAGCCCACGGGCGCGGCCGCGACGTACCTCCGCGCGCTCTGCTTCCGTGGCTCGGGGTCGCTCTTGCGCGCCGCGGCTGCATTCCAGGACGTGGCGGACCGGTATCCCGATTCCAGCCTGCGTGACGACGCCCTCCTCGCCAAGGCCGACGCGTTCCTTCAGGCGAAGGACTACCGCAGCGCGGCCGAAGAGTTCGCTCGGGCCGCGGACCGCGTGACAAACGACAAGATCAAGGCCGAGGCCGAGCTTCGCTCGGCCGGATCAATCTACCTGGCGGGCCAGATCGATTCCTCGCTCGCGCTGCTGCGCGGGATCGTGGAGCGCCGCGCCGGCACCGACGTCGCCGCGCGGGCGCAGTTCCTCGTCGGCGAATCGCTGATCGGGAAGAAGATGTACGCGGAAGCGATCGTGGAGCTGAACCGCGTGCTCACGACGTACTTCCAGCATTCGGTGGCGGCGAGCGCCCAGTATCGGGTGGCCCGCTGCCTCGACGCGCTCGGTCGCCGCGCGGACGCGACCGGGACCTACCAGGCCGTGGTTTCGGGCTATCCGCTGGAGCCGGAGTCTCCCGCGGCCGCGTATCTCGCGGGGGTGGGTCTCCTCTCTCAGAACAGGCCTCTGGCCGCAGCGCCCTATTTCCAGATCGTGCTCGACCGCTACGCCACGCGGAGCGACTCCTCCTCCTCGACGCTCACCTTCGCGTCGCCGGAGCTGGCGGGACTCGTGGACGCGGCGCTCTGCCTGCTCGAGTACACGTACCACAAGGCGGGCGACATCGGGCAGCTCGCGGGCGCGCCGCACCTCCTTCTCCAGCGCATGCCGCCCAGCCGGTCGCCCTGGCGGGCGTGGGCGCTCCTGATCGACGCCGACGCCTCCGCGGCCTCGGGCAAGTACGACGAGGCGCAGACCACGCTCGAGCGTCTCACGCGCGATTTCCCCGGGCACCCGATCGGCGCCTCGGCGACGAAGCTCCTCGCGTGGACGTACGCGCGCCAGGGGCGCGACAGCCTCGCCGTGGCCTCCGAGGAGCGGCTGGTGTCGCAGTACGGCGGCACCGGAGACGAGTCGGTGGTGAGCGGCGCGCTTCTCGACATCGCGCGGTACCGGTTCAACCAGAAGCGCTACCGTGACGCCGCGGCCTCGTACGACATGTTCCTGAAGCGCTTCCCCCAGCATCCCGCGAGGCTGAGCGCGCGCTATCAGGCCGGGCTCTGCTATTCGAGGTTGAACCGCGCCGGGGACGCCGTGGACCAGTGGGAGTCGGTCGTGAAGGACAGCGCGGATGCCCCCATCGCCGAGAAGGCCTGGGCCCGCGCGGGCGACCTCTACTTCCAGGCCCAGCGCTACACGGAAGCGAAGCGCTGCTACTCCGGCCTTCTCCAGCACTTCGCCTCGACCGACGTCGCCGCGCTCGCCACGCTTCGCCTGGCGCAGTGCGAGTACAACGCCGGGAACGACGCCGCGGCTCTCGCGGGGTACGCCAAGACCCAGGAGCAGTACCCGAACACGCCCGCCGCGCGGGAGGCCAAGCGCGGCACGGAGCTCTCGCTCTACCGTCTGGGACAGACCGCGAAGGGATCGGAAGTGCTCGAGACCCTGATCCAGCAGTATCCCTCGAGCGCCTTTGCCGCCGACGCGCAGTTCCAGATCGCGAAGCGGCACTATCAGGCGAAGCAGTTCACCGACGCCGCCCAGGGATTCCGCCGCGTGGTGAGCCAGTTCCCCGGCTATTCGGTCGCGGACCAGGCCCAATTCCTCCTCGCGGACTCCTACGCGCAAGCCGGATCGGCCCAGGAGGCGCGGCTCGCCTACGAGCAATTCCTCTCCTTCTTCCCGGAGAGCGATCTGAGATCCACCGTGGCCTTCCGTCTGGGGCTCATGGAGTTCGAGGGGAAGGAATACGCGCGCGCCGCGGTCGCGTTCACCGGCGTCCTGGAGGAGAGCGTCTCCACGGAGATGGCCTCCGCCTCGCGCTACAACCTGGCGCTCTGCCAGAAGCTCCTGGGCCAGACGGACGAGGCGCGCGCGTCCCTGGAGCGGTTCCGCACGGAGCATCCGCGCGACGCGCGCGTGGCCGACGTGTCCTACCAGCTCGGCGACATGGACGAAGCCGCGGGCAAAGCCAAGGAGGCGGAGCAGAACTTCGTGGCCGCCCTCGACGCGGGGCCATCCCGGGAGCTCGAGGTGGAGCTGCACTACCGCGTGGGGCGCTGCCGCGAGACGCTCGGAGACCCCGACGGCGCGCTCCAGGCCTATCTCAAGGCGGTCGCCTCGACGGAGCGGAAGAACAACTTCCGCGTCTCGGCGCTCACGCGCTGCGCCGCGCTCTATGAGTCGAAGAAGAGCTTTTCCAAGGCGTACGACATCTATCTCGACATCGCGCGCAATTCCCAGGATTCAGAGCTGGCCGCGCTCGCCAAGGGGCGCGCCTCCCAGCTTCAGCCCGGTTCGAAGAAGCGGTAATCCCGAAACGAGTCACAGAAAGGAGTCTGTCCATGTTTGAGAATTTCGACTGGGTCGGCGCGATGCGCTCGAGCCCGGTCATGATCGTGATCCTCTTCTGCAGTGTGCTGACGATCGGGTTCGCGATCGAGCGCATGTACTACTACACGAAGCGCCGGGGGAATCCGGACAATGTCCTCGCCACCGCCCTGATCGCGGTGCGCGGCGGGAATCGTGAAGAAGCGGTACGGGTCTGCACGGCGAGCACGCATCCGTTCGGCCCGGTCGCGGCCGAGATGCTCCGGAGCGCCGATCTGCCTCCCGAAGCGGCCGAAGAGAAGCTGCAGATCGTCCTGAGCGAGCAACGGATGGAGCTCGAGCGGAACCTCGGGTTCCTGGGCACGATGGGCAACACGGCGCCCCTGATCGGCCTCCTGGGAACGGTGTGGGGGATCATGCGCGCGTTCCATGACATGGCCCGGACCGGCTCGGCCGGCCCCTCGGTCGTGGCCGCGGGCGTTGCCGAAGCCCTCTTCACGACGGCGGCCGGGCTCCTGGTCGCGGTCCCGGCCGTCATGCTCTACAACCACTTCGTGCGCCGGATGGGCAATCTCCTGACGGTCGCCGAGAACCACGCTCGCACCCTGCGCATCGAGAGCAACCGGAGCGCGTCCCGCCCGGCACGGGCGGCGTAAGGAGACACCGTGCGCCGATACACGCGAGGAAAGCGGGTCCCCGAGGGGATCCACGACGTGAACATGACGCCTCTGATCGACGTGTCCCTGGTGCTCGTGGTGATTCTCATGATCACGACTCCGATGGCGTTCCAGTCCGGAATCCAGATCCGGAACGCCGCCACCAGCGGCCGGGCGTCGATCGAGCGCGTGCGCACGGAGCGGATCGAGATCACGGTGGTCTCCCCGGACAGCGTGATCGTGAACCGGAATCTCATCCAGCGATCGGGGCTCTCGGGCCTCCTCCGGCCGCTCCTGGCCGTGAGCGCGACCAAGACCGTCGTGGTCCGCTGCTACGACAACGTGCCCCACGGAAGCTTCGTCTCGGTCCTCGACGAGGCCAAGTCTTGTGGAGCATCCCAGATCGCGGTGATCGGAGGCTGACGTGCGCTCGCGCCAGATCGCGCCCCACTTCGTCATCACCAAGGTCAACGTCACGCCGATCATCGACGTGGCGTTGGTCCTGGTCATCATCCTGCTCGTCACCGCTCCCCTGCTCTCGGTGGCGGACCTGCCCGTGGATCTCCCGCAGGCCAGGACGCGCGAGGCGGAGGACGAGCGGAACGTGAGCATCACGCTCTCGTCGACCGGGCGCCTGGCGGTGGACGACAAGATCGTCTCGAGCAACGAGCTCGATCGTTACCTCCACTCCAAGCTCGCCCAGCCCGGAAACGAGAACGTTCTCGTCGTCGTGCGGGCGGACTCAGGCGCGCCCTACGCGGCCGTTCGCCGCCTCTTGAACCAGGCCAAGGCGGATGGTGCCACCAGACTCGCGATCGCCACGCGCCAGCGGATGGAGGCGACGCCATGACCGCGGCAACCCTCCGCATGGACCTGGAGCAGACCCGCGTCCGAGTCCGGTGGACCATGAGCATGAGCGCGGGCTTCCATGCGCTCCTCTTGCTCTGGCTCATCTTCCACCACGTCCCGGCCCAGGATCAGCCGCCCATCACCGAGATCACCCTGGTGGAGCCGGGCGACCTGGCCCCGGAGCAGAGCGCCTCGGCCCCCGCGGCCAGCGGGAGCCCCGCGGTCGGCGCGGCCACGAAGACGATCAGCGAGATGCACTTCAAGCGGAGCGTCTCCAAGGCGGAGATGCAGCCCGACCCGCAGTCCAGCTGGGCGTTCGAGGATCGCCTGGAGGCCCGGCTCGCGGCGATGCAGCAGAACCAGACGCCGGGCACCGCGATCGCCCCATCCAAGGCGCCCGTCTCGATCTTCGGGACCTCCCCGGCCACGATGGGGGCAGGAGCGGGGATCGGAAGCCCCATCTCCATGAACCGTGGAGGCGGAGGCGAGGGAGCACCGCTGCCCCTCGCCCGCGGCGGCGGCACCGGATCGGCGCCGACGCTCGCGACCGTGGCGGAATCCCATCACGGCGCCGAGACCCCCGCGCCGGCCCGGAGCACCGAATCGTCGGCGAGACGCACCGTGGCGGGCGCATCCATCACGGGCCCCATCGCCGACCGGCCGATCCTGACCTATGCCGTGCCGACCTATCCCGAATGGGCCAAGCACGACGCCGTGGAGGGAGCCGTGACGCTCTACTTCGTGGTCCGCCCGGACGGCGGCGTGAAGGAGAACATCCTGGTTCAGAAGACGGCGGGATTCGAGGATTTCGATGAGAACGCGCGCGTGGCGCTCCGCGCCTGGCGCTTCAAGCCGCTGGCCCCGGGCCAGGCCGGCGAGCAGTGGGGCACGATCACGTTCCGTTACCGGCTGAGCAGCGCGGGATAGAGGAGGCGTGCGATGAAGGGGAGACTTCGAGGAATCGGGCGTGTGGGGAGCGCATCCAGCATCACCCTGCTCGTGATGGCCGTGCTCGCGATCGCGCCGGGGACCGTTCATGCGGCCGGCGCCGCCAAGGGAAAGGCTCGCGTCGCTCCGACGACCACGGCCGCCGCGACGCCCACCGCTACGGCCCCTGACGACTCGATGACGCTCCACTCGGGCCAATCCGGGACCGAGTTCCGCTCGATGACCGTCGAGGGCGAGGACCGGGTGCACGTGGATTTCGGTCGCCCCGAGCTGAATCTGGATCTCGATCCCGAGGACGTGCCCGGGCTGACCCGCGGCAGCGCCCTGGATGTCCTGGACCGGACCGTCCCGGACCTGGCCACCCCGCTCGTCGCGCTCTCCTCGCAGGATCGCTCTCCGTACCTGGCGAGACCCTGGCTGCGCGAGTTCGCGACCGGCTCCGTCGCGCGCTTCCGCCCCGCGGTCAAGGGGGTCGTCCGATGGAAGCTCCTCGTGGCGGATTCGCGGGGAGAGACGGTGGCCTCCTTCGAGGGCACCGGCGATCCTCCCAAGGAGATCGCCTGGGACGGCCGCACGAAGACGGGGGCGCCGGTGACCCCCGGGCTGACCTACTCCTATGTGTTCGAAGCCCACGACCGGGCGGGCAACAAGCGGAACTTCGTCGGCCAGGGATTCACGGTCTCGGCCTATCGCGTGGACGGTCCCTCCGGGCAGACCCTCGTCATGTCCGGACACGACCTCGTGATCCCGGGCGCGGAGACGACGGGCTACGGCCCGGGCGCCGCGGCACGGGCGAATCAGTCACCGATCTTCCTGGAGGTCGCGAGCTGGCTCAACCAGTCTCCCAAGGTGCGAGAGCCCGTGCGGGTGGCCGTCGCGGCGCGCACGATGGATCAGGCCTCGGGCCTGGCCAATCGGGCCGTGACCGCGCTCTCGGGGCGTGTGATCGGAGATCCGTCGCGGATCCAGGTGGTTCCCGAGATCGCGGCGGACGCTCCGGAAGACGGCGTGCTGAGGATCGGCTCCGCGAAGTAGGCCGCGCCCCCACGGTCCTCACTGAAGCGCGACGGTCGGCTTCAGGAGATGCTCGTCCCCGATCGGGTCGCCCTCGCCGTCCAGGAAGATGAGCGACCTCAGCGTGCCGACGCTCTCCCCGGCCCAGATGGGCCGGGCCGGGAAGTGGATCATGTGGCCCGGCGGGACGATCTCGAAGTCGAACTCGGCCTCGGGCCGCCGACCCCACCAGAGCGCGCCCTCCCTCCTCCGCAGCACGACCTTGAGCGAGATCCCCTGGTCGAAGGTCATCTCCCCGGTGAGCGTGAGATCGGATTCCGCGGGAGCGGAGACGCCGACCGGTGAGACATAGGTCTCCGCGGCGACCACGCAGGCGAAGGACGGATCCATGAGGCAGGGACCGCGTCCGAGCCGCCCGACGTGGATCATGTCGGTGAGCGGCGCGCCCTCGCCATCCCGCACCTGAATCCAGGCCGCGGGGTCCCCGCCCACGGGCGCCTGGGTGGAGCGGCCGTAGATGTCGATCGACTCCCCCGATGGCAGAAGCGTCGCCTTGGTGGTGAGATCCCGCGGGCCGAGAGGCCCCTTCGACGCGCCGCGGAAAATGAGCTCGACGCCCAACCCTCCGATGACCAGCCCCCCTTTCAGGGTGACCTGAAAGGGCGCGGAGGCCTCCGACTCCGTCGGGATGAGCGCGGCCCGGATGCATGCGGGCATCGCGATCGTCGTGCAAACCTGTTGCGACAGCACCGTCATCGCCGCCCGGTCCAGGGATACCGAGCCCCCGTTCCAGGAGGCTGCCTCCTCCTTCTTCCCCAACCCTCGCCACTTCATGGCAATGCCTCCTTGCCCGTCAGGCGCCGCGCCAGAGCCAGCAACGGCGCCTGAGATTTCCGCACCCCCCCGCCCTGGATCATCAGGGCGACGGTCGCGGCCATGATCTTGAGGTCCAACGCGAGACAGCCGTACCGCCGTATGTAACACCGGTCGTAGCGAAGCTTCCGTTTCACCGTCTGGGTCGATTGGTCGTATCCGTGGCGAACCTGGGCCAGCCCCGTGATTCCGGGGAGCACCGCACAGCGTTCGTGATATCCCGGGACGAGCGCCGCGAGGCTGTCGACGATGGCGGGCCTCTCGGGGCGCGGCCCCACCAGGCTCATCTCGCCGCGAAGGACGTTGAGGAGCTGGGGGAGCTCGTCCAGGTGCGTGCGGCGCAGGATCGCTCCCACGCGCGTGACCCTGGGGTCTCCTGTCGTGGCCCACACGGGGCCGGAGTCGCGCTCGGCGTCCACGACCATGCTACGGAATTTGTACATGCGGAAGATGCGGCCGCGAATGCCGACACGCTCCTGCGAATAGAGCACCGGACCCCGGCTCTCGAGAGCGACCACGATTCCGATCAGGAGCAGGATCGGAAATCCAAGCGTCAACCCGAGAAGGGCCAGCGTGAAGTCGACGAACCGCTTCGGCGCAGGGATCTCACCCCTGTTCCCACCGCGGTGCCTCGGCTGGGATGGAGTGAGTCGCGCGAGCCGCCGCAGGGAGGATGAGACTCCCCGCGCCTCTCTAGTCGGACCCCTCGCACCTCCCGGGGCACCGACAAATGGGGCTCGCGCGCGAGCGACCGCGCTCCCGAGCCCTCTTCGTTCTCTCGATGGGGTGAACATCCTGAAGCCTCCTCATCATCGTCATTGACCCGACCGCCGGGTTGAGTGGATCCGGCCTGATGCGCCGGATCCACCCGGCGTGCAGGATGGGTAGCGGCGCCTCTCCATTCCCCAAACCTGCACGTCCAACGGTACGGGTCCCTGCGAA
>Ga0137398_10000059_pt1 | contig 28541 bp, 21 predicted proteins | sample czorhiz216metaG_FD_106659 | JGI IMG/M metagenome (GOLD analysis project Ga0137398, IMG submission 106659) | Vadose zone soil microbial communities from Angelo Coast Range Reserve, California, USA - czorhiz2.16 metaG | ecosystem: Environmental > Terrestrial > Soil > Vadose zone | place: USA...
ATTAAAAAAATATTTTTATATTTTATTTAAATTTTATTATTTTATTGTTTTTTTTTTATTATTTATTATTTATATTAAAAAAATTTTTATTTTTTTTTTTTTTTTAACTTTAATTTTATTAAAATTAACTATTTTTTAACCCCTTTATTTTATATTTAATAATTTATATAATTTAAAAATATAATATATTTATTTGTTATTTGTTATTTGTTATTTGTATGCCGTACGGCACGAGATTAAAATTTTGTAAGTTTTAATAATTTAACTTTATATTAAAAATATAATAGCGATATTAATTTATAATTATATAAATAAAATATAATTATTCCTAAATGTAGAAAAATTTATTTAATTTATAATACTTTAATAATATTAAAAAATTTTAATTTATTTAATAAAATAATTAAGAGTATAAATTTATAATTTATGATTTATCTACAGATTTATATATATTTATAATTTTAATAAATATAACAATCTTAAAGACTATACGGAATTATCTAAAATAAAATTTTGATTTAAAATAGTCTAAATTAATAATAGAATTTTTATTTTTAAATATTTTATTTTTAATTTGTATTTGTTTGAAGTATATATGTAACAGCTATACTATTATTGTTATCTTTACCTGTATATATTAATGCAGTGTTTAAATATTTATTAAATAAAATAAATATTTAAAATCAGATTACTAATTGAACTAGAAAGCTCGGGTTTTTTTATACTATTATTATTATTAAAATATTAAAAAATAATAAGAAGTTAAAATTAAAAAAATATTTCGTGTAACTAGCAAAAACATATATTGTTTTTAATTAAAATTTTATTTGTTTTTCAGAGACTGAACGTAATCCTACAAAAAAGTAGAAGTCATAGTCCATACTTAAAAGTTCTTCAATTTAAGAGTAAAACTTAACTAATTTAATACCTAAATTCATAATTGAAAATGTTAATGCTATTTTATTTTTTTTTATTGATTAATAACTCCATTATTAAGTTCAAATGTAGAAGGAATAAAAATAATTATTATATTAAAGAATTAAATAAAAAGTATTTAAATGATTCTCGGCGTAGCGCGTAGCGCGTAGCCTTGCGCAAAGTAATAAAAATAAAGAATTAAATAAAGAATTTATAGAAACTTTAATAGGATTAGTATTAGGTGACTTATATGTTAGAAGACGAAATAAACATACTTGTTTATGTTTTAAGGGTTCTATTAAACATTCTGAATATATTAAACATCTTTATTCTTTATTTTCTGATTATTGTAAATCGGAGCCAAAAATTAAGGAATCAAAACTAAATGGCAAAACACATTATTTTATTTAGTTTAATAATTTTACTCTTGAAATAATTTTATTTTATTCATAAATTTTTTTATATTATTGTTAAAGGAAAAATGACTTAAAAAAAAGTTACCTATAAATATATAATATTTAATAACTGCTCGAGGATTAGTTTATTGATATATGGATAACGTAACCGAAGATAGATCGGGTTATATAATATACACAAATAATTTAAATTTATCTTAAGTTAAAAATTTAGTTAAAATTTTAAAATTACAATTAAATTTAAACTGTACTGTACAAAGTCGTATATCTAAAAAATAAAAAACACCTCAATATTATATTTATATTAGAAGTCAATCAGTAAATACTTTTGTAGAAATAATAAAACCATATATAATTCCATCTATGGAATATAAATTAAAATTAAGAGGTTCTTTTAAGTAATGATTAGCCGGTATATATAAAATTGTGCTGGCTTTAAATTTGGCTATGTGCTGGAAACTGTGTATAAATATAATTTTATTATGCACACAATCAGCAGGAAACCTTTTAAATTTGAATTTTTTAGGGATCCTCAGAGACTATACGCCATCAATTATTAATTATATTAATATTTTAAATTTTTCATACGAAGAAAATCAAGCATTTTGAAATTTTAGATCTTTTTCTTATTTTTCTGATTTCTCTGAAAAAACCCTTTTTCTCGCCTCCCTCCTTAAAAAAGACCTTAAAAAAGACCTTAAAAAAGACCTTAAAAAAGACCTTAAAAAAGAAAAGGATGGCGCTTCTAATAATTATATAAAAAATATAAAAAATATTAATTCTGTTGTTACGCAGCATCCTGATTTAAATAAAGATAAAGAATTTTTCTTTTACTTAACTGGTTTAATAGAAGGAGATGGTACTATAATAGTACCTAAAACAGAAAGATCTATTAAAGGAAAACTAAATTATCCTTCTATTCAAATTTCTTTTTATTTAAGAGATTTTCCTTTAGCATTAATTATTCAACAAAAATTAGGTTTTGGATCAATATCTAGAACTAAAGGATCAAATGCTTACAGATTAACTATTAATAATTATGAAGGTTTAATTTACATTGTAAAAGCTTTAAATGGAAAATTTAGAACAGTTAAAATTAATGATTTTTATTTATTAATTGATTTTCTAAATAACCGTTTTTCAGAATTAAACATTATTAAAAATGAATTAAATACTTCAAGTTTTAAAGATAATTCTTGATTATCTGGTTTCATAGATTCTGATGGTCATTTTTTTGTAAGATTAAATAATAGTAAAGTTTCTTGTGGATTCGAATTAGTACAAGCATCTTCAGATCATAAAAATAGGAGTAAAAAAAAAATTATGTTATCTTTATCTGAGTATTTTAATGTTAATTTATTTAATATTAATAAAGATTATTGTAAAGGAAAATTACAATATGGAGTTAGATTTACTAATATTAAGAGTAATTTTTTATTAATAGATTATCTATCTAATTATCCTCTTTTTAGTTCTAAATTTCTTAATTATAATGATTTTAATAAAGTAGTTAATATTATTAATAATAAAGAGCATAAAACAAAAGAAGGATTATTAACAATATCTGAAATTACTAAAACTATGAATAATCGTAGAAATATTTTTATTTGAGATCATTTAAAAAATTTTTATAATATAAATAATTAAGATATAGTCCAAACTAATATGTAAATATTAGAGTGTTCACCTTGAATTTAATAATAATTAATAAAATTATTTTATAGTTAATTTATTATTCTTGAGTTACTTTCTTAAAATTGTAACATATTATTAGTGAACCAATACTTTTAGCAATTACTATGCTTATTACAGATAGAAACTTTTCAACTAGTTTTTATGATGCAGCTGGTGGTGGAGATCCTGTGCTCAAATTATAAAAATTAAATAGGGCGGATTATAATTATTTAAAATAAATTATTAATTCGAATTGATTTATATGCTGAAAATAACTTAAATTTTTATTTAAATTCTTTATTTTGAGAAAAAACATAAAAAAAATTTTTGTTTATTATTATTAATATTAATAAAGTTAAAAAGTTAAATCAGCAAGAAAATTTTATTTTTCTTCAACGACTATATATTCATTATTTATATAATTATTAAATTATTTATAATAAAAAAAAAGTCTTTTTCTACTATATAAATATAAAAAAAAGGTAGAAAGTTTTAACATATTAACTTTAAATGTTTTATTTATTGGCGGATTATCGCGAAAAAAAGGTTTTATATTTGATGAATTTAAAAATGAATCAGGTAAAAATATTACTAATAACTGATTAGAGTGGTTTATTGGTTTATTTGAAGGTGATGGTTATATGAATTTTAGTAATAAAGGGTTTTCATTTATAATATATTCAATAGATAAAAATACATTATTAGAAATAAAAAGTATTTTAGGGTTTGGAAATATTTATTATGATGCATTAAATATTAAATGAAGATATGCTGTTGAAAATCGAGATGATTTTTATTTAATTTTACTTATTTTAAATGGAAATTTAGTATTAATACATAGATATCATAATTTTATAAATGTTGTTCTCCCTAAAGGAGAATTTAATCAAAGATTTTTTAAAGGTAAAATATTTCATAAACAAATAAATATCTTATTTTATACTACTTTACCTGCTTTAAACAATAGATGATTTGCAGGTTTTACAGATGCTGAAGGTCATTTTGGATTACCAATAGAATTAGGTAGATTGTTTATTTCACATTATATTTCTATAACTTTTGAAATAGGTAAAAATGGAAATAGATGATTATTTTTATATTTAAAGGAATTATTTAAAGGTGGTATTTTATTTCTGCTCCGCACTAAATTAGAAAAAAAATCTGATCAACATAATAGAATCATATTTAAAGGATCTAAATTAGGTTCTAATCCTGTTACATTACTATTTTCATATTTTGATTCTTATCCTCTTATTACTAAATTAAATATTTATAATGAATGAAGATCTGTTCATAATTCTTTATTAAATAAAGAACATTTAGATATAAATAAGTTATCAGATTTAGTAGAACGTTGTGAATCCCTTAATAATAAATCTAATTTTATTAAAAAGTAATTTATAAATATCCTTTTTTATATATATATATAATAGATTAGTTATCAACATCTTTTTTTTCTAATTAATAATAAAGTTAATATTTTCTGTACAACATTCAAAAAAAATAAATATTTTAAATTAATTCATAATAATTCTTTATTGCATACATGACAAAAAAATCAAGATTTAAAATTACTAAATTGTAGATCTTTTGATTTTACTTTATTTAATTCAGAATATGAATGTATAATGAATCAAAAAGCACCTTCTTATTTATTTTTAACTTGGTTAATAGGTTTTATAGAAGGTGACGGATCTTTAATAATTGCAAAAAGAGGTGATTTATCTTTTGTTATTACACAAGATACTCGTGATATACAAGTACTTAACATGATTAAAAAAAATTTAAATTTAGGTAAAGTGATTAAACAAGGTAAAACTACTTCTCGATATATAATTCAAGATAAAAAAGGATTTTATTTAATAGCTATTTTACTTAATAAAAATTTAGTTACCTATTCTAAAATTATGAGTTTAAATTTATTTATATTAGCTTTAAATAAGTATAATCAAAAAGGTATTATTAAATATCCTATTATTAATTTTAATTTACTTTCATTTAATGCCAATAATTTAAATCTAGATTTTAGAAATAAAAATAAAGAATTATTTTTTAATTATGCAGTTAAACCTACTTTACAAGATGCTTGATTTAGTGGATTTACTGATAGTGAAGGATGTTTTAGTGTTTCTATATCTAGTATAAATAAAAGATTTAATATTTGTTTTGATATTGCACAAAATCACATTGAAAATAAATATATTTTAGATCATTTTTCTTTATTATTTAAAGTAGGAAAAGTATATCAACATTCAAATAAAAAAGCTTATTATTATAGAGTAAGTGGACTTAATAATTTAACTAAATTATTTCCTTATTTTGATGAATATCCTTTACTAAGTAAAAAATTAAAAAGTTATATTTTATGAAAAGATATCCATAATAAAATAATAAATAAAAACCATTTAAATTTTACTTTCAGAGAATCTTTGAAAGTTTTAGCTAGTAAAGTTAATAATAATTGAGATTAATTTTATAAAGAGATTTACGATTAATGATAAATACTTTTTTTTTACTTTTTTTTGAAGGATTATGATCTTATTAATGTTAGAGTGCTGCGCAAGATTTATTAATTTTATTAGAAGAAAAACAGGGAAAATAAGATCGTAAGATTTATTTAAAATTAAAGAGCAGATGTTACTTTTTTATATTAACATTTTTTAATATAAAGTTTATTCGAGTTTACTCAATTAAGACTTTTTAATCAAAATATTTTCTCTAGTCCTAACAATATGATTTACGTAACTATTAGAAGAAAGTAAATTTTTCTTAATCTTTAAATAGAATAAGATAAAGTTGTTAACCTTTCCTGACAGGGAAAAGATACAAAAAGAAAAAACTTTTTTTGTTGGGCTACACTAGTGTAATTTACGGTTAATAGTTTTCTCAACTAAAGACCGTCGGGCGTCTAATAGGTCGCTACAGACTGGGTCACTGGTGGGTGTCTGAAATGATGCTTAATGTACAGTCGGTTCTTTCTTTAAACTTTAAATTAAATTTAAACACAAGGCTATTTATGAAGCTAAGCTTAAACTAAACTTGACCATTTTAGAGGATAGCTTTAGCAGAAATAGTACATGAATCTAACAGCCTTTTTTTACAAATGGAAAGGACCTACACTAAATTTAAAAATTTATAATAATAAAAATTAATAAAGTGTAGAAAGAGATTTTAGTAATGTTAGATTTGAAAGAATGGATTTTTTGGTCAATGATGGCCCTATTTGCTTGCGCGCTTGCGCGCTTACGCGCTTGCGCAGAGAAATCTTAAATACGAATTGCGCTATATGCTGAAACCTTTTAGTATCTATTTGCACTAATAGTATAAGTCTAATATATGAATCAGATTAATTACCCATGTTGGTAAAAGTCTTTATGATATGTATAAGGAATCAGCCGGTAACCAAAGGTATTATAAATAAATAATATTTAATAGGAACCTTAGAGACTATATGCGCAAAATCCTACAATAAAAAGGAAACACGATTTAATCTAGCCGGAATTATCGATGGTGATGGTTGTTTTTTAGTAAGTTTAGCTGGTTATTGTCGCTGTGAAATAACTGTTGCCTTTGCAGATGAACGTTTACTGTTAATTATTAAAAAATAAACTTGGAGGGTCAATTAAACTTCTCGCCTTCGGCGCTTCAGGAGTTAAAGTTATTCGTTGGCGATTACATAATAAATCTATTATAATAGATCAGGTAAATCGAGTAAATGAGTATATTCGACATAGTAAACGATTGATTCAACTTAATAAGGTTTTATGGTACATTAGATTTACAAATTTTAACACCTGATATTTTGCATAATAAACATGATTGATTTATAATTTTTGCTGATGGTACTATATAATTAAATAAAAAAATTATTTATAATAAAGCTCAGTTAAGTATTAGCATAATTAATAAAATATATGTGGATGTAGTTAAAATTTTAAATATTTTTATGTTCTATATACTATTATAACAGTAAAACGGTTATTATAAATGAACTGTTTCAATCAAAATAAAATTTCAAATCTTTTTTATATCTTGTTAAAATATGTCCAATTTAATCTAATCTATCAAAGTATAATCGTTTATTTTTAATTAAAGATTATTATAGACTTATTAATCTAAAAGCTTATAAATCACCTTCAGGTAAAATTTTGTACAAGGCTTGGTTTAATTTTAATAAAAATGTGATCATTAATAAAACCTTATTATGCATTTTTTTGTAGTGATTATGATATAGTCCTTCAGTATTTTAAAATACTGAAAGCATCCAGAAGTTAAGATTTTATAATTTTATTTATATTAATAATTTTTCGTAGGCGGACGGTACGTAAATTTTAAACATATTAAATTTTTATTTTTTGCCGTACACCGTCATTTGGTCAATTTTTTTATATAAATATTAGCTTCTTTATTTTGCTATATGCGAGAAAAATTTTTTATCTTTATGATTAATTTTAAATACTATTTTTAAATTTTATAGTTAAAAATTTAAAATAAGCGCCGAAAGCCAGAAATATATTCGCAAGTAATGTTTTAATTTAATATAATTAAAAATTTTATCCTTCTAATTTTATGAAGTAAATTATTTTTATATGTATATTATATATTTTAGATGTTTTTTTATATTAAATAAATAAATAATATTTGTAAATTTTAAATTTAATTACTTTAGAGATTTTATGCAATAAATTTAATTTAAGGCTCCGAATAAGATAAATTTACATATAATTATTTTTCGCTCTACACTTCTTACTAAAGTAAGGTAAAATAAAAAATTAAATTAAGAAAAAGTCCAATTATTTTATTATTAATAAAAATGAATTAAATAAATTTTTATTATTTTTAAATAATTGATATATTTTAATTATACCTGGATTTGGAATTGTTAGTCACATTGTGTCAACATTCTCAGGTAAATCAATCTTTGGTCTAAATGGCCTAATTTATCAAATGATAATTTAAAATAAACTATATGCAGAAAATTAAGTTAAAAAAATTTTTAATAACAAAATACCTTTAATTATAAATTTTAAATTTTTTAATATATTTTTAATATAATTAAATTTTTAAATTTATAAAATATTTATATAAAGGTAAAAATTTTTGTTTTTACTTATAATCCGCAAATTAAAATTTATTTATTATGCGTTCTATTTCCGTATAATTTTACAATAATTTAAATTTAATTTCAAAGGCTATATGTTTGTTATTTATTAATATAAATAAATAATTTTATTTAATAATTATTTTTAATATGATTAATAATTAAAAAGATGGTCTATATGACTTTTTCTAAAGATTTACTAATATTTAAATTAATATTACCTTTTACGTTTCTCCCTAAAGGAGGCGTAGCCTTGCGCGCTTACGCGCTTGCGCAGAAAAATGTCATAGTATTTAGGGATGGTTAAATGAACAATAGCTTTCCTTAAATTTTTCTATATGCTGGAAAAATATAATTTATATTTATTTTATTATATTTATATTATAACTAGCAGGTTTATTTAAACCTTAGAGACTTTACGAATAATAAAACAAATTTTAAATATAAAGTCCAACTAATTTTTTATAAAGAAATATAAAATTAATTAATTTATAATTTTTAAATGAGTGCTGCGCGTGCTGCGCGTGCTGCGCAAGAAAAAAATGTTTTCTTATTTATAATTAAATATTTAATTATTATATTATTATGTATATATTAGAATGTTATGCAATGTTTTCAATTGGAATTCTTGGATTCTTAGTATGGAGTAACTATAAAATTTATTTGGTGGCTCTCCTCTTTAGTGATAAAAGGTAATTAAATTCCATTATATGCTTTAACATTCAAAAAAAAAAATTTTTTTTATTATTATAAATAATTTATAAATTATTTTTCTTAATTAACTAATATATTATTAATATCTTAAATTTTATTATGGTTATAATAAATATTTTTTAATATAAATTTATATTATAATTTTAAATAGCAAGCTATATTATAAATTTTTTTATCTTAATAAATTTTAATAAATTTTAATAAATTTTAATAAATTTTAAGTTTAAAAAGTTAAGTAATAGTTTAAGAGACTTTATATGGAGCATCTTTTAATAATTTTTATTTTACAAACGATTTTTATAATAGAATTTAGATAATAAGGTTATAAAATATAAAAAAATATAAGATGAAGAAAAAGTCCCATTTTACACATTTTATTTGTGTATTTTATTGCACCATATGTTTTAATATATTATCAATAAAGATATGGACTAAGTTATAATAACACTTTAAATTGAATTGTATGCTAAAATAACTTTTAATTTTTATCAATAAATTATATTAATTAATGCAATTTTAATATTAAATTAATAATATAGTTATTTTAAATAAAGATAAAAATATAAGATATAAATAATATATCTATTTAAGGTTAAATCAGCAGGAATTAATTATACTACATATTCCTTAACGATTATACATTCAAACTTTTATATTTAATATATATTATATAAATAAAGTAAAGATATAATCTAATCTATAAAAAAAGTTTAATAATAAATTAAACTTTTTTTAATTTAGATTGCAGTGTAGGACTTGATTGTTTAAAAATTTTATCCTATAATTATAATATTTTTTAAATTATTAATTTTAAGTTAGAAAATATTAATACATATAATTATCCAGTTTTAACTGAAACAGGTTTATGTTGTTTGTATAGTTTATTTTTTGTATCTCATAAAATTGTTCCTAATCCTCCTAAATCCTATTCAGAAAGTGTTAAAATTCTTGTTAAAAATGGTAAAGTTTATTCTATGGATGAAATAAGACAAATATTATTTGGTTCAATGTTGACAGATGGAAATTTAAGTAAAAGACAATATACTCCTTTAGGGATGGTACTAATGCTTACTTTAGATTTGGTAAATCTATTATTAATGCGCCGAAGGCGAGAAAGTAAAATTTTTTTAATTATTTTTTATTCTATATGATTTTATTTCAGATAGTAATGTTAGAATAACGCATACTTAAAACCCTAATACTAAAAATTTTTTATCTTGCTTATCATTTTTACACTGTAGCATTACCTTTATTTACTGAATTTTATAATTTGTTTTATGTTAATAACAAAAAAGTTGTTCCTTTAAATTTATTTTTATTATCTCCATTATCTTTAACTCATATGATTCAACAAGATGGATCTTTTAGACCAAATAGAGGTTCAATTAATAAACCTAGATCAGGAGGTATTATTTTATGTACAGAAAACTTTACTTCTTTTGATACAATTAGATTAGCAAACTACTTACAGGTAAATTTAGATCTTCAATCTACAAATCAAAAAGGTAAAAAAAAAAAATACTTTACGAATATATATTAAAGCTGCTAGTGTTCCATTAGTTAGATCATTAGTGTTAGAATACATGGATACATCTATGTACTATAAATTAGGTTTATAGAATAAATTTACGTCGTTTTTATAGTGATATATAAATCATTATTTATCTATTTGCAAGAATAATAAAAATAATAACAAATACATTTTATTATTTATTTAATTAATAAGATTTTAAATATTATTAATATAATGTTAAAATATTGTTATTTATACTAAATTTTATTTACTAGCAAGAATTTAAAATAAATTATTTAGATTTATGCGAAAGCACGGATGCGCGGATGTGTTAAATATGCTTTTTTTTTATACTTATCTTTTATTTAAATTCTTCAGAGACTTTAAGAACAAATCTAATTTATTTAGAATAAGAAAAAGTCCAAATTTTAATAAATTTTATATGTTTAACATTCATATTTAATATATTTTAATTTTTTGGTAGATACTTTTTTGTGTCGTTAATTCTGGTAACAGAACTAATTATTATATGGCTGTTTGCTGATAATTTTATTTTTTTTATAGATAAATTAAGTTATTTTGTGTTTATCGTAGTTACGCCTCCCTAAAGGAGGCGAGAAAATTTTTTAATTTATTTCTCTGCGCAGCGCGCAGCGCGCAGCGCGCAGCGCGCAGCGCGCAGCGCGCAGCTGCTGCGCAACAATTTAAATTGTGTGGCTACGCTCTGACGATTCAATTTATAGAAAATAAACTATCAGCAGGTAATCCTTTTTTATTATTTAATGCTTACACTCTTTCTAAAGTAAATAATAAAAATGCAGAAGAAATATTCGACTTTTATTTTTGATAAGCCACTAATAAGTAAAGAAAATTTAATTAGTGATCATTTAAAAAAAGATATAAAACCTAAAATTGATGAAGATTTTGGTTACTATTTAGCAGGGTTAATCGAAGGAGATGGGTATTTTGGATAGAGTAGAATTTAAATAGCTTTTCATATGGACGATATAAGTTCTGCTTATTATATTAAAGAAACGTATTGGATATGGAAGTGTTCTATTTTTAAAAAATAAAAATTCCGTTAGATATGTTTTACGAAATAGTATAAGATTAAAAAAAGTATTGAGCTTAGTAAATGGTAAATTATTAGGTTAAAATAAAATTGATCAAATAATTAATCATAAATATAGCGAAAAATATAATATCTCTATTTTACCTAAAGCTAATTTTGATCTTAGTAAAAATCATTGGTTAGCTGGATTTTCGGATGCTGATGGTTCATTTGGTATTTTTATTAGTAAAAGTAAAACTCATAAATCTGGATATAATATAACACTCCCATTCCGAATAAAACAAAAAAAATCCGGAACTTTTAACTTTAATAAAAAGACAATTTGGTGGTAATGTTTATCAATTTAATGACGGTATGTATTCTTATAGCTCTACTAATTTTAAAATAGCTTATATCTTTACTAAGTATTTTTATAAATATCTTTTATTAAATGCTAGTAAGTGGATTAACTTTATTAAATGGCGAAAAGCATATCAAATTGTACAACGAAAAGATCATTTAACTTTAGATGGATTAGCTAAAATAAGAAAAATTAAGGAAAACCTAAGAGACTAATACGCCTTACTCCTTTAAATAAGCCTATTTTTTTAACTTAAGTTACAGAAATATTTTATAGCTTAAAGGATGAAGATATAGTCCAAGTAATTAAATTATTTTTTTAATTATTGACAAGAGCTTACTTTACAGCGGCAACATCTTTTAATTTATTTATTACAAATATTAATAATATAAAATTAACTAATAAAACTAAACAAATATTAAATAAAAAGTATCCTTATAATAATTGTACTGCAATTACTCCAATTAATTTACCATATAGTTTAAATTCTACATTAGGATCAGGAAGAATAACTAATTATATTAGAAATATAACTCCTTTTCATTATGATAATTTATAAGTTTTAGTTGGAATTATTATTACAGATGGATGATTACAGTTAATGAAATCAAGTTGAAATGCTAGATTTGGATTTAAACAAGGAATAAATAATTTTGAATATATGTGATATGTTTATCAGATATTATCTCATTATTGTCCTTCTATGCCTTTTTCTACTAAAAATATTATGAGGGTGCGGAGCAGAAAAATGCAATATTCTTTAGAATTACAAACAAGAACTTATCCATTCTTAACTAATTTACATTCTTTATTTTATAAAAATAATGTTAAAATTTTACCTAATCCAGAGATATTATTTGATTTATTAACACCTTTAGCTTTAGCTCATATAATAATGTGTGATGGAGCTAGAAGAAATGAAAGTGTTTTAATTTGTACTGATAATTTTACTATTTACGAAGTAATTCAAATTATGAATGTTTTAAGAATTAAATTTAGACTTAATTGTACAATTCATTTTGATAATGATTACCCTTCCTAAAGGAGAATTTATATTTTAAAAAGTTCAATGCCTACATTAGTTAAATTAGTTAATCCTTATATTATACCTTCTATGCAGTATAAGCTTAAAGGTGCTAAAAAATAATTATTAGTTTAATTTTTAATAGTTATTTTTTTTTTATTGGTAATATATATTAAAAAGTTACCTAATTAGTTAATAATTAAAACATCACTTAATGCAAAAAATATTTAATTTTTCGTACGGTACGAGATATAAAATAAAAATAAAAAAATTTAATTTTTATTATAAATATATTTTATATAATTAAGAATAAATTTGCAAAAACTTTAAGAGTTTTTCAGAGACTTCAGGTGATGATTAAAAATAAAGAATTTTATTTTTAAAAAAGACAGAGTCCTAATTAAATTATTTAAATTTATTTTAAAATATAAATTTTAATAATTTATTATTGAACAATGATAATTGCGGTTTATTTATATTTTTTTATGAATATAATAGTTATTTATAAAAAGATGAGCTGCATATTTAGCTATTTTTTATTATTTATTTAACTTTTAAATATTTTTTATTTAGTGTAAATAATGATATACTACTATAATTTATTTTTCTATATAATACAATTTGTTGTCAGCTTTTATGGTGCGCTCTGCAGAGCAAGAATAACAAAAGTTTATTTCATTTTATATCAACAGATCCTTTAGGATAAATATAAAAATTGTATAATTAAGAAAATTAGTTAATAAAAAATAGTTAAAATGAAACATATTCGTTAAATGCTGGAATTTATATAAAAAAAAAAATCAGCAGAATAATTTATTATTCTCAGAGACTATAAACGAAAAAGATTAAATTATTTATTATTTTAATATAGAGTCCACCTTAAATAAAAAAAATTTTTTTAAAATTTGTTATCGAACATATAAATTTATGTATGACCAAAAAAAAAGATTTAAACATAATTTAGTAGAATCTTATAACAAAAAAATTTTTATTATATTACCCGATAATAAACTTAATCCTTTCTGAATAACAGGATTGTGTGAAAATTCAGGAAATTTTGTAATTATACCTTCATTTAGAAAACTTAAAGGTAAATTAACAATACAAATTGGTTTTTAAATAACACTACCATTAATAGAAAAAAATATTATTTACAGAATTAAAGAATTTTTTTCTTCTTCTTCGGCTTCGGTGCCGTACGGCAGAGTAGGAAATATTTATATTAAAAAAAGACAATGTGTATATAGAATAAATAAATTGACAGATTTAATTAATATAATAATTCCTCACTTTACAAAATATCCTTTATTAACTAGAAAGGTTATTAATTTTTAACTTTGGAAAAATTCAATTAATTTAGTCGCTTGCGCAGAAAAAAAAGAACATCTAACTAAACAAGGTTTCAATTTATTATTAAGAATATATGCAGGAATTGGAGGTGGAATATATAAAAATATTGCACATCATTTTCCCGTTATTTTACCTTTATCTTTACCAGTATATAAATTTGATGTATCTAAATTAAATGGTTGATGAATTTCTGGTTATTTATCAATAAACTGTAGTTTTTATTTATCAGTTTCAGCACAAGGTTGAAAATTAGATATATATAATCGTTTACGACATAAATTTTCTTTAAGTAGAGGTATAAATGATATGGAAGTGGTTTCAGCTCTTTGTGATTACTTAGGTGCTAATCTTATTATACGGTCAAACAAAAAGCGTGTAGATTTAAATATTAATAGTTTATATTCTGCTTTAAATTTAATAAAATTTTTTGATGTATATAATTTAGTCGCTTGCGCTAATCTTCTAAACATTCACAATTATTGATTTTTAAAGAATTTGTTAAATTGGCTTCTACTTTTTATGTTATTCCTGGGGAACGTCACTTAAAATTACCTTTAGGTAATAAAACTGAACCTTTTATAAATCTAATAGATAAACTTCAAATGTTGAAAAAATTAGATAGTAATGAGTAAATAATTTTTATTTTTACGATAATGATCATTAAACCTTTATTATTTTTTTAAGGTCGTCCAACAGGAATTAAAATCTTTTCTTGAATCGCAACTTTATATGGAGGAAGTTTAAGATTTACTACTCCATTAATCTTTACAATTGGATTCATAGCATTGTTTACAATTGGAGGGTTGACAGGTGTAATTTTATCTAATGCCTCATTAGATTTAGCATTTCACGATAAACAAATTAACAAGCATAATATAAAGGAGATTTTTGTACTATTGAATACATTATATCCTATTATACCAAATACTTTTATAACGGAAGCATCTACTAATATAAATTATAATACTCTCGCCTTCGGCGCCTCAATAAAAAAACAAACAGGAAGTAATTATAATAATAGTTACATAGAACAATTTTTTGTAGGTCTATTAGAAGGAGATGGAACCATTACTACTTCTCTTAGCTCAAAAAAAAAAAGTAGGATAATAGTACGGTTTGTTATAGCACTAAAAAATGAAATAAATAATCAAAATATGTTAGAAAAAATACACAAAGTTGTAGGAGGTAGAGTGGTCATTGAGAGAAAGGATAAATATGTAACTTGAATTGCTAGTAGTAAAACTGATATAAATAAAATTTTATTAATATTAGCTAGATATCCTTTACTAACTGTTAGAAAACAATGTCAATTAGAGTTTGCTAAAAATTGTTTATTATATAAGGATACTACAAATTTTATTGAAAATAGGAATAATATGTATATAAAAAAAAATGAATTATTATTACAACAAGATAAATTCATTCCTGCTTATTTTCCCTCTTGACTTTCTGGATTTATAGAAGCTGAAGGTAATTTTAGTTTAGTATTTAAGAATAATAAACAAACACGTTCACTTAGAAAATCTGCGTTTACAATAGGTCAAAATGATGAACTACATTTATTAAATAAAATAAAGATTTATTTTCAAAGTGAAAATCAGATTGTTAAGGATAAAAAAAAATTAAATTCTAAAGGTTTTCATTCAGAATATGATTATTTTAGACTACATTTGTATAATGCTTTATCTCGTAAATTGCTGTTTGAACATTTTGAAAAATATCCTCTACTTGGACAGAAAAATGTATCCTATAAAACATTTTATGATTATCATCACTCTAAATAAATAAAGGTGTTGAATGATTCATTTTAGTAAACTTTAATAAATATTAGCATAAGATTAATACTTTTAATCCTATTTATAATAATTATTATCTGTATAAAGTATTTAATTTTTTAATAGAAAATATAGGTTATAAGTCCTATTAGTTATAAAATTTATAAACATTGTCTTGTTAATTAAAGTGTCGCGTGTAACATTGCTTGATTAATTATTAGTCTTACTTAATAAAAAAAACAAAAATTTTTTTTTTGTTTGATATATTATCTTACTAAAATGAACTTATATATTTATAGGTAATATATAATATTGATTATTAGATAATAAATAGGTAAATTAGCCTTAATTTTATCAGATGTAAAAAAAATTATAGTAAAGGTAAAGATTTTATTTAACCTATACAATTTATTACACTAATGGAAGATAAAGAAGTTAAATTACACAACGTGTTTATTATTTTTTTTCCAATTTTAAATAAGGTATTAATAAATAAAAAAAAAAATTTTTTTTTTTATTAAACTTAATAATTAATACTTATTTCAAATAATAAACATATATTTGAATTATGAACGGTGGAATTTATAATAAAGAATATAAATGCTATTCTATACTACAATTATTGTAAGCTATGCCGTGGGTTTTATTTATATGTAAGAGTATAATTTAGATCTGTAGAGACTATACGCAATGTATTAATTTTAAACTTAATTATTAAAATTAGTAAAGAGATAGTCCACTCCTAAATAAATTGTTAAAAAATATAAAATATTTTTGTTGTATATATTTTTAACCTATTAAAACAGGTCAAAGTCACTTATTACGTTGTTGGGCATTTTCATTATGGTGCGCTGTTTCACTTCCATTGCATCCCGTATTCAATTACATTCTATCTGTTAGCTGTAATCACGAATACCATCATCGTGTATTTTGTCTTTAGACATGATGTAAATCATCGCACTAACCTAGGTCGGGCTAAACCAACCGGGGAAAATAGCACGTGCGTAAAGGTGGCTGAAAGAGTGTCATCGAGATACGTTATATATGGTGAGGTTAACGAACCCCTTTTTAAAGCATTTTGAGGGTTGGAAGTCCCTATTATCAGTATGATAATTAGTAGATTTGTTTGTTTTATTTACATAGTGTTGAACAAACCGAATACACTGTCTACTCCGAACGAAAGTATCGTTTTATTATTGCTGGGGCACCTAAGTATAACAGGAGGCTTTGCAAGGAACTCAGGATCACCTGAAGTACGAAAGTATCGAGGTGACAGAAGTCTCATATTAGGTGGACATAGAAGACAAATAAGAGCTTTTCACTCTTCTGCTTCTCCATTGAAGGAGACTAATTCAGAATCGCTTAAGGAAACTTTGCCTACGGGTTTTGTTGAATTAAACAGATTAATTAAAGAATCAGTAAATAACTCGAATTATATCTTAAAAAATGTAAGTCAAATTATTGCTGAACCCGAATTTCTAAAATTTGCTTATGGTCTAATAAAATCTAAACCTGGAAATATGACTTCAGGAATAGACAAAGAGACTCTAGACGGTGTGGATTTAAAATACTTTAAAACTTTGGCTAAAGAAATAGGATCAGGTAGCTTTAAATTTAAACCTGCCAGAAGAATCGAAATACCAAAAGCTAAAGGGGGAACTCGTTTCCTAAGTATTGCGTCTCCTAGAGATAAAATTGTACAATCAGCTATGAAGATTATACTAGAAGCCGTATTTGAGCCTCACTTTTCTAATTTTTCTCACGGGTTTAGGCCAAGAAGAGGAACCCATACAGCTATATATCAAGCAAGAGGTTTATTTACAGAAGTAAATTGATTTATAGAAGCAGATATCTCAAAATGCTTCGATACGCTATCCCATAAGTTTATGGTTGCAGAAGTAAAAAATAAAATTGATGACCAAGTCTTTATCGACCTGTTATACAAAAGTTTTAATGCTGGATACATTGACGCTAATAATTCCCTTAAAGTTAATACAGTAGGTTCTCCCCAAGGTTCAATCATTAGTCCTATTCTATGTAATATTCTTCTTAACCTATTGGATAATTGATTAACTGAATATTCCGAAAAGTTTAGTGTTGGTATTAGAAGAAAAGCTAACCCTATTTACACTAAATTAATAAGAGATTTAGGAAAGAAATTACCACATGTAAGAAGAAATATTCGAACATTTATTCAACAAAATAAAATAAGACCATATTTAGCTAATGACCCTAACTTTAAAAGAATGAGATTTGTGAGATATGCTGATGTTTTTATTATTGGAGTAATAGGCTCTCATAAAGATTGCGTTGAAATACAAAATAGCTTAGCTTTATTTCTTAACCAAAGATTAGGATTAGAGTTATCCTTGAACAAAACACTTATCACCCATGCTTCTGATGATAAAGCCCATTTTCTAGGCTTCGACCTATCGATCACTCCTTACGAGAAGAGAAAGTTAGTAAGAAGCAAGAGAACGGATGGTAGCGTTAGATTAACAGCCCAGCCATCTAGACCTCAGATTCTAGCTCCTATAAAAAAAATTGTTAAAAAGCTTGAATCTAAAGGTTATTGTAAAAATGGAAATAAGGGTACACCTACAAGAGTAGGAAAATTAATCCACTTAAGCCTACCAATGATTATTAACCATTACTTGTCTATAGGCAAAGGATTGATAAACTATTACTCTTGTTCAGATAATTTCACTGTATTAAAAGCACGTATAACTTATCTTTTAAAATATTCTTGTGCGTTAACTTTTGCTTCTAAACTTAAATTAAAAACTCTTAAAGGAGTATATTCCAAGTATGGCTATGATCTTAAAGTAAGTGAATTAGTTAAGGATAAAAAACAAGTTGTAGCTGAATTTAAAAATGAAACCTTAACAGGTATTAAAAAAGGTTTCAAATTGAAAATAACTGACTATGATCCACTTTCTATCATAGAATTAGATTCTAGTTCTTATTCTCGTACTAAACTTTTATCTGAGGCTGATTGTAAAATATGTGGTTCTAAAGAGGAACTTGAAGTTCATCATCTTAAACATTTAAGAAAACATAATCAAGTAAATCGAAAAGTTGATTATACGACTAATATTATGAGACGTATGAATAGAAAACAAATTCTTATTTGTAAATCTTGTCATATAAAAATACATCAAGGTAAATATTTCGGTCCTGGTTTATAGGTTTAATTTATTTTATTCTGAATGGAGAGCCGTATGATGGGAAACTATCATGTACGGTTCGGGAAAGACTCTCTAGTACGAGTATTTATGATACTTAGGCTGGTTTGTTAGTTCATTTTTAAGTATGGGAGCTGTTTTTGCATTATTTGCTGCTTTTTACATGTGAACACCAAAAATCATTGGTAAAACATACAACGAATTCCTAGGTAAAGTTCATTTTTGAACTCTTTTTGTGGGTGTAAATTTAACATTTTTCCCTCAACATTTCTTAGGTCTGGCTGGTATATTTTTAAATAATTATGTAGAATTTAATATCTTAATAGATAATTTTACTTTATTTTCTCGCCTCCTTTAGGGAGGCGTAATAATTTCTATTATACCTTTTGGTCCACACTTATTACCTCAATTTTTAACTAAACCTATACGTATTTATAAACCAAATTTAAATCGTAATTTAATAGGATTTGATAACCGAAATCGTACAATAATATATCAAGCGCCTCCTTTAGGGAGGCGAGAATAAATTTAATTAATGGTAAAATTTATATTGGTAGTGCATGAAAAGGTTCTCAACGTTTATTATCTTATTGAACATCAAGTGTTTTAAAACGAAATTTACCTATATACAATAGTTTATCTTACTATAATCATAATAATTTTACATTAGGGATATTAGAAAATTTAGGTAAAACAGGTACCGTAAGTAAAGATTTTATGTTATCTTTGCTTGCGCGCTTGCGCAGATAACAATTTTATTTAAATTTATTATTTACTAAACATTCATTACTAACTTTAAATCAGTCTCCTACTGCTGGAAGTACTTTAGGTTTTAAACAGAAATTAGAATTCGGTCTTAAACGTTCTGGTCATTTAAATCCTATGTCAGATCGAAAATTATCCTCTGAATTTATTGAAATGCAAAAAGATAGTAAATTAGGTAAAAATAATCCTTAATTTGGTGTTATTAAATCTGCTAATACAATAGCAAAATAAGTTAAATTAGTTTATGTTTATAATTCTTTAGATATGTCTCATGTAGGTACTTTTTCAACTGTTCAATGTATAAAAAGAGTTTAAAATGGGTCTAGATACTTTACATAAGTATTTATTAAGTAAAAAACCTTTTAAAGGCAGAATATTTTCACGTGTTAAACTACATAATTTTTAATATTTTTATGCCTCTATAGATTTTTAAAAATCTATTAGACAATTGGGTAAATTGCAAGAAAAACCTTTTAATTATTTAATTATTTAATTTTTTTAATTATTTAATTATTTATTTATTTTATTAAGAAAGAGGTAAATTTGCAGTGAAGTTTTATTCGGTATAATGAATTAAATACATTAGAATAAAAAACATTCAACGACTAATAAGTAAGTTATATCAACAATAATCTTATACTGTTTTAACAGAAACACCCAAAAAAATTTATAAGTTTTTTTTATTTATAAATTTAATGACATAGTCTGAACCTAATCGTAAGATTAGGAATTTAGGTATTTACCTAAAATTAACATAATTGATGCCAAGAAGAATTGCGGATTATCCAGATGCATTTGCTGGATGAAATTTAATTTCTAGTTTTGGTTCTTTAATATCAGTAATAGCAACTATTTTATTTGGTTATATTATTTATGATATTTTTATTAACCAACCAATTTGTTCTAATAATCCATGGGCAGTACCTGCTTACTTTTCATCAATTAAAAAATTTAATGATGAAACTAATATATCAAGTACATTAGAATGATCTTTAGCATCTCCAATTCCATTACATGCATTTAAAATGTTACCAATTCAATCTTAATTGATAAAATTATATTTTAATTCAATTCACTAAATTTTATTTATACTATGTGTCTTATATTTTTACTTTATAAAGAGAATTTTTATTTATTAACCCCTTTTCCAATAAAAATCATAATGATGAAAATGTTAAAAAAAACATAATATTTGATACATATTTATATTTAAATATTTATATTAAACTATTAAGATAAATATAATATAATATAATTAAATTAATTAAAAAAAAATAATAAGTAATGATATTTTTAAATATTTTAATAAGTTTAGTGGCTATCGCCCTACCTTCATATAAACAAAATCTTTCTTTAATATTAATTAGAATATTTGCTATCATATTTATTTGTTCTGCAGTATTATCATTTAATGCTTTATATATTCAGTCAATTGGATCAGGAATAGGTATATATAGTGAATTATTATATGTGACTATCATCTCTCAAATATTAGATATTATTTTATTTATATTGGCAGCTTTAATAGCTTTTTTTTTAATAAATATATCCAAATATAATAAAGTATTATCTTTAAAAAAATTTTTTACTTTATTGAAATCAAAAGATGGTTCGTCATCATTTTATTATTTATATAATTCATATAAAAATTTACAATTATCAAAAAGTAAATTTTATAAAAAATTATATGATTTATATAAGTTAAATAAAATAAATATTATAGGATTTTATGTACCTAAAACTGAATATTGTTTAATAATTTTATCTAGTTTATTAGAGTCATCCCTATTAATATCATCTTCAATTTTTAGTTTTTTTTATTTTATTCTTGAATTACAATTTTTTAGTTTATATAATAATTATATTATTATGTTTTTTTATTCTCCTTTTTTTATTTATTTAAATAAAAATAAATATAGTTATAATAGAAAATTTTCTAATAAAATAGAAAATAATGATTTTAAAAATACAAAAATTAAAATTTTTTGCGCAGCTTGCGCAGAAAAAGAATTTTATAATAAATCTTTAATTTTAAAAAAAAAATTAGAAAGCGAAAATTATATTTTAAGTAATTTAGATCTTAGAATATTTAAAATTATATTTGAAAATGATCAACATATTGTTTTAAAACATACAGATATTAATAATAATTATCAAGTTGAAGTTTCAATTCTTAAATATAATCCTCAAATTATAAAAGATTTTTTAGTTTATCATCTTACTTATACTGAGTTAAATTTTAATTCTAAAAATGAAATATTAGAAACTTTAAAATGAAGTGTAAGTTGAGTTAAAGAAGTAGATTTCAAAAAATTTGAATACATAGGTAATGGTAATCATCCCTTAGAACTTTTTATAGATTATAATAATTGAGATTTTTATAATCATTTAACTGTAGATATAAATAATAAATTAGAAATTTTTACATTTAAACTATTATTAATAGAAACTGAATCTATTTGTAATATTAAAAATCAAAAATTTTTTATTTCTCCATATAAAAATATATATAATATTAAAAATGTAATTAATTATATTGATTTAAATAAAAATATTTTAAAAAATAACTTAAATGAACAAAATTATAATTTAATAATGAATTCAAATGATTTTATTAAAAATATAAATGAAAATTTTATAATAAATGGAAAATTTTTAGACATAAATAATAACATATTAATTAAAAATAAAAATTTATATAATAATATAAAAATAGATAATTATTCTAAATTAATAGTAAAATATAATTATTTTTCCGGTTGTCAATTTAATACTAAATTAAAAGAAAATAATGTTTTATATAGTAATGTATCCATAATAAAAATTATAAATAAAAAAATAAAAATTAATAGTTTAATTGATTTAAATAAAAATAATAAAATTATAAATAATATAAGTACTAAAAAATTTTTTAAAATTTTAAAATTTAAATACCAATCTAAAATTAAATCATTAATTTATAATAAAAAAAATTTTGTTATTTTAAATGATATTAAAATTGCTAAACAAATTATAATTAAAATTGAAAATACATTAAATAAAAATATACCTGTTATTTTTTTTGTTAAACATATTTATACAGATATTAGTAAATACATTGAAATGAATAATGATAAAATAAAAAATAGATTAAGTGTATTTTTAAAAGATCAAGATCAAAATTTAATGTCTACATTTGCTTTTTTATTAACAAAAGATAATAGAGGTAAAAAAAATTTTAATTTGTTACATTTTAATCATGAAACAGGTTATATAATTAATAACATTAATATAAAAACCCATTTAAATGATAAAGAAGATCTAATCAAAAATGATTTAAATAAAAATAAAATCAAATTTGATGAAAATTTTAAATTAACTAGTTTTATTTGAAAAGAAATTGTAAATTTAAAAAAAAATTTTCTCGCAGAAAATAATAATAATAGTTATTCTAATTTTAATAATTCTTCTTTAAATTTAGTTCAATTATCTTTAAATACTTTAGATTATACAAATGATATCAGTAAATTAAGAAAAAAAAAACTTTTAAAAATGTTAAATAAAATAGAATTAAATTATAATATTAAATTTAAAATTATTAATATTAATAAATTTAGAAAACAAGAATGTTTACAACTTTTTTATATTATTTATAATAATAATCCTAATATAAGTATAGATAATATAATTAATAATTATAATGCATTAATAAAAAAAAAAATTAATGTAATTAACAAATCAATTTATAATTTTTAAAAAATTTTTATATTTTAATTAATGGTTTTAAAAATTATCAATATTTATTAATTAAATAGTACATATTATTAATTAATTATAACTAATACTTGTGTGTTATTTTCTGCGCAAGCGCGCAAGAGAGAAAATTATAAAAACAAAAATTTATTTTAAAAGTAGGATAGAAATAAATTCAAAATCAAAATCAAAATTAAAATCAAAATTAAAATCAAAATCAAAATCAAAGATATAAAACTATTCAGGTTTAAAAACTTTTTACCTCTTTATTTAAATAAAGCAAAAGTATTTTTAAAATTAATTCTAATTTTTTATTTATAAATTTTTAGAATTTAAATAAAATAAACTATTTAAAATTATTAAAATGTTACAATTAAATTTTTTACAACTTAGTCAATTTAGCTATATAAAATTAGCTTTTATTTTAATATTTATAATTATTCATCTTTATATTATTATTAAAGAAATGGAAATTTTAAATTATTCTAATAGAGATTCTAAATTTTTAAAAAGTAGTATTTGAAATGGAATTACTAAAAATTTAAAAACTATTGCTGTTAGTTCTGTTGGAGCAATTCATTTCTATGCATCTTTTTCTTCAATTTTTAAAGATAATAATGATTCATATAATCAAAGAAAGTTTGAGGAGGGTAATCAAAATGTGGCAAATTTAAAACAAGAAACTGATAATTTACATAATGAAATATATTTAACTAATTTAAAAAATTCAATTAGAAATGAAAAATTGTTAAGTCAATATTCTATATTAAAAGATCAAAATAAAACATTTAATCATTATGCCAAGGAATCACAGGATAAATTCCAAGAAATAATTAAAAAAACGGAAGAATCAAATAATTTAGTACCTGGTACTAAAGAACATACAGAAGCTATAAATAAAATTGCTGAATTAAAAGCTCAACATTTTTATCATAATAGTAAGACATTAGAAGCTATTAAAGAATTCAACAAGGAAAATGAGGTTTTATGAGATATTGTTAAAGAAGAAAGTGGCAAAGAAATAAAAGATAATATTAATGAGTCTTTTTTCAGTTTAGGCTCTATTTTAACAACTAAATTTGAATCCTTAAATACAATTGGTCAATTTGCTTTTTCTATTTTACTATTAAATTATGCTGTTGTATCTTCATTAACATCAATTGTTTTTATTATTTATGGTGATTATTTATTAAAAAAATTTAATATTGAGGTTAAATATCCTAAATTAGCTAAATTAATTTTATTAGCTAAAAAATTTAGAAGTTATAATTTAATTTTATCTTTTGCAATTGTATTTATATCAGCTTGAATTCAAATAATAGGTTGTATTTGTATTTTATATGTTGTAACAATGTAAATATTTTAATAGATAATAAATAATGATATTTCTAAAAAAATAAAAATTTATAAATATAGTGGCTATGCCTTACCTTCATATAAACAAAATCTTTCTTCATTATTAATTATTAGAATATCTACTATTATATTTATTTATTCTGGGGCATTATCATTTAATGCTTTATATATTCAGTCAATTGGATCTGGAATAGGTATATATAGTGGATTATTCCATGTGACTATCATCTCTCAAATATTTGATGTTATTTTATTTATGTTAGGAGCTTTAATATTAATAGCTTGACCACTAATAAATATATCTAAATCAAAAGATGGTTCGTCATCATTTTTAAATTCTTTATCTTTATATAAAAATAATAGTAATAATTTACAATTATATGTTTCGCTTGCGCAGCGCAAGAAAATAATTTAAAGTTATCTGCTACGCGAGAAAATATTAGTAAATATTTATTAAATTTATATAAAATATCAGAGTTACAAAAAATAAATATTATAGGATTTTATGTACTTAAAATTAAATATTGTTTAATAATTTTATTTAGTTAATTAATGTCATCCCTATTAATATCTTCTTCATATTTCTTATCTATGTATATAAGTACAGAATTACAATTTTTTAATTTATTTAATTCAATTTTAGATTATAGTATAAATATTAACATTTTAACTGAATATGATTTTATAAATAATATATTAAATATAAATAATAATACAAGTTATTTAGTCGCTTGTGCAGAAAAATTCAATATTTATAATTTGATTATTTTTATTAATAATTAGTATAATAATAAGTTTAGCTCAAGCTATAATAAATTTAATATTATCTTATAATACCTTATAAACTATTCACTTTTTTATCTTTAAATACTGAACAATCAATTGATTTAATAAAATTTTATATTTATTTTATGATTAGTATTTATATTTATTTTTTTTTTATTATTTTTGTATTTTTTATAATAAATTATTTTATTTTTAAAGTTATTTTATCGGGTTTTACTGGTTCCTATATTAAAATTTTATTATTACCTAAATTTTTTATTAATCAATCATATTTATTAAATAATTTCAATACTAATATATTATGAATTTATTTTTTTGTTATTTCTTTTTTTTGCTATTTTTTTGTAGTATTTCTTCTACATATGCTATATATGGTTGTTTATTTATTCTAAATAATATATAGTATATTCTCATAAATTAAATAAAAATAAAATATATTTTTTAACCCCTTTCTAAAAAAAAAAAGAACAGTAAAAACATTTTTTTATATTTATATCTTTATATTTATATTTATTATAATTAATATAAATATAATATAATATAATTAAATTTAATAGGAAAAAATAATAAGTAATGATATTTTTAAGTATTTTAATAATTTTAGTGGCTATCGCCCTACCTTCATATAATAAAAATCTTTCTTCAATATTAATTACTAGAATATCTGCTATCATATTTATTTATTCTGCAGTATTATCATTTAATGCTTTATATATTCAGTCAATTGGATCTGGAATAGGTATATATAGTGGATTATTCCATGTGACTATCATCTCTCAAATATTTGATATTATGTTATTTATGTTAGGGGCTTTAATATTAATAGCTTGACCTTTAATAAATATATCTAAATATAATAAAGTATTATTTTTTATTACTTTATTAAAATCACAAGATGGTTCGTCACCATTTTTAAATTCTTTATATTCATATAAAAATAATAATCAAAATTTACAGTTATCAATAGATAAAAGTAAATCCTCATTAAGTTTATATAGTTTATCAGAGTTACAAAAAATAAATATTATAGGATTTTATGTACCTAAAACTAAATATTGTTTAATAATTTTATTTAGTTTATTAGGGTCATCCCTATTAATATCATTTTTGGATCTTTTACCTATGTATATAATTATAAAATTACTATTTTTAAATTTATTAACTTCAATTTTAGATTATGGTGTTAATATTAATATTTTAACTGAATATGATTTTATAAATAATATATTAAATATAAATAATAACACAAGTTATTTATTGAAAAATTCAATATTAATAATTTTATTTTTTTTATTAATAATTAGTACAATAGTAAGTTTAGCTCAAACTAGAATAAATTTAATATTATATTATAGTACAATACCTTATATACTATTCACTTTTTTATATCTAATTTTTAATACTGAACAACCAATTGATTCAATAAAATTTTATATTAATTTTATGATTAGTATTTATAATTATTTTATTATTATTTTTGTATTCTTTATAATAAATTATTTTATTTTTGAAGTTGTTTTATCAGGTTTTACTGGTTCCCATATAAAAATTTTACTATTAAATAAATTAAATAATAATGATTTAGCTTGATTTAATAAATTTTTATTATTTTTTATTATTTCTTATTTTTTTATTATAATTCAATTTGCTACTAATGGCTTTATTCATCTTGATACTATTTTAGATATAAATGTAGAAGGTGTTAAAATGAAAGTAAATGGTGATTATATTACTCTATTACTTACTCATTTTGGAGCAACATCTGCTTTTGCAATTGGTTCTAAAATAGGTGCTTCTTTTGTAAGTAAATACCCTTTGAGTATTAAAAGTAAAGTTGGAACTTCTATTGCTGCTGGTGCAGTAAGTAGTACAGTTTTTAAATTAACAACTTCAACAAATTCACTTCTTAGAGGTTTTATTGAAGAAAAAAAAAATTCTGATAATTCAGTAAATTTATCTATTAGAGATGTTAAAATTACTATACCAAGTAATACACATAACACTGAAATAGTTAAAAATCTATCTGAATTCTATAATAGTAATTTAAGTACATACAAAAAAAATTTATTATTACCTAAATTTTTTACTAATCAATCATCTTTATTAAATAATTTAAATGTTAATACTACTACTAATGGGTATTCAAGTGTTTTAACCATGATATTAGATAAAAACCTAAATGCAAATTTCTATAGAGATTATATAAAAATTGATAATGATGTAATATATCTTAATTCTCCATTAGAAAAAAATATCATGGATATTTCAACTCCAAGTATACAAAATGCTATAACTGAAATTTTATCATTAAATTTAATAGTTAATTTAGGAATAATTTATTTTCTTTTTGTACTTGTTTTTATTATTACAATTAGATTTGTAATAGATCATGATTTATTTTTAGATAAAGTTCAAAATTTACCATTTGGTAAATTTTTTCATTTTATTTTTAATAAATTATTAAAAACTTGAAAAAATAGTAATATATTATGAATTTATTTTTTGTTATTTCTGTTAATTTGTTGTAGTATTTCTTCTACATATGCTATATATGGTTGTTTATTTATTCTAAATAATATATAGTATATTCTCATAAATTAAATAAAAATATATATTTTTTAACCCCTTCCTAAATATTTTCTTAAAAAAAAAAGAGCTGCAAAAAAAATTTTTTGTATATTTATATTTAAGTATTATATTAAATATAATTAATATAAATATAATATAATATAATTAAATTTAATAGGAAAAAATAATAAGTAATGATATTTTTAAGTATTTTAATAATTTTAGTGGCTATCGCCCTACCTTCATATAATA
>Ga0137398_10000060_pt1 | contig 28396 bp, 27 predicted proteins | sample czorhiz216metaG_FD_106659 | JGI IMG/M metagenome (GOLD analysis project Ga0137398, IMG submission 106659) | Vadose zone soil microbial communities from Angelo Coast Range Reserve, California, USA - czorhiz2.16 metaG | ecosystem: Environmental > Terrestrial > Soil > Vadose zone | place: USA...
AACTCCCGGAGCTACGCGCGAGTCAGATTCCGGACTTCCGGTCTCCTCTCGCGCCGCGGCGTGCATCAGTCACGGAATTCGCATCAATGGAGAAGTGACCGGCAGCGAAGACCTTTTCATTGACGGCCACCTGGAAGGTAAGCACAATCTCGGCAACAGCACTTTGACAGTAGGTCCCAATGGCGAAATCAAAGCGGACATTTACGCCCGGGAAGTTGTGGTGCGCGGTCGCGTGGACGGCAAGATCGTCGGCCGCGAGAAAATTCAGTTGTGGAGCACCGGAACTGTAGCCGGCGATCTGCAGACCGAACGACTGACCATCGAAGATGGCGCGGTACTCCGCGGCAAGGTGGAAATCGAAACGGGCAAGCCCATCAAGACTATCGAGCCGCGAGCGGCCGCGGCGGGGGCCTCTAATTCATCGCAGGCTTCGGCCCTTCCGGGATCGGCGGCGAGCTGATGAGCTTTCTAAGTAAATTGAGAATCGGTGCGGGAACCGGCGTGAGTCCGAGCCGCGAAGTGGTTCGGCCCATCGCCAACAACCTGGGGCGTCCGCGAAACCCAAGTGCCTCGATGCCGGGCGCCGCCCCTGCGGTGGCGCCGACGCGGTCGCACGATCCCCGCGAGTCCAACCGGGTTTCGAACGGTCTGAAAGAGTTGTTGTGGAACTTGGAGGGTCTCGGGCGCGGCACGCTTCTCGATTTGGGACCTGCCTGGCAAACCACCTTGAGTTTCTTTATCGAACGCGGCTTTCGCGTGTCTTCAGAAGACATACTCCGTGAATGGAAGGATTTTCTCGTAGAGGAAGAAACCAAATTGCGCGCCGCCGCCGGGCATCTCCCGGACTCCCTCGATATCACCCCCGCGGGACGCGCGACGCGATTCCTTGCCGAGAATTTACAGTACCCGAACTCCACCTTCGATGCCATCCTCCTCTGGGATCTCCTCGATTACCTCGAACCCGCACTGGCCAAACTGATGGTGACCTCGCTAACGGAGCTGGTCCGAGCCGGTGGTGTGGTTTTTGCGATGTTCCACAGCAAGAAGCCCGAAGGATACCAGCGCTACCGTGTCGCGGACTCGAACACCCTGCAAATGATCTCTTCGCCGCTCTTGTGTCCGGCGCAAAAGATTTATCAAAATCGCGAAATTCAGGATCTCTTTGGACGCTACCGCACCATGAAATCGTTTATCGGCCGCGACCAACTGCGCGAATCTCTTTTCATAAAATAATTCCGTTATTGCCAACCGCTTTTCTGAGCAAGCTCTGGGGCTTCTCCAACTCTTCGCTTGCATTCCTTTGCACTCAGGAGTAAATCTGAGCCTGAGCTCCTCGAGCTCTGGAGGGAGCATGACTCCACCGGGTTCAGAGCTGCAACAAAGCTGATACACACCGCTCTCGCGGTGCGCGTCGCCCCGAAAACATACGCGAATCAGCGTCGCTTCCGAGACGACACAGCAACACAAAAGGGAAGCCTTGGGGCTTCCCTTTTTTAATGGGTATTGCCCTTGGCCGGAGTTCGACGCCGGTGATGCTGGTTTGTCGTGCGATGCCTGCGCGTGTGGCGGTCGTGGGAAGTCAACCGGCTGGACTGCGAATGAGCGCTATCGCCGGCACTCTGAAGAGTTTCGCCTCGTTCCGGTGCCTGCATTGCCGCGGATAGAACCGCGGTCGCCGCGAGCAAGAAAACGCACAGAATTAGCTTCATAGTAGAAACTCCAACGATGGATTCCCGGTGCCCGTTATTGAATCACATTCACTGGAGAAAGTCCCGCAGGAACAGAGGAAGGAAATTGCCAAAAGAAAAGCTCCGAACCGCCGCTCAACGATTCTCTCGGTGCGTTGGCGCGCCCGAATCGAGAGCCGTCCGGGAGATTCTAAAGGTTCATCCCCCGATTTTGGCGCCTTCAAGCCACTGGATGGCTTCGCGCTGATTGGCGATAATTTGCGCCTGCCAGACCAGACCGATAGACATTATGCTCATCATGATCAGGCAGAAAACGATCACGAAGCTCTTTTGAGATTCCGACGAGGGGACGTGCAGGGAGCGAACGATCCAAGACATGGCTTAGGTCTCCTAGTACTCGGTCGCTACGCCCGGGACCCCACGCGAAACGCCGGTAGGCGCGGCACGCGCGTCTACCTTGTTTAGATGCGCAAGTCGAGGGCCAGTTTCGCACCGCGCTGTCCGGTCGCTATGCGCTGGAGAATACTGAGGTTTGCGGCCCTGGCTCGGTTTTGCCGACGACGATCCCATCGGCCTCTTTATGAAAAATTGGAGGTGACAGCGAGACTTTTTTTCCCGTCCGGTCACCCCTTTTGTACCAGGCCTTCCAGGAGACGGTCCCATACCTCCGGCTCCTCGAGCGACAACTCTCGGGCTTTCTGGCCCGCGACGGCTTCCTCTCCGTTTTTCGTCTTTAGCAGCACGCGGCGGTCAGAAGCCGCAAACAGTTCAACGGCCTCTTCCGGCGTGGCAATTCCTACGATTTTCGGATGCGATCGAAGCGCGCGTGAATAAAGCTTGGACAGCTCCACTACGCTGCGTTTGAGACTGGCTCCAATAGCCGCCGACCAGAGCATTCCGTGCTGACGAAGTTCAATCTTCCGTTCGCGTGCTTCGCGCGCAAAGCGCGTTATTTCGTTGTCCGAAACTCCGGCAAAAAAGAACAGTTCGTCAAAGTCTCGGTGTCGCGCGAGCTCCGCGAGTTGGCGCGGCAAGCCGGAGTTTTGCGCCAGTTCTCGCGGCGAAAGCGACCGCAGTGGCACTACCGGCACTTGCAGTTCACTAGAAAGTGCTTCCAGGGCCGCGGAGGCAGCCGGGAGAGGCTCTGCGACGGGTATACAGGTGAACCGTCCAAGACGCAGCGTACCGGCGATTGGAAGATGGAAATAGCCTTCTGGGAGATACACTCCGCAGCCGCCCTCGGCAATAAACGGATGGCGATGGTCCATTTTACGGCGGGGATCGTCGATCTCGAGACGCGAGCGGCTGGTAACCCACACCGCCGGGATTCCCCGATGGTCCAAAGCGGCTCCGAATTCGTCGAATCCGGGCTGAACCTTCCCGCCAAGGGGTATCAGAGTGTCGACGGCGCAATAGAGGACGGCGGGTGTCTGCAGCAAGCGTGCGCTCCAAAAAACCGGGACTGATTGTAGCGAATCTGCAGAAGACGCGCTGAGACGAAAAAAGGCGGGCAGGAAATCCTGCCCGCCTGTTCCTGCGCCCGGCTTCGCGTACCGGGGCCTGTTTCTGTTGTTCTTACTTGCCGGAAGTGGATGCGCTCGCAGCCGTCTGCGAATTCGCCTTGGGAATGCTGACATACCCGCTGACCTGGTCCTTACCCACCTTGTTGATGACCAGCTCTTCGGGCAGCCGCGTGCCGGAAATGTAGAAGAACACAGGCTCATTGAGGGCGCGATTCTTCTTCTCGAAGCGCTTGTCTTCGACGGTCATAAAGACGCTGTACTGATTGCGCTTTTGATTGACGCCCTTCAGTTCCACGGTCACATTGCCGACCTTCTGAGGCTTGTTCTTGCCGCTGACGGTGAATTCGATGTAATCGCGCTCACCTAGCCGGCGAAGCTGGTCGATTTCGTCATGATTGCGGGCGATCAGCGTGCCCAGCTCGCTGCGCGCCATCTTCAGGTCGTCGCGCGTGGAGTCCAGGTCGGTGCGAACGCCAACCACCTTGGTATCCACGTTCTTCAGGTCGTCGGAGGACGCCTTGGTAGCCAGTTCACCCTTCACCGAGGTATCCAATGCAGTTAGCTTCTGGCTGGTCTCATCATTCAGCTTGGCTGCTTCGGCGCGCGCGTTCTTCAGCTGTCCTTGCGTGATTTTGAGCCGCTTGGTGACCACGTTCAGGTCCCCCTGCAGGTCCGTGTTGGCCTTTTCGTCTTGCGCCAAGCGGTCCTTCAGCGACGAAACGTCTTGCTGCATGGACTGCTGTGCCGTTTTAAGTTGCGTGGCTACCGCTTGCTGGGTGCTGTCGAGCTTCGAAGAGGCATTCCATCCAAACCATAAGCCGCCAACCGCAATCAGTCCCAGCACTACAATGGCAGGAAGCTGCCAAGCCGGCGTCTCCCTGGTTTCAATGATGTGTTCGTCGGACATAAGATAATCCTTTTCTCCTTCACCCGTTTAGGGCGAAAATCGCGTTTTTACCGACCCCAGCGAAGGAAAGTGCAGGTACAGCACCAAATGATAATAAGCGCCGGCCTTTCTACCGACGCTTGTAAGTTGATGTAGGGAAATAACCTGGCGCAAACCCATACAGGGCTCCCAGCAGAGGCCCTGGTACTAGTCCTGGGAAAGATTACCCACTCCGTCGTTCATCAACCACACCGAGACTCGAACCCCTAAACTCGGATTCCGAGCTCGCGAAGCTGTTTGGGAAGCTCGTCGGCAGCTTGAAAATGGATGCCCGCCATACCAAGTCGTCGAGCAGCCTCGACATAGACAGCAATATCGTCGATGAAAACCGCTTCCTCGGCTTGGACTCGACAAGCTCGCAGCGCTTCGCGGAAGATGAGCGGGTTTGGCTTGCTTGCACCCACGACACACGAGTAGGTGCGAGCCGGAAAGTATCGAAAGAAGTCGTAGCTCGGCTCCATGTGGGCCACATGGATCGGATCGGTATTGGAAAGCAGGCCCAAGCGATAGCCCTTAGCCAGCTTGGCAAACAATCCGCTATCCTGAATGGGCTCCGGATCGAGCGCAAGATTCCAGGCTTTGCTGAACTGCTCGAAATGCAGCGGGGAGCCGAAGCGCTTGGTCACGTGCAGATGCCAGTCATGCGGCGACATGCGGCCCTCCTGCCAGTCCGCCCAACGCGGATCCTTCTCCATGGCCGTCCACACTTCGGCCGGTGAGAGCGCTAGATTCGCGTCCAAACCGTTCACGGCGCGCGCCACATCCATGCGGATTAGAACTCGGCCAATATCAAAGATTATGGCCCGGAGCTTTCGCGGAGGCACAGGCTAGCGCTCCTTGGCAGGAACAACGATCGAGCGTCGCGCTCGAAGCAGGCTGATGATCGCGGGAAGCACCGACAGGACGATGACCACCGCAATCACATAATGGATGCGTTGGCCGATGTTCGGTACGGAACGTCCTAGCGAATACCCCCCCAAAATCATCGCACCAACCCACACGATTCCGCCCACAATGTCAAACGCGACGTAGCGCGGATAAGGCATGAGCGCGGCGCCGGCCACCGGCGGACAGAAGGTCCGAATGATAGGCACGAAGCGCGCAAAAATCACCGCGCGCCCGCCATATTTCTCATAGAACTCGTGAGCCCGTTCAAGGTGGCTGCGCCGGAAGAAGAACGAATTCTCCCTTCGATACATCGCGGGCCCGGCCTTGCGGCCAATCCAGTAGCCAAACTGATCACCGATGATCGCGCATCCCATGACTGGCAGCAGAAGTCGAACTAGAAGCCATTCGAGCGGAACGCCGCTGGAGGCCGCAAAAATGCCGGCCGTCACTAGCAGGGAATCGCCCGGTAGGAAGAACCCGGCGAAAAGACCGGTTTCGATGAACACGATGCAACAGACCAGAGTTGGACCGCCCCAGCCAATTAGTTGTTGAAGTCCCTGGGGGTCATAAAGGGAGTGGAAAAAGTGGAAGATTGATTGGAGCACGCGGCGTTCGTCCTCGCCAAATTCCCATGCATGGTGTGCCGAACCGGCACCAGCGCAAGCGTTTGCTTGCGAGTGAACGTAAAAACGTTGCAGCCAATACGGTAACAGAAAATGCCCCAGTCATCTCCGCATTCGTGCCACAGAAATCCCATGGCCATGATCGCCGCAATCCAGGAACTTAGGCGTATCACCGCGCCACCTCCGCACTCTTCAAATATAGTCGCGCCTCTTGGTTGTCCTTATGGTCCGTTTCGCGAGAAAGATATTTTTGAATGCGTGGCAAAGCGCTTCGCGCTGCGGCCGCGCCGGCTTCAATGGCTTCGTCCGCGCGGTCGAAATCGTCCCAAGCGAGCGACTGCACGTTCGGTCGCAGCACCAGGTCCGCGTGGCGCTCCCAGATCTCCAGCTGATGTTTTTGCGCCGCGCTTACCGCCCGGCTCACCACCTGAAAGATGTTCGTAGGTGTGCCCCGGTAGCCGTCCTGGATGCCCACCGAGACCCCCAGCACAAAGGAAGCCCCCATCTCGCGTGCCGCCCGCGTTGGCACCGCGGCCACCAGCGCGCCATCCGCCAGGCAGCGCGTCCCGATTTCCACCGGCTCGAAGAGCCCGGGGAAGGCGCAGCTCGCGCGAATCGCGTCGATCAAACTTCCCTCGGTTAGCGATACCGGTTCGCCCGTGTTGAGATCTGTCGCCACAACCGCCAGCGGAATCTGCAGCTCGTCAAATTGCCGCGAGTCAAACACGCGCTCGATCAAATCGCCCAGACGATGGTTACTGGCCAAGCCCAGTCGCGAAACACGCCATCGCGCGATGTCGCGAAAGCGCAACGTGCGGCACGTGGCTATGATGCGAGCCAGGGACGCGCCGCTGGCGTACGCGGCGCCCAGGATGCTGCCCACGCTGGTCCCCGCGATACAAGAGATGGGGATATGGTTCTGCTCAAGCACATGCAACACGCCCAGGTGCGCGAAACCACGCGCAAACCCGCCGCCTAACGCCAGACCAATTCCTGGCCGTTCGGCCGGCATTGCCCGCTCGTACGGGCTGATGTTGTGGTTCCTGGTCACCCGGTAAGAGTGCCAGCGCCGCTTGCGCCAGCCAATGGACCCCGCGTCCCCGCAAAACAGTACGGATGTACCGGCACGGAAGCCATGCCGGAATGGTCGTCTAATTTTGAGACGGTACTTTCTTACTACTCATCTGCCCTCGCTGTACCATTGGCCCCGACGGTACCGCGCGCCATTCTCTCTTCGTCAGGACGAAGCAGCGACGGAGGGGCCTTGGACATCGCGTTCGCGGCGTGGATCGGACAGCCGGTAATCCTGCAAGTCGCGCTCGGTGACATCCGAGTTCCGCTTCGTGGCAAGCTTCTGAAAGATGGCGGCGAAACCCTGAGAATGCGCATCGGCGAGGGATGGGACGTCGACATCTACAAGGCTATGGTCCTGGCGGTGGAGCAAGACTCCATGGCATCGACGCTACCGGCGTGAGAGGGCAAATCATGGACAGCCAAGTGCCAAAATATGTTACGCGGGGCCGAGCGGCCGTGCTTCTCGGCATTCCCGAGGCGGAGATAGTTCGAATTTCCAGCGAATCTGGCCTGGGTCACATCGAGCGTGCAGGAAACCAGGAAGAGATGTTCTTTACCTATGAAGAGTTAAGAAAAATTTGCCTGCTCTGCATGCATGAGGTGCACTGAGCAGCCGCGACTTTCCTCCGGCCCCCCTCTGTTGTACCCCGCCCCGGGTCTTTTCTACCCCCCGAAGACCCGGGGTTTCTTTTCCACAAACAACTGTCGCCGTTTGTTGTAGGATGCGCCGCGGTGTTGTTAGGAGTGTTATAGAGCCGCAAGGGGCGCACTTCCATGCGTCCCAGCAGGCCCAGCTAGGTCAATTTTTTTCGCAAAGTATCGGAGATTGCATGCACAACTGGAATGCGGCCAAAGTGCGAGTCACGCCGGGGCTCCTTGCCGCTGTCGTGGTCCTCGGCCTTGCAGCACCCCTCGTTCTGAATCTCCACATCATTTCCACCTCCGCCGAGGGAGCCTTCGACACCGTCATTCTCGGCGGCAGAGTCATGGATCCGGAATCCGGCCTGGACGCCGTGCGCAACGTCGGCATCCGCGCCGGCAAAATCGCGGTGATTTCTGAGTCGCCGTTGCACGGTAAGACCACCATTGATGCTAAAGGTTTGGTGGTCGCTCCCGGCTTTATCGACCTGCACGAGCACGGCCAAGAGCCCCGCAATTATCAATTCCAAGCCCGCGACGGCGTCACCACTTCGCTCGAGCTTGAGGCGGGCACCAGTGACGTCGAGATGTGGTATTCGCTACGGGAAGGGAAGTCGCTCATCAATTACGGTGTGAGCATCGGACACATTCCCGTGCGCATGAAAGTGCTCGGCGACCCCCAGGGCGGGCTCTTGCCGACCGGTGAGGCTGCGCATCGCGCCGCCACCCCCGAGGAACTCACCAAGCTGACACAGGAAATCGACAAGGGATTTCGGCAAGGTGCCCTCGCCGAAGGCATGGGCGTGAATTACACTCCGGGCGCTACGCATTGGGAAATCGTCGAGATGTTCAGGGTTGCCGCGAAATACGGCGCGTCGGTGCACGTTCACCTGCGCTATGGCGGATTGAAAGAGCCGAACACCGGCCTCGCGGCGCTCGAAGAAGTTCTGGCGGCAGCCGCCGCGACCGGTGCGCCACTGCACGTTGTCCACATCACCAGTATGGGACTCAAATACACGCCCGAACTAATCGCCATGGTCGAAGGTGCGCAGCGTCATGGACTCGACGTTACCACCGAGTGCTATCCATACACCGCAGGAAGCACGGCGCTGCAGTCCGCCATCTTCGATCCGGGCTGGCAGGAAAATATGGGCATCACTTACAAAGACATTCAGTGGGCCGCAACTGGCGAGCGTCTTAGCGCCGAGACCTTCGAAAAATATCGCAAGCAAGGCGGCATTGTCGTAATTCACTCCATTCCCGAAGAAGCCGCGCGCACCGCGGTCTCCAATCCCATGGTGATGATCGCCAGCGACGGTATGCCCATCACCGGAGCGAAAGTACACCCCCGCGGACAGGCCACGTTCTCGCGCGTGCTGGGGCATTATGTGCGCGAAGAAAAAGCCCTCGCACTCATGACCGCCTTGCGCAAGATGACGCTGATGCCCGCCGAGCGCCTCGAAAAACGCGCCCCGGTCTTTAGGAATAAGGGCCGCGTGCGCGTAGACGCCGATGCGGATCTCACCCTCTTTGATCCCGCGCGCATCATCGACAAAGCCACTTACGACGAGCCGTTACAATATTCCCAAGGCATCCCTTTCGTGCTCGTCAACGGGGTTCTGGTGGTCAGAGACAGCCAGCTCGTCGAAGGCGTTTGGCCCGGACATGCCATGCGCGCTCCTCCGGTTACGCCATGAACTCCCGTCACCAAGCCCTCATGAATATGCCCTTCGAGCAACACCGCAGCGCCGGCGGCGACGGAGCATTCATTTGACCGAAAATCCCGCCGCAACAAAATCCTCCGGTGCGCATAACGCGGTACTTGCGGGCTTCCTCGGGTGGACCCTCGACGCCTTCGACTTTTTCATCCTCACCTTTATCCTGGCCCCGGTCGCCAAGGACTTCGGCCAAACCATTGCCGCCATCGCCCTCACCATTACCGCCAGCCTTGCCACGCGCTGGATCGGCGCGATTCTGTTCGGCCTGTTTGCCGACCGCTACGGCCGCCGCATTCCGCTGATCGCCAACATCCTCTACTACTCGCTTATCGAAGTTCTCTCCGGCCTCGCTCCGAGCTACAAGATTTTCTTTCTTCTCCGCTTGCTCTACGGCATCGGTATGGGCGGCGAGTGGGGCATCGGCGCCTCGCTAACCATGGAGTCTGTCCCAGTAAAATGGCGCGGACTTCTTTCCGGCTTTCTGCAAGAAGGCTACGCGCTGGGCTTCCTGCTCGCCGCGGGAGTCTATCGTTTTGTATATCCGCATTGGGGTTGGCGCCCGCTATTTTTCATCGGTGGTCTTCCCGCGCTGCTTACGCTCTTCGTGCGTGCCAAAGTGAAGGAACCGGAAGCCTGGCAACGCTCGCGCACCGATTGGCCCTCCTATCGCCGCGCCGTCTTCAGCAACTGGAAGCGCTTCGCCTACCTCGTGCTCCTCATGGCCATGGTCAATTTCATTTCCCACGGCACCCAGGACATGTACCCCACCTACCTGCAGCAGCAACACGGCTTCAGCCCGCATCGCGTCTCGGACTTCACCGCATTTTCCATGGTCGGCGCAATCCTCGGTGGCTTGGCCTTCGGCTACTTCTCCGACCGCCGCGGCCGTCGGCGTGCCATGGTCACCGCCGTGCTCCTCGGCGTGCTCATCATTCCTCTGTGGGTCTTCGCTCCCAATCTTCCGCTGATTCTCGCCGGCGGTTTCTTCATGCAGTTCATGGTGCAAGGGGCGTGGGGTGTGATCCCCGCGCACATCAACGAGCTTTCCCCAGACAGCTTGCGGGGATTTTTTCCCGGCCTCGCCTACCAATTGGGCGTCCTGATCGCCGCCGGCAGCCCTTATTTGGAGGCGCGCATGGCTCATCACATGAGCTACGGCCGCGCGATGGGTATCTTCGCCGTAGTGGTCCTGCTCGTCGGAGCCGCGGTCATCGCCATCGGTCCAGAGGCCCATCGCGCCCACTTCGGCCGCGGCGACCCTCCCCCAAGCTAACTCGAGACCTGGCGGCAATCCGGCTATTCGGCGCCGTCCGGTGCGCCCGTGCCCGCCGCAACAACGGCCGCAACATTGTTGGCGGCAAGGAAACGGTTGAAGGCCGGCAGGTCGTCGTTCAAAAGCTTCTGATACTCGGCATTCGCGCTGGTGATCTCCGTCTCCATGGTGTGGAGTGAATCTAGTTGCGTATCGGTCGGAGCGAAGTCCGCGCCGCCCGCGACGTCCCCGCCCCCGGTCCCGACCTCAGCATTCAGCCAAATCAGATTGAGATACACCCGGTACGCCTCGACGTAATACTTGTCATCGCTGTTCACCAGCGCTGGTGAAACGAACTTATATTCGATCTCGCGCACCTTTTGATCCATGGCTTCCACGGTCTTGAGCATCTCCGCCTTCTTCCTGGCCTGCACCTCGTCCACAACCTGTTCTTCAGACGTTTCCGTTTCCCCGAACTCCTCCTCCTCGTCTGCGACCAGCGGCTTTTCCTTTTCTTTCTTTTTTGGCGGACGAAGCATGCTCTCAATCACTTCCATCTGCTTCCTCAACCATTCCATCTGGTTCACTCGGTCGGAAACCCCGCTAATATCGTCGCGAATCCGAAGCTGCGTTTTCACAGAGAAATCGATGTCCGCGTCCGAGCCCGGCGACCGCGGGTCCCGCAGAATGCTCACAGGCTGCGTGTAGGTCTGGCTTTCCACCTTTAGCCGCACCGAGTAACCGCCGGGAGCCACAACCGGCCCGACCTCCGCTGGTTTCGTGCCCCAGTGCGTGATGGGGCGAGAGTCCACGTCGCGGAAACGAGGTTCCTGCCAGATGTGAGCATTGTCGGGCGCCACGGTCCGCAGCGCGATCAATCGCGGCGAATCGTAACGCAAATCCCATTTCACGCGATTCATTCCGGCGCGGCCCTTGGCTTTGAGTTTGCGAATTACTTTCCCATCCGCTGACAAAATTTCCAGTTCCACCGGTTCCTTCGGCGAGGATTTTAGCGAGAACGTGAAAAGCATTTGGCCGCCGCGCGTGAATCGGTACGCCGGGCGCGGCCCAAACAGAACCGTTGCCGCCTCCGAATGATTCTTGGCCGACTGCTCCAGCGGGGAAATGTCATCAAGGATGTAGAGGCCGCGCCCGTAAGTGGAAATCACCAAGTCGTGAAACTCTTTTTGCACCACGGCCCAGGTCACCGGCGCATGCGGCAGGCCGGTATCGAGCGCCGTCCAATGCCCTCCGTCATCGAGCGAGTAGTAGAGCCCGTTTCCCGTCCCGGCAAACAGCAAGCCCTGGCAGTTTGGATCTTCGGCGATGGTTCGCACATACGACAGGGAATGTTTCGGAAGATTTCCGGTGATCACCTTCCAGGTCTTGCCGAAGTCCGTCGTCTTGTAGATGTACGGATCGCGATTGTCCATCAGGTGAAAATCAATGCTCACATACGCCGTACCCGCGTCAAACGCAGATGGCGCGATGCTCGCGACCGTCCCCCACGGAGGCAGCCCCGCTAGGCCCTTCGTGACGTTGATCCAATTTGCCGCGCCGTCCGTGGTGTACCACACCTGGCCATCATTTGTTCCTGCCCAGATCAACCCTTTCTGGATTTTCGACGGGGCTATCGCGTAGACCACTTCTCCGTAAAACTGTCCGAGGTTATCTCCGACGATTCCTCCCGAAGGAACGATATGGACGGGATCCTGGGTTGATAGATCGGGACTTGTGACCGTCCAGCTCTGGCCCCCATTTTCTGTCTTGAAGATGACCTGGCACCCGTAATACACGGTGTTATGGTCGAAAGGGTCGATGGCCAGCGGCGGTGTCCAATGGCACCGGTATTTCACGGCATTCGGTGGCGAATCGAGCGTGCGCAACCACGGGCTGACAGACCGCGCGTGTTTGTGCCGAGCATCCCAGCGGGTGACGGTGTTGCCGTAGCAAGTGGCCCACACTACATTAGGATCGGTTAGATCCGGAACTGTGAACCCGGACTCGCAACCGCCCATGTGCCGATCCCAGCCGGTTTCCTGAGCATCCACGGGAACGCTTGGTCCCCTCATATTTCCATCGTCCTGCATATTGCTGTAAACGTAGTAGGGGATCTGGTTGTCGACATCGACGTGGTACATCTGCCCGATGGGCAAGTTAACGCGATGGAAGCCCCGCCCGTGCACCGTCGTGATGTTCATCCCGGCGTCATGGGTGATAACAAAACGGTCGGGATTGGCGGGGTCGATCCAGATATCGTGCGTGTCTCCGCCCCACTTCACTTCCTGAAAATTTAGCCCTCCATCGAGTGATTGGTGGAACGAGCTATTCGCTACGTAAATTTCGTTGTCGCTTCCCGTGGATACCGCGATCCTGGTGTAGTATCCGGCGCGTCCAATCAAAGCGCGCTGGAAATTAATGGCCTTCCAGTGTGCCCCCGCATCATCCGATCTCCACACCGAACCCTGATCGTTGGTTTGGATCAAAGCAAATACGCGCCTGGAATTGGTCGGCGCGACGGCCACGTCAATCTTGCCCACCGGTGCATGGGGCAAGCCGTGCTCTTCGATCCGCGCCCATGTCGTTCCGCCGTCAACGGAAACATAGATTCCACTGCCGGGGCCGCCGCTGAATTCGCCCCAGGTGTGCATTTCCACCTGCCACATGCCCGCAAACAGCGTATGCGCATTATGCGGGTCCATAGAAAGTCCGGAGCACCCCACATTCTCCCCGGCAAAAAGCACGCGTTCCCAGCGCTGGCCTCCATCAACGCTCCGAAAAACTCCGCGTTCCTGTTGCGGACCGGTAGCGCGTCCGAGCGCGCAGGCAAATACGATGTCCGGATTCGCGGGATGCACGACGATGCGCCCGATCCGCCCGGTTTCCTTTAATCCCATGTTCGCCCAAGTCTTGCCGGCGTCGGTCGACTTATAAATTCCGTTGCCCATCACGTCGCTATCGCGAATCGTCCAGGCCTCACCGGTTCCCGCCCAAACCACGCTCCGATCGGAAGGAGCAACCGCCAGAGCACCTATGGCCGCGGCGGGCTGTTTGTCAAAAACCGGAGTCCAATGGTTACCTGCATCGATCGATTTCCACACTCCTCCGGAGGCCGCACCCGCGTAGTACGTAGTCGGATCACCCGCGATCCCCGCGACGGACGCGATGCGATTCCCGATTTTCGGGCCCACAAAGCGGAAGCGCATCAGGCCCTCTTCCTCCTCGTCTGGTTGCTGAGCGTTTGCTGCCGCTGCGCACGCCAATACCGCGATGCAAGCAAAACAGAATTTCAGGCGAGTAATCACCACGGAGAACCTCCCTGATTGGGATTGTTGACTGGCCCCGACGCACACCGAGGCGGGGCCAGAGACTCATTCAGAAAATCTCAGTGCGACTCCTTGATCCTGCCTTGCAGGTGAAACGCGAAGAAATCGTCCACCCGGTGCCAGGCGTCCAGCAAAATATGCGCTCGCGTGAAATAGTGGAACTCCCCCGGATACATCATGTACGACAGCAGCTCGCCTTTGCCCTTCTTGAGCGCTTCGTCGATCAGCCAGACCGATTCGAGATACGGCACATTGACGTCCGAGGTGCCGTGCAGCACGAGCAATGGGCGCTCTAGCCGATCGATATGCGAAAGCGGCGAGGCGTTCGCATACACTTTGGCATTCTGCTCCGGTGTTCCGATGCGGCTCGCCGTCCAGTCCCCATGATAGGGATCGGAGTAATACATTACGTAGTCCACAACCCCGGCCACGTCCACGCCGGCACGGAACAACTTCGGTTGATCGGTCATCGCGATCAGCGTGAAGAATCCGCCATAGCTCAGTCCCCAGACTCCGATTCGATCGCTATCGACGTACGCCAGTGATTTCAGATAGTTCGCGGACATCCAGGCGTCTTTCGCATCCCTGCCGCCGACGTCCATGAAAACGCCATTGCGCCAATCGCGCCCGTACCCGATGCTGCCGCGATAGTCCGGCGCAAAAACCACATAACCCTGCTGCAATAAATACTGGTGAAAGCTGTAATACACCGCATAGTTCCGTTGAACGTGCCAGCCATCGTAGTTCTGGTTCACGCCGTCGCCGTGAATCCAGATGATCGCCGGATTCTTTTTCGTGCGGTCCAGATTCTTCGGCACGAACAGCCACCCGGGCACTAACTTTCCGTCCGCCCCCGGGAAACGCACAAACTGCGGCTCGACGAACTGCGCTTTGTCGATGCCCGCCGGCATCGAGTCGGACAGCCGCGCCGGCTGGGCATGGACTTTCGCCTCGATGGCGTAGAAATCCGCGCTGTTCCGTGTGTCGGTGTGCTGGTACACCAAATACTTATCATCGGCAGACCAGTGCGGTTCGATGTTCGTCCCGTTTCTGGCCGTGACATACGCTACCGTAGCATGCGCGGGATCGCCCCCGAGGCTCACAATGCCGATGTGACGGTCGCCGGGACGGTCCGGCTCATTGGCATCGAAGGCAATGCGCGTACTGTCGTGCGACCAAGCCGGGCGCCAAGCTTCAAAATGCCCCTTGGTTAGCTGTACCGCCTCGCCCCCAGCGGCGGGCATCACGTACAGGTGATCCCAACCGTCTTGGTCGCTGAGAAACGCGATCCACCGTCCGTCCGGCGAAGGCCACGGCTGCGCACCGGCCTCACCCCAGTCCGGTATGCTCCAGAATTGCGCTTCGGTAATGGAATGGATTTCGCGCGGTTTACCGTCAGCGGCGTCCGCCACGTAAATCGAATATTTCTTGAAATCCTTCGATTCTCCGTCATACACCAAATGTCCGGCGTCTACCCACGCCAAGCCTCCGTATTCGCCGGGAGTTCCGATCGCCACCGGTTGGCCGCCGGCGATTCTCACCGCGTAAATCTGCCCGGGAACATACTCCCAGATCCGATAAATGATTTTCTTTCCGGAATACGTCGGCGTTTCATCGTGATTGATGGTCTTGGAGCCTGCAGTGTATGCAAGAGCCGCGCCATCGGGCGACCAGATTGGGCGGGCAATGCTCACGCTGTTCTCGGCCACGACGGACTCCCCTCCGTCGCCTAGCGCGCGCACTACCAGTTCGTTTTTGTGCGTAGCGGGGCTGTCGGCCCCGGTCGAGCGTACAAAGGCGATGCGCGTGGCATCGGGCGAGGGGACGAAGTCAGATTCGCGCCCAGTCGCGGTCCACGCCGGCTTCGCGGCGCCCCCGCCGATCGACGCCCGCCAAAGGTGGTCTTCGTGCGGAAAGTAGACCGTCAGCGAGTCGCGGCCCCAGAAGGCCTGCTCCACCTGTCCGTCCGGAAAGGAAGTCAGCGCCATCGGCTGGCCGTGACCGTCGGCGTTGGCCAGGTAGAAATTCGCAACGCCCGCGCGGTCCCAGGCAAACACCAGGTGTTTGCCATCCGGCGACCATGCGGGGTTGCTTGGATGCTTGATCTCAATCAATTGCTCAATCGTCAGCTTTGAGGATTTGGCGCTATCTTGCGCCGCGGCGGAGATCACGAATGCAAACAGCGATCCCAAGACTAGGCCTGCGGATTTCTTTGCTGTGCGCATCGCCCCTCCAAAATAGAAAATTGAAACCAAGTCCGAACAGCGAGACCGGCGGGTAGCGGGAAGACATGCCTACGCCGCCGGGTATAAATCACGAAATCAACTATCCCGATTGCAGCCGCGTTAGAAGGTGAAGCGCAGACCGAAACGCGTCACAAACGGGTCGATTGTGAGAGACGGCCTCAAATACGTGCTATTTGCAGGGTTGATGTCGACGAAATTATTCTCGGACACGGGCGTCTGGCCGTTGGTGAGATTGAAGAAGTCAACGATCGGTATGATGTGCCACCGGTCGTTCACGACGAATTCGCGAGAGATCCGCAAATTCAGCATATTTACACTCGGTAGACGCGTGATTCCGGCCGGCTGGAGGATGACAGTCTCGGTACCCTGGGTCAGCCCCCCGTTAGTTCCAAAAATCTCTTGCGGCTGAATCGGCAAGCCCGTGTAGTGCTGGAAGTTCACACTGGTCCCAATCTTCCAGGGCAACTCGTAGCTGCTGTCCACTTTGAAAATATAAGTGGCGTCAGAATTCAGATAGTTATTGCGTCGATTGATGTCATTATTCGGGTCGGTGAAATTGTCGCTGGTGGCCTGGTCGGAAAAGCCCCGCCCGAATACTCCCTTCTGGCGCTGAATGGTGAACCCGGAGAGCACTTGCCACTTGCGCGACAACCGCTTTACCGCGGTGAACTCCACGCCGTGGTAGGTATTGTCGTCCAGCTTGGGAATATTGGTGACCGCAAAATTGAAAGCGGTTTGTTTGGCGGGATCGAGGTTGAAAAGTGTAAGCGGCTGACCAGTGAGGCCGTTGACGATCGGCTGCGGAATACCGTTCTGATCGGGCAGCACCGTGATCGGGGTGTAGTCGGAAGGCGCGACCAAGGTATTCTCAATTCCGATCATGTTTTTCTTGGTGCGATAGTAGTAAGCAACTCCGACGCGTAAATCTCGCCAAAGCTGTCTTTCATACCCAACACTGATTTGCTCGGAGTACGGCCGGCTCATGTTCGAATTGATGTGTGTGCTAGAGCCTCCGAATGCCCCCACCTGTTGTGACGGAACAAGCCACTCATTTTGCTGCGGAATCTTGTCGCCGTTTGCATCGATCCAGGTGTATACCTGTCCCGCAAAACCCACCGGATTGGCAGTTTCGGCCAGCCCGGTTCCTTGCATCAGGTAGTAGCGCCCGAAGCTCGCTCGCAGTACAGAGTCACCCTTGCCTGTGAGATCGAGGGCTAATCCTAAGCGCGGCGATACGGTGTTCCAACTAACGAGGTTTCCGGAAGCCGGGAAAGTGGTTGCGGGAAACAATTGCGGAAACGTTGCTGCGGAATCTGTGGTCTGCTGGGGATAGTACGTATTGAAATGGTCGTAGCGAACACCGAGATCCAGGGTCAACCGGCGCGCCACCGTCCAGGTATCCTGCAAATATACGTTGTCGTCCCGGAAATAGTTTTTCTGTTTCGCCGGAGTGTCGTAGGCGATGACCTGAATCGGATTTCCATTGGAAAACAATTCGTTGATCCCGCCGTTCACGTGGTACAGGTAAGAATTGTAGGCCTTGCCTATTTCGAATCCGAATTTGAAGTTATGCGTTCCGTGAAAATTGCCCTTGTACCACGAGCCTCCCATGGACCATTTCAGTACCCACGCCGGATTGGCGAATTCGTAGGGCGCCGCAACTGACTCGGTTCTGGTCCCAACATCTTGCACATTAATATCCGTCGGACTGACCCCTGGCTGGTAGCTGAGTGGAAATGTGATTTTGTTCCAGCCGATGCGAAAATCAAGGAGGAGATTGTTGGTGACCTGACTAGTCCACAATCCCTGCAGAATGTATGCGGGCTCAATCTGTTTCCAACTTGCAGCGGTGGTAACAAATTGGTACGAGGTGTCGCGCCGGAAGAAACGGTTCTGTTCGTTGTACAGCCAGATGAAGCTGAATTTGTTTTTTGAATTGACCTGAAAGTCGCTGCGCAAGTCGGTGTTGGTCTGGTGGTTCACGTCCACCACCGGCGAACCGTCCGGATTCGTGACCGCCAAAATGCGCTGCCGCAAATCGTAGCGTCGATAGGAACCGAACAGCCACCATTTGTCTTTGACGAGCGGGCCGCCGAGACTCGCAGTGGTATCTCGCGTCATGTCGAACGGCGACCCGGAGATAACCGGCGAACCATTATAGATGGGAGCTTTGACTCCGGCTTGGAGCTTGGAGGTTAAGTAATAAAGTCCCACCTGTCCGTGCAGTTCGTTTGAACCCGACTTAGTCACCATATTCATGTACACACCGCCAATAGGCACGGAGGCTGGGGCGTTGTCGGCGACGACCTGAAACTCATCGAAGGAGTCGTGGTTGGTATAGAACTGTGTGTAACCGCCGTTCGCGCCTGGCCAGTTCAGATCCAAGCCATTAAAGCTGTAAACCTGCTCGGCAGGGGTGCTTCCGTGCACCTGCATGGTGGACTGCTGGTAGCTATTGTCGCCAGCAACGTCGAAAGTGCCCACGGTGGCTCCCGGCATCTGCGCCACGGTCGACCACGGATCGCGCCCGCTCGGAATGTCTTGCAGCAGGCTTTCGTCGAACGTTGTCGAGGTCTGATTGCTCTGCAGGTCGATCACCGGCTCTCCTTCCACCCTTACAACCTCTGACACTTCGCCCACCTTCAGTTTCGAATTGATGGTCGCCGTGAATCCCGCGGTAAGCAAAATGCCCGTTTGCGCGTACGTGTTGAATCCCGCTGCGGCCACAGTCAATTCATAAGTCCCCGGTGGAAGCAAGTCAAAGAGGTAGCTGCCGTCTTCCCCGGTGCGCGTGGTCCGCTCCGCCAAGAGTGCCGCGCTCTTAACTGAAACTGCCGCGTTCGGCACCGCGCCGCCCGAACTATCTGTCACCGTGCCGGCAATCTTTCCGGTAGTCGAAACCTGCGCGGTCAGCGCGTGAGGCATTGCCAGGAAAAACACCAAACCGAGCGCACATAGGAGGACATGCGAATTAGAAGTAGAATGGCAACGTGAAGGGGCAAAAAAAGACATGAGCCACCTCGGTGATAGGATTGCTGCTCTGGAATCTTGCTTCCCCCACCCCGAGGGACACACCGAGCAAGAAGCTAGCAGCGGATGAAATCTTGCATATTGTATACACCCGCCGTCCCCTGTCAACGTCAGACTCTTTCTTTCTCACATTCGATTTTTCTATGGCTTTGCTTGTCTACCCGGTTGACACAGTGCGTTTTAGCACAAGCGGGCTTGCTGCCGGAAATGGAACTGCACCCCTGCTACGAAGCGGAGAAACGAAGTCCAGAACGGGGTCTAGATCGTTTATATAGATCGATGTTGGCGGCGGTTCTGAATCAGCTCTTTCAAGTATTCGCCGGCATCCATGATATGCCGCCAAACGGCGTCCGCCGCGGCAACCGGGTTCCGCGTCCGGCAGACATCCAGAAGTTCCCGGTGCGCTTTGCCCGCGCTGCGCAGGTCGCGCGTCACGACCAAATGGAGCCTCGTGTAGCGGTCACATTGCATGTTCAGAGTATTTAGGAATGACAACATCACCGAACGATTGGCGGGCGCATACAGAGCGGAATGAAAACTCCAGTTCCAGCGTCCCCAGGACTTAACCTCGGAGTCATGTTCGAGCGATTTCTCATAGCGCACCAGAATATCTTCTGCTTGGCGCAGATCTTCGTCGGTAATGTTGGGGATCGCTTGCGCGAGCATGTACTTTTCCAAGACGGCGCGGGTCTCGAACAATTGCATGATTTCGTCGGGCGACAGCGCTGCAACCACGGCCCCTCGATTACCGATAATTTTAACCAGGCCCTCGCCCGCCAGGTGGCTCAACGCTTCGCGAACGGGAATCCGGCTGGTATCAAACTCGGCGGCAATCGCCTCTTGGCGAAGTTGTTCGCCTTCCTGGAGTTCGCCGCTTAGGATTTTTTCCCGCAGGCGCTCCACGACCGCAGCCGCCAAGGACTGACGCGGGATGGCCGTCGATTTTGGTTGCGCAACTGTCTCTGTGCTCGCGTTCAAGATCGCCACCTCAAAAGAAACTAAATTAAGCTAAAGTCTCCAAGGATTTCAGTAAAGGGTTCACCCACCTAATGGGTAATTGAAGAGATTAACCCATCAGCGCGCTAATATAGCAGAGTTATATGACTTCTAACCCACCCATCCTATTGTGGCGGATAGTCTAGTCCTCCGTTAACTTATAACCGCCGACCTCTCTAGCAACGGGAATTGAGTTCGCCGTTACCTCCGCAGGTTCGAACCCCGGAGTTCCAGTGTCCTCGATTCGCGCGCCCGGCGTTCGTCCACGTTCAGAATGGCGTGATTTTAGAATGCCGGAGAACTACAACGCAGTCGCTTTCGATCCAGAGGGCGATGCAACCGTTTCGGAAGATTTGACAGCCACCAGCCCAGTCCGCCCCAGTCAGGTCGCTCTTTTGTCCCACCTGGCAGTCCTTCTTCAGTAGACTCCTATTTTCGCATTCGCTGAGGCCACTTGATTTATGGCTGCAATCTTGCTGGAGTACACAGAGAAGAAGCAGGAACGTGCACTACTGCTGAAAGACGCCAAAGATATTGCCGACCGCTTGGAGGGGCTGGCGAAGGTACTAAAGAGCGATCCCACACGGATTGATAACCCTAATCCACCGCCGCTGCCGTTGAGCAAAGAAATATACGAGTTGGCGCGGAAAATTCATGACCCTGAAATGAAGCTGGCGGAACTCCACTCCACTGCGATCCAAGCCGGACTCCCAGTAGACTAAAGCATTCTTCTTTCTGGTTCTATCCCGAGCCGTGCAAGGGCCAGCTATTTCAGGGTATAAAGGAAATGCGCCGTCAAAAGGACATCCTGATTAGACGCTCGGTTCCGCTGGTGTTCACTTTTCTTTTGGTTGTCGGCATCACGTTCGCATGCCTGACTGTTGGCAATGATGTATGGCACCACTCGATCCGGCGAATGCGAGAAGCAACGCTGATGCAAGATTTGTCGATCATGCGGCAAGGCATCGATAACTTCACCAAGGATAGAGAGGTACCACCTCAGTCTTTTCAGGAATTAGTAGACCTTAAGTATTTAAGGGAGATTCCGACGGACCCATTAACGGGGAAGACGGACTGGGTCCCTCATTTCGGCACCGTCATGCTCGACAAAGGGCGCACTACTTTCGGGATCGATGACGTACATTCGCGTTCGGAACATAACGGGTGGTAAGCCCCCGGAGTCGCGCCGCGAGGGAATGATGGACGAAATCACGTGGGCGTTCAATCGCATCAACTGGACCCTTTACCGCGACGATGTGGGACAGTGGATGGCATTCAGTTCCACCTCTGAGAGCCACAAGACGATGGATAAAAAGAACATGGAATCGTGGCTCACGGAACGGGGCCTTCGAACTGAAGAGGCCGAAAAGTTAATCCGCGATGTGGAGAAAAATGGCGAAGCGGCGGTCACTGTTTCACGTCTGCACGAACCTCATTCCTAATTCCGATCCATGCCGCCCGTAGCATCCGGCTGCCACCCAACTTTGGCCGATACACTTTGCATCGTTTTATGCGGAGTGCTACGGTGGTTCCATGATGCTTAAACATCCCGGCATAACAGGCCGTTTGCTTGTGGATGGTGGAGTCGCTGGAGCCATTATTGCGATTGGTTTTTTGACGATGGGTTTGGTCGGACTTCCAGAAGCGAGGCCGTTTGTCGTTAGCGCAGTAGTTCTCGGTGCCTTGGTTGGGATGTTTCTTCGATGGAAGTCAAATGACTGGTAACTATGCCTTTCAGTAACCTGAGTCTGAGCGACAAGCTGACCCTACTGGTGGGTGTTGCGTTGGCTGTATTGAGTTTGGTCGCTGTTCTCGCGTTCGTTCTGGTATCCGTCCACTCAATCGTAATCAGGCACATCTCGCGCTACTGGAATATTCCGTTCCTGCTTGGTTCAGGCAGCCTTGCCGGGTGGTTTGTTTGTTACGCGCTGTTGCGACGGTTTGGTGGCGGCGTCATGCTGTATCGGGGCAATGTAGTCATCCTCGTGTGCCTCGCGGTGGCCACGTTCGTTTCCATAATTTTCAGATTTGCTAGCCCGCAGCGATACTATGCGATTGCAGGTTTGATTTTGGGCCTACTTGCTTTCAATATGATTGCGCCACTTTTCTTCGCATTGCGACTGTTACGACCGAAGTAGAAGAGTTTCCGGTCCCATCCCAAGCCGTGCATCCGGCCATTCCCACCTTACACCTTGGCGGTCAGTACGGCGAGACTCCACGGCACGACTTTGGAAATGGTGATCTCGGGGTATTCCATTTGTCCGATCTCATAGCCGCAGTCGGTCAGCAATCGATTTAACCGCTGGCGGGCCTCTTCAGAATTTTGGATGGGTCCGATGATAATCTCCGGACCAACGGGAAACGCAGCTTGAATTGTATCGATATTCGTATGCCACTCTGCTGGCACAATTGGACCCGATTGTGGAGCAATTCAATGACGAATTTCAGTACGGAAAAATAGAACGTCGCGAAGAGATGGGCACAAGGTTTTATCGCATTCCCGATGCCCGAAGTATTCACGTGACTTTGTTCCGCCCGCCGGATTCGCCAATGAAAATTCGGAACCGCGAAGTAATCGGAGGTGGCTGGATCGGCCTGTCACAAGGCATAAGCGCCAACCTCGTGCTTTTCAAACATGGTGCGGATGACTTGTACGGGCACTGGACAATTTGCGAAATGAAAGTTTCGGGGCTGATTAGACCCGCATCGCTAATCGGGCAATTCGGGATAACCGAGCATACAGTTGAGCCATTCGGATTCGGACCTCATCACTTTTACGAGCAGATTCAATACGTGGGAATGGCCCACGTTTTTAACTACGATTTCACCGACGACGTTACCGGATTCTTTGCGAGATTGATTAACGAATCGTGCGAAATTGGCAATCCTGTACGCTGAACTCAAACAACGAGAACATCGGGAAATCGCGTTGATAAACTCACACATCATTCCAGCTTTCTATCTTAAGCGTTTTGCACGCCCGTCAACTCGCGGGCCGCAAAATCCGGGTCGTATTTGCGTCTACGAAAAAGGCGAGAAGCCGGATGACCGCGCCACATCGGTGCAGGGTAGAGAGAATGGATATTTTGCTTACATCGCGCCAGATGGGTAAGCGTCCGATTCCTACCGTGTGTACTCCGAGTGTGTGGTTGAGGATGATGGCCTTTGTGGTCACTTTTAATTGTGCCCACAAAGAGGAATCGTGGACACATCGGATCAAGCACTACAAGTCAGAGCGGCGGGAGCAAAGAAACGGCGTCGAACAGTCAGGGAGCGACGAGAGATCGTTGAAGAGACGCTCTTGCCGGGAGCCTCGGTGTCCAGGGTTGCGAGGCGGCACGACGTCAACGCGAACCAGGTGTTCTACTGGCGGAAGTTGTATCGCGAAGGGCAGCTCGGAAGCAGGACGGACACTCAGCTTGTGTCGGTGAAGGTCGCGGATGATCGATCGGTAGAGGCAATAAGAGAAGACGATTTCATTCCGCGATCGGGAACTCTGGAGATCAAGCTCTCAAAAGGCACGCTTCGAATCTTTGGAACCGTGGATGTGATGGCATTGCGTGCCGTGATCGAGTGCCTGGTCGGATGATCGGACTGCCGGCAGGAACGCGGATCTGGATCGCTGCGGGCGTAACAGATCTTCGTCGTGGATTTACGGGCCTGAGCGGAATGGTGCAAACGGCGCTCGAGGAGAATCCGTTTTCAGGGCATGTGTTCGTATTTCGCGGGCGCCGAGGAGATCTGATCAAGATGTTGTGGTGGGACGGCGATGGTCTGTGTCTCTTTGCAAAAAGACTTGAGCGCGGAAGATTCATCTGGCCGCAAGTCACGAGTGGAACCGTGGCTCTGACTCCTGCACAGTTATCGATGTTGCTTGAAGGAATCGATTGGCGGCGCCCAGTGCGCAGCCACAATCCGCAGATGGCGGTGTGAAGCGGATTTATTGAGAATTGATTTGCCACGGAATTTGTTCATGGCATACTTCGCGCATGACCGCTGCGCGCGCGACGCTTCCGGATCTCGACGCACTGAATCCCAACGAACTGAAAGCACTGATCGTCTCCCAGCATGAACTGATCGTGTCTCGCGACAGTGAAATCGAGCAGCTGAAGCTGCTGATCGCCAAGCTGCGTCGCATGCAGTTCGGCCGTTCTTCGGAGAAGCTCGATCGGCAGATCGAGCAGTTGGAGTTGCGGCTCGAAGCGCTGCAGCTGAACGACGCGGAGAAGGCCGCCGCTCTGCCTGAAGCAATCGCGAGTGCGGAACCTATGGCCCGACCGGTCCGGCGGCCGCTGCCAGCGCACCTTCCCCGGGAAGTGCGCACGTACCCGCCGAAGCAGGAAGCCTGCCCGGACTGCGGTGGTCAGCTAAAGCATCTCGGCGAAGATGTTTCGGAGATGCTGGAAATCGAACCGGTGCGATTCAAAGTGATCCGCCAGGTTCGCCCAAAGTTGGCTTGTGCGTGTTGCGAGCGGATCGTACAGGCGGAAGCACCGAGCCGGCCGATCGCGCGAGGTGTTGCGGGCCCGGGACTTCTGGCGCATGTACTGGTCTCGAAATATGGCGATCACTTGCCGTTGTACCGTCAATCGGAGATTTACGCTCGAGAAGGAGTCGAGCTGGATCGCTCAACGTTAGCGGACTGGGTGTGCGGAACAAGCCAGTTGTTCGAGCCGTTGGTGGAAGCACTGCGACGACACGTAATGGCGGCACAGAAGCTGCACGCTGATGACACACCAGTTCCGGTGTTAGCGCCTGGGAATGGTAAAACCAAGACCGGCCGACTGTGGACCTACGTGCGCGACGATCGGCCGGCAGGAGACCAGACACCGGCGGCAGTGTGGTTCGCCTATACACCGGATCGCAAGGGGGAACATCCACAGGCGCACCTGAGCAAGTTCAAGGGAACGCTGCAGGCAGATGCTTACGCAGGTTTCGAGCAGATCTACGAAGGTGGTCGCATTCAGGAAGCGGCTTGCTGGGCGCATGTGCGCCGGAAGTTTTACGACATCCAGATCGCTCATAAGTCTCCGGCCGCGGCAGAAGCGCTGAAACGCATCGGTGCGCTTTATGCGGTGGAAAGCGACATCAACGGACGATCGCCAGAGGAACGTCGCGAGATCCGCAACACGCGCAGCCGGCCGTTGCTCGGATCACTGAAACAATGGCTGGAAGAGACGCTGGTTAAGCTTTCGAAGAAATCGGATACCGCAATAGCAGTGCGTTACGCACTCGGAAGATGGGAAGCTTTGATGCGCTACTGCGGTGATGGTCACTTGGAGATCGACAACAATGCCGCAGAACGAGCGTTACGGACTGTGGCTCTGGGTAGAAAGAACTACTTGTTCGCCGGATCGGACCGAGGCGGAGAAAGTGCCGCGGCGATCTACAGCCTGATCGGAACGGCCAAGCTGAACGGGATCGACCCAGAAAGCTACTTAAGAAACGTGCTGTCCCGCATCGCCGAACATCCAATCAATCGCATCGTGGAACTGCTGCCCTGGAATGTCGCGGCAGAATCTTCTCCAGCTTCCAACTGCGCAGCCTAGTAACGAAACGTCGTCAACTCGAGTAGAGTCCAAACGGTCGCCGCAGAACGATTATCCAGTTATTCTTTCCACGGGAGATTCGCCTCATGTCCGTCGAAGAGACCGACGCCGTTGATGTGATCAGCGTCGATAAACAAACTGGAGAGGTGATTCTTACTGTGAGCGATCATCTGGAATGGTCTGACAATCTGAAGCACCAAATCGTCCTACAAGCCAAGCTAAATGCATACTTACGGTTCGTGGAAAGCGGTGACATTTTGGAGCGCTACCCACAGGCCAAGGACCGACCGGTCGTATTCCGCGTTGTTTTCAAGTTCGCACCGGACCAGGAGGCGAAACAGTTTCTTGGCCGAGCGCGACAAGTTGTCGAGTCGGCGGGCATAGGCTTTCGCTACGAGCTATTCGCCGCCTCCTATGACAACTGATCGGTGTCGCAGCGGTGAGGCTGCTGCCACCAACGGTGACCACCGAACGCTTACCCAAATGGGACGGTAGAGGAATCATTTGAGACCGTCCTTGCAAAGCGAGAAGGTGAATGCAACAACGTTCTCGAACTAGCAAAAAGCGATCTTTACCATTGGCCAAGAGGCTCCGAAGAAAAACTGGCGTTCTACGCCGCACTCCTTTTCATGCGGGCAACTCAGCAACGTTCCCACTCTGACCGGAACTGGCAAAAGATTGTTGAGGATATACGTCAAGCGGCGAACGACCCTGATTACATCCGGCAATTTGCTTTGGACCTCACGTACAAGCGCGGTGTTCCCGTCACCGAGGAAATTCTGCGGGATAACCTCACTAATTTTGTCGAGGACGCCACACTACCCAAGTCTGCTCGCAACAGTTTTGTTTCGGACCTTTTGGAGCACGTAGAGCGGGGAGCGCAGCAACTCCTAAACAAGCGCCCGTGGCGGATTTTGCGCCCACCGGAGGGAATGGAGTTTGTTACCTCGGATAATCCCCTCGTGACTTTCGTACCTCTCGGGCATGGAGTGCTCCATCCCGGCTACGGTTTCAACAAGGAATATTCAGATGCGGCTTTGCCCCTTGCACCGAACGCTTGCCTATTGATGGGTCATGCTTGGAACGTTCCCAAGTTGCTGGACAAAGCGGCTCTGGACCACCTGAACGATGCGCTCATTAGCGTCTCTGACCGCTACGTTTATTCCAAAACGCTTTCGAGCGAAATTCAAGAGCGCGTTGACAAGTATGGCGGAACCAGCCGATACGGTGTGAACGCATTCATGCCGCTTGGAATCAAGATACCTGCGGCCCGGCAATTCCTTAGAGCACGTTTCGGACTTGAGACTGAGGCTGGGCAATGGGAAGTTAGGCCGTGAGCAGGAGTGGATTTACTTGGAGTGCTTTCTGTTGCACTACCGGAACTTGATTGAGTTCGTAGGAAAGGAACAGGGGCACGTTCATAAAACCGACCTGCACCTGTCTAATCTCTGGAAGAAAATTCAAAGGAAACTTCCAGCCGACCTTGCACAACTTCATACAGAGGGCCGCAAGTTGTGGGAGAAATATGAACGGGTGGATGACCGCATCTCACGCTTTTTGCAGCACTGCACTACTCTACGGACAGAGTTCAAGGAGTGGGAAGTTGGCACGATGTACAACGAATTGGAGCCACTGCTTCAGAAGATTGAAATATGGCTTGCGCCTCGGGATTGCGAGGGTGGGAGTTGGGATAGCGATGTCGATTGTATCGCCGCCCACCGTTGGCAGCGATTGATTCATGTTACTCAAATTGATTTCCTTTCGGATGAGTGCGGCACACTTTGCGGCTCTCTTGCCCGGCGAAATTCCGTTGTGTTACGTTCTTGGCGTGTTAGCACGCGCGATCCCTATCCTGCTCGGCATAAGTTTGTTGCTGTGTCCGGCACAAGCTCAAAAGCAAACCGCACATCTGACGATTCAGGTAAATGACATGAGCGGCGCGGTCATATCCAAGGCGCACGTTGAAATACTCGATGTCTCCAGAACATCTACGAAAAAGCTGGAGGCGAATGACGAAGGCATGCTGGCCATTGACTTGCCATTTGGCGCGTATGAAGTGACGGCCTCGTATACCGCATTCAAAACGGAAAAGAAAAGGATCGACGTAAACACGAGAAATCAGACCATCTCGTTCATGCTGAACGTTGCGGCGGGCGGAGGCGTTGAAGTAGTGCCCATGAACCTTGAGCAAACTGTGGCCTCATTGGACAAGGCGTTTTTTGAGGCGTACAACACATGCGATCTGGCAACGTTCAAGAGTTTGCTGGCGGATGATATCGAGTTCTACCACGACAAAACTGGTGTGATGCTTGGCAAGGACAAACTCACCGAGGCCATCAAGAACAACATCTGCGGCAAAGTTACCCGCGAACTCATGGGCAAACTGGAGGTTTACCCCATACAGGGGATCGGTGCGGTAGAAATCGGTGTTCACCGATTCCACCATCCCGGCCAAACACCGGACGTACTCGGTGAGGCGAAATTCGTTCAACTGTGGGTCTACAAAGATGGCTCTTGGAAAGTAAGCCGCGTGTTTAGTTTCGATCACCACGAAGCAAAATAGTTGCCCTTTGGCTCCGCATGGGGGCGAGCCGGATGCCGGGCTTGATGGAACCGGAAAAAAGGATGCTTTCCGATATACTTGCCCACTGTGCTTCTCATCTCCCCACGGTTTGTCTATATGATTGCGGCCCTTTGCGGGTTGTATGGATCAATCGCACCCTTTCTCACTAGCACCCACAGTCCGATTACCGCAAGCAACAGAAACGGTTCTGTCCCCATTCCTGTAGAAAAGTAGAAGGCGTATTCTCCTGAGAAGTCAATGAAGGAGAAAGCCCGGAATCTCCGCGAGAGGTTCAGGGCACAGGAGGAATACGCCATGGCGAAGACTAGCACTGC
>Ga0137398_10000062_pt1 | contig 28278 bp, 20 predicted proteins | sample czorhiz216metaG_FD_106659 | JGI IMG/M metagenome (GOLD analysis project Ga0137398, IMG submission 106659) | Vadose zone soil microbial communities from Angelo Coast Range Reserve, California, USA - czorhiz2.16 metaG | ecosystem: Environmental > Terrestrial > Soil > Vadose zone | place: USA...
GGGCATGCTTTGTATCCGGTCGTTCCTCCCTCATTAGAGGTCCATGAATACACGCCCTTTCAAAGGCACATGCGCCCGCTCGAGCTTCTTTTGCTTGCCGGAGCAACGTGGTGGAGTCTCAACCTGTCATCCAAATCTGAGGAAATGACGCAGTTGAGCGGCACTTACGAAGGGCCGGAAGCCGACTCCAAATGGAATGCGCTGAAAACGATGGCCAAGGTCTTGGGAGTGATGACCGGTTATCTTGCCATTCTCGCGACGATGTTCTTGCTCCTAGAACCGCAAGGGCTGGGTTGGACGCTGGTGACAGCGGGAACGGGTTTGGGAGCCGGAACCGTGGCGTTCTTACTGGTCAAACGGGCCGCGCGACGAGGCTTCATGAGGCTTCTCAGCAAGAACGACGGTGGGCCCATTGGACGGCAATAGGTACCGGCAATGCGCTCAGAGACCTTTACAATAACTCTGACGCGGTTACCGGAGAACCGGGCGAGGGTCCGATGACTCTATGCGTTCGGACCACGCAAATCTTGCTATGACTCCTAAGATTTCTTTCCGTAGCCCTTAACTCGTTTTCAAAAAGCCATGTCCTGAGTCCGGAGTTCCGTAGGCGACGAACTTCGTTTCCGTTTGCCAAAAAAACTTTCCCTCTTCGGTCGAGAATCCGGGGGCTCGAAGGCAGGTAGACCCTTTTCCTGGTATGTTTTTGTCATGGCTTCTCAATTTTGCCGGCTACTCTGGTCCTTTGTCATTCTGCTCGCTGTTTGCTCGTGTACCGCTGCTCAACAAGGGTCGCTGCGAAAATTCCTACAGAACTACGCTGGTGGTTCAGACTACCCTGATATTAAAGCTACGCGGTACATCGCCGCGTTTGTTCACCTTCGTGACGATAACATCCAACAAGTGATTGTGTATCTAATCGGTCGTGCATGGTGTGGCACGGGTGGTTGCCTAACTTTAATTTTAGTTCCCAAGGATTCGTCATACACGGTCATGACGGAAATCGATGTCGTGCAGCAGCCTATGCCTGTTCTCGACACCAAATTAAATGGCTGGCACGATTTGGGTGTTTGGGTGCAAGGGGGAGGGATTCAGCCGGGCTACGAGGCGAGACTCTCATTCAATGGCAAGGAATATCCTGCCAATCCGACGGTGCCTCCAGCCCAACCACTATCCGCAAACGTCAAGGGGAGAGTTGTCGTGCCTCGGTCCGCAACTGGTGAGCCGCTATACCCGGAGCGTGCAGAGAGGTAGTACGAAGTCCTGATAAACGCCGAAACCGTCCATGTGGATTTGAAGTTTCCGATTACGCGACCAAATGCGAAAGGATCCAATTGCAGGCTACGGCTCACCACAAAGGAGCTACTGGTTCTTCCTTGAATACCGGCGGAGGGCCACCCTGATTGGAGAGGTGGATGGCAGCCAAGAAGGGTTTGGTTTGCGGATCGTACGTCATGGTGATGCTTCCGCCTCTCCCCGGCGACTCATCGAAGCCATTCCGGCCACTGAGGCCGTCGCGCCCATTGTTTCCGTTGGGCGTTCCAATACCCCCGGAGCCTCCTCGGCCCCCGCGGCCGCCCTTTCCCCCCGACCCTCCCGCGCCTCCATCCGCCTTCACCGTCAGCGAACCTCCGTGAGGATCCATCAGGTACAGCCTCTGCTTGCCTGCTGCAGTTAGACTCACTTGGAGGAGGGGATGGCTCCCTGACCTGAACGCCACGCGGATTTGCACTGGGGGCGCGTCTCCTCCGGCCCCTCCATCTTGGCCATTCGAGCCATCGGTCCCGTTCGAGCCGTCTCCGCCCGAGGCGGGATTATTCGGATCCATGGAACCCATGCTACCGCTTGTGCCGTCCAATCCATCGCTGCCGTTCATACCGTTGGAGCCGTTGCCTCCGGAGTAATTCGAGGCGAATTTGTAGTCGTACCGAAGGGGGATGTCGAGGTCCGCCTGGATGCCCGGATTGTGGGCACCGTGATGGTGACGTGCGCCACCTTCCCGTCGCTGACTCTGGGATCCTTAGGAAGGGACACAACGCCTTTCTGGTTGGCGGTCACCACGCTTGTCGCTACCTGGAGGTCCTCCCACATAACCTTTCCCCCGCCTTGCTCTTCAGTCACGAATACGTTGCCGTCCGGCCCGATTAATTCCACCACCAGCGGCGACTTCTCTCCCGGCGCGATTCCCGGGCCTTTCGGCAGGCTCCCGGAGGGATTGTTTAGCGTGCAGAAATTCGAGAAAGGCCTCCGCTTCCCCGAACACATTTTTCTCCCTTAAGGAGAGAGCGATCTTGCCCAGCAGGAGATGAAGACGCGCCGAGTCCGTGGTGACATGCTGGATGGCTTCGAGGGTGGTTTCTTTCGCCTCCTGCAAGTTGCCACGCCCTGCGGCCTCCTTGGCGCTAGCGAAATACAGGGATTCCCGCGCGAGTTCGCCCGATTTATGGATGGCCCAGATTTGCAAGACATCCGCAGGGGCCAACATGGAATTTGTATTGAGTCTGGGGAAAGTCATGCAATGGGGGCACACATCGAGCGCAAAACTCTGAATGTTCCCATAACTCTTCAGGTTGCCCAGCAGCTGCACAAATTTCTTTGGACTCGAGGGCAGATACTGTAACTGCACCGACCCCGCACGGATGCGCGCGTATTCACCCGCCCGGAGGGGAGTCGAGAAGGTGAGAGGGCAAGGTGTGGAATCGGGCAGCGTTACCGTAAAGAAGCCTGATGGAGGGACAATAAGACTCGTCAGCAGAGGTTCATCCTCGGCCGGGCGGCGAGGCAGACTGAGCAATTCGGATTCATACTCTGTGCGGAGGCGGTTGATCTTCGGCGAGTTTTCCAGGTCACTGAAATCGCGACGAATTTTCCCCAAGCGGTTTCGCTCAAGCTCCGTGTAATAGGGTAAGCAAGAACCAGGCTGTAAGGCCTTTCGCGAACCAAACTCCACCAGGCGACTCCACCATGTCATCGGTACACCTACCGGTGAGTCCAGACTTCTAACATGAGTGACGCCGACTCACAACTATGACTACAAGGGCTTAGGGTTGTGCCTGATAAATAAAGCAAAACCGGATGCCCGATAAGCGCGTTATCACGCACTGGGCAGTGAGGATTCACCGGTAAGAACCACTAAGAAAAAACCGAAAGCACCCAGCGTCCATCCGAGAAAGCCCGCGAATAGAGCCGCCCTGTGATCGCTGCCTTCCGCTGGCGCCTGCTGTGAAACAGTCTGAGCTGATATCCGCTCGATCCTTGTCCTCGGGACCTGAAACCACACACAGCCTGCCGAACGACGACTTGGGGATTCTATGTCCCGCTGTACTCGTTCGCCGCGCAATTGGGGCAATCTAGAACGTCAACTTCAATCCAAACTGAATTTGTCGCGATGTCGTCACCGTGCTCAGAATAGCGCCGGCGCTGGGGTTCACCACGCCTGTGGGCAGCAGAGCGGTCCGGTTTGCTTGGTTGGGTACTCCGAAGTTCGGATGGTTGAAGATGTTGAACATCTCGGTGCGGAAGTGCAGCGCCTTGGTCTCCCCCAACGCGAATTGCTTGAAGAGAGAGAAATCACAGCTCACGAGTTTAGGACCAATCAGCGTGTTCCTGCCAAGATTACCGATCGTGCCGGCGGGCTGCAGCACAAACGCGCTTGCGTCGTACCAGCGCTTGGGATCGCCGAGGATCGGATTGTTGGACGCGCCTGGCCGGACGTTCGGCCTTTCGTGAATGGAGAAATCAATGGTGTTCAAGTTTCCCGATTGGTTGTGGCCGAGCCGCACTTCAAATGGAGTGCCCGACTGCGCTGTCACGATGCTGTTGAGCTGCCAGCCTCTCACCAGCAGCCCGGTTAGACCTGTGCTGCCTCTTCCAAACGGTAGTTCATAGCTCCAGTTCGCCACCAGAACATGTTTCACTGAAAAGCTCGAAAGGCCGCGGTCCGCCTTGCGGTCATAGAAATCAATCGAATATTGGGTGGTGTTGTCGAAATCCTGGGAGTTAATGCCGCTCGATTCGTCAATCGAGCGGGAGAAAGTATATGAGAGTTGCGCGCGCAAGCCACCCGAGAGTCGTTTGGTCACGCCCGCCTGTAGTGCGTTGTAGAAGGATTGCGCATCGGTCTCGCGCTGAGTGACGCCACCAAAAGTCGCGTTGCGGCGACCCAGCGACGGTTGGTAAGTCTTTACACCGTTTACGAGGATCGATGGGGCTAAGTTGGCATCAGCAACCCGAATCAGGTGGAGCCCGTGAGAGCCTGCGTAGCCGAGCGTCAGGTCCCAATTACCAGGCAGAGCGCGCTGCACGCTTAAGTTGTACTGCATGATATAAGAGGGTTGCAGGTCGTAGTTCACCGTCTGGAGATTGGCCTTGAGATTTCCGGCAGGACAGCCTCCCGTTGGGCCGCCGGGAACTCCGCAGACTGGAGCGTTCGCGTTGAAACCTTGCGCGGCATTCGGAAATGGGGGATTTGTTCGGCTCGTGCGCGTCGTGAATGGTGGATTGAGGCTGCCCGAAAATACATAATACTTGGGCAGAAGCTGGTCGTAGAAGATCCCAAACCCAGATCGCACCGAAGTCTTTCCATTCTTGAACGGATCCCAAGCCAAGCCAATTCTCGGGGCAAAGTCCTTCAGTGCCGGGTTGGCGTACCAGGGGTCCCCAATGACCATGACAGAGTCTGAAATGCTGCGGAGGTTGGAGATTTTCCCGTTTACTTCTGTGGGGACTGTGGCGAACTCGTATCTTAGGCCCAAATTGAGGGTTAAATTTGGTTTCCAACGATAGTCGTCTTGCACGAAAGCCGCGTAGAAAGATTGCCGGAAGCCGCGATCCGGATCAATTCGCCCCGGCACAGCGAAGTTGAACGACGAAGGCGTGCCGGTCAAGAAATTCGCCAAGCTTGTGAAAATCATGATGCCGCCCAGCTGGCTGGTCGTATGCTGATTGAACTGCATGCGCTGGCCCTCGCCACCGAAGCGCAAACCGTGAGCAGCCTTGGTCCAAAACAGCGTGTCATGCCACTGGTAGTTATTCAGGTGATCGTTCCGCGGTAGGCGGTAATCACCCACCATCTCCGTCACCAGTCCCGAAATCGTCAGGAACCCGAACTGCACGCCGCCCGCCGACGGAGGTATCCACCAAAGGTTTGGCGGCACATCTACGGTGCGTTGGTTATCAACCTCAGATGTCGACCGCGCGAAGCTCACGCGCAGCGTATTCAACAGTCTCTGTGAAAACGTGTGTACGTGTTCAAGCGTCACGTATTGATTGCGCGAGCGCTCCTTAAAAAAGACGTCCGGCGGCTTATTGTTGATCTGCCGGTCGACGTTGCCGTTGTCGAAGGTGTAGCGGCCAAACAAGATGTCCTTCTCGGAAAAGTGATGATCGATCCGGCCCTGCGCGAAGTATTCATCCGTGGGTTGGCTTCTCGTGAATGAGTACTCGGCAACGCCGCCCCCGAGCGCCCGCCCGTTCGCCCGCGGGAACAGAATCTGTACTAGTGAACTAACCGCGCCAGTAGCCGAATTGCGTGCGTTATCGTCCAGCACATTCGTTAAGCCCGTTACTCCCAGCCGCTCCTTGACGGCCTCGAAAGCCCCGAAGAAAAACGTCTTATCCTGCCGAATCGGCCCGCCCAGTGTTCCCCCGAATTGATTGCGCTTAAAAGGCGGAATGCGATTTGTCGCCGGATCAAAGTAGTTCTTCGCGTCCAGCGCCGAATTGCGCAGATACTCAAACAAGTTCCCATGGAGTTTGTTAGTTCCCGACCGCGTAATCGCATTGATGATGCCGCCTGAAGATCTGCCGAACTCCGCCGAATAAGAATTCGTCAGCACCTGGAATTCCTGCACCGTCTCCACGCCCAGCAGCACGCCGGCCACCGACCCCGGTGTTTTGTTGTAAACATTGTTGATGTCAGAGCCGTCCAGCAGGAAACTGTTCTGCTCCGGCCGCGCACCGTTAATAGTGATTTTCTTTCCACGTCCGCCCACTGCGTCGCTTCCCGCCGCGACCGCGGCGTTTACACCTGGCTGCAAAAGTGCCAGCTCCTGAAACGAGCGCCCATTGAGCGGCAGATCATTCATCTGCGAGCGGTTCACGGTCCCGCTCAGCGCTGCGGAGGCCAGATCGATCGGCGGGGCCTCGTCGGCGCTAACGTTTATGCGTTCAACGCCGCCCGTAATTTCCAGTTTGACGTCCAGCACCGCATCTTGCCCGATCGTCAACTTAATGCCCTTCAGCACCACCGGCTGAAAGCCCGCCACCTTAACACGCAGCTCATACTCTCCCGGTGGCAACAGTGGTTCGCGATAGCGGCCCTTATCGTCCGTAATAAGAGCTCGCACCGCGCCTTGTTCGGCGTTGCGGATTTCGATCGCCGCGCCGGGAACAAAACCCCCGGACGGGTCGTAAACTGTGCCTTGTAAGCTAGCCCCTACGGTTTGGGCCAAACAGGTGCTGGTATTGACAACCAATGAGAGAAATAGCACTCCCCAGGCAGCTCGCATAGCACACCCCTTTCACACAAAACTAGCGATCTGTTTTCGGTACGATACGCCCAAAATCATCCCAACGGCCATACAAATGAATTCCCGCCAAGTCTGCTGGCGAAAGACGTCCGCGGCCGCGGACATTCCACTGCTCAAACCTTGCTTGCAACTCAATCAAGAGAATTTCGCGGATACGAAACAGAAGCTCGCCCAGCTCCGAAGCAAAATGCCCGCATAGCACGGCTAGTGCCCGATTCAAACGCGCAAACCGTACAAGTTGGTTTTCACTTTTCTGATTATCCGACGCTATATAAAAGGGGCACCCTTTTTATAATGTGTGAAATGCATCCGAGGGGTGCCGTTAGCGCTTTTGAGAAGAACCTGGAAGCAATTTTCTTTCCCTAAACCAGTGCAGGAGGAGAGTGCTCCACTCGCCGACGGAGGGATCAGCCAGATCGAGGCCGATGCCGTGGGGCGCGTTCTCAAAAATATGAAGTTCCGCAGGAACGCTGGCTTTGCGCAGCGCCAGATAGAACGCCACGCTATTTTCGGGAGGCACAACGGTGTCCGTGGTGCTGCTGAAGAGAAAGGTGGGCGGCGTTTGCGGCCTTCCTTGACAAGCTGCGGGTTGGGATTTTCGCCGATGAGATTTCTTCGCGAGCCCTGGTGCGTATATTCGGCAGTGCAGTTCGGGCAATCGCGGGTCCCGGCCTTTCAGTGGCGCACCGCAGATAAAGCACCGCGCGGGCCCGAGGTTACAACAGGCTGAAGGCCCTCTTCATGACGGCGGAGGCGCTGGTGCAAGCCTGGTCGAGCGACTTGGCACGCAGGGCGGCGTTGAAGGGCTCGGGCTGGATCGGGCCGTCATAGTCGATCTGGACCAGCGAACCCAGGAAGTCCTTCACCGGAATGACGCCCGTGGCGGCAGGCAGCTCGCGATGGTCATCCCGGTACTCATCCAGCGACAGGCCGATGGGGGCATCGTTCAGGTCCACGGTCAGCACATCCGAGCCGCGCAGCGTCAACAGGTCCTTGTCCGTCTCTTCCGCGTTGAACCAGTGCCAGCTATCGAGCTGAATGCCAAGGTTGTTCGTACCGATAGCGACGATCAGCTCCTTCATCTCGCTCATGGTGTGTATGAAGGGATGTCGCTGGCTCCGCAAAAGAGTGCGCGGCGCAACATACTCCAAGCCGAGCTTCTGGCCGTGGTCGGCGAGAATCTGCGCGCACTGGCGCAAGCGGTCGGCGTGCTGGCGGAAGTTCTGAGGGTATGTGAGGACATTACTGCAAGGGAGAACCCAGGTGCTGACGCGCCACACGCCGGCTCGCTGCAGGATGTCAGCCGTGGCCGGGAGGTTTTTCAGTCCGTCGTTAAATCTCGCCTCATCCTTGCGAAACTCCACCGGCAGACCCGCAGCGCCAAATCTGAGATTCTTCGCCCGCAGGTCGTCAAAGAGACGCTTGAACCCATCATCGCCCAGCGAAGCGAAGTAGTTCGGATCAGGATCCAGGCCTTCGAAACCGTGCTTGACGGTGAGTTCGAGCGACTCCGGGAAACTGGCTTGGAAACCAAGGCGTCCGAGGCTCAGAACCGCATAGAACTTACGCCGTGGCATCTCAGCGGGCGCGGCAGCGCCCGCGAGTATGCCTGGGGTTGGCAGAGCTGCGACGCTTGCCGCGGCTCCGACGGAGAGGAGCTGGCGTCGAGTGAGCTCGTTGGTCATAGTCGGCTCCAGGCCGTGCAGTGTAGCACCCGTGGCGTCGGGCGGTCGCGGGGCACTGCGTGCGGAGCATGTCGTCGTCTTTCGTGGACTCAACCTCGCGCCGAATGTGCTCACGCGGATCGTCTAGTCTCGATTCGAGGGCACGTAGATATTTAGCCTTGGGCAAGACGCCCCGGACCCCAGGGCAGAGGAACCGCCGGAACCGGGACGCGTGGCAGCGATTCCTCAAGTCGGGGGATTAGACCAACGAACCAGTGATGCGCCGCTTAGCTGATGCAAGCCGGTTGCCTCGGCGTTTGCATTCCTGAGCGGAAATACTGCTTCTCCTTGATCTCCTCGACAATACTTTTGCTGATGCAAAACCGGGATCTTTCGCGACACGGACCTCCTGCACTTGGAACTACTCATTGACTGTGCGACAAAGAGGCTGCCAATCCTCCAAGTCCAGTGCAGTGTCGGCACGGTCGCCAGTTCATCGACGAGATCTGCGACCAACGTGCCACAAGGATGCTGGATGAGATGCAGACGGAATGCTCGGTAATGACAGGTCATCACCAGTGAGGATGATCGTTGTCGTCCGGTTCCACATAATCTCAAAGCATTGGCAAAGACTTAGAAGTGAACACGGCGATCGCTTGCGGAGAGATGACTCCCTGCTGTGCTCACGGTCGGGTGTTGCTCCTTCCCGGATGCGACTACAAGCTTAATCACGGCGCCGATTCCCTCGCAGTTCCTTTTCTGGCCGACCAGGGGAATGAGCAGCCACTTGGCATCATGCTGGATGGAGGAGCCGGAAGGACTGCAATCCGCGGCGCGCGGTCTCGAGTTCGGAAAACCGGCTGCCTTCCTGCTCCAGCAGGTAATACTCCACTCCGCCCGCGCTTTCGGCTGCTTCGAAAATGTTTTTCCACTCTGCAGCACCTTCGCCGAACAAAACCGTGTAACCTTTCGCCGGTTCCGGTGACCAGTCTTTGAGATGGAGCGAACGGATTCTGCCGGGATTCGCGCGAATCCACGCTACCGCATCGGAGCCGGCCTCCAGACAAGTGCCCACATCCAGTTGGAGCATGATCGATGGTTTTGTATTCTTGGCGAGGATTTCGACAGGGCGCTGGTTTTCGACGGGAATAAACTCTCTCTTGTGATTGTGATATCCCGCCTTCAAGCCGGATGATTCAAGCCCATCGGCGGCAAAATTCAACGCGTCGGCGACGGCCTTCCAGCCGTCCAGACCGGCTTTCGGATCCGCCGAAGCCATGACTACGTACTTGCTGCCCAAAATTACGTTCATGTCGCGCGCCCGGCCGATGTGCTCCGGACTCAAATAGGAACTGTCGTTGTGCGTCGAGAAACACCGGATGCCGAGATCGTCCAGAAGTCTTCTCATCTGCTTGGTTTGACTCTCGGACCATTCGAAATAGGGCGCATAGAATTCGACACCCTGATATCCCATCTGCGCGACGGCGCGCACGGTGGCCTCGGGGTCTTTTTTCAATTCCTCGCGGACAGAATAAAGTTCGAGGCCGAGCGGAATCGATTTTGCGGCGCGAGCCGAAACGGCCCACGGCAGCATTGCCGAAAAAGCGAGAAACGAACGTCGCGAAAGAGGGTGTACCGACATAGCTGCATCGTACTGAAAAATAAGCAGAATTTCATTCCATTTTGCGCGCGCCTCTTGCTTTGGCATGCTCTCAACCCAAAGGAAAGCTCAGCGGTCTGAGCGCTTGCTCTTTTTCGACGTAAACTTAAGCGGAATTAAGAGGCTTCAAAACTCTTTCGCGCACCGCCCGATGGCTTACTCCGCCGGGGCGGTAGCCCGGGCATCGCGCCCCGGAATGATGCTACGCACGATCACATACAGGACGGGGATGAACACCAAGTTCAGCGTGGTCGCAGCAATCATCCCGCCAAACACCGTCGTGCCCACGGAAACGCGGCCCGCGCGGCCGGCGCCCTGCGCCAGTACCAACGGCACGACCCCCAGGATGAACGCGAGTGAGGTCATCAAAATGGGCCGCAGCCGAATGCGCGCTGCTTCCACTGCGGCTTCCACGACCGACATGCCTTGACCGCGCAGTTGCTCCGCAAACTCAACGATCAGAATGGCATTCTTACTGGAAAGCCCGATCAGCATCACCAGCCCGATCTGGCAGTAAACGTCATTCTGCAATCCGCGCAGGGCCTGTGCGCCGATCGCTCCGAGAATCGCCACAGGCACGGCCAGCAGCACGATGAACGGTAGCACGTAACTCTCGTACTGCGCCGCGAGCGTCAGGTACACCACCACCAGGCCCAGTGCAAAAAGAATCAGCGCTTTTCCTCCGGACTCGATTTCTTCCAGCGACAATCCGCTCCATTCGAAAGTCATCCCATTCGGCAGGACCTTCCTGGAAAGCGCTTCCATCGCTGCGATGCCCTCGCCGGAACTGTGGCCAGGAGCGGCCGTTCCGTTGATTTCCGCGGAGCGAAAAAGATTGTAATGCGGGATGACTTGGGGATTTGCGGTTTGCTCCACGGTCACGAGGTTGTCGAGAGAAATCATCTTTCCGGTGTCGGATCGCAAATAATATTGGCCGATGTCTTTTGGCTCCGAGCGGAATTTACTGTCGGCCTGCACGTAGACACGGTACGAGCGGTTATTGAAATCGAAATCGTTCACATAGACCGAGCCCATGTAGACCTGCAAAGCGTTAGTGATCTGGCTGAAGGGCACCTGCAGACTCTTCGCTTTTTCGCGGTCGATGCGCACCAGATATTGAGGGTCGTTTGCCGTGAAGCTGGTGAAAAGACCCACGATATCCTTGCTGGCATTCCCTTGCGCCGCCAGCTTGTTGGCGGTTTCCGAGATGCTCTGCAACGAGTTGCGTCCAAGATCCTCTAACTCAAACTGGAATCCCCCGAACTGCCCCAGCCCAAACACTGCCGGCGGGTTGAACGGAACCACGATCGCGCCTGAGACTGCCGACAGAGAACCGCGCAAACGTCCAATCGTTGCGGCCGCCGAGTGGACATCTCCCTTGCGATTCTCAAAAGGCCGCAGGTTTGCATAGAGCATTGCCTGATTGGAAGATGAGCCCGCAGCGCCGAACCCGACAACCGTGAAAACTCCGTCGATTTCCGGATCGCGCGAGATCACTTCTTCCGCCTTGCCACAAACATCGCGCGTGTAGGTGAGAGAGGCCCCTTGCGGGGCTTGCACGATGAACATCAAATAGCCCTGATCGTCCTCCGGGATGAAGGCGCGCGGAACGTGCTGGTAGAGCAAGTACGTGCAGCCGAGCAAGACAAAAAAGACTAGCAACGAGGCCAGCCGCCAGCCCAGGGCCCGGCGGACTGTGCTTCGATAGAGACTTGCGCCGGCGTTAAAGACGTCATTGAACAATGTGAAGAAACGGCCTTTCGCGCGCTCTCGATGTTTCCCGAGAAAAATTGCAGAAAGCGCTGGAGTCAGGGTAAGCGCGTTGAAGGCCGAGATCGCCACGGAAAAAGCGATCGTCAGCGCGAATTGCCGGAAGAGAATTCCGGTGGTGCCCGGGAAGAGCGCGACCGGCACGAATACCGCCACCAGAACGAGTGACGTCGCTACCACCGCTCCAGCCACTTCCTTCATCGCCACGGACGCCGCGTTGTGCGGCTCCGTGATGCCCTCGACGATGTGCCGCTCCACATTCTCAATCACCACGATTGCGTCATCCACGACCAGCCCGGTGGCCAGGGTGATCCCAAAGAGCGTCAGCGTATTGATCGAGAAACCCAGCAACTTCACAAAAATGAATGTCCCGATCAGTGAAACGGGAATGGTAATCGCGGGGATGAACGTGCTCCGCCAGTCCTGCAAGAACACGTAGATGACGACGATGACCAGCGCGATGGCTTGCAGAAGGGTGATGAGCACGTCGCGTATGGATTCACCGATGACTGTCGTGGTATCGAAGGCCACGGCTGCCTTGATCCCCGGAGGGAAATTTTTGGAGAGCCGCAACAGCTCCGCCTTTGCGGCCTTGTCCACATCGAGCGCGTTGGCGCCTGGAAGCTGGGTGACCGCAAGGCCGACTGCGTCATGGCCGTTGAATTGAAGAATGGTGCCGTAATTCTCCGCGCCCAGTTCCGCGTGGCCGACATCTCTCAAGCGAACGAGGGTGCCGTCGTTTCCCGTCTTCAATATGATGTTGTCGAATTGCGAGGCCTCGCTGAGGCGCCCCACCGCCCGCACGCTGATCTGGTAAGACTGCCCTTCTGGCGAAGGCGGTTGCCCGATTTGTCCGGCCGCGACTTGCACGTTCTGTTCCTGCAGTGCGCTAAGCACGCTTGTCGCCGTCAATCCGCGCTGCGCCAATTTCGCGGGATCGAGCCAAAGGCGCATGGCATATTTGCGCTCGCCGAAAATAATCGCGTCGCCAACTCCCTTGACGCGCTTAAGCGCATCTTTGACGTACACGTCCATATAGTTACTCAGGAACAGACTGTCGTATTGTCCGGTATCGGAATAGACGCCGGCGCCGAACACAAATCCGCCGATCTGCTTCGTGATGATGATTCCCGTGTTCTTGACTTCATTCGGCAGCCGCCCGAGTGCTTGGTTTACCCGGTTCTGAACGTCCACCGCCGCCAGGTCGACATTTCGGGTTACGTCAAATACCACCGTGATCTGGCTCGATCCATCGTTGCCGCTCGTCGAGCTGATGTACTTCATGCCCTGCACGCCGTTGATAGCTTGTTCCAGCGGAATGGTGACCGCGGTTTCCACCGTCTGGGCGTTCGCTCCAATGTAGCCGCTGCTGACAATGACTTGCGGCGGCGCCAGGTCGGGCAATTGTGCGATCGGAAGCGTGGGAATGGAGATCGCTCCCGCAAGAATGATGAATAGTGCGCAGACCGTGGCAAAAACCGGCCGCTGGATGAAGAAATCAACGAACAAGGCCGGCGTCCGCATTTGCTGGGAGTGGAGTGGGGCCGCTCATGAGGTCGAGGTAACTACCGGCCTGAATTGCTCTGGCCTTTGCTCTGAATTTGCTCCGTGACCGGCAGGCCGTCCTGCAAAAATTGCGTTCCGGAAATGATCAGGTGATCCCCGGCTTTCAGCCCATCGAGAACCACAAAATCATTGCCGACAGTATCGCCCAGCTTTAAGGGCTTCTGCCGTGCCACGGTTCCTTTGCCTTCGTTGACGGCAACGAACGCGAAGAACTGGCCATTGATGCGCAGTACGGCAAGCACGGGAATCACGGGGCCTTCGTGAATGCCCCAGGTGATCTGCGCGCGAACCTGTTGAGCGATGCGCAGTTTGCCCATCGGATTCTCAATGGTTGCCTTGGCGAGAACCGTTTGTGTATCCGTCTCGACCTGCGGCGACACAAACGTGATGCGAGTCTCGCTCACCGAATTACCCGCGGTGTCGAGCAGTCGCACAGGCAATCCGGCTTTCAAGTTCTTGGCATGCTCGGCGGGAACGTAAATGTAAGCTTCCAGCGCTCCCGGCTCGTCAATGGTGGTTAGCATCGTCGCAACGGTCACGCGGTCGCCCATGTGTACGGGGATATCGCCGACGATCCCGTCCATCGGAGAGGTAACGCTGTAGTAGTGAAGCTCTACTTTTTGCTGCTTCACCTGTTCGTCGAGCGACTTCAATTGTGCCAGAGCCGCTTCGTAACCGGTTTGCGCATTATCAATTTCCTGCTTGCTGATCACTCCGGCTTCAAACAACTTCTGCGCGCGCTCCAGCGAAACCTTGGCATACCGCAAGTTTGCTTCCTGCGCCGCACGCGAGGCTTCCTGGCTGTTCACCGTGGCTTCCTGTTTCAGCGGGTCGATCTGCAGGAGGGGCGTTCCCGTTTTAATGTGGTCGCCTGATTTCACGAAAATCCGCGTAATCTGTCCCTCGACCTGCGGATTGATCGCCGCGGAGTGCCGCGATTTCAGGATGGACAGATACTCGGTGGTATCCGGAATTTTCACCGCAGGTGCAATCTGTACTTGGACCGGCATGGCAGGCGCAACAGCGCTCGGCGCATTGTCGGCCGCGCTTTTCTGGCAACCGCACACGAATACACCTGCCGCCAGTGCCAGCAGCAGAGCGGCCCCCCGCTTTTCCGTGCTTAGCCTTCCCTTACTTCGATTGACCGATACCAATGGACGCATACCCGTTTACCTGACCTCAAATCTTACGACACTATGCAGCAGGAGCAAATAGAGAGGTTTCGTCACCCATTGGACGCAGGGAGAAGCGGTTCGTTATATTGAAGTCTCCGGCAGCAGATCAGTAGAAATCGCGGGAATTAATTCTTTTTCCGGAAAGCCCGAGCTGCAGGACGTCCATCTGTTCCGGCCGGTCAAAAACCTTGCCCGGGAAAAAGATTTTCGCCAGCACTCGCACGCCGCCAAACGCTACGCCCAGGACCACCGCCACCACCATGAACAAGCCCGTCCCAAGAATAATCTTGACCAGGGTTGTAAGCAACGGCGGGTCGGTGACCGTTTGGTGCGGCTCGTTCCAGGTCACTTCCGTTTCGTAAATCACCGCCCTCCGCAGCGAATCGCCATAAGCCGCTGAGGATGGCTTCAGTACCAGAGAGAGCAGGGAAGCCTTGCGTTCAATGGTCGTTCCGGCCCGCTGGGCCGCCGGCGGGAGCGTCTGCTCCAGATGTCGCAGGTGTTGCTCCGCGAGTTGCGGCGTCGGATACTCCAGCAGTAACAAACCTGCCGAGTCCTTGCCGTTGCGATATTCCGCGATCATGGCCTCCGCACCAGAGGCAAATCCTGCCTCACCCACGAGGCTCGTGAATTCCTCCTGTTTCAGCGAGTTCAGCGCATTCCGCAACGCCGCAGGCCCCAGCGCGTACCTTTGCGTTCCATCCGAGAAGCCGCTCGGCAAATACGTTCGAATCGGCGGCAGTGGCGTCTGGTTGGAGTGTTTCCTGACCATCGCCGCAAGCTGTTGCAACTCATCGGTCGTTGGATTTTGCGGGGGCTGGACTTCCAGAATCAGGTTGCCAAGGAGGAGCAAGAGGCGCTCCTGGTCGATCGCCGAAGGCCCGCCGACCGTGGATGGATGCATGTTGGGCCCGAACTCCGCGGTGTACGCTTCGTACGCGCCGCTGGGGTCCCGGAATTGCCTGAGTATGACTCCAACCTTTTGAGTCCCGTCGGAATACTCTTTAGCGAGCGAGTTCGTCATACCCGACTCGGCGAAAACCTGTGCCCGCCCCTCGTCACTCTTAATCTTGATTGGGGCGCCGATAGCGTTCCATCGCCCAAATTGTCCGGGGAAAATCTGATCGAGTGCGCCTTGCGCAGGCAAACGCGGTACCGCTGCCAGTGCGGCCGTAAGAAGCAACAGGAAGATAAGGTAATACTTTCGCATCCCGGCCTCTATTAGACACCAACTGCCTAGTTTTGGTTGCGAGATTGTTCAACTACTGCTGCACTGGGGCGCCCCGCACCGGGTTTGGACGGCAGATTCATCGTCACGCTGTTCATGCTCTCCAAGTAGCTTACCACGCCCTGATACAGCCCCTCGGCCACCTTCTGCCTTTGCTCGGGCTTCTTAAGCATTTGCTCGTCCGCCGGATTACTCAGGAACGAGATCTCCGTCAAGATCGAAGGCATGTCCGCGCCGATCAGCACCACGAAAGGCGCTTTCCGCACGCCGCGGTTTTTCATCGGCTTATGCGCCTTTTGAATCCGCTTAGAGAGGGAATCCTGGATGTCTTCGGCAAGTTCCTTGGACTCATCAATTTTTTCCGTCCTTGCGATTTTCATCACCAGATCCTGCAGCTCGTGAACGCCTCCCTGCGCAGTGGCGTTTTCCCGCGCCGCCACTTCCATCGCCTCCGCCGAGCCCTTCAGGTTCAGGTAATACGTCTCGATGCCGCGCGCCGCGTGGTCCCGGCTCGAATTCGCATGAATCGAAATAAACAGATCCGCCTTGGCCTGGTTCGCGATGTTCGTCCGCTCTTCCAGCGGGACAAAGCTGTCGTCCGAACGCGTATAGATCACATCTGCGCCCGGCAGCCGCTGCTCGATGATTTTCCCGAGCCGCAGCGCCACGTCCAGGCACAGGTCTTTTTCCATCAACCCGGTCGGGCCAATCGTTCCCGTATCGTGCCCGCCGTGGCCCGCGTCGATCACGATCCTTCCAATCTTTAAGCCCAGCGCGCGCGTCAGCGTGGACTGCCCATCGCGCGTGGGTTGTGGAGCGCTCGCCGGCCGGATCAAATCGGGCTTCGCGCTCAAGGTAGTTGCTTTGATTGATTTCGATTTGGTGCTTTTCGCGCCCGGCAGCGAATTGCGCGCCACCGCGGAAGAATTGTTCACCGCCCCCGAATCGTGAATCGCGCTACTGCCAGTCGTGCTCCCGTTAATCGCGCCCCCGCTAATCGTGCTACTGATGACGCTCTTCGAATTTTCTGCTGGCTGCTCCGAAGCGGAATCCGCGTCCGTCCGCAGCCCATTTGGCGCCGCGTTCTGAACCGTTCGGGCTTCGCTGGCCGCCACCGCGCTCTCATTCGAGTCTTCCACTACCGCTTCCTGCCCGCGTTTCCCTTTGGCCGCACGCATCGGCGCCGCCTGGGAATTTCCGTAGAGATCGATCGAGAGCCGCGGCGGATTGTTTGTCAGCGAAGCGCTGTATTCCTTCACTCCGTTTACGTCCAGCACCACGCGTACCACGCCCTCATGGTTCTGCGCCACACGCACGGCGGTCAGCAGGCCGCCGTCAACGTGGACATTCCCGCGAGCGACTTCCGGCGTCAGCCGCGCCGCGTGCAAATCGAAAAAGATGCGCTCGGGATTCGCGATGCGCCCGGAAGCATACCGCACGCTGTCCTCGAGATCGATGGTCACCCGCGCCGTATCGCCGTTGGCGTCTGCGCGAATCATTCGCAATCGCGGAATCTCCCGCGATCCCGGCCGGCCAACTGACTTGCCCCCGGAGTGCACCGGCGCATTCGCGCGCACTTCTTCCGAGGCTGGCGGAGCTGCTGTTGAATTTAAGGCCACGTTATTCGTTGCCGACGGCGCGTCGCCGTTCTGCAGCAGCGCCAATTCTGCCAGCGCCTCTTGCGCTTCCCGTTTCCTCGGCGAACGCGGATAACGTTTCAGGAAATCTTCATAAGTTTTTTTCGCCAGCGCTGAATCTCCCAGCTGATCGCGCTGCAGCTTCGCCGCTCGCAAGGTCGCATCCTGGCAATACCGGCTTGTCGGATATTCGCGCACCAGGAATTGGTAGGAATCGGCGGCCGACTGGTAGTAGCTTCTCCCAAACCGGTCGCCCATCTCGGTGTAAAGCTCTGCCACTGCCAGAAGCGAATCGGGGACTTCGGAAGCTCGGGGCGTTATCAAAGCGACGCGGCGATAGCCGGTGACCACCTGTTTGTAATCCGCCAGCGTGCGTTTCTCGGTAGCCTTGCTGTTCAGCGCCGCGCGCTGCTCTTCGGCCCGCGCGAATTGCATGGAAGCGGACTGGCGCCTCACCGCGGCGGTGGCCGCGGCTTCCGCAGCCGTTTTCCTCGGCGCGGCAGCGGCAATGCACAGCACGGAACCCAGCGCCACAAAAACCGGCGAAAGGCAGGCGAAGCCCTTGTGCAAAATTTTTTTGCCCCCAAACATCTTACATCCCCAAAAACACCAAATTACATCCCCCAAACGCCACTCAATCCCAGCTGCAATCCCGCGCTCACTTCAGCAACACGCCCAAACTTCACAGGCCCAGATTCACGGCGCCCCGAAAACTAAAAATCAACGACGAACAACTGAAAACTTAAAACTGAAAACTTTTCTATTCGTTCGTGAATACGACGCGGCCGCTCGGCGTAACGTCTTTGTGGATCGCGTGTGCATTGATGAACGCGTCCGCAAGCCGGCCCGAACCCGGCCGGAAATAGGCGTTCTGTACTCTCAGTACATAGTTTCGCGTCTCTCGATACGCGGGAACGCCGTGAGCCCGGTCAACAGCACCCTCCCCCGCATTGTACGCTGCCAGGGCCAAATCCAGGTTGCCACTGTATCGTTCTAGCAACCATTTCAAATGCTTAACCCCGGCGTCAATATTTTGTTGCGGGTTGAAAACGTCATAAGCTCCATATCGTTGTGCCGTCGTGGGGATCAACTGCATCAATCCGCCGGCTCCCTTGCGGGAATACGCCCTTGGATTCCAGTTCGATTCCGTTTCGATCACCGCGCGCACCAGTGCAGGGTCCACGCGATGCCGGTCCGCCGCTTCTCGAACCAGCTTTTCGGTGCCGTCACGGCCGATGTCCATGGCCGGACGGTTGCTTCCCGAAAAAGAAGACTCGGCGGGCAGATAGATGTTGGTGCGCGGCTTCGAGGCATTGAGCTTGGCTGTCAACTGCGGTTCGGCGTTTACAAAAAACGGCCTTCCCGCATCGTCAACGACCTTGGCGATCTGGCCGCTGGCGCCCGGCGCGAAAACAGTCACGCAAATGACCAGCGTCGCTAGAAGAAGCTCTCCCGTGATTGCCGTGCGTTTTTTCATCATCCTACCTTGGGAAAAGCAACAACAATTTTGCAGCCGACTACAGAGTAGACAGTTTTCAACTTTGCCGCGCAGCGGTCAATGTCCCTTCAGTACTAGGGCCCCCCGCCAAACGGTTTACCCTGAGGGAGATCGCCTAGCGATGGCTCTCCTTGCGAAGTCGTGTTGGTGGGGATGCCGAACCGGTTTAGGCCGTAAATGAGAACGTATCCCCCCGGACACGCTTCTGGCGCCACGGGGATTATAGCAAGGGTTCGATCAAGGAGGGAACGCTCTCCAAGGCCACTTTTAGGCCAGTTGTGTCTTTTCCGCCAGCTTCGGCCAGGTCAGGTCTTCCCCCGCCTGAACCCCCTAGCCGTTTGGCCAGTGCCTGTATCAGTTTGCCAGCATGGATTTTAGCTGTCAGGTCCTTGGTCACCCCGGTGATCAGGGCCACTTTGCCGTCCTCTGGCATCCCCAGAGCCACCACGCCGGAGCCCAGCTTCTGCCGCAGGCTGTCCACCAGTTGCCTAAGTCCTTCGCGGTCAACGTTTCCCACTTCGGCGGCGATCACCTTAACCCCCTTGACCATTTGCACCCGGGCCGCCAGTTCGTCGACTTGGCTGAGCGCCCCTTTGCGCTTCTGCGCCTCCAACTCCTTTTCCAACTGTTTGGCGGTCTGGGATAGCTTCTCCACCTGGGCCAGGATGCCGTCCTCCCCGACATTGAGCTGGCTGGCCAGCTTCCGCAGGATTTCCGCTTGGTTTTGAAAATGCTCCAGCGCACCGATGCCAGTCACCGCCTCGATTCGGCGAACGCCGGCGGCCACGGATTCCTCGCTCACGATTTTCAGCACCCCGATGTCGCCGACGCGCTGCACGTGCGTTCCCCCGCAAAGCTCTTTCGAGTAGAAACCGCGGGCCGCTCGCGGATCGGGAATCGTCACCACGCGAACGTTGTGCTCCGGATACCTGTCCCCGAAAAACGCCAGCGCCCCGGAAGCCAGCGCCTCTTCGAGCGAGGTGACGTTCGTCTCGATCTCCGTGTTCAGCCGGATCTCGTCGTTCACCTGCTGCTCGATGTCGCGTAGCTCTTCCGCATCCACGTGCGCAAAGTGCGAGAAATCAAAGCGCAGCCGCTCCGGTGCGTTCAGCGAACCGGCCTGCTTCACGTGCCTTCCCAAAATGTTCCGCAGCGCCGCATTCACAAGATGCGTCCCTGAGTGGTTGCGGATTATCCGCGCCCGCCGCTCCGCATCGGCTACCACGGCAACACGGTCCCCGACGCGCAGCGTCTCCTTCGCCACGACTTTGTGCGCCACCAGTCCAGCCACGGGATAAAACGCGCCCTTCACTTCCGCGAGCAGTTGCGCTTCCGAGTTGTCGTAGAACATGCCGGTGTCCGCCACCTGCCCGCCCGACTCCGCATAAATCACCGTGCGGTCCAGAACGACTTCGCCGCTCTCGCCTGGAATCAATTCATTGACCGGCCCGAGCTTCGCGTCGGCGCAGTGGGCGCCGCCAAGAAGAATGATCGCTTCGATCCTGCAATCCTTCGCCGTCGTCCCAAAATAAAAATCCGGCTCCGTCCTAAACGTATCCGCCAGCTTTGCATACGCCGGATTCGCCGCCTCCTTCGCCCCGCCCTTCCACGACGCCCTGGCCCGAGTGCGCTGCTCCTGCATCGCCCGCTCGAACCCCCCCCAATCAACAGAGAAGGCGGCGTCACGAACCACATCTTCTATAAAGTCCCGAGGCAAACCATAGGTATCGTAGAGTCTGAAAGCCTTATCGCCAGCGTACTGTCCAACAGTGAAAGGTGTTGCGCGAAGCTGCTCTCTTGCGTGGTGCTCTATCGAAACCGGTCCGCGTAGTTCGTTTAGGTCCTCCTCGAGTCTCTTGAGCCCAATATTCACTGTACGACTGAAGCGTAATTCCTCCTCGTCGAGAACATGGTTGACGCGTTCAGCGTTTTCCGCGAGTTCCGGATACGCACCAGCCATGAGCGTCCGAACAGCGTCCGACATTTTGGATAGAAATGGCGAAGGAGCCCCCAAAATACGCGAGTGTCGCAGCGCCCGACGAATGATTTTCCGTAAGACGTAACCACGGCCTTCGTTTGAGGGAACAACACCGTCTGAGATCAGAAAGGTTGCGGCGCGAGAGTGGTCGGCAATTATGCGGAAGGATGCGGCGAGATCTGGCCGAGTCGTTAGCGTCGAACTGCAAAGTGCCTCAGCTCTATTAATAAGAGGGATGAACAGATCGGTATCGTAGTTAGAGATGACACCCCGGAGCACAGCTGCGACGCGTTCGAGGCCCATACCAGTGTCCACGCAAGGCTTCGGCAGGGGAGTGAGCGAGCCGGAAGTGTCGCGGTTGAACTGCATGAAGACGAGGTTCCAAATTTCGACGTAACGCCCACAGTCGCAGGGAAACGTGCATTCTGGAGCCCTAGTACCGTGCCCGAGATCGGACGCGGCGGGGCCCATGTCGTAATGAATTTCGCTGCATGGTCCGCAGGGACCGGTATCGCCCATGGTCCAGAAATTTTCTTTGAGTCCCTCGGCACCTGAAATGCGAACGATTCGCTCGGTCGGAGCCCCCACTTTTTCCCATGACTGGACTGCGAGGTGGTCGAAAGCAATCTGGTTGGAGCCCAGGTCGGCGCCGCCAAACACTGTGAAATACATTTTGCCGACGGGAATGTTAAACCACTGAGGAGAAGTCAAAAGTTCCCAAGCGTACGTGATCGCATCTTCTTTGTAATAATCGCCAAACGAAAAATTTCCCAGCATCTCGAAAAACGTATGATGCCGCTTCGTAAACCCCACATTTTCCAGATCGTTGTGCTTCCCGCCCGCGCGCACGCATTTCTGGCAGCTCGTAGCCCGCTTGTAATCCCGTTTTTCCAGCCCCAGAAACACGTCCTTGAACTGGTTCATCCCCGCATTCGTAAACAGCAGGGTAGCGTCCCCATGCGGCACCAGCGACGAGCTCCGCACGATCGCGTGCCCCTTACTCTTGAAGAAGTCTAGGAATGCCTTACGGATGTCGTTGCCACTCCATGACTTCTCGCGTATCGTGTTGCCCGTCATTTTTTTTAGTGCCCTTCCCGGGCACGTCCGCCTCAGTTTTGCAGAATTCAATCCCTGGATTATCGCAGACGCCGCAACCCCCCGCAATGAACCCACAGCAGAGTGGTCGCTCAGTCTCCGATATCGCGGCTAACTAGGAGTTAGCTTCAGATTTGTCTCAGGTATCAAAGGCAACTGTTCATTGCTTGCTCAGGTCATTGAACTTCTAAAATTTGCAGCGCCAATTTCGCATCTGGCTTTCCCTTGCCTGAGTCGGCCACATAAAGCCGTTTCAGTTCGGGCACAAAAATCGACGATTTTGCACGGTAGGCAGTCGGCACTTCGGCGATGTGTTCATAATGGTCCGCATCGCGCTGCTCAAACACAGACGCCGTCTCACTTCAGTCACATAGATTCGTTTGCGTGCGACATCGAGCGACATGTCACTGTTCACACCCACACACGGGAGAGTGGTCACGACTTTTCCGGTGTCCGTGTTAAAAACTATAAAGCGCGACGGTTTACGCGTGGCTGTAAACAGTCGATGATTAGGTTCGTCCAAGGCTATCGCATGACCTACGCGCGCGTCCTGCAAGGGCCATCTGGCAATGAGTTGACGAGTGCTTAGATCAATGACTCCAATCTCATCTGTGCCCGTGAGGTTCACATAAAGTTTTTCCCCGCATGGTCAATGACCATGCCCTTGCCCCTGCGGCACTTGCTCGAAAGAATTAAGCGCTAATCGGAAACTGATACACTACCGAAAATCGGCATTCTCTCCCGGTCTCTGCTCCGACCGGAGATCAGACAAAAGTCAAGCATATGTCTTAACATAGCACTAGCACGGCATATCGCGCGGAGGGGCTTCATGGGTGAAATGATTCAATTCAATCGGCTGGACGGGAAGACATGCCCTGGCTATCTGGCAATCCCCAAAACAGGAGCGGGCGCGCCCGGGTTTGTCTGCATTCAGGAGTGGTGGGGGCTCAACGATCAAATCAAGAAGACTGCCGACCGGCTCGCCGAGGCTGGATACCGGGGGCTCGTGCCGGACCTCTACCGCGGCAAAGTCGCCAAAGCGTCCGACGAGGCAAGCCACATGATGGCCAACCTCAACTTTCCCGATGCCGCCGAGCAAGACATTCGCGGAGCGGTGCAGTACCTGAAGCAAAGTTCCAAAAAAGTTGCAGTGGGCGGCTTCTGCATGGGTGGCGCTCTGACTATTCTGGCCGCGGTGCGCGTTCCGGAGATGGACGCGGGCGCTTGCTTCTACGGCATTCCGGATGTCAGCGCCGCTGAATTGAAGACGATGAAAATTCCCCTGATTTGCCATTTCGCAAACCGGGACGGCCACTGGACGCCCGCGAAGGTGAATGACCTCGAAGCCACCCTCAAGCAATCCCAATCCCAATTCGAGATCTATCGCTACGACGCCCAGCACGCCTTCATGAATGAAGCCCGCCCCGAGGTCTACGACGCCGCCAGCGCCAAGTTAGCCTGGGACCGCACCCTCAAGTTTCTGAAGCGTGCCCTCGCGTAAACCTTTGCGCTGCATAGTTTTAATAGGAACTTGAATTTGGTCTGCAATGCAAACTAGTTTGCATTGCATTCTAGTTTGCGGGGGTCTGATTTTAGTTTGCGCCGCAAACTAAACTGGATTGCAGACTAGTCCGCAATCCAGACCAAATTGAACGCTACTCGGTTTCCATCTCCGCGTCCGGCACGTCTTCTCTCGTTATCTCTCTCAACTCCCGACGCACGACGTCCGCAGAGAATCCCGCGCGCAGCAGGCTGCCATAGATGGAAGCCATTTTCTTTTCGTCGATTTCGCCACGGTAGGAGCGGAGCTTGCGCTCGATGCGCTGGCGGACCATCGCCGCTTCGTCGGCATTCTGGGCGACTTCTTCGAGGGCAGGTGCGATGTGGCGGTCGGGAATGCCGCGAGCGCGGAGATCGCGGGCGACGCGGAATTTTCCTTGCTTGCGGCATTCGGTGCGCTGGCGGGCGAATTGCTTGGCGTAACGCGCGTCATCGATCTGGCCATTTTCCTTCAAACGCGCCATCACCAGTTGCACCAGCAGCTTGTTATCGCTCCGCCGCTCCAATTTCTGCTTCATCTCGTGCACCGAGTGCGCCCGCCGCATCAACGCCCGCACCGCGACGTCGTACAGTTCCGACTCCGTGTCAAGTTGGCGTGGTCTTCCAAGCATGCCGCAAGCATAGAAGAGAAAGTGATGACTGGCTAGTGGCGAAGTTACAGTCGACAGTTGAAAGTCGAATGACAGGGCGAGAGGAAAAAAGGAAAACGAAACGCAGAGAACGCCGAGAAAGATCGGAAGGGAAGTGGCCGGAGGAAGAAATCAAACCCGGATCCCCTCTGGGAATTTCTTTTTTCCTAACTTCCGACTTTCAACTGTCGACTGTGAACTATTTTCTTGCGAAGCGCTCGAAGTCGGCCATTTGCGAGGCCATTTCCTCGCGGGCGGAGTCGCCGGCGGAGCGAATGCCCTGAATGCGCAGCTTGAATTCGTCGGGATTCGAGGCGCGGGCCAGGGCTTCGTCGAGCGTGATGAGCTGCTTCGAGTAGAGATCGAAGAGCGACTGATCGAACGTCTGCATGCCGTACTGGCTGGTGCCGGCGGCGATGGCATCATGGATCAAGCGCGTTTTGTCCGCGTTGATGATGCAGTCGCGGATGTATCCCGTGGCGATCATGATTTCGCAGGCGGGGACGCGGCCCTTGTCATCCGCGCGGCGCACCAGCCGCTGCGAGACGACCGCCTTCAACGTGGCGGCAAGCTGCAAGCGAATCTGTTTCTGCTCCGGCGGCGGGAAGACCGCAATAATACGCTGAATCGTTTCCGTGGCGTCGAGAGTGTGCAGGGTGGATAGCACGAGGTGGCCGGTTTCCGCGGCGAGCAGCGCCGTGGAAATGGTTTCCAGGTCGCGCATTTCGCCGACCAGGATCACGTCGGGGTCCTGACGCAGAGCAGCCCGCAACGCGGTGGAAAAGTTCGCGGTGTCCACTTCGACTTCGCGTTGATTGATGAAGCTTTTTTTGTCGCGGTGCAGAAACTCGATGGGGTCTTCGATGGTGATCAGATGGTCGGCGCGGTTGGCATTGATGCGGTCGATCATCGCCGCCAGCGTGGTGGACTTACCGGAACCGGTGGTTCCCGTGACCAGCACCAACCCGCGCTGCTCTTCGCAAATTTTGGAGATCACGGGGGGAAGGTTCAATTCTTCCGTGGTGCGAATTTTCGTGGGAATGACGCGCAGCACCATGCCGACGTTGCCGCGCTGCTGAAAAACGTTGACGCGGAAGCGGCCCAGGCCAGCAACGCCATAGGCCATATCCAATTCCGCTGTTTCCTTGAACTTTTGCTTCTGGCGGTTGGTCATCATGCTGAACGCCATCGAGAGCATCTCTTCCGGGGTGACGCGAGGCACGTCGGTCAGCGCGGTGAGCAGGCCGTCCACGCGCAAGTAAGGGTGATTGCCGACTTTCAGATGCAAGTCGGACGCTTTGCTTTCAACCGCGCGGCGGAGAAGATCGTCAATACTGATGGCCATATGGTGTAAACCCCGCGAGAATACAGCTAATACGCGACACTAGCACCGGCGGGAAGGGTGGGCAAGCAAGCCGCGCAGGCAGGTTGCGCGCTAGTTACCTGTCCAGAAGGAGGGCCGTTTTAAGTAGTTCTTAGAACCGGAAGATGGGAATAGGGAGTAGGGAAGGAGTGCGCCTGGGTGATAGCCAAGTCCGGCAACCGCTAAGCGCGAGCAACGGAGCCGTGAAGACTTATAGTAGGACTGAAACTTAAAACGGAATACTGAAAACGGCTCAAGTTTTCTTTAGATAGAGCGAATCGTAGAGCAGACCTGCGACAAATCCTCCGGCTAGCGGACCAACCCAGTAGACTCCGTGATTGGCCCAATGGGTTGCCGCCAGCGCAGGCCCAAAAGCTCGTGCCGGATTCAAAGCCGCGCCCGTAAGCGGCCCCGCGACGAGGATGCCGAGCGAAATCGTCAGACCGATGCCAAAGCCCGCGATCGAGCGGAATGCGCCTTTTTCATCGACGGCGGTGGCAAAAACAACGAGAACCAAGAAGAATGTTGTCACTGCCTCCAGCGCCATTCCCGCCCAGCGCGGAAAATCCCGGGCCAGTTCCGGGGTGCCCAGAGCGACGGCACGCCAGGTCTCTTCGGGAACGACGGCCTTCAGCACAAATGCCGCGGCCGTCGCGCCGGCAAGCTGCGCGGCCCAATAGAGAATGGTGTCCACGGTATTCACGCGCTTGGTGACCCAGAAGCCGATGGTCACCGCGGGATTGAAATGTCCGCCGGAGATGTGCCCGAGGGCGGAAACCATGATGGCGATGGCGAGGCCGTGGGCCAGCGCAATGCCGAGGAGACCGAGGCCGCCCGCGCCATGCAAATATTGGTCCGTGCAGATCGCGCCCGCGCCGAAAAAAATCAGCGCAAACGTCCCGAGGAATTCCGCGATCAGCTTTTGCGAGGTGCTGTACATTCGAAAGCCTCCGTGCACGGAAAGGAAGGTGCGCCCGATTCGAACGGGTGCATTCTAGCTGGAATGCGGCGCGGAGCGCCAGCCTTCCTCACGAACGTTTCACCAGGCAGCCGGGATTCGATCAATTGTGCTGGGGCAGACCCACGCGGCGCAGGAGCTCATCGGGAAGAAATTTGAGGGCCACGCGGCGGCCGAGCTTGAGATCTTCAGCGGCGTAGACCACGCCCATGCCACCGCCGCCGAGGTTTTCCAGAATGCGGTAGGGCGAGAAAGTTTGGCCGATCATTAGCAGGAATGCCGCTGCGCGAAATGATAGGGGTTACAGCGAAGTGACTCACGATGGGGAGTTACTCCCTCTTGATGGGGAGTTACTCTGAATTGGAAGTTAACGCTTGGCGAAGGAAAATGGGATCAAAGGTTAGCAATCTACACAGAGGACGCGGAGAGCGCAGAGGTTACAGAGAAGAGAGGTTACAGAGAAGATAAGGATAGGGGACAAGAACTCACCAGATCGTGGGAACCAGTTTGGAGCGACGGATTTCACGGTCCGCGGTAATCAGAGAAAGGCCTTCGACAAGCGCGGTGGCTCCGATAATGCGATCTGCTGGATCTTTGGGATAGATTGCTGAAAATCCCATCGCGCGGGCACATGCACGGCCGGTTATCGGGAAGACGACAAAGCGAGTCTCGACTTCCTGCAGGAAGGATTCGAGGCTGATACCGAGGTGGATGCGGCCCCTACTCGCTAGGGTCGCCAGTTCCAAGAGGGTGAAATCAGAGATCGCCAAGCCGTCTCCGAGCGCGCGGGCTTCGTCAATGGCCGCTCTTGCTTTACTCGAAATCTGGCTTTGGTCAAAGGCGAGCCAGACGACCACATGAGTGTCGACAAGAATCAATAGAGTTCGCCCCATTCTTCCGGTGTAAGGGCAGGGGAAACGACGTCGCCCGTAACCTTACCCTTGCCGGCGAGGAAGCCGAAGATTTCATCCTTGTCCATGTTGATCGGGACGAGCTTGGCCACCGGCTTGCCGTGTTTAGTGATCACGACGGTCTCGCGTTTGGCCTGAACTTCGTCCATGACCGCGAGGCAATTTGCCTTGAAAACACCCGCTGCCATCTTCCTCATCCTGAACTCCTTTATAGCTATGGTCATTATACCATGGTCATATCTGCGGCGAGTTGAAAGTCGACGGTTAACAGTCAACAGTAGGATGGAAAAGAGAGATCAGAAAAATGGGGCGTTCCTCCGATTCGAACGCCATCTGACTAACGGGAGGCGGCGCCGACGGGAGCGCTTACCGGTGTGAGCCAGTTGTGGCGATCGGGCTTGCTGCCGCTGGTGATGGCGAAGAACTCCGCCTGTAAAGTGAGTGTAATCGGTCCTGCCACACCCTTGCCGACCTGGATGTGATCGACGGAGCGGATGGGAGTGATTTCGACGGCGGTGCCGACAAAGAAGACTTCGTCAGCGATGTAGAGCATCTCGCGCGGAATTACGTGTTCCTTGACGGGAATGCGCAGGTCTTCCGCCAGCTTCGTGACGGCATCCCGCGTGATGCCCGGTAAAATACTGGTGGCCAGGGGCGGAGTGTAGAGCACGCCGTCGTGAACGAGGAACACATTCATGCCCGAGCCTTCACTGACGTGGCCTTGAGAATCCAGAGCGATGCCTTCGGTATAGCCGTTGAAAGTGGCTTCCATGCGAATGAGCTGCGAGTTCATGTAATTCGCCGCGGCCTTGGACATGGCGGGAAGAGTGTTTGGGGCGATGCGCGTCCAGGAGCTGACACCGACATCGACGCCTTTCGACAAGGCCTCCGGGCCAAGATAGGCGCCCCAGCTCCAGCAGGCCATGTAGATGTCGATCGGCGAGTTCAGGGGATTCACTCCCACTTCGCCGTAGCCGCGCAGGACGATGGGCTTCACGTAGCAGGAATTCAATTTGTTCAGGCGCACCAGTTCGCAAGCCGTGCCAGCGAACTGATCGA
>Ga0137398_10000064_pt1 | contig 28155 bp, 20 predicted proteins | sample czorhiz216metaG_FD_106659 | JGI IMG/M metagenome (GOLD analysis project Ga0137398, IMG submission 106659) | Vadose zone soil microbial communities from Angelo Coast Range Reserve, California, USA - czorhiz2.16 metaG | ecosystem: Environmental > Terrestrial > Soil > Vadose zone | place: USA...
CGGGATAGTTCTGCTCGTGGTGCATGGAGAAGGTGAAGACGGTCGCGTCGTCGCGGAAGATGGCCGCGGTGCCGTTCCCCTGGTGGACGTCGAGGTCGATCACGGCCGCCCTCCGGATCCGACCCTCGTGCTGGAGCGCGCGAATGGCGATCGCGATGTCGTTGAAGACGCAGAATCCCTCGCCGTGATCCGGGAACGCGTGGTGAAACCCTCCGCCCACGTTGATTCCCACCCCGCGCGTGAGCGCCTCCCGCGCCGCGAGGATGCTCCCGCCGGCGCAGAGGAACGAAGCCTCCACGAGCTGCTCCGAGTAGGGAAGCTCGAGCACCGCTTCCTCGGTCACCGACAGCCTGCCCCGGACCAGCTTCTCGACGTACGCCCGGTCGTGCACCCGGAGCACCGCGGCTTCGCCCGCGCGCTCGGGAACCAGGACATCCCCGTCCGCGAGGAGGCCGCGGCGGACGACCTCCTCCCGCACGAGGCGGAATTTACGCATGGGGAAGACGTGCGCGCCGATGTCCGCGTAGTACCCGTCGGAATGGACGACGGCCGGTACCGGCATGGCTCGCTACTCGAAGGGCGCGTTCGCCGCGCTCGCCGGGCGGTACTCGTCGTCGAGCGTGACGGGCTCTCCGGCGGGTGCCGGGGCCGCGCGCGGCGCCAGCGTTCGATAGAGCACCATCAGCGCGGCGACCCAGAACGGGAAGAAGAGGGTGTCGATCGCGCTGGTCCAGATCACGGCCGCGATCTTGAGCGGCGAGGACGTGACGCCCGAGGCGCGCTCCACGATGGTCAGGATCTGGGCGGGCATCGTGGCCACGATGTGGAGCACGGTGGCCAGGAAGGCGAACGCGAGGAGCCGCCCCAGGACGCCCCCACGCCGGGACAGCACGAGCCGGACGCTGGTCTGGAGCGACTGCACCGGGCCCTCGCCATCCAGGACGACCGCCGGGGTGGCGAACATCAGGAGCACCCCCACGACGACCGCCCAGGCGAGCGCCGCCACCAGGACGAACAGGAAGAGGAGGACGCGCGAGGGATCCGCCGCGCCCCATCCGGTCCGCGCCTCCGGCATCAGGAGCCCCGCGAAGATGCCCAGGATCACGATGGGGAGGAAGAACGCGAACACCTGGACGACCCCGGAGAGCGTGAGCGTCCAGGCGCTCTCCAGCGCGCGCCGCATCGCCGGCAGGAACGAGATGGACCCGCCCTGGAGAATCTCGTCTTGCAGCGGGAGGAAGGGCGTGTAGATGAGGAGCAGCATGGGAAGGAAGCCCACCATGACGACGAGCGTGGGCAGAACCGAGCCCATGGCCTCCGGGCCGACCGGGTACGTGTAGTTGGAGAGCGCCATGTACACGCCCATGCCCACGCGATAGAAATAGAGGAAGGCGAGGGCGGGCAGGGTCGGGCGGAGCGATCGCCGCCCCAGATCCAGGACCGTGCGGAGGTAGTCGCCGACCCTGGGAAGGGCGGGCCGCGTCCGGCCGATCGCGACTCCTTCGCCGTTCATGGTCGTGCAGTCTACCTCGCGCCCCCCCGCGTTGCCATCCCCGAGACCATCTGATAGCGTCGGCGCGTCATGCCCACCCTCGCCGCGCGCTCCCGATGAACCAGCTCACGATTCCCTCGGAGCTGGACGGGCTCGATCCCGAGCAGCGCGCGGCGGTGGTGCACGATCTGGGACCGCTTCTCATCGTCGCGGGCGCGGGAACCGGAAAGACCACGGTGATCGCGCGCCGGATCGCGCACCTGATCACCTCCGGAAGCGCCCGTCCGTCCCAGATCCTCGCCTTGACCTTCAACGAGAAAGCCGCCGCCGAGATGCAGGAGCGGGTCGACCTCCTCGTGCCCTACGGCTACGCGGACACCCAGATCGCGACGTTCCACGCGTTCGGCGACGAGGTGCTCGGCAGCTTTGGCATCGAGATCGGCATCGCCCCCGGGTTCACGGTCCTGGACCAGACCGCGCAGGCGATCTTTCTCTCGGAGCATCTGGAGGCGCTGGGGCTCAGGCACTACGCGCCCCTTTCCGATCCCACCCGGTACCTGAGCCAGCTCGCCCGGTTCTTCAACAAGCTGAAGGACTACCCGATCGCGACGGGGACGCTTCAAGCGTTCGCGGAGGGTGCGCTCGCGGCGGCGGGGGATGACGAAGCCGAGCGCGACCGCGCGGACCGATACCTCGAGCTGGCGCTCGCCGCCGGGCGCTACGAGCGGCTCCTCTGGAAGCAGGGCTTCGTGGATTTCGGGGACCTGCTCGCGCTCACGCTCCGGCTCTTCGACCAGAGCCCCTCGGCGCTCCGGAACTACCAGGAGCGGTTCCGGTACGTCATGGTGGACGAGTTCCAGGACACGAACCCCGTGCAGTTCGAAATCGTGAGAAGGCTCACGGCCCCGCACGGGAATCTGGTCGTGGTGGGCGACGACGACCAGAGCATCTACCGCTTCCGCGGCGCGCACCTCCAGAACATCCTCAAGTTCCACGAGTTCTTCCCCGACGCGCGCTCCATCGTGCTCCAGACGAATTACCGGTCCTCGCGCGAGATCTTGAAAACGGCGCGCCGGCTGATTCTGGTCAATCAGGACCGTCTGGAGACCAGGCTCGGGATCTCCAAGGATCTGGCTTCGGAGAAGACCGGCCCCGCCCCGCGCATCAAGGAGCTGACCACCGAGGCGGAGGAAGCCTCGTGGGTGGCGGCCGAGATCCGCGCCGCCGTGGAATCGGGCGCCCGGCGGTGCCGTGATTTCGCGATCCTGGTGCGCTCGAACCGGAACGCCGAGCCCTTCCTCGCGGCGCTCGACGAGCAGGGAGTTCCCTACTACTTCTCGGGGAGCCGGGGACTCTTCCAGCGGCCCGAGATCCGCGAGCTGATCGCGCTCCTCTACTCGCTCTCGCAGGACACGCGCGAGGATTACCTCTACCTCCTGGCCCAGTCCGCCTACTCCGTGCCCGGCGAGGACCTGAACCGCCTCGTGCACGCGCTCGAGACCGAGCCCTCGGGGCTGCGCGCGCTCATGGAGCGGGCGACCCGGGGTGCCGCATCCGCAGCGATCTCCGAGGAGGGCCAGGAGCGGCTCAAGACGATGCTGGCCGACCTCCGCGCCCTCGAGGTGACCGCGCGCGACCACCGGGTCGGCGAGGTGCTCCGAAGCTACCTCGAGCGCCGCGGGGTCATGAAGCGGCTCCGCGCGCCCACCCACTTCGAGGACGAGATCAAAGCGCGGAACATCGTGAAATTCTTCAAGCTGGTCCAGGACTTCGGGACGGTGGCCGTCGTGGATCGCGTGCCGCTCTTCCTGCGCCACCTCGGGATGATCATGGAGCACGGCGAAGATCCCGCCGTGGCCGAGATCGGCGAGGAGTCGGACGTGGTGCAGGTGCTCACCATTCACCGGGCCAAGGGTCTCGAGTTCCCGGTCGTCTATCTGGTCCAGGCGGCCACGGACCGGTTCCCGACCCGAAACCGGCACGGAGGGCTGGAGGTGCCGGTGGAGCTGGCGCCCGGCGAGACGCAGAACTCGGAGCTTCACAAGGAGGAAGAGCGAAGACTCTGCTACGTGGCGTTCACGCGGGCGAAGGAGGAGCTGGTCGCGACGTACGCGAACGATTACGGCGGCAAGATGCTCCGCCAGCGGAGCCAGTTCCTCTCGGAGGCGTTCGACCTCGGGAAACCGGCGCCCGCGCGGAAGAAACGGCAGGCGATGGAGGAGCTCCTGGCCGAGGGAAGCGCCCCCGCCACCGGGCTTCCCCCGCTCTCGCGTCCCGCGGCTCGCGAGCCGGTCCTCTTGAGCCACGACCGGATCGCCGACTTCGAGACGTGTCCGCTCAAGTACTACTTCATCAAGGTGCTCGCCATCCATCCCATCCTCACCCTGGACCACCGCGTGAATTTCGGGAACGCGATCCATCAGGCCGTGGCCTTCGCCCTGGAGCGGCACCGCCAGGGCGAGCGGCCCACCTTCGATCAGGTGGCCGCGGTGTTCCGCGCCAACTGGAGGGAAGAGGGGCATCGCTCCGAGGAGCACGCGCGCCGGCGCTTCGAGCAAGGCATGGCGGCCCTGCGCTCGTTCCTCGAGCGGGAAGTGGAGGGGCGCGAGCCGCCGACCGACGTCGAGCGGGTATTCCGGATCAAGCTGGAGGACGTCGTCGTCCAGGGACGGATGGACCGCGTGGACGCGGGGCCCCATGGGGTGGTGATCGCGGACTACAAGACGACCGAGCTGGACCCGGAGGAGAAGGCGGACGAGGAGGCCCGGAAGAGCCTCCAGCTCTCGATCTACGCGCTCGCGCAGCGGGAGCTGACGGGCCGCGCGCCCGACCGGGTCGAGCTGCGCTACGTTCTGAACGGGACGGTGGGGAGCTCCAACTGTCCGGAGGAGAGACTGGAACGGACCCGGGATCGAATCCTGACGATCGCCGAGTCCGTTCGTTCCGGGGACTTCCGCCCGCAACCGAGCGAGCGCAACTGCTCGATCTGCGCGTGCCGCCCCATCTGCCCCGAGTCCGCCGTCTAGACGGCCGCGAGCACTCCGTCGAGCACCGAGACGATCTGGTGCTTGGGGACGGCGCCGACGATCTGCTCCACCACCTTGCCGCCCTTGAAGACGTAGAGGCTGGGGATGCTTCGGATCGAATACTGCGCCGCGATCCGCTGGTTCTGATCGACGTCCACCTTGGCGACCTTCACCTTCCCCAGATACTGCTTCGCCAGCTCCTCGACCACAGGGGAAACGATGCGGCAGGGGCCGCACCATTCGGCCCAGAAGTCCACCAGCACCGGAACCTTCGATTGGAGCACTTCGGAGTCGAACGTGCTGTCGCTCACCTGGACTACCGATTCGGCCATGAGTGAAAACTCCTTACACGATGAGAGAACCGCACACGGCGCACGAGAAGACCCATATCACACGAGTCGCGAAAAACTAACGATTTAGACTCCCCGCATCAAGGTTCGATTCTCCCCGGACCCCGGGCGGCGTTGACACCCCCCGCGGCGGGGCCTAGACTGGCCGATACTCTGGGCCAAGGCCCCGCGACGCCCCATTCCCCGGATGCCTCGGAGATCCCTTGATCGAAGTACGAGACCTGTGTAAGACCTTCCACGATCGGAAGAAAGGCGACATTTCCGCGGTCCGGAACGTGTCCTTCCAGTGCGCCCCGGGCCACGTGTTCGGGCTGCTCGGCCGGAACGGGGCCGGCAAGACCACCACGCTTCGCATGCTCGCCACGATCTTGGCACCCACGTCCGGGACGGCGGTCATCGACGGGCTGGACGTGACCGAGAAGCCTGGCGAGGTCCGGAAGCGGATCGGCTACCTCTCCGGCGACACCAAGCTGTACGACCGGCTCACGGGCCGGGAGCTCCTCGAGTATTTCGGCGAGCTCTCGGGGATGACCCAGGCCTCCATCGAGGGACGCATCGCCGAGCTCCAGGTGACGTTCCACCTCGGCGACTTCCTCGACAGGAGGGTGGGCAAGATGTCCACCGGGATGAAGCAGCGCCTCTCGCTGGCCCGCGTCGTGCTCCACGATCCCCCGGTCCTCATCTTCGACGAGCCGACCTCCGGCCTCGACGTCATGGGGGCGCGCGAGGTGCTGCGGATCGTGCAGGAGCTGAAGGCCAAGGGGCGCACGATCATCTTCTCGACCCACATCATGACCGAAGCCGAGCGGATCTGCGACGAGATCGCGATCATCGAGCAGGGTTCGATCCTCACCCAGGGGAGCGTGCTCTCCCTGCGAAACGGAAACGGCGGCGGGTCCCTGGAGGACGTGTTCGTCAAGACCGTGCAGGAGGTGACGAGTGACGCATAGATCCTGGGCCGTCTGGCGCAAGGAGCTGCGCGACGCCATGAGGGACGGCCGCACGATCATCGCGGTGCTCGTGGTTCCGCTCGTCCTCTATCCGGGCCTCATGCTCTTCATGGGCTCCATCGAGGCCGCGAACAAGAAAGAGGAGAGCGCCCTTCGGATCCGCGTGGGCGTGGTGGGCGAGGCGCAGATTCCCGGCCTCCACGGGCGGATGAGCGCCCTCCAGGGGGTCTCGACGGTCCAGCTGGACAAGGCGCCCCAGTCCATGGAGCTGGCCGGGGTGGACGCGGTGCTGGTGATTCCCCCCACCGTGGCCGCATCCGTCGCGAGCGGGGACTCGGTGAAGGTGGAGCTTCTCTACAAGGACGCCGACCACAAGTCCTCGGCGGCCGACGAGCGCATGCAGCCCATCCTGGACGACGTCCGGCGCGCGCTGACCGTGCTCTGGGCCCAGAGCCGCGGCGCCCACGCGGACGCCCCACCGGCGATCTCCGTCGAGCACCGCGACATCTCGTCGAAAGAGGAGGTGGGACGCTTCACCGCCGCGCTCATCATCCCCTACATCCTGGTCTTCATGGTGGCCGCGGGATCGATGCACATCGCGATCGACGCGACCACGGGGGAGAAGGAGCGGAGCACCCTCGAGACGCTGCTCTCGACCTCGACCTCGCGCAGCGAGCTCGTGATCGGGAAGTGCATGGCGGTCATCACCACCGCGCTCGTGGCGGGCACCGTGGGAATCTTCGGCCTCTGGTTCAACTTCTCGGTGCTCGCGAACCTCATGCCGGGGCTCGCGAGCCAATCGATGCAGCTCTCGATCCGCCCGGAGCAAGCGCTCTTCCTCCTTCTGACCGTCCTGCCCACGGCGATCTTCCTGGGCGCGACGCTGGTCGCCATCGGATGCTTCGCGCGGAGCATGCGGGAGGGGCAGACCTACGCCACCTATGTCTACATGGCGTCGGTGTTCCTGGGCCTGGGAAGCTTCCGGCAGCTCGGGTCGCCGCCGCTCCAACGTTTCGCGATTCCCATCCTGAACACCGCTCTATTGCAGAGGGAGATCCTGACCGACACCGTCGTACCCATGCACGCCGCGGTCACCCTGGGCATGAGCGCCGCGATGGCGGCCATCATGCTCGTGATCGCGACCCGGCTTTTCTCCAACGAGTCCGTTCTCTTCCGGACGTGAAGGGGCAAGCGTGAAACGCGACATCGACAATCTCATGCAAGAGCGCGGCCTCTCGGCCGCCATCGTGTTGCAGGGCGAGCATCAGAGCCCCACCTTCCGATATCTCACGGGGCCGCGCACGCATCTGCGCGGAATCGTGGTCTGGCGCCCGGGGGCCAAGCCTTACCTCGTGCATCATTCCATGGAGCGCGACAGCGCGGCCGCCACGGGATTCGATCTGGGGGACTACGGCTCCCTGGGCTGGATGAAGATGCTGGAGCAGGAGGGTAGCCAGGTGCGCGCCACCGCGCGCCTCATCCAGGCGGTGCTGGACCGTCTGGGCGTCCGCGGGCGCGTCCTGGTGGACGGGGTGGCGCAGGTCGGCTGGTACTACCACGTCCTGAACCGTCTGAGCGAGATCAACCGCGACATCGAGATCGCCGAGGATCAGGACCCCGGCCTCTTCGAGCTGGCGCGAAGCACCAAGGACGCCGAGGAAGTGACGACCGTCCGCACGGTCGCCTCGGTATGCGAGCGGGCGTACGCACGGGTCCGGTCGATCATCCAGGGAGCGCGCCTCGAGGGGAAGAAGCTGCGCGACGGAGAGGGCTGGGTCACGATCGGCCGTCTGCGGCAGGAAGTGCGGCGGATCTTCTTCGAAGCGGGCCTGGTCGAGCCGCACGGGAACATCATCGCCATGGGCCGCGACGCGGGCGTGCCGCACAACGAGGGAAACGACGGGGACGTCCTCGAGGAGGGGTGCCCGATCGTCATCGATCTCTACCCCGCGCAGGAGAACGGCGGCTACTACTTCGACGTGACGCGGACCTACTGCGTGGGACGCGCGTCGAAGGAGCTGAAGGAGCTCCACGCGCTGGTGCAGGACGCCGTGGTTCGAACGGTCGACCGCCTCGCGGTGGGAACCCCGGGCCGCGTCTATCAGGAGAACGTCTGCGACCTCTTCGAGGCGCACGGACACCGGACCATCCGTCAGGACGAGCGTGTGCAGGAAGGGTACGTGCACGGGCTGGGCCATGGGATCGGGCTGGAGGTGCACGAGCGGCCCCGGCTGAGCGCCGCGATGAATCCGGACCTCATTCTTCCGGGATCGCTCTTCACCGTGGAACCGGGACTCTACTATCCTTCGCGCGGCCTGGGTGTGCGGATCGAGGACGTCATCTACGCTCATCACGATGGGAGCTTCGAAAACCTCACGCATGTCCCCTACGAGCTGGAGATCGCGCCCGCTTAGGGAGCGCGCCATTCTCGCCGGACTCAAGCCGCGGATGCCGCAGGCGGAGAACGGCGATTGCCTGACCGAGCTTCGCCTCCTGGCGGAGACGGCCGGAGCCCAGGTGCGGGGGGAAGTGCTGCAGCGCCGCGGTCCCGTCCGCGCCTCCACCTTCCTCAGCAAGGGCAAGATCGACGAGGTCCGGACCCTCTCGGGCGAGGAGCAGGCCACGCTCCTCCTCCTCGACGACGATCTCTCCCCGGCCCAGAGCCGCAACCTGGGCGAGCAGCTCAACATGAAGGTCGTGGACCGGAGCGGCCTGATCCTGGACATCTTCTCGAGGCGGGCGCGCACGCGCGAGGCGCGGCTGCAAGTGGAGCTGGCCCAGCTCGAGTACCTCCTCCCCCGCCTCACGCGCATGTGGGAGCACCTCTCGAGGCTGGGAGGCGGGATCGGAACGCGCGGTCCCGGGGAGACCCAGCTCGAGGTCGACCGTCGGCGGGTCCGCGAGCGGATCGCGAAGCTGAAGCGCGAGCTGGACCACGTGGTGCAGGAGCGCCGCGTCCAGCGCCGCGGCCGGCGCGACTGCTTCAAAGCTTCGCTCGTGGGCTACACGAACGCCGGGAAATCCACCCTCTTCAACGCGCTCACCCGCGCGAGCGTCTACGTCGAGGACCAGCTCTTTGCCACCCTCGATCCCACCACGCGCGTGTTCTCGGTCAACCGCGACACGCGCGCCCTCCTGACCGACACGGTGGGCTTCATCCGGAAGCTCCCGCCGCATCTCGTGGCCAGCTTCCGCGCCACCCTCGAGGAGGTCGCCGAGGCGGATCTCCTGCTCCACGTGGTCGACGCGACCGAGCCCGACATCGACGCCCACATCCAGGCCGTCGAGACGGTGCTCGAGTCGATCGGGGCGATGGGGATCCCCAGGCTCTCGGTGTTCAACAAGATCGACGGCGTATCGGACGAGGTCTCGGCCTTGGGGCTCCGCGCGCGCTACCCCGGGGCGGTCTTCGTCTCGGCCCTCACGCGGGAGGGATTGCCCGAGCTCAAGGAGGCCACGATGCGGCACTTCCGGGACGGCTCCCGCCGCGATGGGGCGCCGCCGCGCCCATGAATCTGCGCCGCATGCAGGCGGCGATCGCGGAGTGCGGGTTGGACGGGTGGCTCCTCTACGATTTCCACGGCACCAATCCGATCGCGCGCAGCATCCTCGGATTCCAGGCGCTGGCCGAGGCGCCCAAGACCACCCGCCGTTGGTTCTACTGGATCCCCGCCTCCGGCGAGCCCGTGAAGCTGGTCCACCGCCTGGAGCCGCACGCGCTCGATCACCTGCCGGGCCGGGCCTCGGTCTACCTCACGTGGCAGGAGCTGGAGCGGAGCCTCGCCGAGACGGTCGCGGGGACCCGGGTCGCGATGGAATTCTCGGCGCGGGCCCGGCTTCCCTACGTCTCGCGCGTCGACGGCGGGACGCTGGAGCTGGTGCGCGCCGCGGGAGTGGAGGTGGTCTCCTCGGCGGACCTGGCGCAGCGGTTCGAGGCAGCGCTGGACCCCGAGGCGCGGCTGGACCATCGGCGCACCGGCGCGGTCTTGCACGGTATCCTGACCGCGGCCTTCGAGCGGGCGCGCTCGGGCGCTGGGGGAAAGACGCCGCTCCGCGAGATGGACCTGCAGCGCTGGATCCTCGAGCGATTCGAGGCGGCCGGGCTTCGGACGAGCGATCCGCCCACGGTCGCCGTGAACGAGCATTCCGCCGACGCGCACTTCGCGAACACCCCCTCGGACGATCGCCCGATCCGGCGAGGCGATTTCCTGCTCCTCGACGCCTGGGCCAAGGCGAGACACCCGGGGGCGGTCTACGCGGACTACACGCAGGTCGCGTTCCTGGGTGCCTCGCCCCCGGAGGCCCACCGCGAGGCCTTCGCGGCGGTGCGGGCGGCGCGGGACCGGGCCATCGCGTTCGTGCGCGATTCGCTCGGGGCCGGGCGCGCGCCGCGCGGCTGCGACGTGGACGACGCGGCCCGGGAGGTCATCCGCGCACGCGGCTGGGCCGACCGCTTCTTCCACCGGACAGGGCATTCCATCGGAGCCGAAGTGCACGGGAACGGAGTCCACTTGGACAACCTCGAGACGTGTGACGAGCGAGCTCTCCTCGATGGAACCCTGGTCTCGGTGGAACCCGGCGTCTACTTCGAAAGCTTCGGAATGCGCACCGAGGTGAATCTTCTGATCGATGGCGGCGAGGCCGTCGTCACGACCGAGCCCATCCAGACGGAGATCTTTCTCCTTGAGCCCTGAGCGCCGCGTGCCGCTCTCGGAGATCGAATTCCACACGTCCCGGGCCGGCGGGCCCGGCGGACAGAACGTGAACAAGCTGGAGACGAAGGTGGAAGCGCGCTGGAACATCGACCTGAGTCCCTCGGTCACGCCCGAGGAGCGCGCGCGAATCCGGCAGACCCTGGGATCGAGGATCGGCAAGGGCGGCACCCTCAGGGTGACGAGCCAGCGCCACCGGAGCCAATCGAGGAACAAGGAAGCAGCGCTCGAGCGGCTCCAAGATCTGGTCTCGAACGCCCTCACGCCCCGGAAGGCCCGGCGCGCCACGTCCCCCACCCGAAAGTCCGGTGAAGCGCGCCTGGAGGAGAAGAAACGGCGGGGCCGGATCAAGCGCCTGAGGGGCGGTCCGGGGGGGCGGGCCGGGGCCTCCGAGGACTGAGGTTTCAAAGCACCTAACCTGATTACCACAGATACGTTACAGCCACGATATCCCTCCCTCGACGCGCAACTACATCTCAAGTACACCCCTCCGAAGGTCGATAAAAGAACATGGTGTCGAAGAAGAGACCGTTCGACGGCCAGCTCACGCCCCTGGCGATCACGGCGGCCCTCGTCCTGATCATCGTGGGCGCGCTCGCGTCCCCCCGGGTGCGAGGCCATGGCGCGGGGCTGCGAACCGGCTCCGGAGATTTCGGGTCCGAGGCCGTACGCTCGGACACGGAGCCGCAGGGTCCGCAGGTGTTCCGCTATTTCTCCGAGCAGCCAGGCACCCTCGATCCGGCCCTGGCCTCCGACGCCTATTCCTCGCTCGTCATCGCGCAGATCTTCAGCCCGCTCGTCGGGCTCACCTCCGATCTCGAGCCGGTCCCGCAGATGGCCGAGAGCTGGACCATCTCGAGAGACGGCCTCGTGTACCTCTTCCAGATTCACCGCGGCGTCCGGTTCCACAACGGCCGCGAGGTCACGGCGAGCGACTTCGTCTACAGCCTGACGCGCCTCTTCGACGAGCCGTTCCGATCCCAGGGTCTCGCGGCGGGGTATCTGGACGCGATCGTCGGCGTGCCCGAGTTCGTGTCGGGGCACGCGAAGACCATCCGCGGCATTCGCGCCGTCGACCGCTACCGCCTCGAGATCCGCCTGGCCCGCCCCTACAGCGCGCTCCTGAGCGCGCTCGCGCTCGACCAGGCCTCGGTGGTGCCCCGGGAATGCGTCGAGGCGAAAGGGAGCCGGCCGTTCGCGCTGTATCCCGTGGGCTGCGGTCCCTTCCGGGTGAGCTATCGCCATGACGACGAGCGCCTCGTGCTCGCATCCAATCCGGCTTACTTCCAGGGAAAGCCCGAGATCGACTCGATCATCTTCTACACGCCGAAGGGCAGCGTGCAGGGGGTGGACACCGAGGGCGCCAAGGCGCTCCTCCGCGGCGACGCGGCGATGGCGAGCCTGCCCCTCAACATGCTCGACGAGGCGAAGAGCCGGTCCAACATCCGTGTGGTACGGTGGCAGGACCTGAGCCTCTCCTTCATCGGGATGAACACGAGAATCCCGCCCCTGAACGACCCGAGGGTCCGCAAAGCCCTCGCGCTGGCCATCGGGCGCGAGGAGATGCTGAAGCTCTGGCCCGCGGGCAAGATGCTCTCGCAGGCCATCCTGCCCCCCGGCCTTCCCGGGTACTCCCCCGAGCCTCGCACCTATCCGCATGATCCCGACGCGGCGCGGAAGCTTCTCGCGTCCGCGGGGTACGGTCCGAGCCATCCGCTCCCGACCCTGATCCTCTGGAAGGCCAACGCCAACCAGAGCGTCCGCGAGGTGGACACGCTCATGGTGAAGACGCTGGCCGAGGCCGGGATCCGCGTGAGCCTCCGCTACGTCTCCTGGACCGAGCTCGACGCGGTCGCCACGGCGCGCCATGCGCAGCTCTTCGCGTTCGCGTGGGTCGCCGACATACCCGATCCCGATACGTTCCTTCGCTCGCTCTTCTACTCCAGCAGCGGGACCAACTACTTCCAGTACTCCAATCCGGCCGTCGATTCCCTTCTCGACGTCGCGCAGCGCACGGCGAATCCGGAGACTCGAATGAACGCGTACCGGGCGGTGGAGGCGCGCGTGGTTCGGGACGCTCCTCTCATTCCGCTCTTTCACTCCTCCACGTTCGTCGGACTCGGGGAGGAGGTCTCCGGGCTGGAGGTGAACCCGCTCGGAATTTCGACCCTCGCGATGGAGAAACTTCGGATTGGCAAGCCCATCCACAAGCGTGAGCCCCGACAAGCGCTCCGTTGATCCGCCGGCGGGCCGCCGGTTCGGATTGCAGGCGCGGATCGTTCTGACGTTCGGGCTGATCGTCGTCGGCCTCGTCGGGGCGTCCCTGGCCTACGTCGTGCGGAATCAGAGCGACTCGCTGCTGGGTCAGACCCGCGAGAAGGGCTTCGCGCTCGCCCACAGCATCGCCTGGCTCTCCACGCCCTCGCTTCTCTCCTACAACTACGTCGCCCTGAGCCAGGCCGCGACGCGATCCCGGGGCGATGCCGAGGTGGCCTACGTCGTGATCTACGACAAGGAGGGCCAGATCGCGGCGGACAGCCGGGAGCGGAACTCCTTCGGACATCCCCCGCGCGAGCCGGCGGACATGAACGCGATGGAGGCGCGCGAGGACCAGTGGATGATCGTGCCCCCCGCGCAGAACGGCGATGCCCCGGTCATCGAGTTCCTGGTCCCGGTATACGTGGAGGATCGCACGGTCAAGTGGGGCACGGTCCGCGTCGGCATCTCCCTCGCGGAGGTGAACGCGGACATCCAGCAGACCACGCACCACCTCGTGCTGGCGGGGCTGGTCGCCGCGATCCTGTGCCTCATCGGCGCGCGGTTCGCCGCGCGCGCCATCACGCGGCCGATCGAGCGGCTGGTGGTGGCCACGCGGGCCGTCGCCCGAGGGGACTACTCGCAGCGCCTCAATCTCAGGAGCGGGGACGAGCTCGAGACCCTGGCCTGGCACTTCGACCGCATGGCCGACGAGGTCCAGGTCCAGCAGGGCCAAATCCTCGCCAGCCGCGAGGATCTGCGGCGCCTGAACGAGAGCCTCGAGGCCACCGTCGAGTCCAGGACCCACGCGCTGGGCGAATCGGAAGCCAAGTACCGCATCCTGGTCGAGAGCTCTCCGCTCGGGATCCTGATCGTCCAGGCCGGGCGGGCGGTGTTCGTGAACAAGGCGTTCGAGCGGATGACGGGGAAGGAGGCTTCGGATCTGCTCGAGAACGGGACCGACCCCTTCCGGGTGTTCGACCCCGAGTCGGGTCACCGGATCCGGAAGGCGGTGCTGGAGGAGGACGCGGGAGCACAGCTGGAAGGGCAGATCTGCCAGGCCTCCGGAAAGCAGATCTTCGTCGAGGTGCACACCGCCCAGCTCCTCTTCCAGAACACGCCGGCCACGATGATCCTCGCCTCGGACGTCTCGGCACAACGGGACTTGCAAGAACGCCTCATCCGCGGGGAGAAGCTCCGCGCCCTCGGAGAGCTGGCGGCCGGGGTGGCCCACGACTTCAACAACAACCTCGGAATCATCCTGGGCCGCACCCAGCTCCTCCAGGCCAAGGTGGCCGATCCCGACGTGATCTCGGGGCTCGAGGTCATACGGCAGGCCGCGATGGACGGCGGCCAGACGGTGCGCCGGATCCAGCAGTACACGCGGGTCCGCGAGGAGCTCCAGCACGAGGTGCTCCACCTTCCCTCGGTGGCGGCGGAGGTGATCGAGATCACCAAGGGCAAGTGGAAGAACGAAGCCCAGCGTCGGGGCGTCACCGTGGAGATCCGCATCGAGTCGAACGAGCCCGCCCCGATCCTGGGCACCCGGGCGGAGATTCGCGAGGCGCTCACCAACCTCATCTTCAACGCGGTGGACGCGCTCCCCAAGGATGGAGCGATCATCATCCGCGCGCAATCCAACGGGGCGGAATCCATCCTCGAGGTCGAGGACAACGGCGTCGGCATGGCCGACCACGTCAAGAGCCGCATGTTCGAGCCGTTTTTCACGACGAAGGGGCTGTCCGGAAACGGCCTCGGGCTGTCGATGGTCTACGGGATCGTGAGCCGGCACCGCGGCTCGATCGAGGTGGAGTCGAAGGAGCACGTGGGCACCATCGTTCGCATGCGCTTCCCCGCGGTCGATCCCAAGAGCGCGTCGTTCCCCCTTCCTCCGCGCGCCCCGGCTCCGTACCGGGCCCAGGTGCTCGTGGTGGACGACGAGGTGGATCTGGTCTCGGTCATGCGCGATGCCCTCACCCGCGAAGGGCACGAGGTGACGACCGCGACCGGCGGCAACGAGGGCATTCAGAAGTTCCGCCAGGGGACCTTCGACGCGGTGCTCACCGATCTCGGCATGCCCGATGTGAGCGGCTGGGAGGTGGCCCGGGTGGTCCGCAAGGAGGGAGGACGGCGGGTGGTGCTGGGTCTCGTGACCGGTTGGGGCGCGACGGTGAGCGACGAGGTGATGGACGCCCACGGAATCGACTTCGTGATCAGCAAGCCCTTCGAGGTGGGAACCCTCGCCTCGCGGGTGAACGAAACCCTGGCGTCGCGGCCGGCTAAGCCTCCGCGATCCTCTTCACCCAGCGAAACTCGCCCGACTTGAGCCGGCGCCGGCGGTAGCCGAGCGCCTCGAGGAAGCGCTCGCCGTCGTCGTAACCGCCCGGGACGTCGGCCGCGATGGTCGGGGCGCCCAGCTCGTTCGACAGGAATCCCTCCGCCAGCTCGAGCGCCGCGCGCCCATAGCCCTTCCCGCGCTCCACCTGCGCCACCACCAATCCGCGCAGGGTGGCGGGCACTTCGTCCGCGCCCGCCTCGAATTCGATCGTGCCGATGAGCGACTTGGTGTCGGTGCGCCGGATCGCGAGGAAGTAGCGGTTGTCCTCCGCCAGCGCCTCCTCGTACATCATCTCGACCGTGGTGGGGTCGAAGTCCGAGCTTCCGGTCAGCGCCTCGAAGTAATCGGGGGCGTCGAGATAGACCTTCATGATCGCGGGCAGATGCTCCGAGCCCAGAGACTCCAGATAGACGAGCGGCCCATCGATGCGCGTGTTCGTACCGGTGCTCATCGCAGGAGGATCGCTTTCTCCACACGGGTCCTGCTCGCGGATTTGAGCTCGATCATGTAGACGCCGCCCGGGAGCGCCCGGCCGCCCGCGTCCCGGCCGTCCCAACGGAACGAGGACACGCCCGCCGTGCCCGGCCCATCGTGCAGCGTGCGGACCAGAACGCCGTCCACGCGATAGATGCGCAGCGCGAACGCTCCATCGCGGTCCAGGGAGACGGGAAGGGTGGTCTCGGGGTTGAAGGGGTTCGGACGAACGGGGCCCAGGGCGAACGCGCGGGGGGTCCGGGAGCCGGACGGAATCGTCAGCTCCACCGGCCCGTACTCGGTCGTTCCGCCGCCCTGCCGCGATAGCACGAGCCAGTAATCCTGCGTCCGCCCCGGCTTCGCGTCCGAATCCACCCAGGTTCCGGTCCCATAGTAGCCGACCGGGTTCGCGACCCGGGCGCGCGGTCCGCCGCCGGCGGCGCGATCGATCCCGACCGTCGAGACGCCCGCGCCTCCCAGGTCCCAGCTCACCACGACGTCGGCGCCCGCGGGGTCGTAGCGCGCGTCGAGCGGAATGAACTCGGACCCCGTGGTGCCGCACGTGGCGTCTCCGTTGACCGCCACATCGTCGATCCACCAGCCGATGCCGCCCCCCACGGGCCCGGACCGGAACCGGAAGCCGATCTCGACCACGCCCGAGTATCCGGTGAGGGGAACTCTCGCCTGCGTGAACGTGAGCTGCGCCCCGCCCCAGCGGTCGCCGAATGGGTAATCCGGCACCGGATGAAGCAGCGTCCAGGTCGCGCCGTTGTCGGTGCTGACCTCCACCGAGACGCCGTCCGTCCCCGCGGCCGCGCCGTAGCGCTGCCAGAACGTGAGCGTATCGGCCGTCCCCGTGAGGCGGATGGGCTGGCTGATGAGCCGAGCGTCCTGGTTGGAGGAATAGCTCCCGATGTTGCCGACCGGTCCCAGCTTCCAGGCCCACGCGCCCGCCGGGGTGTGGTTCTGTCCGGACTCCCGGTGCCACTCGTCCTCACGGGCGCACGCCGCGGGGGTCGCCTCGGAGGTCCAGGGCAGGATCGTATGCTCGAAGTCGTCACAGACCCCGGTCTTGGCCCCGACCAGGATCTGCACCGTGTCCGAGAGGGCGAGCCCCGATGTGGAGTAGAGGTCGTAGCGGAACCAGGCCCCGATCGGATCCGGGGAGGAGTTGATCGTGACGTCCACGGTCGTTCCGGAGTCGGCCACCGCGGGCGCGATCGTCCCGTACACGATCGAGTCTCCCGCGCTGATCGTCGTGTAGGTGTCCAGCGACTGGAGCTTGGCGTAGAGGCTGGGGCTCAACGCTCCGTTCACGTTCAGCAGGGGAATGCGAAGCCGGACCGACTCGCCGATCTCCGCCTTTCCGTCTCCGTTGTTGGTCGTGCCCAGACGGGGCGAATCGTCCACCTGGATCGCCTGCCGCACGACGGCCGCGGCGTGCACGCGAAGATCGGCGGTGATCACGCCGACGTTCTCCGCGATATTCCGGATGGCGACTTGGGTCAGGTCGCCGCAATTCGCCTTGGTGGCGGGACAGGTGTTGGCGCTGAAATCGTGAGCCCCGAGCGCCCCGGGCCAGGGGTCGTACCGGTCCCCCCGGTTGCCCGTGACGGTGGCCGGGCTGCCGCAGGCCGATTGGGAGACGCTGGTGTTGCGCGCCACGTCCAGGTTCTGGACCCCGGCGGGCCCGGATACGGATTCAGCGCCTCCGGCCTCCACGACATCCACCAGCTTGGGTGTGGAGTTGTTCTTCCCGGGGGCGGACTCATCGATGTGATAGATGAGGAGGCCGTGCGCCTGCACTCCCTCCACCTCGACCGAGCGCCGGACGAGACCCTTGTCGAACCCGACCGGCTGCCGGTTCTCGATCAGGAAATACTCCCCGACGCCGTCTCCGTTGGTCCAGAGGCGATAGACCGTTCCTCCCGTCTCCACGGGCTGGATCGTGACGCCGAGCTGATCGGCCGCGATGTTCGTGGGCGTGATCCACCCCAGGGTCTGCTTGGACCAGGCCGAGAAGTGCGCGGGGCTCCACCCCAGGGATTCGCCCGGCGCGTGGCAGAAATTCCCGGAGCCCATGAGGTCCCATTCCCCGACCCCCTCGCTCGACGTGGGGAGGCCGCTCGTGTCGTAGAGGTCGGGGAGCCCCAGCGTGTGGCCGAACTCGTGGCAGAAGGTTCCGATCGACGCGATCTGGTTGGGCGCGGTGTGGGGCGCCAACCCCACCCACTTCTCGGGCTCGGTGGTGTAGACGCTGTCCCGGATCGCGCCGTGCACGCCGATGTCGGGGCTGGAGTAGACGGTGGGGAGCGTCCACTCGTGCGAGTGGATGTCGTCGGCGGAGGCGGTCTCCTCGCCGCCCGGTCCCGCGTGGACGACGAAGAAGCCGTCCACCAGGCCGTCGTCATCTCCCGAGTTGGGAATGTTGTCCGGACCGTCGTTGTCGAATTGCCGGAGATCGTAGTCCGCGTCCGCGAGGACCAGCGCGTCGTGCGCCATCTGCTGGGCGTTGCGGGGCGGATCGCCGAAGCCGTTCTGAGCGTCCACGTAGTAGCTGTACGGGTGAGGCGCCGTGTACCAGCGGGTCACCAGGCCGTCGAGGTCGAGCTGGCCCCCCGAGACCTCACGATAGTAGTCGCGGACACTGCCGTGGGGCTCTGTTCCCACGCTGAAGAACAGCGAATCGAAGGCCTCCTGGCTGTGCGCCAGGGTGTCGGCCAGGAAGCCGGGATCCCCCGTGATGGCCGGGTCCGGGGGGAACTGGAGGAGAACGACCAGCGCCCTGTAGTGGCCGACCGGAGGGTGCTGGGCCCGTACGGCCCGGTCCACGCCCGCCGGCCTATGGGCTAGGCGCTCCAGGGCGGCGGCCGCCTTGTGGGTGCCGCGCAAGGAGGGTATTTCGGTGTAGATCGGGGCCACGGCCTGGGCCCGGGGGGCCAGGCCGAACAGCAGGCAAGCACCGACGATGCAGCTCTGAAGCCGCACGAAACACCCCCCCTTCGGATGGCGAGTCGCGCGGCAGGTCGTTCAAGCCTTGGCGGGGGAGGAACCTGCGTTGTCGAAGCCCGTGCGCTCCTGCTTCCCCCATCCGCCGCGCCCCAAGATGATATCGAGCATCGCCCCCAGGCGGAAGAGGAGAGTCAAGAGGCGGTAGGAGAAGTTTTCCAGCACTCCCACCCCGATCATGAGGGCGAAATCGCCCCAGCTGCGGTACAAGCCGAAGGAAAGCTCTTCCAGGAACACCGCGGAGATGGACAGGAAGGCTCCCGAGGTGACCGCGAGGAAGAGAAACGCCCAGAAATAGAGGGGCGAGAGGAAGCCGAGGAAGTACGCGATCGGGATCAGGATGTAGCCCAAGAGCTCCACCAGCGGTCCCATCACCTCGAAGAGGAAATAGTACGGGAGCCCGATCCAGCGGAGCGACCCCGAGTTCTTCATCCAGCCCAGGGAGCGGTGGATCCAGAGACAGTGGATGAGCCCGCGGTGCCAGCGGCCGCGCTGGCGCGCCAGCGCGCCCACCTTCTGCGGGACCTCCGTCCAGCAGATCGGATCCGGAAGGAACTGAACCAGGTAGGGCCGATTCTGCTCGCGCATGTGCCGGTGCAGACGCAGCACCAGCTCCATGTCCTCCGTGATCACGTCGGAGCGATAGCCTCCCACCTCGATCACCACGTCCTTGCGGAAGAGGCTGAACACGCCCGAGAGGATGAGGAGGTTGTTCATCGCCGAAAGCCCCAGGCGGCTCGCCACGAACGCGCGGAGATATTCCACGACCTGAAACGCGGCGAGAATGTTCTGCGGCAGCCTCGGCTCCACGATACGTCCGCGCTCCACCTTGCACCCGTTCGCCACGCGCACCTGGCCGCCGACCGCGATGACCCGTTCCGGATCCTCGAGGAAGGGGCGCACCACGCGCAGCAGCGCGTTCTCCTGGAAGATCGCGTCCGCGTCGATGGTGCAGATCAGCGGATAGTGGGAGAGGTTGATCCCCGCGTTCAAAGCGGCGCTCTTCCCGGCATGCGCCTTGTCGATCACCAGGAGATTGGGGTGCGTGGGGGAGCGATAGATGCCGCGGATCGCCCCTTCGATCGGAAGGCTCTTCCGGTAGACCGTGTCCCGCAGCGTGAGCTTGAACTCGCGTCTCAGCCGCGAAAGGGTTTCGTCCGTCGAGCCGTCGTTGATGACGATGACCTCGTGCTGCGGATAGTCGAGGGCGAGCACCGAGCGCACGGCTTCGACGACGTTCTGCTGCTCGTTGTACGAGGGGACCAGCACGCTGATCGGGAAGGTGAAGTGCGACTTGGCCACCGCCTCGTAATCGGCGTAGAAATTCTGCGCCAGCCGCCGGCGCATGTCGAAGAAGGAGAGGATCAGAAGCCCGAACAGCACGAGCTGGAGCGCGCTGAAGTAGATGAGGATCACGAAGCTGATCACGTTGATCGTGGGCATCAGCCAATCGGGCGCCGTGAACGCGGGCATTCTAGGATTTTCCTCCCTCGCTCACCACGGAATCCGGGAGCGGCATACCGAGCGTCATGAGCGCCTCGACCGCGCAATCGCGCGCGAAACGGTCCCCACTGTGTAGCGTGCTCAGGAGCGTGGCCTTGGACGGCTCGCCGATGCGGACCAGCGCGTCCAGGGCGTTCTTGCGGACCCACCAGGAGCGGTCCAGGAGCGCCACGCCGAGCTTGGTGACGGCGTTGGGGTCCCCGATGCGGCCCAGGGCCTCGGCGGCGTGCGCGCGGACGTACCAGACGGGATCGGCCAGCACGGGCTCGACCAGGCTCGCGCTGGCCCGGTCGGAGATCATGCCCAGCGCCCAGACCGAGGCGGAGCGGACGTCGGGCTCCTTGTCGGTCAGGGCCTCGCCCAACGACCGCGTGGAGCGCGCGTCCTTGATCTCGCCCAGGATGCGCGCCGCCCAGAAGCGCGCCTTGGGCGTGCCCTCGCGGAGCGAGCGGATCAAGAGGGGCGCCGTCCGGGGCCCCATTTCGATGCAGATCGCCGCGATCCGGGCGGAAACGGCCTGGTCGTGCTTGCCCAGGAGCTCGACCAGGGCCTCCTCGGCCGCCTGGAGCTTCATCCTCCCGAGCGAGCGCGCGGCGACGTTTCTCACGTCCGGATCCTTGTCCTCGAGCGCGGTCAGGAGCGTGGGCACGGAGCTGGGCACCTTGAGCTCGCCCAGGATCCGGAGCGCGTGGGCGCGGGTCCATTTCATCGGGCTCCGGGCGCGGCTCAGATGGCGCGCGATCACCCCGCCCTCCTCCAGCGCGTGGATCACGTCCAGGCGGGTCGCCAGCTCGAGCTGGCTCACTTCCTGCGCCGCCAGGTCGGCCCAGCGTCCGCCGAGCCCGCGGACGATGTGGCCCATTCCCTCCGCATGGTCCTCCGGGATCCCGGTCTTCAAGAGCAGGAAGCTCTTGCGGAGCCGGTCCAGGAAGCTCCGCTTCGTGGACTCCTCGCGGGAGGAATAGAACTTGTTCCCGATCGCGGCCAGCGTGGTGAGGGCCACGATCCCGAGCAGAATGCCCAGCGTGATGATCAGGACCTGGAAGTCGATCACGCGCGCCTGCTCACCAGCGCACCGAGCCGGAAAGGGTGACGCCCCACGTGCGGTAGGAGTGGTTGTCCACCGAGCCGTAGGCCACCACGCCGAGAGGAAGAGAGCCCAGAACGGTCCCGTTCAGGTAGACCGACCCCGTGTTGGTGGAGATGTCGTCGAAATTGCCCGACTGCATGAAGGAGAACTCGTACCGGGCCCCGTAATCGATCGAGCCCCGCTCGGAGTAACCCGCCGCCGTCACCCCCGCCGCGTGCCGCACGCTCTGAAGGGGCGTGAAATAGCTCGTCGAGGTCTTCGAGAAGTCGGACCAGGTGAGGCCGTAGTCGATCGCCAGGCGCGGCTGCGCGCGCCGGAAGCGGTACGCCACATTGCCACCCAGGCTCGTGCGGGCGTTGTCGTCGGTGTAGAAGGACCTCCCGAGCGTGCCGCTCGCGGTGACGCGGGCGTTGGGGTCCCAGCGAAGTCCCAGGTCGGTGTTCGTCACGCCGCCGGGAACGAGGACGCGCGCGCCCGTGCCCGCATCCGTGGTCTTGATCGCGATGAAGTCGCGCGTCGCGCCGACGCTGGGCGAGAGCCGGCCCAAGTATCCCCACAGACGCGCGTTGAATCCAACGAAGTCCTTGTCGCTTCCGAGCGGGAAGAGCACGGTTCCATTGCGCGTCTCGAAGCGTTGATAGGCGACCCCGGCGGAAGCCTGCACCGGGTAGCAGCGCAAGAGACTCAGGTCGCCGCGGAACGCGGTGCTCCGGAGGTCGTAGTTCAGGGTCGTGTCCGTGGGGAGTCCCGGGTTGATCTCCCAGAGGTGGAGGCGCGAGACACGCGCCGCCAGGCCGACCGAGCGGGACAGGGTGGTCCGGCTGTCCACGAACTCCCCGACGGTCTCGAGCCGAAACGCGGTCGAATCGGAGGTGATCTGCCGCTCTCGGGAGGCGATCCAGCCGGCGCCGCCCGTGGGCCGGAGGGCGACCCGCACCGCGGTGCGCTCCTCCTCGAGTCCTTCCTTGTCCGCGCCGTGCGCGGCCGCGCGCTCCGCGAAGGCGTCCGAGGCGGTCGGCGCGCCGCGCCAGCGCGCCACGGTCGCGAGTCCCAGCCAGGCGTCGCCATTTCGGGAATCCGCGGCGATCACCCGCCGGAACTCGGCCGAAGCGCCCGCCAGGTCGCCATCCCAGGAGAGCGCCCGCGCGTATCCAATCCTAGCGTCGAGATCGGTCGAGTCCTGCGCGATGGCGCGACGGAATTCGGGTATCGCAGCCTTGCTGTGGCCCGACCAGGCGAGCGCCCGCGCGTAGCCCGCGCGGTCGAAGGCGTCGTCGGGATATCGGGCGAGGAGGGTGCGGTACGTTGCGACGGATTCGTCGAAGTGCCTCGACCAGGCGAGCACGCGCGCGAGGAGCGAGAGGAGCTCCTTGTTCTCGGGGTCCCCCTTCAGGGCGCGGCGGAGCGTGGAGGCCGCGTGATCGAAGTCCTTGCGGTCGCTGGCCGCGCGCGCGGCGCGGAGCGCCTCGTCCGATTTGGACGAGGTGCCCTGTGCGGATGCGGCGGCGGCGAGGACCAGGCAGAGGAACAGCACGCCGAGGAGCGACGGGATGAAGCCGCGCCTTCTAGGGTCGTCCGGCGTTGGTACTTGTTGGGTAGCGCTGGTCACGGGCTTCCATTCCCTCGAACGCTTCCTGGACAAATCGGGCGGATTCCTTGATCCGTTCCGAAATGATCGGCATGTCCCAACCACTCCATGAATAGGACGTGGTCTCCGGTTCGGTAATTCTAATCGCTTGCCCCGCAGAGGCTTGGGTCGTGCCCGGGGGGCCGAGGAACTGGAGGTCCGCGCCGGAGACGCGCGAGGGTCCGCCGGCGCGCGCGGGGCCGAGCGAGTCGGCGCGGAAGACCGGCGCCTTCGTGGCCCACGCCAGAAGCCCGATTCCGGACGTGGGCGTGACCTCGATCGCGCTCGTGCCCCGGTTGTCGTCGAGCACGGATCGGCTCGAGGGATCGCCCACATTGAGGAGGCCCCACGGGATCGCGACCTCGATGGACCGCCGCGTCTCGGAGATGGCCCATTCGGCGTGCGGGTCGTAGGCGTACCCGGGCTCCGCTCCCGGCCAGGCGGCCGCGCGCGCCGGCTCGCGGCCGAGCTCGAGGCGGCCCCAGTCCAGGTGCTGCGCCGGATACACCACGCCGCTGCGCGAGACCCGCTCCCGATTCGTCTCGATGAGAAGCGGAATGTAGCGGCCGTCCTCGTTCGCCACCGGGCGCAGGGGCGCCTCGTCCGCCTCGGGGGCTCCATTCACGAAGATTCGCGACCACCGGGAGTAGTTCATCGCACGATCGATGAAGAGCTCGGCTCCGGGAGGGCGCTTCTTCGCGCCGCGGCCGTCGGCAGCGCCCGGATCGACCAGCAGCACGAACTCGGCGCCGCGCGACCAGGTCGCGTTCAGCGGCCGGGGGAGTCTATGGTCGCCGCGCGCCGGATCGAGCACGTCGAGCGCGACACCCACCGTCGGACTCGATCCCGGCGCGAGATCGATCCGGAGATAGAAGCGATTCTGGTCCGACGTCACGTAGAGCCCGCGCAAGAGTGCTCCGCCCGGTGCCGACGCGTAGGGCGCGATCTTGGACCAGTCCTCCACGTTCCCGTCCACGTGGATCGCCGGGGGAGGATCGAAGCCCAGCAGGCCGTAGTTCTCCTCGGGATCGAGCAGGTTGTGCCACAGGGGATCGCGCTCGCGGGGCTGCTCGTTTCGCGCCACCAGCCAGTTCACCTTGAACCACTCGTCGTAGAGCGCGAACAGGAGCCCGCCGGCGCATCCGGTCTCCTGGATGTCCTCCAGGAGGCGGACGTCGTCTTTCCCCTGCTGTTCCTCCGACATCCCGCCGTGGTCGATCCCCTGCGGCTGCTGGTGGGCGATTCCGCGGCTCGTCGGCACGCCGAACTCCCCGATCAGAAGCGGAAGCCCGCGCGTGTGCGCCTTCAGATCCGTGAGGTACCCGGCGTAGTTGCACACCCCATGCTTGTCCCGATGGGCCGAGTAGCCCGGGTCGAGGTTCATGAAATCGGGGTAATAGGGATAGACGTGATAGTTCGCGAAGTAGCCGAGCGTCCTCGCGAGCGGGGAGGCGGTCTTGAGCGGCCGGATGGTCCTGGGGTCGACCGAGAAGGCATCCTCATCGTGCTCCACCTGCTGCCCGCCGCGCTCGTACTCGGTGGGATGGCGCATCACGTCCAGCGTCGGCCAATTCACGAAGGACACCGCGCGGGCCAGGCCGTAGCGCTCCGCTTCGTACGAGGCGGCCAGGTCCAGCTCCCGCCCCAGCCAGCATTCCATCGCCGTGCCGGCTTCGACCCCGAAGAAGGTTCCGTGAAAGGACTTCATGGCGGGATGCCGCTGCTGCGTGACGCGCACCGCGTAGGGCTCCCATTCGCGTCCCAGGAGCCACCCCGCGAGGTAGGGGCTGACGTCGGCCGTGTAGCGCCCGGCCGCGTGCCCCGGCCGGGGCGCCAAGAGCGCGTTCCCGTGGATCGCATCCACCGCGGTGCGTATCTCCGATTCGAAGCCCCCCATGAAGGCCGGGTCCCAGAAGTCGTTTCCGTCGGGCAGCTCGGTCCACACTTCCTGGAAGAGCCAGATGGGGTCGCCGGGGTGCGTGTCGTTTTCCTCCTTCAGCGCCTGATAGAGCTCGGGCGGATGGAGCGCGTAGACGCGGATGGCGTTGGCGTGGAGGTTTCGCGCGAAGCGGAGCCAGCGGCGATAGTCGGCCTTGGTGATCGCGAACTCGCCCGGGAAGTGACCCGGGGGCGCGGCCCCCAGATTCACCCCGCGGATGAACATGGGGCGCGCGACCTGGCCGGTCACGACCTGGAAGCGGTCGCCGATCGCGCGCACGTAGCGCACGGGTGAGGGCGTGCCGGGGGCCGTCGCTCCGAGGAGGCCCAGGAGGAGGAGAAGCATGGGAAGCTCACGGCGCGCGCCTGCGATCGGACCGGCCCTCCGTCCTGGCCCTTGACCCCGGGCGCATAGTCCCGTACTTCCGGGGCAAAGGCGATACATGGTTCTACGTAGATTCGCGGCCCCGCTCGGGGGCGCTAGGAACAGATGGCCTGGAGGGTGCCTTCGACGTCCGCGAAGGATTCCAGAAGGATGTCCGGTTTCGCGTCGAGAAGCTCTTCCCGCGAAACCAGTCCCGTCGCCACGATGACGGCGCGCGCGCCGATCGCGCGGGCGCAGGCGACATCGCGGGGCGTGTCGCCGATCACGGTCGCTTCGTCGCCGCGGACCGGCCGTCCCACGATGCGCTCCGCTTTCTCGAGCGCGATCCGGGCCAGCTCGCCGCGGTCCTCGTGCTCGTCGCCGAAGGCGCCGAAGCGGAAGTAGTCCCCGAGCTTGAAGCGGTCCAGCTTGAGCATCGCGCCGCGACGAACGTTTCCGGTCAGGAGACCGACCAGCACGTCTTCGCGCCCGCTGAGTCGCGCCAAGAGCTCCTTCACGCCCGGAAAGATCTTCGCGCCATGGTGGTTTCGCATCTCGACCGTGAGGTGCTCCACGTAGCGGTCCAGGCAGGCTTCCCGGCGCTCGAGGATCACCTCGTCCGCGATGCCGGCCATCCGCATGATCTCGGCCACGCACTGCGGATCCGTCATCCCCGCGAATCGGAACGCGCTGATCGGCCCGGTGGTATCGAAGGTCTCCCGGAGCGCGCGCGCGAAGGCCAGCTTGGGCGCGATGCCCTCGCGGAGCAGCGTTCCATCGATGTCGAAGAGCGCGAGACGCATCGAACGTTCCCGGGGGGACGGCGATCTAGTTGGCGGTGGGCTCGATCAGGTATCCCTTCGAGCCACGCCTCATCATAATCGGTACGTCGGCGACGTCATAGCCGCGCTTTCCGAACTTTGCGGAGAACTTGAGGCACGGGACCATGATCTGCCCGATCCCGGCGGGGTAGACGTCCTCGATGGAATAGGCTGCGACGCGCGTCTGTTGCGAGGTCCAGGTCCTCAGGGATTGTTCCGCCACGTCGAGCGCCTGGCTCGAGTGGAGCCGCGCCGCGCTCTTGACCACTTCGTCGGAATCCCAGTGCATCACATTCGTGGTCTTGAGCGCCGCGCAGACGTTGGCGCCCGCTTTTCCCGTGAACGTGAGCATCTCATCGCGGCTCTGGACCACCTTGCCCTGACGATCCGCGAAGAGGAGATAGACCGAGACGCGGAAGCGCCCATCCGTCTGCCTCTCGATGGCTCCGTCGGGGAAATCGAACGCCACCAGAGTCTGTCCGGGCTCGCCGGCCAGCGTATTGGGGTCCACCTTGACCGCTCCCGTGATCAAGCGGCGCGCCGCGGGCAGCTTGGACCGGTCGAGGCTCGCGCTCTGCCGGGCCGACATGAACCGCTCGACGGCGCGCACCTGGGCCGGATCGGCCTGAGGCGCGGGCGGAGAAGACTTGCCCAGGCGGATCTCGGCCGGGGCCGGACCGGCGGTCGCGGACGCGCCGGAGGCGACGAGCGCGAGAAGAACCACCGCGGGGAGGCTTCGGATCAACGCAGGCATGGGTCTCATCCCTCCTTGTTCGGGCCTCAGGCCCGCGCCGCCGTGGCGGCGCGCGTGGCCGGGTTGTTCGGGGCGCCCGGGGTCGGCGCGGCCGAGCCCTCGAAGAGGCGCGGATTCGTGGTGCGCTTCAGGGCTTCCTCGCGTGTGATCCGTCCCGACGTCACGAGGTCCTTGAGCGCCTGGTCGAGCGTCTGCATTCCGTGCTGCGTTCCCACCTGCATGATGCTCAGGATCTGGGCCGTCTTGTCCTCGCGGATCAGGTTCCGGAGCGCCGGGATCGCGGTCAGGATCTCGAGCACCGCCACGCGCGACTTGCCGTCGGCGGTCGGGATCAGGGTCTGCGCGATCACGCCCTCCAGGGACTCGCTCAGCATCGTGCGGACCTGGGCCTGGCGGTCCCCCGGAAACACGTCGATGAGCCGGTCGACCGTCTTCGCCGCGGAATTCGTGTGCAGGGTGCCGAACACGAGATGCCCGGTCTCGGCGGCCGTGATCGCGAGGGAGGTGGTCTCGAGATCGCGGAGCTCGCCGACCAGGAGGCAATCGGGGTCCTCGCGCAGGGCGCTCCGGAGCGCGGTGGCGAAATCCTTCGTATGGGACCCCACCTCACGCTGATTGATGAGGCACTTCTTGCTCTCGTGAACGAACTCGATGGGGTCCTCGATGGTGATGATGTGCCCCTGCTTGTTCGCGTTCACGAAGTCGATCATCGCGGCGAGGGTGGTGGATTTGCCGCTCCCGGTGGGGCCGGTCACCAGCACCAGCCCGCGCTCCTTCATGGCCATCTCGCGGAGCACCGGGGGACAGCCCAGCTCCTCCAGCGTGCGGATCTTGGTGGGGATGACGCGGAACACGGCGCCCGGGCCGCGGCGTTGCATGAAGACGTTGGCGCGGAATCTCGCGACGTCGGGGATCTCGAACCCGAAGTCCACCTCGTGCTCGCGCTCGAACCACGCGCGCTGCTCGGGGGTCATGATCTCGTACAGGATCGTGAGGGCCTCCTCGGCGCTCAGGGGCGGGAGATTGGCGCGGACGATCTCCCCGCGCTGGCGGATGATCGGCGGCATCCCCGAGGAGATGTGAAGATCCGACGCTCCCGCCTCACGCGTCGACGTGAGAAGGGCCGTGATGGTCTGGGGCATCAGGGCCTCTTCTCGTTCACGATCGCGTCGCGATCCTCGTCCGTCAGGATGGTGGCCGAGAGGCCGCCCGCGCGGTCCTCGCTGAGGCTCCACACCCGCGATCCCTCGCGGCGGGCCATCGGCAGGCCCAGCAGGGCGAACGGGCGGTCCGCGAGCACGGCCCGGCCGTGGCGCGTGCTCGCCAAGTACGAAAGCAAGGACTTGCCGTCCAGCCAGTCGGTGCGCGCGAACACCAGGCGCCCGACGGAGGCGCTGGAGAGGATCTCGGCGATCGACTCTCCGAGGAGGAAACCATCCAGAATGTCGACG
>Ga0137398_10000065_pt1 | contig 28147 bp, 24 predicted proteins | sample czorhiz216metaG_FD_106659 | JGI IMG/M metagenome (GOLD analysis project Ga0137398, IMG submission 106659) | Vadose zone soil microbial communities from Angelo Coast Range Reserve, California, USA - czorhiz2.16 metaG | ecosystem: Environmental > Terrestrial > Soil > Vadose zone | place: USA...
CGGAGCTGTACTTAGAGGCGCGCCGGGCAACGTCGCCACCGGGAATGTTGCGGCGGGCGTGCTGAGCGGCAAGGAACTTGTTTGAGCAGCATGGGATCCGACACCTGAGGATGGCCGCAGGTACCAGGTTGTGCCAGCGGCCGCCAGCACAATCCCCCCAGCGATCGCAGTGATCAAGATCCCTTTGTTGCCGCGAGAGACTTTCGCAGGTCCGCCTGCGGTGCTCCCAAGCAGCGTGCCTCCAAAGACCGGTGCAGCGGGTGCAGTTTTGCGCGCCGGAGAAACAGTAGCGCGCGTTGGAGAAACGGGCGCAGGCTGTTGCGGTTCCGCAGCACTTAATTCCTCAAACTCCGAGGTTTTCGCAGCACAGAACGGCTCAGGCGGCGCGGGAATCACGGCGTTGCGCGCCAAGGGCTCGAGCCAAGCCGGAATTTTCACTTCCTCGGCGTCGAACGGTTGCGCCGCCGGAACAGGAGTGACCGGTGCCGAGCTCGCCGGCGCCGCGGGTTCCGCAGAAACCGGCTTCGATTCTGTTTTCTTCGGCGCCGGTTCGTGGGCTGCAAGTTCAAAAATCTTGGCCGTGGCATCGCTGAGGGCCCGCTCGCTCGAGGTGGGAGTCGCTCTGGCTTGCGGAGCTTCATTTGTGGCAGAGTCCGTAAAAAGCAGCGAGGAAAGCTGTTCGTGCAGGCGTCCGGTTTCGATTTTGAGCGCTTGCGTGGTCGCCTCCGCGGGCGCCAGAAAATCGGCCTTGTTCATCGGGCGTGAATCCTGCTTAATTTCCGCCTTGAATTCATCGACCCGAGCAGCGGCACTCGCATCGCCGGGCTTCGCCAAAATGTTGGAGACCGGGGGGCGCCCCTGCATGTTTTGCGCTAGCGGCGCCAGAACCGCGGGCCTGGTCGCGGCCGGAGATGCCGCAGTCCGTTCGGCCGAGAAACCCAATCCCCAAAATCCCTGCACCGGCTCTGTGAATTCCAGCTCCACATAGCCGCTTAGGTTTCCTTGGCTTTTCGACTTCACCACCTGGCACACCACTTCTTTTTTCGTTTTGTCGTTGGTCAGAAAAAGTAGTTGCCCGGGTATGACCGTCGACAGAAGACGAATAACCGCGCCCGCGCCGTGCACCAGCACCGTCTTGGTGGCCTCCGCGAATGGTTCGCGTTTGTCGCTGCCTTCGACGGCGCGCACGCCGTTGACGGTAACCGGCACTTCGAGAGCTACGGTTTGCGGACTACCACTATTCGCGGGACGGTTTGTCGAAGTATCGGACGGCAAAAGGTCGGTATCTTTCAATGTCGACGCCATGTCTTACTCACTTGCGGAGGTGTTTCGTTGAGCCCCGCGCGGCGCAGGACAATCCCCGAACAGATCCATTGTTCGGCTCGGCCACGCCCCTGAGCTATAGTACCGGCGTACTACCTCGGAAACAGAGGTGGCCACAGGTACAGGTTTTCGCGGCGGAATCCGGGTCAATCGTTTAGCGGAGGCTTGAACTGTTCGTCGATTTCGACCTGGTAGCCAGTCACCATCTTGTTGGTTTCGTTGGCCATGCCGATGACCGCTTGCAGCTCGTGGAACATCGCGTCGGTCATTCCTTTTTTTCGCGCCGACGCCGAGTGCGATGCGATGCAATACGAACAATTGTTGGTGACGCTCACCGCCACGTAGAGCAGTTCCTTGGTGAGCGGATCGAGCGCGCCGGGAGCCATGATCTGCTTGATGCTTTCCCAGGTGCGCTTCAAGGTGGCGGGATCGTGCGCGATGGCCTTCCAGAAGTTATTGATCCAGTCGACCTTGCGCGTGGTCATGATGTCGTCATAAATGGCGCGCACTTCCGGGCTGGCGTCCTGATATTCGATGAGCTTGAAAGTTGCCATGGGTTCTCCGCTGAAGGCCGTGTAGGCTCGCGGAAGAAGTTAGCAGGAAGCGCGTTCCCGAGCCAACCGTATCGTGGATTTGCCGAATTAAAACGATATAATGCGCGACCGGACCGCCGGCCAAAAATAACCAACGCGTCTTTTTTGGCTTACACGAGCGGTGAGGTGAGGAATGAATCGCTCCATCCGAATCGCCGCGGCTGTGGCGCTTGGCGCCGCGTGGGCGCAAGGCGCTGCCGCGCAGATTGTGCGCGTGGATACTACGCCCGCTAGAGCCATCACCTTCGATCCGGACACGGCTCTCGGCAGCTCCATGGACATTCTGCAGCAGGACCAACTCGAAGCCGTCTACAGCGCGCCGATTTTGAAAGAATCGCTTTCCGCCGGATGGGGACCTATCACCTACCGCCAAAACACGGAATTGACGGTGGCAGCCTGGCATTGGAATGCCCACGGCTCCTGGAGCGACGCCGCGCATCAGAGCGGCTACTTTACCGGGAGCGCCGAGCCCACGGAGTTTCTGCGGGTTTCCTTCGGATATCCGCTGCCGCATCGCGGTAACACCCGCGGTGACGATTCCGCCGACAAATACTCGCGCTTGACCGATGGAGACGCGGCCTCCTACTGGAAAAGCAATCCGTACTTAACCAAAAAATTCACCAACGAGGATGACGCTCTGCACCCGCAGTGGATCGTGATTGATTTCGATACGCCGCAAGACATCAGTGCGATGCGCATCGCTTGGGCGCAACCGTACGCGCGCAAATATGCGGTCGAGTACTGGGTGGGCGAAAATGCCTTGGATAAGCAGAGCACCGGGCGGTGGTCCGCGTTTCCTTCCGGGGAAGTGCAAGACGGCCAGGGCGGAAACGTGCTGCTGAAGCTTGCCTCGTTGCCGGTGCGCACCCGCTACCTGCGCATCTGGATGACGGAACCGTCCTATACGTGCGACACGCACGGGGCGGATGATCCGCGAAATTGCGCGGGTTACGCGGTAAGCGAGATTTACGCGGGCAACTTCACGTCGGAGGGTGAATTTGTAGACTTAATTACGCACGCGAAGGGACAGAACCAGACGGCAACCTTTGTTTCCTCCATGGACCCGTGGCACACGGCAGCGGACGTTGAAACGCGGCGCGTCCAGACTGGTTTCGACCTTTTCTTCACCAGCGGAATAACCAATCATCTGCCGGCTATGATTCCGGTGTCGCTGTTGTATGGAACTCCAGAAGACAGCGTGGCGGAGCTGGCGTACCTCGGAAAGCGCGGCTACCCCATCTCTTACGTGGAAATTGGCGAAGAGCCGGACGGACGGAAGACCATGCCGGAGGATTACGGAGCGCTGTACTTGCAGTGGGCTACGGCGTTGCACCGGCTCGATCCCAAGCTGAAGCTGGGCGGCCCGATTTTTGAAGGCGTCAATGACGACGTCAAGGTGTGGCCGGACGCGCGGCGGAGAACTTCGTGGATGGGCCGCTTTGTGGATTATTTGAAAGAGCACGGACGGCTCAGCGATCTGGCATTTGTGTCCTTTGAGCACTATCCCTTTCCGCCCTGCGAAATGAATTGGTCGGATCTGTACCGCGAGCCGAAGCTGGTGCAGCACATTGTGCAGGTGTGGCGCGACGATGGCGTGCCTCCGGGTGTGCCGCTAATGATTACGGAGAGCAATCTATCCTGGGCGCTGACCGCACCCATGACGGACATTTTCGCGGCGCTGTGGCTGGCGGACAATGCCGGCGCATTTCTCGCCAATGGCGGCGCGGCGTTTTATCACTCGCCGATACAGCCGGAACCGCTGCGGCCCGGTTGCCAGGGATGGGGCACGTACGGTAACTTCGTCGCCAACGAAAAGCTCGAGGTGCGGCAGCACACATCGCAATATTTCGCGAGCCGAATGATTAATCTCGAGTGGGTCAGCCACGGCGCCGGAGCGCACCAATTATTTCCGGCTTACGCGGATGTAAATGACGATGCGGGTCACTTCCTTATCAGCGCCTACGCCGCAAAAAGGCCAAACGGCGAATGGTCGCTGCTGTTGATCAACAAGGATCCATCGAATGCGCACGCGGTAAAAATTGAATTTGGCGAACCAGGCGGCGCGACGTTTAGTCACTTCGCGGGAGCGGCGACCATGGCGACATTCGGCGCCGAGCAATACGTTTGGCATCCCGACGGCGCAAACAGCCACGCGGAACCGGATGGACCGTCCACAACAACCACATTGCATGTAGCGCGCGCAGATCGATTCACTTTGCCGAAGGCATCGATAACGGTGTTAAGGGGAAGATTGGAACCCGACTAGCCGCTTAGCAGGAGCGAATCGCGGCGGCCAGTTCAAGATTGGCTTGCCAGCGGCGATCGACTTGCACGGCCGCGTAACGAGCGCAGAGGGCAGCTTCGCGCTCGCTCCATGCTGCCATGGCTGGCAGGCGAGTGCCCGCCACGGTGCCTAGCGCTTGGACCAGGGAATAGTACAGGCGGACCGAGTGCAGCTTGTCGCTTCCGGAACCGAGTTCGGGGGTCACGCGGTGCAGGCTGAGCAGGGTCAGAAAGTTTTCCCCTGTCAACTGGCCGCTCTTGGCCCCGGCTGCTTCGAGCACGCGTTCAGAAACCGGCTGGGCCGCCACTCCCGCCAGCATCGCGCGCCAGTAGTAAGCGGCGAACTGGGTGAGGGCTACGATGGAAATCGCAAATAGCATGGCGGCGAACATCCCCTGCCTCTTTCTCTTTGCAGGCACATTCTCGCTGCGCAAGTTTCCCCCACCAATAGCTCCAAGGTACCAGTCCACTGGAACCCCGTAAACGACTGTATCCAGGTGACTTACTGCCGCAGCAAGCGAACAAGCCGGGACTTGCGCGTTTGCTCCAGCTCCTCTATTCTCACCCCCTGCCGGTGAAGGCGAGGTGCGCGATGTGGAGATCGAGGGTCGCTGGGTTTTCCGGGCTGTCGCTTGCCTGCGTCGCGCTGGCGGTGTATTTTTTGTCGCCGCCTTCCTCACCGTCCGAAGACGCTCGGAGCGAACGGCACAACGATCGCGCAGCGATCACCGAGATTTTGACGGCCCAGCAGAAACAGTGGAATCAAGGAGACGTCGCTGCCTTTCTTGGGGGCTATTGGCATTCTCCGGAACTGACGTTTTCTGGAAGCAGCGGGATAGCGCGGGGATGGGATGGCGTTTCAGCGCGTTACCGGAAAAACTATCCCGACCGCACCGCGATGGGCCAACTCGATTTTTCCAATCTCGAATTTCGTTTTCTCGGCGCGGACAACGCTTTGGTTCTGGGCCATTGGCACTTGGCGCGGACCAACGGCGACATCGGCGGAGTCTTCAGCTTGGTGTGGCAGCGATTTCCGGAAGGCTGGCGCATCATCCACGATCACACCAGTGCGGTTGCAGAACCGCAATGAGCGTACCCGCCGAGGCCACTAGCGCGTCAAAATACCGTTGCCATTCATCTAATAAATGCGCGCTATTTTAAGGTAGGGAACCCTCGCGAAATCCTCGTAGACGGTTGGCACGTATTTAGGCGCAGATCGATGAACCAGGTTACCGAGGCCGTTTCATGTTGACGGTGGCGCTGCATCTCGCGTCCACCGGTGCGGCCATAGTTGCCGCCATGATGCTGCTGCTGTGGTTCATTCACCTGCTGATCCGCAATGCGGCCATCGTCGACGCCGGGTGGGCCGCGGGACTCGCGGCGCTGGCGATTTTTTATGCTCTGAAAGGTCCGGGGTATCCCGCGCGCAAATGGGCCATCGCCAGCATGGCCGGCTTCTGGGGCCTGCGGCTGGCCGGTTATTTATTGTTTTCGCGCGTGATTGGCCATCGGGAAGAAGGGCGCTACGTGCAACTGCGCCGGGAATGGAAAACAAACCTGTCGCTGCGCTTTCTGTTCTTTTTCGAATTTCAGGGGTTGCTCGGGACAGTCCTGTCGCTGCCGTTTTTGCTGGCGTGCCTGGACCCCCAAGCGCCGCTCGGAAGACCGGAAAAAATCGGCGCGGCCATCTGGTTGATCAGTATTTGCGGAGAAGCCGCCGCGGACTTCCAGCTTAACCGTTTCAAGAAAAATCCCGCCAATCTCGGAAAGACCTACCGCGCAGGCCTGTGGAGCTACTCGCGGCATCCTAATTATTTTTTTGAGTGGATGATCTGGGTGGGCTACGCGATTTTCGCGCTGGGCTCGCCGTGGGGCTGGCTGGCGTTGATTTCGCCGGCGCTGATGCTGTATTTTCTGCTAGGTAGCACGGGCATCGCGGCCACCGAAGCGCAAGCACTGCGCACGCGCGGAGTGGAGTACCGCGCGTATCAAAGGACTACCAGCACATTCATTCCGTGGTTCCGCAAGAAGGAACACGCCTGAAGCGCCCATGGGTGGGTTACGATCGCGGGCAGGTCCGCATGCTCTAGAGTTCACTAGGGAGAGCTGTGGCCGGTGCACTTCAGCACTCCGGTGTATGCGCTCCAGGGACCTACGGCCCGCCGGTATTGGTGAGCCATAACCCTGGAGATTTGGTGCACATGCGTTAAGTCGTGTACCGCCCAGGTGGCCAGCAGCTGTGACAGTGTAACTGCTCCAAAGGCAGGATGTCGTCCTCGCCGCTCGAGATCGCCTGGCTGCAGATTTAGAGCCCGCAGTTCGCCCAAGTTTTCCGACCGCAAGCGAGCAAATTCATCCAGTAACTGCGCGAGCGACTTACCCTGGCTCTCCCGCGCGTGCCCCAGGCGATCAAAAGATGCGAACGTTTGGCTCTCGCCAAATTGCAGCACCATTCTGGTCCGCACCATCCAATCGGTGCGTTCGCCGTGAATTAAATGGCCGACGATTTCGAAGGCGCTCCAGGTATCTTCACCTTCATTCTGAAACGTCCATGCTTCGGGCAGATCCCCCAGAAGGGCCTGGAGAGCAGCGGGGGTGCGCGTGAGGAGCGATATTGTGTGCGGCAAGTTGTGTTCCACAGAGTCCTCAATTTGTAGCGGATGTTTCCGCAGACTGTGATTGTATCGGTTGTGCTTCTTATGGCGTGAGCGGCCAACTGCGCTGATTGCTTCTGGCGAGAGTCAATATGGCAGGCGACTGGCTGGCGACTGGGCTCTCGCGTCCAAAGCGGCGGCGAAACCGCCGCACTCTTTGAAACTACAGGAGGTCCAGGACTTCTTCGTAGCGCTTGAAGGGTGGAATGAGGTAGGCGCCGGCGAGCTCGGCGCGCGACCACGCCAGCATTTCGCGGGCGCATTCAAAGCCGCGATCGCGCGCTGCGGCGCCAGCGGCTTCGAGCGATTTCAGCAGCGGCTCCGGAATCATGATTCCGGGAACCTCGTTGTTCAGGCGCAGCGCTTGCTTGTAGCTGTTCAGCGGCCAGATTCCGATCAGAACAGGAATGGCCGGGGGGCCGCCGAGTTTTTTCAAAAAAACGTGCCAGTGCTGGGGATCGAAAAGCGGTTGGGTCATCGCAAAATGCGCGCCGGCTTCGATTTTGGCTTGGAAGCGTGCGATCTCAGCGTCGAGGTCATCGGCCACGGGATTGAGCGCGACGCCGATGGCGAAATTTGTGGCTCCCCCGAGCGTTTTGCCGGCCCAATCAGTGCCCTGGTTGAGCCGATGCAAAACCTTTACCAAACCGACCGAATCGACTTCATACACGCCGCTGGTCTCCGGGTAGTCGCCGACCGAAGGCGGGTCGCCGGTGATGGCCAGGACGTTGCGAACGCCGCCGACGCTCCACGCGCCCAGCAGCATGGCTTGCAGACCGATGATGTTGTAGTCGCGGGTGGTGAGGTGCGGCACGGTTTCGACGCCGCGCGCCTCGAGCGCGCCCGCGGTGATGAGCGCGTCCATGCCGACGCGGGCCATGGCGCCGCTGTTGATGTCGATGGCATCGACTTTGCCGGAGGCCATGATTTTGTCGACTTGCTCGTAGACGCGGTCGAGCGCGAGGCCCTTCGGCGGATCAATCTCCACGCAAACGACGAATTCGTTTTTCTTCAGCTTTTTCCAGAATTTGCTTTCAGGTTCGCGCTGTAAGACCGGAGCGGGCTTCACGACGGACTGGACGTGAGCAACGGCAGCAGTCTTCACCGGGCGAAGCGACTTCACGGCTTCGGCCATGGCGCGGATATGCGCGGGCGTCGTGCCGCAGCAACCGCCGAGAATGCGGGCGCCGAGCGCGGCGGCTTCGCGGGCGAACAGTGCGAAGTATTCCGGCGAAGCTTTGGGATAGACGATGCGGTCGCCTTCGCGCTTGGGGAAACCGGCGTTGGGCATGCCGCTGATGCGCAAATCGTTCACGCCCGCGAGCTCCTGAAGAATGGGAAGCAGAGATTGCGGACCCAACGTGCAATTGGCGCCGATGATTTGCACGTTTTTGTTTTTCAGTACGGCGGCGACGGCGGCCGGGCGCATATCGCCAAAAATGGCGCCTTCCTCGGAGTAGGTGAGCTGGGCAACGATGGGCAGGCCGGAGAAGGAACGAATGGCGTCGATGGCCAGTAGGATCTCTTCGATGTAGGAAAATGTTTCGAGGATGTAGAGATCGACGCCGCGCTCCTCAAGAGCCAGTGCTTGCTCGCGGAAGATGGCCAGAATTTCGTCGGGCTCCGGATGGCGGGCTTGCACACCGATGCCCAGCGGGCCGATGGATCCGGCGACCAAAATCTCGCGCGTAGCGGAATCGCGCGCTTCGCGGGCAATTTTCACACCGCGGCCGTTGAGCTTCTGCACTTCATCAGCGAGGCCGAGCGGTTCGAGCTTGAAGCGATTGGCGCCGAAGGTGTTGGTCTCAATAATTTGCGCGCCGGCTTCGATGTAGGCTTGGTGCACGCGAAAGACCGCTTCCGGCTCCGTGGAATTCAGTTCGTCGAAGCAGCGTTGCGGGCCCACCGCTTCGTGCAACAGCGATCCCATCGCGCCATCGGCGATGAGTATGGAATCTTTCAGCCGCTCATTGAAATCCTGAATTTTCAAAGCTGGTTTGTCCTGTGCATCGATCTGCGCGGCGCTTTCAGCGCTTGGTTTCCATGAGGCTGGCGACGGTGCTCATCAAATCGTATTTGGTGAGGATCTCAAAACGCGTATCGCCCATTTCCACGAAGACGGCGGGATTTTCGTGGCTGAGGATGTAGGTGATGCGCTCGACGGGAGCGCTGCGCGGCACTTGCGGCAGGGGTTTGCTCATCACTTCGCGCACGACGAGCTTGCGAAGATCTTTGCCTTGCAGCGCCATGGTCAGAATCTGGTCTTCGTAGATCGTGCCGATGGGAATGTTTTCCTCAAAGACGGGGATTTGGGAAATGTCCTGGTCTTGCATGGTTTTCAGCGCGTGGAACACGGTTTGGTACGGGCGTGCAATGACCAGCTCGCGGACCCTGCCGGCCTGGTGCTTGGCGTTCACGACTTCGCCGGCGGTGATTTTCACGGCGGCTTCGACGTAGCCGCGCTCGCGCATCCACTCGTCATTGTAAACTTTGCTGAGATAGCGCATTCCGGTGTCCGGCAAAAACGCCACCACAAACGCTTCCGAACCGAGATTTTTTGCGATCTGCAGCGCGGCGGAAATGCAGCCCCCGCCGGAACCTCCGGTGAACAGGCCTTCCAGTTTCACCAGCCGCCGCGCGACCACGAAACATTCTTCGTCATGGACCTGGATGACGTCGTCGCAAATCTTCAGATTCATGGTGGTGGGAAAAAAATCCTCGCCGATGCCTTCGACCACGTAGGTCTTGGCTTTCACCGTTTCGCCGCGCTTGACGAAATCATAGTACAGCGAGCCGTAGGGATCGACCCCGATCACTTTGACGTGGGGATTTTTTTCCTTGAGGTATTTGCCGACGCCGCTGATGGTGCCGCCGGTGCCCATGCCGCAAACGAAATGCGTGATTTTGCCTTCGCTGTCATCCCAGATTTCCGGCCCAGTGGTGCGATAGTGGGCTTCGGGGTTCATGGGATTGGCGTACTGATTGGGATAGTAAGAATTGGGAATTTCGCGCGCCAGTTTTTTCGCCACGGAATAATAGCTGCGCGGATCTTCGGGCTCGACCGCCGTGGGGCAGACAATCACTTCCGCGCCGAGGGCCTTCAGCAGGTCAACTTTTTCCTTCGATTGCTTGTCGGTAATGGTGAAAACCATTTTGTAGCCGCGCACGGCGGCTACCAGCGCGAGGCCCATACCGGTATTTCCGGAAGTGCCTTCGATGATCGTGCCGCCGGGCTTGAGCAAACCCTTTTTCTCGGCGTCATCAATCATGGTGATGCCAATGCGGTCCTTCACCGAGCCGCCGGGATTGATATAGTCGGCCTTGACGTAGATTTGCGGCTTGAGGCCCTGGTTGATGCGGTTCAGGCGCACTAGCGGCGTGCGGCCAACGGCTTCGAGGATGTTGTTACATTTCATGCGCTTGGATGGGGCCAGGCGGCGCGGCAAGCGAGCGCTCGGGCTGAACCATAAGTTGTACAGTCTAACATGCGCTCGCGCAGCGACGTAGCAAGGCGCGGCGAAGGAGATACGTGTGGCTCGTCAGAATATTTCAAGTGGTGCGCCTTGGGAACCGATGGTGGGGTATTCACGGGCGGTGCGGGTGGGGAAGGTGATCAGCGTGTCGGGCACGACGGCGACCGGGCCGGATGGGAAAATCGTTGGCGTGGGCGACGTGTACGCGCAGACGGTGCAAACGATTCGGAATATTGAAGCGGCGCTCGGAAAGGCCGGCGCGAGTTTACAGGATGTGGTGCGCACTCGAATTTATGTGACCAACATCTCGGAATGGGAGAAGGTCGGCCGCGCGCACGGCGAATTCTTCGGGGCCATCCGGCCGGCGACCAGCATGGTCGAGGTGAGCAGGCTGATTTCGCCGGAGATGCTGGTGGAGCTGGAAGCGGACGCGGTCATGGGCGAGTGATGCGCGTTGCGGTGCACGCGACCCCCAGAGATTCTATGACCGCGATGTGCGCTACCACCTGGCGCGGATGCGGTACTTGAGGACCGAGGTGCCGTTTCTGTCGACCGGGACGCGGAACTGGGCGGCCCAGGCTGCGGTTTTGGTGAACTTGTAGGTGGAGGAGAGCATGTCCCAGTCGCCGCCGATAGGCTCGTTGACCTCGACGCTGATGGGCGCGTCCTTGTGGTTGCGCAGGCTGATCTCGAATTCCATTTCCCAGACGTGCGTGTCGATGCGCTTGTAGTCGGTCTGCTTGCGTTCGGCGATGACGTCGAAGGCGTTGCCGATGTGCACGGTGACGGTTTCATCCTTGGGAGTGTGGTCGATATGGTCTTCGCCGATGAACAGCACGCCGCCCTTGGAATCCTTCTGGTAGACGCGCACGTTGCCCGCGGGCAGGGGCATGCCTAATCCGGTTTTTTCTTCATTCTTGAATTTGTAGAAGACCATCACCGGATCTTTTTGCGGCGAGCCGGGATTGTACTGATTGTGGTAGTAGAAATTCTGGCCGTTGACGACGAAGACCTTTGCGACGGGAACGCCGCTGCCTTGCAGCAGGCTGATCTGCTTGGTTTCTTTGTCTTCAACGGAGGTGCGGCGGCCCAGAGTGTAGAGGTGATACTCGGAGAAACTCTCCTGTTGAAAGTTCGCAGCCGGAGCGGCTTTGGCCATGGCTCGCATTTCCATCGCGTCGGTGCGGCCCCCGACGGGGAGGCGGTTGAGGTCGCCGGCGACCAGTTCGAGGCGCGCGTTGTGAAACGCGGTGCCGCTGTTGTTGGCCAGGGTGACCCAGCCGTCCAGGTCGGCGGCTTTATCGTCGCGCGCGACGGTGAGCACGTAGTCGGCGTTCCATGAAAGATTGCCGGCCAGGTAGGAGGCTTCGATCTGGTGCTTACGCGCCCCGGAATTCTCGAGCGACATCAGTAGCGTGGGGCGGTCGAAAAGATTCGCGGGCACCTCCGGGAAGCGATAGCTTTCCGCGTACATGCCGGTAACGATGTCGTGGCCGATTTTCCACACCGGTCCGTTGTTATCGGCAAGCAGCGTGGCTTTGACTTCTTCACGTTTGGTGGTGCCGTTTTCCTGATAGGAGCGAACCAGCGTGACTTCCTTGCCCACATATTTGTGGAGAAGTTTGGCAGGCTCGAGCAGGTCGTATTCGTAATTTTGCTCGATGACGCCTAGCTTTTCGGGTTCGCTGAGCGAGCGGAAGTGGACGGTGGCGGGGTTGACGGTGGCGGCGATGTCCATGAATTTAAGGCGCAAGGGGCCGGCGGGGAGCAGCAGCTGGCGAACATCGCGCACCAGCGCGATATTGGAGTTGTAGACGGTTACGGCAAGGTCGGTCTGATCGTTCAAGCTGGTGGATTGATCGTCTGCGGCGGTTGCGCCAGCGGAATTTTTCTCTTGCGTCCGTGGGCGGTGTCCTGCGTACAACAGGCTCGCGCCGAGCAGCGCCATTATTGTTGCGGCGGTGAACCACGCTAACCGCAAGGACGAGTGGGGCCGGGGAACTTTCATTTGGGTGACCTCTTTTCCGTATTTGCTTCCTCAGGTAGAACGAGGCCGCAGGAAATTCTTGCAACCGTGCTTGGCCGGGCAGCGTTGTGGCGTCCCATCGGACTCCGGGGTCACTCGGGAGCCAGCTTTTTCCAGGTGGCACCGCCGTCGACGGTTTGATAGCTGCCGTGGGCCGGCGAGACGGTGGCTTGCCGGGCGCTCACGGCAAATACCGAGGCGAAATCGTCGACGATGGGTGGCGGCAGTTTCAACCAGTGCGCGCCGCCGTCGGTGGTGCGCAGAATGGTTCCGGCGCGGCCGACGATCCAGCAGATTTTTTTCGAGCTAGCCGAGCCCGCCAGCAAATCGGAGATGACCCCGCTCGGCTGCAAGGTCCAGTGCGCGCCGGCATCCTTTGAACGGGCAATAATGCCAGCCGCGCCGATGCGCCATTGTGTCGAGCTGTGCGGCGCGGCAATGGTTACCGCACCCGCGTCCTTGGCCAAGGCCAGAAGCGCGGCATAACTCCTGCCAGACCGTGGCAAATCTTGCTTTTGCTCGAGAGCGACTTGATCGGAGACGCTGCCGGCTGCGGAATTCTCGGTTTCGACGGCCCCCGCAGACTCGACGGTTACGGTCTCGCTCATAGCTGAAATTTTGGGCGTGGGTTCGGGGGCCGGCGTGGAAGCTGCCGATGAAGGCAGGAGGCCGGGCGCTTTTTCCTTGCGTTCTTTGGCTGCGGCATCGGTTCGATCCCGAATCTCGGGCTGCGGTGGCGCGCTGCTATAGGCACGGAGTGAATTTTCGGCAGATTCTTCTTGGGCCGACATGGCGGGCTTTGCTGGAGTTGCCGATGCTTTGCCGGTTTGGCGTTTTTCCTGCAGAATGCCGCCGATGGTTGCTGCTGTGGGCCGGGCCGCTGTTTCTTGAGACTTGGCAAGTGCGCCCGGCTTTTCATTTGCGCTTTCCGTTTTCCTGGTGGGCGCGGGTGGTTTCGCGGCGGCTGCCTGCGGAGGCCGAGAGGTGGACGGCGCAGACGAGGCGGCCTTGGGGAGTTCATCGACTTCGACCGGCCGGTTTTCGCGCACGGTCACCCAGACGAGCAAGCCGGCGGCGAGGGCCCCGGCCGGGGCCGCCCAGCGCCAGTGCGCGGTCTTGCGCGGTTTAAGCACGGGAACGCCAACGGTTTTCCGCTGGTCCAAAGCGTGCGGGATGGCAAGGGGAGTGTCGTCGGTCGCTTGCAGGTGCGCAAGAATCTCCCGGCACTGCGGGCAGCCCTGGATGTGCTTGTTCCACAGACTTGCTTGCTCCGGAGGGAGCAGGCCTTCATGGTAGGCGGCGAGCGCTTCGATGTCGGAGCAGGAGGGCGTGGCCGAAGAAGCTTCGGCGCGCGAGCCGGCGCGAAGCTGGCGCGCGAGGGCTTTTTCAAAGTTCCGGTCGCGACCGCCGTTACTCGGCACCATTTCCCCCTCCCTCTTTAGAACGCCACATCTGGCTTTCCTTGCAATGCATGATCATGGCTCTTTGCGTCCGGAATCGGGCTTGGGCTCAGCGGCTATCGGGAATAGCTTTGTGAAGTCGATGGGCACATCTTGCGCGGCATATTCAAAGCACAAGGAAATCTCCGCTTCGCTTAAGCCTGCTTCACCGGGAAGGCCCCTGACACGGGAATGTCCTCTGCGCAGGACTTCTTCCACGTCGTGGCGCAACTGGCGGCGAATGCGTTCCAAATTGCGCGAAACGCTCGATTCGTGCTCGCTGAGCCGGCGGCCGACTTCCGCCAGGGTATGCTGCTCGACGTAATAGAGGCGGAGGCGCTCAGCATCGCGCGGGTCGAGCAAACCGAGGGCTACCTCGATGGTGCGGGTGAACAAAGACAAATATCGTTGGCGATCGGGATCCGGGGTTGCGGGCGCGCGCGCGCCGTCACCGGAATTGCGGTGGTGGATTGCCATGGCGTCGCCCTGCTCGTCGGGCAACGGAGTCAAGCGGGCACCGGCGCGGAGGGCGTCCACATGGCGCTGGGCCAGGACGGCGCGAAGCCAGGTCTTCAGGGAACTGCGTCCGTGAAAGTAGCGAAAAAGGGAGCGAACCGCGCGCTGTCCGTCGGCCAGGCCGTACAGATCCGCGAGAAGAGAGTCTGCCAGTTCGTGAGCATTCGGGGAAGCCGCAGGGCAGCGGAGAATCGCGCCTGCGGCGGCTCTGAGGTACGGCTGGTAAGTTGCAACGAAGTACTCCCAGGCGGCCACACGGCCCTCGGCGCAAGCCGAGGCCAGCGCGAGGTCTTGAACATGCAATGAGGAAAGCAATTCCTCCAGTGCGGGCGAGGAAGGGTGGCCTGTGGAGATTTTCTTGGCGCTACGGGTGAGAGCTGCGGAAAAGACCTCAAAAGAAAGGCCCCAGGAGAGCGCCTTGGACTGCGTAAACAAATGATCTATCAATGGTTTACAGTGTGCCAAGACCTCCGAATCCGGTCCGGGGGTCGTACCCTTTTTCCTTTCGCGCATCAAGTGCATATGGTATGGGCAGTCTAGCTGGTCCCGGATAGCATCTTAGAAGGATAACCCCGTATGGCGGGGACCGGTGCGGAAAAGCACGCGCCGACCGATGACAAATTTGGGATATTTCGACTCCGCTGCGACCCCACCCCGCAACTTGAGTTGCCTCAGAGGGTTTGTGGAAAGTGCGTGCGTGATGCTTTCCTTCGCGCGGGCTAGCGTTGGCGACTTGGCGACGATAGTACGATGGTCCTATTCGGAAGGTCTCAACCGAGCAGTACCCTCGTTTGACCAAGCGCACTTCCGCCCGGGGCGGTGAACTTGAGCAGGAAACCCGTGTTCAACGGGCCGAATCTATTTTGAGGCGGAACGCGAATGATGACTTCTATGACCGCAGAAGTACCAGCCAGCACCATGCATTTGGGCGTAGGGTTTGACGCCGGCCGAGGCCGCGGTCGAAATACGGACGCGTGGAAGCATAGTCTTGGAAACAACAGCCGGGTCCCGGCGCGCTTTGAGTTGCTTCCTGAAGGAGAGAAACGCTGGGACCGCATCGGGATAAGCGCGATCGTGCAGATGGCGCTGCTGACGTTTTTCGTGGCCTTGCCAATTTTTTTTCCGGAGCGCATTGCCGAACTGAAATACCGCGTCACGCCGCTTGAATGGTTCCAGACGGAAATACCGGTTGCGGCTCCCCCGCCAGCACCTCCGAAAATCGCGCGGGTAAAAGCTCCAGAGCCCAAGCCGATGGAAGAACCGAAGCTCAGCCCGAAGCAGCCGCACATTTTTGTGCCGCAAAAGGCATTTCAGCCGCAAGTCCGGCGGTTGGATGTGAAGGCTCCCGAGGTAACCGCGGCACCAGTCTTTGATGCCAAGCTCGACGCTCCGGTGAATCAGCCGAAGCGGCCGAGAGATGAAGTGAAGGTGAATAACCTGAACACCGGCAGCGCGGCGCCGGCTACGCTGAAGAATGTGCCGGTGGAAAAAGTGCAGACTGGCGGCTTCGGTGATCCTAACGGGCTTGCAGGTAAAGGCAATCCGAACAAGGGAACGAATATCAATCGCCTGGGTTCACCGGCGCTTCCGGGCGGTCCCGGGTACGGAAATGGTACCGGTGGCGACAAGGGCGTGCGCGGCACGGTGGCGAGCACGGGATTTGGAAACGGCGTAGCGAACCCTCCAACCAGCGGCGGCAAGCGTGGAGCGGTGCAAAACACGGGCTTTGCGGATGCGAGCGCGGCGACCGAAGCTCCGAAAAAGAAAGCGCTCTCGAGCGATTCGCCGACAACCATGGTTAACATTCTCGACAAACCGCGTCCGCAATATACCGCCGAAGGCCGTAGTATGAGAATCGAGGGCGATGTGGTCCTCGATATGGTATTTTTGGCGGACGGGTCCATACAGGTAAATCGAGTAGTGAGCGGGCTCGGCCACGGACTCGATGAATCCGCGGTTCGTGCAGCTCAGGAAATAAAGTTCAAACCGGCAAAGCGGGATGGCCAGCCGGTGGATTTTCCGGCCCGCGTGCGGATTGAGTTCCGTCTGGCCTACTGAGGGGGAAGCGCAATGCGTAAGCTAGCAGCAACCATCCTGGTATTGGTGTCGAGCGGGATAGGCGCCGCGGCGGCCAAACCGGCGGACCAGCCACGGACGATGGACGAGGTTGTGGACCGGGTGGTGGTCAACGAAAACCACCTCAATCAGGAAATCCGCAAGTATTCTCCGTTGGTGGAAACGTACATCCAGAATCTCAAACCCGATAAGGACCTCGGCTTTACTCCGGCGGGCGACAAATACTTTCTGGGCCGGGCGGATTTCTCCAAAGGCGTGAATCTTGTTTCCCTGACCGATGCCGACACCAAAGGCAAAAAGCTTTTTTCCGGCATTGGAAACTTCTTTTCCTTCGCCATGCAGTACCTGCCGGACGGCTTTTTGCAGATGATATTTATCGACACCAACGGCTTCGATAAGCAGCACTACAAATTCGATTATGTGCGGCGTGAGTTTCTGGGAGAAGTGCGCTGCCTGGTGTTTGACGTTTCTCCGCAGTCAAAAGCCGGCAAGGGCCGCTTTCTCGGGCGCATTTGGGTGGAGGACCAGGAGTATCATATCGTGCGCTTCAACGGCGCGTATGGCGGGAACGGCCACGCCAGCTGGTACTTCCACTTTGACAGCTGGCGCACCAATGCCCAGCCGGGTATTTGGCTGCCGTCGTTTGTGTACAGCGAAGAGAAAGACTTGCACTACGCATTGACGAAGAAGCTGGACTTCAAAGCGCAGACGCGCTTGTGGGGTTACGCGGTGGGCCACGCCGCGCAAGAGCAGGAATTGAGCAAGATCCTGGTGGAAACTCCGGTGCAGGATGACTCCAAGAGCGCGAACGACTTGAGTCCGGTACAGGCGCAGCGCTCCTGGGACCGCCAAGCGGAAGAGAATGTTGCGGATCGCCTGCAACGCATCGGCCTGATGGCGCCGCGCGGCGAGGTCGACAAGGTATTGGAGACGGTGGTCAACAACCTGGAGGTCACCAACAATCTGGACATTGACCCGGAAGTGCGCTGCCGGGTGTTGATGACCACCACGCTCGAATCGTTCACGCTGGGCCACACCATCGTGCTGAGCCGCGGGCTCATCGATGTGCTACCTGACGAGGCCAGCCTGGCCACGGTGATCGCCCACGAGCTGGGGCACGTTGTGCTGGGCCACCGCATGGATACTACGTTTGCGTTCTTCGATCAGCTGCTGGTCGACGACAAGGACACCTTCCGTCATTTTGGTTTTGCGCGCACGCAGGAAGAAGAACAGGCGGCCAGCGCGAAAGCCGTCCAGTTGCTAACCAATTCGCCGTACAAAGGACAGCTGGCCAATGCCGCTCTGTTTCTCGATGCTCTGCAAAAGCGCCAGAAGGAGATTCCGAATCTGATCAGCGCGCATCTGGGAGACCGCGTTGCGGCCATTGCGGACCTGAAACCGGTGGTGGCGACGGCCAACCCAACGGAGGAAACCAAGAAGAATCCGCAGACGATTGCGGCGCTGCCCATTGGCGGTCGCGTGAAACTGGACGTGTGGTACGACCGGCTGGACTTGATCAAGAGCAAGCCCGTTGGAACGGTCGCCGAGCGCGAAAAGATGCCCTTTGAAGTGACCCCGTTCATGCCGTACTTGACGCGTTTTAACGCCGAGGCCAAGCCTACCAATGCGAGTTCGACGGACACCAAGACTCCGCAAAGCGCGGCGAGTGCGGCGGACGCGAAGCCTGCCGATCCCGTCAAACCCTGATTCTTAATCAACGACTTTGATTTAGGGCCCGATGAATTTATTTCATCGGGTCTTTCTGTTGTGGCGCGCTCTGCGTCGAATTACATAGACTGATTCGGCAGCAGAGGGGGAGGAACGATGAAGATTGGGAATCGTGGGCTGGTGGTCCTGGCGGCCTCCGCGGCCCTTTTCAGCGCGGGCGTTGCCGCCGGCGCATGGCAGGGCGCGCGAAACGCCGCGGCGCAGAATCGATTTGGACAACCGAAGACGGTGGTGCATGTGGTGGTCTACAAGTGGAAGAGCACCGTTTCGCAAAACGACCAAGACCTGGCGCTCGGGGGCATCAAGTCTATGGCCGGAAAAATCCCGGGCATCAAGAACATCTGGCTGAAGACGGAGCGCAATCAAATCCGCGAATTTGACGGCGTGTATGCCATCGAGTTCGCCAGCGCCGAGGCCGCCGCCGACTACGCGGAGAGTCCGCTGCATGAAACGTGGAGAAAGCGCTGGGAGGAGTTGCGGGAAAACAGCTTGTCGTTTCAGATTTCCAATCCCTGAGCATCACGGAGTGATTTAGCGTTGGCGAACAATTCCGTAGCGGCGGCGCAGCATGGCGTCCATCGCACTGTCGGTGAACAAGCGCTTGCTCCATTTCACCCAGGGAGCGAGCGAGGTGACGCCGTAGCGCGGCTTGGGGCGCGGCGACTCGATGGCTTCGAGCATCACTCTGGCGCAGTCTTCCGGCGTTGTTTTGGATTTCGCGCGCGAATGGTTGACGCTGGAGAGGAAGCGGGCGTACAGCGGTGCGTACGGGCCACCCTGCTGCACATAAGGCCGGGAGAGGTCGGCGGCGGCTTTCTGGATGCCGGTGATGATGTAACCCGGCTCGATCAGAACGACATCAATCCCAAAGGGGTACAACTCCATGCGCAAGGCGTTGCTCAAGCCTTCAAGCGCGTGCTTGCTGCTGCTGTAGGCGCCTTGCGTCGGGGGAGTCACCAATCCGGACAACGAACTCATCATGAGGATGCGTCCGCTGCGGCGCTCGCGCATGTGCGGCAAGACGGCGCGGGTGACGCGCAGCACGCCAAAGAAATTCGTTTCAAATTGGGCGCGCCAATCTTGCATGGTGAGGTCTTCGACCGAGGCCGTGTAATTCACGCCGGCGTTGTTGATCAGGACGTCGATGGCCCGGGCTTTGCCGAGCACGGCACGCACGGCCGCTTCGACGGAGGTGTCGTCGCAAACGTCGAGCACCAAGCTCTCCAGCGGCAAGGTTTTCTCGCGGGCCAGGGTATCAAGCTGGGCGCGCTTCTCGGTCGAACGCCCGGCCGCAAAGACGCGATAACCCGTCGCGGCCAGGAGCAGCGCCGCCGCTTTGCCGAGTCCATCGGTGGCTCCGGTGATCAGGACAGATTTTTGCTCTGCGCCGCTGTCGCTCATTGTTCCTCCGGCCGGGAGCCCTATCGTATCGCGGCTTTAGAGGCGTGAGATACGTTAACGCACTAGGGCGGGCCACCGTCAATACCGCAAAGCGTGTGCTATCTTGAACCGGTCCCATTTCGATCGGGCAGTCTTCCTTATTTGCTATGACCGACTCCGTCCCTCCACCGCCTCCGCCATCGTTCGAGCCACGGACTCCGCTGCTCGAGCGGGAAGAAAATTTCTTCCGCAGCCCATTCCTGGCTTTCGGATTCCTGCGCGTCTGCCTGTTTCTGTTGCTCGCCAATGTGATTGGCTACGCGGTGCAACGACTTTCGAGTTTCTTCGCGGGGCACGAGGTTTCCCCGGTTTCTCCCCGGCGTCTGGTCGCGGTCGAGCTGGCTTTGTTCGCCGGCGCCTTTTCCGCCGCTTGGATCATGTCGCTGCTCGAGAAGCGTCCCTTTGGCGACTACGGCCTTGCGCTGCCTAAAGCCTTCGGGAAACTGTTTTGGCTGGGAGTGTTGTTTGGCCTGGCGGAGATCAGCGTAGTGGTTGGCGCCATGGCGGCATGGGGCTCGTACCATTTCGGCTCGGTTGCTTTGCTCGAGCAGCAGGTGGTGCGCTGGCTGTTCTTCTGGGCCGCATTCTTCCTTCTTGTCGGGCTCTATGAAGAGTTCGCATTTCGTGGGTACGTGCAGTTCACATTGTCGCAGGGCTTGGGCTTCTGGCCCGCGGCGCTGGTGCTTTCGGTGGCGTTTGGCATCGTGCATATCTTTAATTTAGGTGAAACCTTCGCGGGCATCGGGGGAATCGTTTTGACCGGGTTGTTCTGGTGCTTCACCTTGCGGCGTACCGGAAGTCTGTGGTTCGCCGTGGGGATGCACGCCAGCTTCGATTTCGGCGAGACGTTTCTCTACTCCGTTCCAGACAGCGGCGTAATTTTCCCCGGTCACCTTTCAAACGCAACGCTAGCGGGACCCGCGTGGATCACCGGAGGCACGGCCGGGCCGGAAGGCAGCATCTTCGACTTCGTTGCGCTTCTGCTTTTTTTCTACCTAATACACCGGTTGTTTCCCCAGAGCTTCCCTCGACAGAGCCGGCCCTAGCGCTTCGGTCATAATTCAATCCGTGGACTAAGTCGCGGCGCAGGTGGACGCCGGGAAGCCTCAAGTTGTTTCATTTCTACCCCTGTCCTTGGGGGTTCGTTCCAGCACCCAAGTCTTATCCCTGCAACGTACTCTATTTGCGTCACTTACAGGACAACTCGCTTGGCCATCGACCTGCACCTCCTCAGGCCAGGTTCCACGAGATTGCCGTATTTGGCGGAGCAAATGAAGAACTCAGCAAAGAACGGACGACAAGCGGGTTACTCCATGTTGGAGCTGCTGATCGTTATTGGCATATCCATCGTCATCACGGCCATGGCCGTGCCGCGCTTTATCGCTATAGCGGCGACCTTGCGGGCGAGCGGAGATCTTCGCTCTCTAAGTGGCTTGTTAGCCCAGGCCAAGATGCGCTCGGCGTCGGGTTTTACGCATGCGCGCGTGTATGCGGACCTGACCAACAACGTGTATCAATTGCAAGTTTGGAACAAGACGGCAAACGGCGGCGCGGGCTGCTGGGTGGCTGATGCCGACCAGACGAACACCTGTCTGACCTACGGTGGAGGGCTTCCGAGCGGCTCGTCGTTTGTGCTCGCGCAAGGCGACACGTTTGGATTCGGGGCTCTCACGGCGGGTCCGACGCCGGGACAGGCGGCGATCGCGCAAGCGGCTACCTGCCGCGACAATGGCAATGCCGCCGTCGGCGGCACCACCGCGTGCATCCTGTTCAATTCGCGCGGTGTCCCAATCGATGCAGTCACTCTCGCCCCGATCGCGACCGGTGCTTTTTATCTGACCAACGGAAGTGTTGTGGATGGCGTCACCATTTCGGCCACCGGTTCCATTCAGAACTGGACTAGCCCAGTGACTTCAGCCACCTGGTACGTACAGTGAGGATGACCATGAAATATCGCTATAAGGCGTTGCGCTCTAGAACTCGTAGGTCCCAGGCAGGACTTTCGCTGGTCGAAACGATGATCGCCCTCTCGATGTTGCTGGTGGTTGCCAGCGGTGTGATGGGTCTGGCCGCCGTGGCGGTCTCCACCACGGAAACGCAGGGACATCTGGCGGCACGCACTGCGGAGTACGGGCAGGACAAGATGGAACAGCTTCTGGCCCTGAAATTCTGCGATGGAGGCACGGCCGGCACAGCCGGTACGGACACGACAGTTTTTCCGGCAGTATTTGGAGCAGGAACAGGACTCGCAGGCTGTGTAGACATGGCCAACGGAGTTCCCCAGGGCGGCGGAGGTTTGAATCCGAATGCGCCTAGTGCCGGTTATGTGGATTACCTGGATGCCAGCGGGAATCTGGTGGGAGCGGCAGCCAATTGGGAATACATCCGCGTTTGGCAAATTACCGTGCCGGCCGGCACCGCAGGCCTGAAGCAGGTTTCCGTCCTAGCGCAGGCCAGACGAGCGGTTGGAAATAACGGGCGCTTGCCCCAGTCCACAGTCGTAGCTTTGAAGACATTTCCTTTTTAATTGAGGGATTTCTATGACCGGTAAGAAACAGTCTGGATTCAGTTTGATGGAAACCATGGTCTCCTTGGTGGTTCTGCTCGCCGTGGGCGGCATTGTGATGACGGGAATGACGCAACTGCTGAAGACGCAGAGCAGCATCGCGAACCGCACGGAGATGCATAGCAGCGTTCGAAGCGCGACGGAATTGCTGCAGCAGGAAATTGGGCAGGCGGGAAGAATTACTCTTGGCGGCCCGACAGCCAATATCACCCTGGCTGCCAACGTAGCCTCTGGCGCGCTGCCGACGGCTTTTACCCTTAATACATCGGGCGGAGCGGCGGTGAGTGTGTATCCCTTCGAAGTCTTGACCGTGGATGTGGGGCCAAATCAGGAAAACGTCACGTTAGTGACGGGAGTCAATGCAGCAGGGACCGCGATCTTCCAGGTGCCGCATCTCGCCGGTGCGCCAGTGTCCGCCTTGGGCGCCTTCGCTACGGGAATCGTGCCGCCCACGGCGGCTCCTGCCAATTACCCCAACGGTTCTACACCGACGGTGCTCAAGTTATACGGAGACATAAACGGCGACGGCAACATGATGTACGTGGAATATACGTGCGCTGCGGGCACACAAGCCGCTCCTGGCGTTCTGTATCGCAACCAGGTGCCCATTACGCAGGTAGGCAAACCGGCAGCGGGCGCTAGCATGATTCTGCTCGGCAACGTCCTAGCGAATCCGAACGACGCCAACGGCAACGCGGTACCTTGCTTCGGTTATCAGGTTCAGCCGCTCGGGGCCGGCTACTGCGTCACCGACGTCGCGGTGACGTTGACGGTGCAAACACAGAGAAAGGACCAGCAAACACAGGTATTTCAGCCGGAGACGAAATCGTTATTGAACGTCGCCCCGCGAAATATCGTCGAAGTGTACGACACTTCGCAACTGGTTGATTCGACTCGTGCGCAAGCGATGCCAGCAACGGTCACCGCTTTATTACCTTAAACGGATTTGCAAGGAGAACAAGCATGAAACGCACAAACCAAAAAGGCGTGGCACTGATCTTCGCGATGATTTTCATTCTGGTGCTTTCCATCACCGCGGCCGCGCTGATGTTCGTCTCTCAATCGGAAACGTGGGCGAGCATGAACTACCGGACCATGACGCAATCGCGCTATGGCGCGGAAGCCGGCTTGCATGCCGCGGCGAACTATCTAATGAACAATTATCCGCAACCGGGCGTGGCCGCATCGGATCCGCTTACGGGGTATAACTATTTGACCGTCAGCCCGGTCACCGCGGCCGCCGGCGTCACTCCGATCGTTTTGGGACCTGCCATGAACGGCTTGAGTCCTAACTATCCCATTGCCGCAACGCTGACCGCCTTTAACGGAGTCACCCAGAAGTCTATGGTCTCCGGCAATAACACCGTAAATTATTCTGTTAATGCGGAACTGCTGTCCATGAAGACAGTACGTGAGTGCCAAAATTTGCAGCCGCTCACCGCGCAACTGTGGAGACTCACGTCGCATGGAGACATCAACGGAGTGCGGAACGCCGAAGTAGAGGTTTCCGCGCTTCTCGAATCGCACGTGGTGCCCTGCTACAACTATGCGGGATTTGCTACCGGCAGTGGATGCGGCTCCATCAGTTTTAACGGCGGAGGCACCATCGACAGCTATAACTCGCAAAACATGACGCTGGCGGGCGGAAGCCCGGTCACGCAGACGTACGAGGGCAATCTGGGCTCCAACGGCAATGTGAATACCGCGAACAATACGGTAATCAATGGCACCTTCTCGAGTCCAGACTCGGGCGTCGGCGCTTGCGGTGGGGGCAACGGCGTGGATGCCTTGTCAGGCAACGGCACGGTGACTGGCTGCTCGACCCCGAGCACATGTATTCCCGCCCCGGGACTGATTAAGTTGCCCCAGACGGTAACTATGGTCACCCCGGCTATACCGGCTGCCGTGCCTCCCCCGGCAACCCCTCTTGGTAACGGCGACGCACCCCTTACCCTTGTACCTTGCGGAACGAATTGCCCGCAAAACGGAAATAACAATGGGAATTACGGAGACATAGGAGTTACCGGCGGCGCCAGTAACATCGTGACTTTCGTCCCCGCCATAGTAGCCGGCAACTGTGTGCCGGGCACGTATTACGTGAACAGCATCAGCTTGGGCGGCAATGCGTCGATCGCCGTCGGTCCTTGTCCCGGCACGGGTCCCGGAACTGGTAATCCTGCGGTATACCAGCCGGTGATCATCAACGTGGTGGGTGCGGGCCAAGCCACCCCGATCGACATAGGCGGAAACGGCATCGCTAACAGTACCTACAATTCTACGATGCTGCAGATTCAATACGGCGGGAACGGCGCGATTAACCTCCACGGAAATGGGAACTCTACCGCCGTGCTCTATGCGCCGAACTCTGCGATCACCTTCAACGGCAACGCCAACTGGTACGGGTCGGTTATCGGCAAGACCATACAGTCGAACGGCAACGCCAGCGTATCGATTCACTATGACCGCGCTTTGCAAGCCAACCTGGCAACGGTAGGGAACTGGACGCTGGATTCGTTTACCTGGAGCAAGTTCTAAGCACGCGCATTCCGCGATAGCATTATTCATCCTCAGCCTGGGGCCGGTTACTCCGGCCCTTTTTTCCGTGCTGTCTAATTCCCTCGCCGACCCTCGATTACGGCCTCTTTCCGTATGCGTTATAATGTTTGGATGCCGAATCGCCGGGAAAGCGCGCAGATGCATGGCACGACAGTGCTATGCGTGCGCAAGGACAACAAAGCGGTGCTCATCGCCGATGGCCAGGTGACCATGGGCGATCACATCATGAAGCACACCGCGCGCAAGACGCGTCGCCTATTCAACGATAAGGTCATCGCCGGTTTCGCGGGATCGACCGCGGACGCCATCTCACTTTTCGAGCGCTTCGAGGGAAAGCTGCAGGAACATTCCGGCAATTTGCAGAAATCCTCGGTGGAGCTGGCCAAGGAATGGCGCAAGGACCGCGCGCTGCGCCACCTCGAAGCGCTGCTCATTGTGGCCGACACGAAGTCGACATTCTTGCTGTCCGGCAATGGCGACGTGATTGAGCCGGACGACGGGCTATGCGCCATCGGCTCCGGCGGCACCTACGCCCTAGCCGCCGCGCGCGCCATGCTGAAACACTCCAAGCTAAACGCTAAAGACTTGGCCATGGAAGCCATGCGCATCGCCAGCGAAATTTGCATCTACACCAATGCCAACTTCACCGTCGAGGAGCTGTAGCGCCGGTCTTCGGTTCACGCTGAGGAAGGAAAGGCCGGCAGCATTGTCCCGGCCCAAGAATCTCGCATCTTAGGTAAGATGGAACATGGACCGGACGGGGGACTGGTACAGAAGGATTCATGCCCACCAAGTCTGAAAAAGAAATCGTTTTCGCGCCGGGAGGAAACGGCACGCCGCCCGCCGAGCCCGAGGAGTTGCTTCCCGCGCTCGACGACATGACCCCGCGCGAAATCGTTGCGGAGCTCGATAAGTACATCGTGGGACAAAACGCCGCGAAGCGCGCCGTGGCCGTGGCGCTGCGCAATCGCGTGCGCCGTCAGAAGTTGCCGCCGGAAATCGCCGAGGACGTGCTGCCCAAGAACATCCTGATGATTGGCCCGACCGGCGTCGGCAAAACCGAAATCGCGCGGCGGCTCGCCCGTCTGGCGGGCTGCCCCTTCGTGAAGGTGGAAGCCTCGAAGTACACCGAAGTCGGCTACGTCGGCCGGGACGTTGAATCCATGGTGCGCGACCTGGTGGAGACCGCGATCGACATGGTGCGCGAGGAAAAACTGGATGAAGTGGCGGATCGCGCGGAGCAAGCCGCGGAAGAGCGTGTGCTCGATTTGCTGCTGCCGCCCTCCCCACCGCCCGCGCAAGGCACCACGGAAACGGATCTGGCCCAGCAGCGCGAGCAAACGCAGCGCACGCGCGAAAAGCTGCGCGCGCAGCTGCGCGAAGGCAAACTCGATCAACGCATGGTCGATCTCGAGGTGCGCGAACGCTCCATGCCTTCCTTTGAAATCATCTCCAATCAAGGCGTCGAGGAGATGGACGTCAACATCAAGGACATGCTTTCCGGCATGTTTGGCCAGCAGAAAAAGAAACGCAAGATGAGTGTGGCCGACGCCTTCGAGTATCTGATCCAGGAAGAAGAGAACAAGCTCTTGGACATGGATCAGGTGACGCGCACGGCCGTCGAACGTGCCGAGCAGATGGGTATCATCTTCATCGACGAGATCGACAAAGTCGCCGGCCGCGAATCCGGCCACGGCCCGGACGTTTCGCGCGAAGGCGTACAGCGCGACATTCTCCCGATCATCGAAGGCACCACCGTCAATACCCGCTACGGCATGATTCGCACCGACCATATTTTGTTCATCGCCGCTGGCGCGTTTCACGTCAGCAAGCCGTCGGACCTGATCCCCGAGCTGCAAGGGCGCTTGCCCATTCGCGTGGAGCTGCAATCGCTCAAGGAAGAAGATTTTGTGCGCATTCTCACCGAGCCCAAGAACGCGCTGATTAAGCAGTATGTGGCGCTGCTGGAAACCGAAGGCGTGAAGCTCAACATCACCGAGGATGCGGTGGAGGCCATCGCCAAATTCGCCACCAGCGTGAACGAGCAGACGGAAAATATTGGAGCGCGGCGGCTGCACACTATTCTCGAAAAAGTCCTCGATGAGCTTTCCTTTGAAGCGCCGGACCTCAAGAAGAAAAACGTCAAAGTCGATGCCGCCTACGTGAACAAACAGCTTGCGGACATCGTCAAGAATCAGGACCTGAGCCGCTACATCCTGTAAACTTGCCGACGGATTATTACCGATCCCGAACACATCGGGGTGCGCCAGGGATTCCGAGCGCTGAAACTTCTGGAACATGAAACAGTGAAGCCCAAGACGCGCCGCAACGCGAGTATCGGTTTCGACTCTGCGCTTCTTATTCTCGTGCTTGCTACCGGCTGCGGCGCCCCAGGCGAACCGAGGCCCGCTACTCCGCCGGTCCCGGTCGCCATCACCGATCTCACCGCGCATCAAGCCGGTGAAAGCGTTGAGCTCGCCTTCACCCTGCCGACAAAGACCATTTCTGGCGATCCCCTTGCCAAACCTCCGGCCATCGAAGTCCTGCGCGGCGCTTCTAAGCCCGATGGTTCACTCGATGCCAAATCCTTTCGCGTGGTGACCACGATTCCCGGGGCTTTGGTCGCCGACAATCGTTCCGAAGATGGCCTGCAAATTCTGGTTCCGATCGCGGCCGAAGAACTTCGCGGGCATCCCGGCGACACCTTTCTGTTTCGCGTACGCACCCGCGCTGCGCGCAAGCGCGCCTCGCCTGATTCGAATACCGTTAGCGTGCGCATGTTTCCGGTGGCCGAGCGCATCCGTTCTCTTGAAGCCAGGGTTACGGAAACTGCCGTCGAACTCATTTGGCAGGCTCCCACGCGAACCTCCGCGGGCGATACCCTTCAGGCGATCGCCGAATATCGCGTCTACCGCGGCGAACTCGATCCCGCTTCCGCCGAAGCGGCCGCCAAGGACATTTCGCAAGCGAAATGGAAATCCCCGCTCGCGCAGCTCGCGGCCTCGCCGCGCAACGCTTACCGCGACGTGCTCTTCGATTTTGGGAAGACCTATCTTTACGTCGTGCGCACCGTGATTCCCTCAGACACCAGCGGTGCCGTCGAATCGAGCGACTCCGCGCCCACGGTCGTTACCCCCGGCGATATTTTCGCCCCGGCGGTCCCGCTAGGCCTGGTAGCCGCCGTCATTGTAGGAAGCCCGACGAACGCTCCTGAAGCGGAGCTCTCCTGGTCCATCAATCTTGAAACCGACCTGGCCGGATACCGCGTCTATCGGAGTGAACAGGAAGGCACGCCGGGCCAGCTGGTTACCCCCGATCTGTTGCTCTCCCCGGCGTATCGTGATACCTCTGTACAGCCCGGTCACCGCTACTGGTATTCGGTGACCTCCGTAGACCGTTCGGGCAACGAAAGCGCGCCGTCTGCGCCCGTCGCCGCGGAAATCACGCAACCTTCTTCGTAGACCCGGGTTTTAG
>Ga0137398_10000066_pt1 | contig 28118 bp, 30 predicted proteins | sample czorhiz216metaG_FD_106659 | JGI IMG/M metagenome (GOLD analysis project Ga0137398, IMG submission 106659) | Vadose zone soil microbial communities from Angelo Coast Range Reserve, California, USA - czorhiz2.16 metaG | ecosystem: Environmental > Terrestrial > Soil > Vadose zone | place: USA...
AAGAACTTTTGCTGCGCTCATGCTCGGTTATGCGAACGGAGACCTGGTGAAGGATGCCGCCAGCACTGCCGAGGCCTACGGCATCCGCTTAGGGTCGGTTGCTGATTATGCTGCTGGTTTTCGTGCGCGGGCCGCCGTAGCCGGTCGTTGAGATTCCCGTAAGCTATGTGGCAAGCAAATTGGGCAAGCAAAGAGGCCTGCGATGCTCCATAGATGCATTTCTGCCACGGTGATACTTTTCGCCAGCATGGTGCTGGTCTCGTGTAAGCCGCCGAACTATCCTACGAAACCCATCGAGTTGAAGTATTACGGTGCCGGCCCCTGGGGCGTCACGGTAGCAGTCGGAGCGGAGTGCTGCGACTCCTCCGGAAACAAGTTCGATCTCTACTACCCGACCAACCTAGGGCAGAACGGCTTCCAGCACCCCATTCTCACCTGGGGCAATGGCACCGATTCCCTCTCCGGCAGTTACACGTTTTTCCTGAAACACATGGCCTCCTGGGGATTCGTAATCATCGCCGCACAGGACAAGAACTCCGGTGTGGGGCAAACCATCCTGGACGGCGCGAATTTCCTGACCGCCGCCAACAGCAACCCGGTCAGCATCTTCTTTCACAAGCTGAACGTCAGCCAGGTGGGCTCGTTCGGACATTCGCAGGGGGCCACCGGGGCGATCAACGCGCTGATCAAATCCGCCGGGATGATCAAAACCGTCTTGCCTATCGAGCTGCCCGGCCAACAATTCTGCGCTAACCCGCTGAATTGTACCGATACCTCGCACCTCACGCAGGGCTCTATCTTTTTGGTGGACGGCTCGCTGGACACTCCGATTTCGCCGCCGACGCAGCCGGCATCAGCCACGGGACTGCAATCTATCGCCGCGTACTACAGCGCCGTGCCCGTGGGCGTCATCAAAGTGAAAGGTACGCTGATCGGCCCAACGCATTGTGACGTCCAGGGCGTGCCCACCTGCACGCCAACCACCGTGCCTTGTTTCCTCGGCGTGTATGGTTATTTGAGCTACCCGACGGCGTGGATGATGTTTCAACTGCAGAATGACAACTTGGCCGGCGGCGCATTCGTGAACGGCACCGGAGAGATTTTTTTCGAGACCACGAATTGGCAACTGGTTGCCAGCAATGTTCCTTAGCCACACCTTCTCGAATTCACTTCGCCCAAGCCAAGCCTCTGGCCTTTTATCAAGTTAACCAACGGTCGCTCGTGGAGCCGCGGTTTAGCTTTCCGCAGCCGGAGCTTTGGCGGAGCCGAGTTTCCAGAAGATTTGGCGGAGGATGCCGAGGGTGAGTTCGGCATCGGTGGCGGAGAGGTGGAGGCGGCGGACGAGGCGGCGGATCTTTTCCTCGGTGGGGGCGGCGGAGCAGCGTTTCTGGGAACTGCTGGGATTCGCTTTCAGATAGCCGCTGGAGCGGAGGGCGTCGAGCAAAAGCGCGGTGAGGCGCTCGAGATCGGCGGCGGCGGCGAGGATCGGTTTGGTCGGATGCGGGGCCGTTTGGGGATTGCGTGCGAGTTCGTAGAGGCACACGGCTACAGCCTGGCCGAGGTTCATGGAACGATGTTCCTCGCGCGTGGGGATGCGCAGGAGCCAATGGCAGTGGCTAAGATCTTCATTCGAAAGACCCCGCTTCTCTGAACCGAACAGAAGGGCGACCGGGCTGGTCGCCAGGCGTTTGCGGATGAAGGGCGCGGCTTGCTCCAGGCGCCGCACGGGGTGCTGCAATTGACGGAGGCCGACGGCGGTGGTCCCCACGACGAGCGTGCAGTCTCGGACAGCCTCGGCGACAGTCTTGAACTCTTCGGCACGGGCGAGCAGCGGAGCGGCGCCGACTGCAGAGCGCGCCTCACGAAAAGCCAGCTCATAGGGGTTCAGCACGCGGAGATGGAGGCATCCGAAGTTGCTCATGGCACGGGCTGCGGCGCCGATGTTGAGAGGATTGCGCGGACTGACGAGTACGACGCGCAAACGGTCGAGTTCGGAGTGCGGAGACAAGGGAGACGAGTTTACCGCAGGAGAGAAGTCAATGAAGTAGAGAGATAAGCAAGAGCCAAGCAAGAGCAAGAGCCCGCCTGAAGGTCACGCCACAACGGAGGCGGCTTGCGTGGGCGGCGAGGGGTAACATAGACTGTGGGCAGGTAGAGATAAAAAGCGTGCCAGTCTGGACGAAATCGCCACCTTTGCATGGGGCTGCTGGCACGGCCGAGTCCATTCGCTCCAGGACCCCGACGCGGTCGGAGTCCTCCGTTCCGAGTCTTGTCGGCGGGGCCAGCGACCGGGGCGGTGCGGTTTGGTCAATGTGCCGGCGAAGTGCTGGACCGGCAGGGAGATCCGTTTGGCAACTCCACTGGAAACCTGGGTTGATGAAGCGGCGAAGCTGACGAAGCCGGAGCGCGTGGTGCACTGCGACGGGTCCGAAGCGGAGTACCAGCGGATGATCGCGGAAATGCTGAGCGGTGGGGACACCCACAGGCTGAACGAGAAGACCTACCCTAATTGCTACCTGCACAGAAGCAGTCCTAATGACGTCGCCCGGACTGAACATCTCACCTACATCTGTTCGGCTGAAAGAGAGGACGCCGGACCGACCAACAACTGGATGGACCCGGATGCGGCGAAACATAAGGTGGGTGCGCTGCTGGACGGAGCGATGCGCGGCCGGACCATGTATGTCGTTCCGTATGTGATGGGGCCGATGAGCTCGCCGATCAGCAAAGTGGGCGTGGAAGTGACGGACAGTCCGTACGTGGTGGCGAGCATGCGGATTATGTCGCGGATGGGCAAGGTGGCGAGGGAACGGTTGGGGGCCTCAAGCGAGTTTGTTCCCGGGTTGCACTCGCTGGGCGACTTGGACCCTTTGCGCCGGTACATCGTGCACTTCCCGCAGGAGAAATTGATCTGGAGCGTGGGGTCGGGCTACGGAGGAAACGCGCTGTTGGGGAAAAAATGTTTTGCGCTGCGGATTGCGAGCGTGATGGCGCGCGAGCAGGGTTGGATGGCCGAGCACATGCTGATCCTGGGGCTGGAGTCGCCCGGGGGCAAGGTGACCTACACGGCGGCGGCGTTTCCAAGCGCGTGCGGTAAAACGAACCTGGCAATGATGGTCTCCGCGCTGGAAACCCAGGGCTACCGCGTTTGGACGGTGGGCGACGACATTTCCTGGATGAAGATCGGGGATGACGGCTATTTACACGCGATCAATCCGGAAGCGGGATTTTTTGGTGTGGCTCCGGGCACGGGAATGAGAACAAATCAGAACGTAATGGCGGCGCTACACAAGAACACGCTGTTTACGAACGTGGCGATGACTTCGGAGCGGGAACCATGGTGGGAAGGAATTGGCAGCGAGGCGCCAGCGGGTTTGACCAACTGGAAGGGCGAGGCGTGGGACCCGTCCAGAGGAGTGGCGGCGCATCCCAATGCGAGATACACCGTGCCGGCGCGACAGTCACCAAGCATTTCGCCGAAGTGGGAAGCGCCGGAAGGCGTCCCGATTTCTGCGTTCATTTTTGGCGGGCGAAGAGCACGTGTAGCGCCCCTAGTGTACGAATCGTTTGACTGGCAGCACGGGGTCTTTGTGGCCGCGACGATGGCAAGCGAGACTACTGCGGCGGCGACAGGCAACGTGGGAATCACGCGGCGGGACCCGATGGCCATGCTGCCGTTCTGCGGCTATAACATGGCGGATTATTTTGGGCACTGGCTGGAGATGGGGAAGAAAATACCGAAACCGCCGAAGATTTTTCACGTGAACTGGTTCCGGAAGGGCGCGGATGGAAAATTCCTGTGGCCCGGTTACGGCGAAAACGTGCGCGTGCTGAAGTGGATACTGGAGCGCGTGGAGGGGCGCGGCGCAGCGCAGGAGACGCCGATCGGCTATGTGCCTGCCAAGAGCGGGCTGACGCTGGATGGATTGAAAATTTCTGATGAAGAGGTGAACGAATTGCTGCGCGTGGACACCGAAGATTGGGAGATGGAGCTGGAAGATTCGAAACAGTTTTTCGGCAAATTCGGCGAGCGCCTGCCGCGACAAATTCGCGAAGAGCATGAAAAACTGGCGCGGCGGTTCCAGCGCGTAGTAACGGCGTAAGAAATCGGGGCAAGCTTCAGTGATGTCCGCCGGCGCGGCGCACCGGCGAGTTGATGGGAGGCATATCCTCGGTATCAAGGGCAGCGGGTCCGCGCTCGAAATGAAAGTCTGGCCGGCTTTCCAGCAGTCGGACGCAACGATTCCAACGGAGAATGCTGTCGTCGTTGCCGACCGGCCGAATCTTTTCCGCCTCGGCAAAGCAGCGCATGGCCTCTTCAACCAGCGGCAGGAGAATGTGCGGAGCGTAGCCGACGAGGAGTTGGGTCTTGGCATGGCGTTCATGCAATAAACCGGTGTAGTAGAGCTGCTCGTAGGGATCGCGAAGCCCCTGAAAGATGGACTGCACCTCGGTATATCGATCGCTGGCGGCGCCGATAAACTGGTCAGTGATGGCGAGACCGAGCATGCGGCGAGCGAGCTGATGCCCGGAATCAACGGCGAGGATATCCAGGCAGATGGATTCGGCCTCTTCGGGCTCGTTGAGATAACGGTAGAGCTCGACTTTGGCGATCGCTTCGGGGATGCCGGCCTTGGAGATGGACTTGAGTTGGTATGCCATGGTGCCTCCTGTCTCGTGACCAGTTGCCCCAACCTTACAATCAGAGAATTTTTTGCCGGCAAGCTCACCGAGCTTGCGTAGCACAGCGTATAGGCCGTGCTACTGGCCGCGAACCTTCCGGAACAGCATGGTCAACGGATCGTAAAACTCGTCCACCACGCGCTCTTTGAGCGGGATGATGGCATTGTCGGTAATTCGAATCTCCTCGGGGCAGACCTCGGTGCAACATTTGGTGATGTTGCAAAGACCCAAGCCGAGCTGATCCTTGAGAAGGGCTGCGCGATGGCCGCCGTCGAGAGGATGCATTTCGAGGCCGGCGATTCGAACGAAGAAGCGCGGGCCGGCGAATTGCTCTTGCTTGTCGTGTTCGCGGAGGACGTGACAGACGTCCTGGCAGAGAAAGCATTCGATGCACTTTCGAAACTCTTGGACGCGGTCTACATCGAGCTGGGAGATTTTCCATGCCACTCCCTTGCGGGGTTCGAACGGAGGGATCTTACGGTTGACACGATAGTTCCAGGAAACGTCGGTGACAAGATCTTTGATTCGGGGAAAGGATTTCATGGGCAGGACGGTGATGGGCTGGTCTTGCGGGAGATCGTCCATGCGAGTTTTGCAGGTCAGGCGGGGGCGTCCGTTCACTTCCGCTGAACAGGAGCCGCACTTCCCTGCTTTGCAGTTCCAACGGACGGCGAGGTCCGGAGCGAGGTGACCCTGAATGTGGTGGAGCGCGTCGAGGACCACCATGCCCGGGGCGACCGGGACGCGATAGTCAATCGTTTGCCCGCCATTCGAATCGCCGCGAAAAACGCGCAGGGTGGCTTCCTTCATGACGGTTCCCCTTTTTTCAAGCGCTGCATGGCTTCTTCCCAACCGAGAGGTAGCGCCGAGCACAAGACGTTCCACTTGGTGAATTTCGTCGGACCCAAGTGGGTCATCATAGCTTTCTTAGCTTGCCCATGCGGAATTCTCGCGACGAAATCCATCAGAGTTTTTTTCGTCGTCCCAGGCTGAGAGATTCCAAATTGCGGCTCAGCAGCTTGGCGCGCAGGGAGTATCCGATGATTCCGGGAGTGCTGCGCAACTGCTTTTGGATCTGCGACGCAAAGCGAAGGAAACCGGAGATCGCTCGGTACTTGTTCAACGGCCGGTAGTAGACAAGAGCGAAATACTCGCGGCTCTTGTCTGGCAACCCGAACGTTATCCAGGGCGAATCCATAGCGATCGCTTTTCCCATCATTCACTCGGACCGATCGAGAAACGATCATGACCTGTCCTCGGCAAGAATCTGCTGGAGATCCTCGGGCATGGCCTCGAGGGGGGATTCGTGGCGTTTCATAGCGCCGGATTCCCGGACGATGATGTTGTGTTTCTTCGCCCAGACCGGATCCACATTCGGATAGTCGATGCGGCTGTGCGCGCCGCGGCTTTCCGTGCGGGCCAATGCGCTGCGTGTGACGGCTTCGGAGACGATGAGCATGGCTTTCAGGTCGTACGAGAGATGCCAGCCCGGGTTGAAGAGACGTGAACCTTCGACACTGGCTTTGGCAGTGCGGACTTTTAGTTTTTCCAGCTCGACGAGCGCTTTTTCCAAATCTTCTTTTGTACGATAAATCCCGACGAGATTTTGCATCACTTCCTGCAAGTCACGCTGCACGGCATAAGGATTTTCCGTGCCGGAGTTGGAAAAGGGAGCAAGCAATTCTTTTTCGGCTTGATCGACTTGCGAGTTGTCGAAGGAAGTAGCGGAAGTGCGCTTGGCGTACTCGGCGGCGGCAAGTCCGGCGCGACGGCCGAAGACCAGCAGATCGGAGAGCGAATTTCCGCCCAGGCGATTCGAACCGTGAAGACCTGCGGCGGCTTCGCCTGCCGCAAACAGACCGGAAATCGTGGACTGCGCCGTTTCGGCCTCCACGCGGATGCCTCCCATCATGTAGTGACAGGTGGGGCCAACCTCCATCGGCCCCTTGGTAATATCCACGTCGGCCAGTTCTTTGAACTGGTGATACATGCTGGGAAGTTTCTTTTTCACGTATTCGGCGGCCTTATGAGAAATGTCAAGATACGCGCCGCCATGCTCGGTGCCGCGACCTTCCTTTACTTCGGTGTAGATGGAGCGGGCAACGACGTCACGCGTGGAAAGCTCCATGCGCTTGGCGTCGTACTTCTCCATGAAACGCTCGCCCGCTTTGTTGCGCAGGATGCCGCCTTCGCCGCGGACTGCTTCGGTGACAAGAATGCCCTGGACACCGGGCGGCCAAACCATTCCGGTAGGATGGAACTGGACGAATTCCATGTCCATGAGCTCGGCGCCGGCTTCATACGCGAGGGCCATGCCGTCGCCCGTGTATTCCCAGGAATTCGAAGTGATGCGCCAGGCTTTACCGATGCCGCCCGTGGCGATGACGATGGCCCTGGCTTTGAAGACGATGAAGCGGCCGGCCTCGCGCCAATAGGCAAAGGCACCCGTTACGCGACCACCATCGGTGAGAAGTCGGGTAACGGTGCACTCCATGTAGACATCGATGCCCTGTTGAACGCCGCGATCCTGGAGCGTGCGAATCATTTCGAGGCCGGTGCGGTCGCCGACGTGACAGAGGCGTTTGAAGGTATGGCCGCCGAAAGCACGCTGTAGAATGTCGCCTTTCTCGGTGCGGGCGGAGAGATCACCCAAATACTCGAGTTCGCGGACACGCTCGGGAGATTCCTGTGCGTGAAGCTGAGCCATGCGCCAGTTGTTGAGCAATTTTCCGCCACGCATAGTGTCGCGAAAATGAGTTTTCCAATTGTCGGCGGAGTCCACGTGGGCCATGGCCGCGGCGATGCCGCCTTCGGCCATAACGGTGTGGGCTTTGCCAAGAAGGGACTTGCAGATCACACCGACAGAGGCGCCCTGGGCGAGCGCTTCGAGCGAGGCCCGCAATCCTGCACCGCCCGCGCCGATGACGAGAACGTCGTGCTCGCGGGTCTCATAGTTCGTGGTCACAGGAGCCTCAGGTCCCGGAAGGTTCCACAGGCCACCATGCGCACGTAAAAGTCGGCGAACCCAACCGAAACCAGACTGCACCAGGCGAAGAGCATGTGGCGCTCGTTCAGAAAAGTGGAGACGCGCCAGGCAGCGAAGCGGGGACGGCCGAAGGTCGCGCAAGAGAAGCAATCAAGCTTGCCGCCGGCAAGGTGACGGAGCGAGTGACAGGAAAACGTGTAGAGCGAAAGGAGAGAGACATTGAGAGTGAGGACGAGTGTGCCGACGCCAACGCCGAAGTGGCCTTCGAAGAAAAACGAACGGAAGGCGTCGCGCCAGAGAAACGCTATGAAGAGAACGGCAAGGTAGAAGAAGTAGCGATGCACGTTTTGCAGGATGAAGGGAAAAGCTGTTTCGCCGCGATAATTGCGGCGAGCAGATTCACCGACGGCGCAGGCGGGGGGGTCGAAGAAAAACGCTCGGTAATAGGCTTTGCGGTAATAGTAGCAGGTGGCCCGAAAGCCCAAAGGACCAACGAGAATCAGTAATGCGGGGGAGAAAGGCCACCAGTGATGCTGGGGATCGATGAGCGGCGAATAAAAGGGCGAGAGATACGGACCCCAGAAATAGTAGGCATTTTCGAAGGCGCGGAGCGTGGCGTAAACTCCAAAACCGCCGAGCACAATGACAACCGGGAGGATCTCCATCCACCAGGCGTCACCGCGCAGTGTGCTACCAAGCCGGGATTCCGGCAGAGAAGTTGGAACACCAGCCATTCGATGACCTCCGGCGTGGGTGTAGGGTAGTCAAAAATGGGATTTTTTCAAACGAAATTTTGAGCGACCGGAGGAACGGGGACGCCTTTAAGCGAAAAGGAGGTCCGGAACAGATAAGTCCGCGTCCATGAAACTTTAGCAATCCTGTTCATCAGGAGTCGGGATGCTACTCGAATTACTGACGGTGGCAATACGCTAGAAGGTTCTGGAAGAGCTCTCGTTCAGAGGATGGATTCGATTTCGGCGTCGAGAGAGACGTGGGTTGCAGGGATTCCGTTGATCGAGAATTTCTCTCCGGCTGCTTCAGCGAATTGGAGGAAGCGGCTGATGTGATAGTCCTCGTCGTAACCGGAGAAGAGGCGTCCCGTTTCTGTGTTCGTCAAACCGAAGGCAGAAAGCGCAACTGGCCGACCAAAATTGCCAGCGTGAGAGAGGTATAAACGGACAAGGTCGCGCAGGGGCATGATGGGAGCGCGGCTAGCGGCTTCGGCGCTCATAGGGTTCTCCTGAGCAGAGTGTACTGCCGAGGGCAAGAAGAAGGAACGAAATTAACGGCAGAGGACGGCAGGAGAGCCGGATACGGGCGGCAGCGGGATGGAGGGCAACAATAATGGCGGAAACTCCAACTTGGTGTGGGACGCAAGGATTGGATAAGATGCTGAATGCGATGTGAAAGACCTAGGAGGAAAGCGTATGAGTATCGCGGTGGGACAGACGGCTCCGGATTTTACGCTCTTGAATCAGGAAAAAAAGGAAGTGACGCTTTCAGATTTCGCGGGGAAAAAGAATGTCGTACTCGTGTGGTACCCGCTGGACTGGAGCCCGACGTGCACGAACGAGCATGTGTGCTTCGTGAACGATATGAAGGCGTTCGAAACGCTGGACGCGGAAGTGCTGGGCGTGAGCGTGGATAGCGTATGGTCGCACAAGGCGTTCGCCGAGAAGATGGGAATCAAGTATTCATTGCTGGCCGATTTTCATCCGCGGGGAGCGATGAGCGAGAAATACGGGGTGTATCTGGCGGACAAAGGAATAACGGGCCGGGCAATCGCCATCGTGAACAAAGCGGGAAAAGTGGCGTGGTTCAAGAACTATGATATTCCGGTGGTGCCGGACTTGAAAGAAGTTGCGGCCGCGCTGGGCCAAGTGAAGGCGGCTACAGCATGAAGAAACGATCGCCACACGGACGCCGCGACACACGGCAATGAAGAGCTGGCCGGAGGTTGCCGGCCCTCTTTTTATTACCGAGTATGGTTGTATGCGTCTAGGAGACTGCTTCGAGTGCTGCGTGCAACGGAGCGGCAAGTAGCCAGAGTAGAAGAATCAGCATACCTGCGGCGCTTAGCGGGACACGCAGGAAGTTGGGACGCAAAAGCGAGTAGACGGAAGCAAGACCGGGAATTAACACCAGAAACCAGATCCCGGCAAATTCAATCCAGCCACCGGTGGGATGCGCCACGACCGAGGGGATAGAACCACAGCCCAGGCCGTGTGGAATCCCGGGAAGCTGGCAGGCATAGCTCGCTGTGACGCAGAGTAGAAGGAGAATCGCGAAGGGATCACGCCTCTTGCTCGTGAGCGCAGCCTTCGGCGGGCTGGTCCTTGTCCGGCGGAGCGAATCTTCCGCATTGCCAAATGGCGGGGGCTCTTCGGGAAGAACACGAGCCCAGCCAAGGGCCAAGGAAGCCGCCGCGCCGAGATTCAGCACGGCGAGGAAGAGGAATGCGAGACGATGGTCTAAGACGAGTGCGGCCAACATTTAGAGTGGATCGGGCAGCGAAGCAGCGGCAAGCGCGCCGCTCCGTTCCCTGCTTGCCTATTTTGCCGCGACATCGTTGCGGGCAACCGTGCCGCCTTTCATCACGAACTTAACGGATTCAAGGACATGCACGTCGGAAGCCGGGTCACCGCTCACAGCGATCAGATCGGCATAGTGACCAGTTTCTAACGCACCGATCTTGTCGGCCCAGCCAAGCAGATCCGCGGCGTTGACCGTGGCGGCCTGAATGGCCTCGAGAGGCTTCATGCCCCATTCGACCATTTTACCAAACTGTTTGGCGTTGTCGCCGTGAGGATAGACACCGGAATCGGTGCCATAGGCCAGTTTCGCGCCGGACCGATACGCGTGACGGAAATTTTCACGCTGGAGACGACCGATCTTCTTTTCCTTTTCGATGGATTCGGGAAGCATTCCCGCCTTCGAGCCTTCCTGCAGAATATAGTCGTCATTGTAGATGTCGAAAACGAGATAAGTTCCGTGCTGTTTGGCGAGGGCGATGCCTTCGTCGTCAATCAGGCTGGAGTGCTCGATGGAATCGATGCCGGCGCCGATAGCGTCCTTGATGGATTGCGTGCCATGAGCATGGGCGGCGACTTTGCGGCCAAGTTTGTGGGCTTCCTCCGCGATTGCCTGCATCTCTTCGAGAGTGTACTGAGGTGTGCCGGGCTGATCGCCTTTGCTTAGGACTCCGCCAGAGGCGCAGATCTTGATGAGATCAGCGCCGTACTTGACGGTTTCGCGGACCTTGGCGCGCGCGGCCCAGGGGCCGTCGGCTACGCCTTCCGCTTTGTGGTGAAATTCAGAAGGAAGAAGATTGTTATCGCAGTGTCCGCCGGTAATGCCAAGCGCCGGGCCGGAAACGCGCATGCGAGGACCCTCGACGTCGCCCGCGTCAATGCCATCGCGTAGCGCGACATCGGTGTAACCGCTCGCGCCGACGTTGCGGACGGTGGTGAAACCAGCCCGAAGAGTTAGGCGAGCGTTCTTGACGCCAGTGACGGTTTCGCGCGGAACCGAGATGCCAAGGCCCGCGTAGCCGTTATTCGTGGGCTCGGCGGTGAGATGAGTGTGGACATCGATCAGGCCGGGGAGACACGTGGCACTCGAAAGATCAATCGCGGTGACCCCATCCGGGAGCTTCGCAGAAGAAGAGGAGCCGACCGAGGTGATCGTGCCAGAAACATCGAAGACCACGGTCTGGTCGACAAGCATCTGACCGGAGCGAACATCGAGTAATTTGCCGCATCGGATTGCGCCTGGTGCAGAGAAGGCCAGCGGCGACAGCATACAGAGGAAGAGAAGAACGAGCAAAAGCTTGGGCATGAGTCTCCTTAAAAGTGTGAATGGAACGAAATGAGAATATATCCGCGGCACCGGTTTGGGAAGAGAGCTAGACGAGGAAAGATCAGTCTTTTAGGGACGCGGTTGTGTTTTTGCCATTGTTAGGCTTCTTCTCCTGGATTGGCGACGCAGATGGAGCGGAGAAGGAGCGGACGAGAAGAACGAGCCCCCAGCGCTGATCTTCGGTCAACCGTTTCTTGAAAGAAGGCATGGGCTTTCTGCCTTCGCTGATTTGATAGAAGATTTCGCCGTCCGTGACCGTGTTCATGTGCCTGGCGTCAGTGATATCGGATGGAGGAGGATCGTGCATCATGGCCTCGGGGCCATCGCCTTTGCCGTGTTCGCCGTGGCACTGGCCGCACTCATCCGTGTAAATCCTCCTGGCAGCCTGTAGCGTGGATTCCGACCGGGCGATAGGATTCTTCAGTTTCTTGACCTCCTCAGGAACGACCCACGGCTTGTCTCTCTCGAAAGCGGCGTAAACCAGCGCGATGCAAATAAAGGCAAGGAGCGAAGCGAAAAGGGTTTTGCGAGTCTTGAGATTGGGGTGCGCGTCGGTGGACATGGCGAGCAGGAAAATTCTCGCACATCCATTATGGCAGCGAAAGGCGAAAGAGAGTGCAGAGAAAAGATCATCCAGCAGAAGGCACTAGCTCGGATTGCTCAACGCGTTTCTTAGGGCCCATGCCGTTGCCATTGTCATTCTGTCTTTTGTGCGCATTCTTCCATCCCGGTGATTTGTACCGCGGCGCTCCATCCTTGTCAAAACGCCGAAGGATGACACTACTGCACTTAACACTTATGCGGAACGGAAGATGAGCCAGAGGAGTTCGGCGTTAAAAAAGAGGATGGCGGCGGCGACGAACCAGGCGACCACGGTCGTCAGGCGAGAATTTGCGAATTCGCCCATCTTGGAGCGGCTGTTGGTGAACTGGATGAGGGGAATCACGGCGAAAGGCAACTGAAAACTGAGAATCACCTGACTGAGAATAAGCAGCGAGGTGACCTTGTTCTCACCAGCAAAACCAATCACCAAGGCGGCAGGAATGATGGCGATAGAGCGGGTGATGAGCCGGCGCAGCCAGGGCTTGAGCCGAATGTCAAGAAAGCCTTCCATCACGATCTGTCCAGCCAGTGTGCCGGTGAGCGTGGAGTTCTGGCCGGAGGCGAGCAGCGCACAGGCAAAGAGCGTGCTGGCGAGGCTGGCTCCGAGGACGGGGCTGAGAAGTCTGTAGGCGTCGGCGATTTCGGCGACGTCGTGAAGGCCGCGGGTGTGGAAGGCAGCGGCGCCAAGAACGAGAATCGCGGCATTGATAAAAAGCGCAAAGCCGAGGGCGAGTGTGGAATCGAATATCGCGTAACGCACGGCTTCACGCCGGTCGCGTATGGAGGAACCGAATGCTCGCGTTTGCACGATGCTGGAGTGTAGATAGAGATTGTGCGGCATTACGGTGGCACCAAGGATCCCGATGGCGATGTAGAGCATTTCACGGTTGCGGAGGATTTCGGCGCGAGGGATGAAGCCGATGGCGGCCTCACGCCAGAGAGGGTGAGCGAAAAAGATTTCGTAACCGAAGCAAGCGGCGATCGAGGCGATGAGCGTGACGACAAATGCTTCGACAAGTCGAAAGCCGCGCCCCTGAAGTGCCAAAACGATGAGAACGTCGAATGCGGTGATCACGACACCCGCCAGCAGCGGCAGGCCGAAGAGAAGCTTCAGCGCGACGGCCGAGCCCAGGACCTCGGCAAGGTCACAGGCGGCGATAGCGATCTCGCAAACCACCCAGAGAAACAGACCGGTACGGCGAGAATAGTGTTCGCGGCACGCCTGGGCCAGGTCACGTCCGGTGGCAATCCCCAGCTTTGCTGAGAGAGCTTGCAGAAACATCGCCATCAGGTTGCTGATGAGGACGACACTGAGAAGCGTGTATCCGAACTTTGAGCCGCCGCCAATGTCCGTGGCCCAGTTTCCCGGGTCCATGTAGCCGACAGCCACGAGATAGCCCGGGCCAGCAAAGGCCAGGATCTTACGGAACCACGAAGCACCAGAAGAAAAAGGGATGGTGCGATGAGATTCCGGCAAGGAAGGCAGAACAACTCGGGTACGCGTCGCCGATGCGGTCGAGAGACCGTCGGAAGTTTCCCCGGTGACCGGTGGATCGGTTTCGAGTTGCGGCGGAACCGTGCGTGCCATGTCTGACATTAACTATGCTAAATAACAATACTAAACTACACTTAATGTGTTCCCTTGTCAACGGACTCCTGATCCTAATTTCCAACGGAGAAGGCGGAGCCTGCGGCGAGGCATGCCGATCATGCGAACCAAAGGTGCTTGTGGTAAGTTCGAAACGGCGTTCTGGGAGAGAAACGAAATGGATCAACAGCAGCCGGTGCAGGGTCAGGTGCAGATCAAAGCGGACGAGAAAGAGCTGCAGGGGCAATACAGCAACCTGGTGATGATTCACCACAATTTGGAAGAGTTCACAATGAACTTTGTCTATATTTTTCCGAATGGCGCGCAAGGAAAACTGCTGAACAGCATGATCGTCAGCCCGGGGCACGCGAAACGCATCTGGCGGGCGCTGGGGGAAAACTTGGCGCGGTATGAAACACAATTCGGCACCATTAAGGAATCACCGGAAGGGAGCACCCCGGCACCGAACGTGGGCTTTGTTCAGTAGAGGCTGAGTTTTTCGTCTGCAGCATCAGGCGGAGAGGTTGGAGTTGTGCCTAGCTTCGTTGGCCTGTGAGAATTTTAAGGTACTTCTCCGAGGTGGGGACCTGTAGTCAAATGTCTGCTGCTGATTCTGCGTTGCTTACGTCCATTTTCAGGCCCTTCAAAACTGTCTTTTTGTAGACAACTCGTACACAAAACCATTTCTTACCCCGATGCAGCATCTTATTTCTAGCGGAAATTCAGCGTGAACGGTAGCGTTCGAAATACCGATAATAACCGGCGGTCTCGTTCTTAACTCGCATGATTCCGCTGCTCAAGGGACCACCGCACACGCTGCGACACAGAGTCGATGTCGATGCTGGCGCGGTCGGGCGCGGCGAGGTAAGCATCAACGTCCTCAACCCGGATGACTGTCCACGGCAAGGAGATCGTAGAATCCCTTTCCGGATTTCCAAATCGGAGTAGTTCAGTCGGCTGCCGGGCCAGCAAAGAGGATGAGATTCTCATCTGGATCCGAGACAATAAAGGTTCTGGCACCCCATGGCTCCTTCTTAAGTGCCTGATGGAAGGAGACTCCTGCAGCCTGATAACTCAGAAACAGTTGTTTGATTTCGTTCGCGGTGGCAACCGTGATTGAAGCGGACAGCAGATGTTCGCGCTTGCGAACATCTGCAACGAACACAGGTTCGAAGACCAGTCTCAAGTTGAGTCGTGCATTGTCGCGGACGACCTGCCCGTAGTATGGCGGATCGCCATAGATGAATTCAACCGCGAAGCCGAGCTTGTTTGTATAGAAATCACACGAACTCTTGATGTTCGCAACGAAGAGTTGTGCCTCGATTGAGCTGAGAATGGGACGTGGCGTCGTCTGTCTGGGTTCATCGGTCATGGCATCTGCTCCTGATTTGAGCGCCTGCCACCCGTCGAACCCCATTTGGCGTGCGACAAGCTCCTGAGCGTCGGCGAGCTTGAAACTTGACTCCAGTATCTGCACGTCCCCGACTTGGCGAAACTGGGGTAACGCGGCCCTGATTTGGGCTGCGACGGGATAGTACTGTTTACGATGCCAGCGCAGATACTGTTTGGCTTGCTTTTTGAGGTTTTCGATATTCGGCATAGGCGCAGTGGTGTTTACTTACCGTAGGTGGGCGTTGCCCTTTCGATCTGCACCGATGCGCCCTACGCAGCATCCAAAGGTTGCCTCGATCAGCGCGGGATTGTCAATAGCCGAGCCTTACGGCCTCGATCTCGTCAGCGCTTCGTACCACACGGTGGTGAAGGGATTCGTTTTGGGATCGAAGCGGGAGATTCCGGTGCCGGTGCTCTTCGTTCCGTCAGAATTGAAGAACGTAAAATCCGACTGCAGAGACTTGCCGTCCTGGATCATATACTGCTTACGACATGCCGACTTCTCGTTACCCTCCATCGGTTGACCTTCCCCTTCCCTTTCCGGCCGAGGAAATGAGGGCGTGGAAGGTAAGCTCAGCGGTTGGGAATACGAAGAACAATAGTCCGGAGTTGCTTCTTGAACTGAACTCGCAGGCCGCGGATTTGTTTTCTGGTCTGAATGCATCCGGGGAGGCAGCCCTGTAGAATGACTCCACGAGAATAGCGGCGAATGTCAATTTCCACGATAGTTGAGGAACTCGATGCTGAGATTGCACGTCTACAGCGCGAAGGATCTGTACAAGACCTCACGCACGCACTCCAAACGGGACCGGCCACGACATGCCTTTTCCAAGGGGAAGCGATTGGCGGGTAGCTCCAATCCAACATTAACGACGGATCGAACCAGTTTTAGGAGAGTGCAATGCAACCTCATAGAATTGTACTGAGCCTTGTTCTCGCGCTCAGTTCCCTGGCTATTGCTACTTGCGCGCAAGAGATTACGGTCGCGGCTGCGGCGGATTTGCAGTTTGCGATGGGCGACTTAGCGAGCCAGTACGAAAAACAAACGGGAAACAAGGTAAACGTCACATACGGATCGAGCGGGAATTTCTTTTCCCAACTACAGAACGGAGCGCCGTTTGATCTGTTTTTCTCGGCGGACGTTGACTACGCGCGGATGTTGGAGAGGTCGGGCCAAGCCGAACCGGGAACGCTCTATCCGTATGCAATTGGTCGGATCGTGCTCTGGGCTCCAGGGGATTCCAAGATAGACGTGACCAAGCTTGGTTGGAAAGCGTTACTCAGTGGGAGCGTGCAGAAAATAGCCATCGCAAGTCCGGAACACGCCCCCTACGGGCGAGCGGCTATCGCCGCGATGCAGAAAGCCGGAATCTACGATCAGGTGAAAGCTAGACTGGTCTACGGCGACAATATTTCCCAGGCAGCGCAGTTCGTGCAGTCTGGCAATGCGCAAGTGGGAATCGTGGCCCTTTCCTTGGCGATATCACCCGCAATGCAGGATGGCAAGCGCTGGAAGATTCCGGCGGACATGCATCCGCCGATCGAGCAGGCCGCAATCGTAATGAAGCATGGTAGAAACAAGGTTGCAGCTCGGTCGTTTCTAGATTTCGTAAAGACGGACGCTGCTCGCGCGACCCTCGCTAAGTACGGGTTCTCGTCGCCCTTAGAGCAGCCCAAGGCAGCGAAGTGACAGATCTAGCAAGACGAGAAAGCTAAAACTCCGTGCGCGCCTGATGAAATGGTTAGTTATTGCTTTAAGGGCGAACCACCGTGATCGACTTGAGCATGCTGACCCAACGGGCGGGGCGTTTCTCATGCGGCGCTACAAGCCGAAATGGGCCTTCTTTCGCTCCAAGCGGTTCGCCGTCCATGGTATCAGCAACAATTACTTCGGATTCGAGAATGCCCGAATCAAGTTCCGCCAGGGGAAAAACCACGGGATACCCGTCCTCCGCTCCGGCGATCACATAAGTCGCCATCGCAGGGCCACGAAGTTGCTCGCCTTGCGGAACTCCGGCCTCGGAAAACCATGTCAGAAGGAAAGTTTGACGCCGATTTGGGCGGCCAAGGGAATCCCAACGGTAGTACCGGGGCCGAAGAAATCGCCGAGCGCGCCTGCGGGGAAGAGCAATTGTTTGCCGCTGGTGACCGCACGAGTCTGGGTACACGCGGGTGGATTGAGGCAAACGGAAGTGACGTTGGCGGGATCGTTTACGGGCGTCGGGATGGCACTGATGTCTGGAATGTAGTTGTTGCCGGGATTGTTGCGATTGAAGAGGTTGAAGAACTCAGCGAATGGAGATACGGTCCAGCGCTCGTTGATTTTGAACGGACGAGCGACGCGCATATCCATTTGGACGTAGGGCGTGCCGCGAAATTCATCAAGAGAGGATTGCACGCCATTGATGACCGCACGGTTACCGGTAGCCGGCGTAGTCAAAGTGATGGGCCGCGCGCTTTCCGCCTGAAACAGGAAGGTGACGTCGATGCCAGCAGGTGCGTGAACCGTGCCGGCGAGCACGCCTCGATGGCGCACATCCTCTCCGGAAGGTCCGTAATCGCCTGGGGCAAAGGCATTGAAGGGGTCGCAAACGCCATTCACGTAATCAAAGAGCTCGCCTATTTGGCAGCCCCAGGTCTTCGCGCTGGAAACCGTGTAGTTGGCGACAAGATTTAAGCGCTTGGCGACATTTCCCTGCAAGTGCAACATAAGCGCCTTGTAACTGGAACGATTGTCGGTGCGAAATATGGAGACGTTCGGATAATCGTAGCGGCGGTAACCGTGCATTCCAGTCTCGAGAGTATAGTCCGCGCTCAGCATCCAATCGCGATTGAAAGCGTGCTGGATGCCGGCCGTGGCATGCAGAGCATAGGGGGTGGTGTAGTTTGGATCGATGACAGATGGTGGGCTGGTGCCATTGGCGAGATTGCCTTGGTTGACGGCGGTGAGTGCTTCGACCCAGCCGTTTTGCGCGAGGTCGGCGTAGTACAGCCCAACGCCGCCACGCAGGACCGTCTTTCCGGAAGGGCCGAGCTGATAAGTGAGGCCGAGGCGCGGCGCAAATGCTTTCCGGTAATCGTGGGGGATTCCCGAGACGATGCCGTTTCCAGCGAGAGATGGATTCACGCTTTGGTCGTGGCCGGAGGCGATGAAGAGGCCAAAGGTAGTGTCATAACGAAGACCGTAGTTGAGGGTGAGGCCAGAAGTGATCCGCCAGGAATCTTCGCCGTAGAAACCAAGCCGCCGGATGCTCTGAGAAAACGATCCGTCGGATGGGCCGGTTGTCGCCACGCTCGGGCAGTTCGGATCGGGAGTCGCCGTAGAGCACGTCCCTAACACTCCGGAATTTGTAACATAGAAGCTCGGATCTTGCGGATAGGTGACGACCGTCTCGGCGTTGGCGGCGAGCGCTCCGCTTAGCACCGGCTCGTGAATGAAGTTCACGCCGAATCGCACCGCATGCTTGCCAGCCTTGTGGCTCACGTCATAGCGCAGCTGATATTTCTCCTGATTCCGGAGAACGGGAAACGCGGTAATCGCGGTAACAAATTGCTGATCTCCGAAAGTCTCAAATCCGGAGATCGTGCTGGTGGTGGTGCTGAAAGGAAATGCCAGGGCGAAACCTAGACTGGAATTGCGAGTTTGGGTGAGGTGCAATCCACTGGCGCTGAAAACGAACGAGCCAACCCACGATGGGCTGAACGTAAATTGATTGCTGAGCACCAGATCGAGGTAGTTGTTATGCGTGGTCGCACCCGTGGAAGGAAGCGTGGCCTGCTGCACCAGGCCGTTGTGCGTAGTATAGCTGTCAAAAGACATGCGAAGAAACCAGTTGGAGCGCTGGGATTGGGCCCAGTCGAAGCGGATCAAGCCAAGATAGTCGCGGAAAGGGACCCGGACGCTATTGGGAACAGGGATCGAATTCACCGTTGTGCCATTCCCGGTGATTAGGCCCTGCTGAGCGAGTTGCGAAAGGGCATTGAACTCCGCCAGGCTGCCTGAGCTATAAGCGATGCTGGCGTTCTCGTGGACGTATTCGAGGGAACCGAAGACCCAGAGTTTATCCGCAACGATGGGGCCACCGATGGTGCCGACATAATTTTGCCGGGAGAACGGCTGTTTGGGATTGGGAGCGGGATTATCGATGGGAAAGCGTGCATTGAGAGAGGCGTCACGTTCGTAGAATCCTTCGTCACCGTGCCATTCATTGGTTCCGCGCTTGGTGGTTATCACCACGGCGGTGGCGGTGGTGCGACCGGTGTCTGCGGTCTCCTGCGCGGTGGCCACGGCCAATTCCTGAATGGCTTCGGGCGAATAATTCTGAAGAAATCCGCCAATCCAGTCATCGGAATTGTCTCCGCCGTCCACTGAAAGATCGTTGTTCAGGCCGGAACTGCCGCCGGTGGATACCGCGGTGATGCGGGCTTTCGTCGGATCGGAGGGCTCGACGGGCTCCGTTCCGGGAGCGAGATAAGCGATGTTCGCAAAGCTGCGGGCCGCCAGTGGAATAGTGTTGAGATCCTGCGAGGTGATGACAGTTTGATGCCCGGCGCTGGAAGTGTCGATCGGCTGCGTTGTAATCGAAGAGGCTTGACCCTGGACGCTGACCCTTTCTTGGATGGTTTGAGGTTTTAACGTCACTGTGATTTCTCGCACCGAACTGATGATCACCTTCACGTCGGCGTGGGCTTCCGCGAAACCGGGCGCATTCACACGAGCTTGGTAAGTGCCCGGCAGCAAGTCGTCGATTCGAAATTCTCCGCGAGAATCGCTGGTGGCTTCGCGCTGGAGAGAAGATTCCGCGGCATGAACCGCGATTTTCGCAGCGGGAATGCGCCCACCATTCGAATCCTGCACGACGCCGCGCAGAGTTCCGCGCGAGTTCTGTGCTTCCATCGCCGATGGCAAAAGTGCGAGAAATATGAGAAGGAACAGCGCGCGGCGGCGGCGTTTCGGTTGTGAATGGCTATTCATGATGGGAGCTAGGCTACGGAAAGCAGGGGGTCTACTACCACAGGTAGTAGGTGGGCCAAAATGAAGAACGCTGATTATCTGGCGGGGCAGATTTCGCCGGAAACTAACGTAGGAATTCTTCCAGGAGCCAATGCACGGAAGAGAGGGTCGCGGGCCACAACGGCAGGGTTGCAAGAGAACCTGTGGCCAGTAGTGCAGCCGTTGCAGGAATTGGCATCCAGGAGACGGTTTTCTGGCGGGTTGGCTGCGTTCGCAACAGGCGGTCGATCCGCGCGGCCAGATCCTGGTTGTCGGCAACCAGCGAAGTGTGGAGAAGCGATAGGCGTGGACTGGCACCCAATCGTGCGACACGCAAGAGCGCACTGGCCAGCGAAAGGGCGCGGAGAGAATCCCCACGGGTGGCCGCATCGTCCGCCGCCCATTCCGCAAACTTCGCCCATGCCTTTTCGAGAAACGAGAACCCGTGGACGAACGGGAGGGGATCCGGCGCCAGGAGAAGAAACAAGCGCTTCAAATTGTCGCGCGAGGCGCGATGAGCATTCTCGTGCTGCAACGCCACTTCAAGCTCGCGGGAGGAAAGCGAGCGGAGCACGCCATCCGAGATCACCAGCCGCGGGCGGAATACTCCCGCCTGCGCCAGGAGAGGAGCATCCTGTTTCACGACTAGGGCCGCGGAGGAGTCTCCCGTGAAATATGTCTCCCAGCCCGCTTGTTGCCAAATGCGCTTGCAGCGGACCGAAAAAGCGATGGCGCGGGAGACTCGCATGATTGAGAGTAACCAGCTTGCGGTAGCCAGAAGGGCCAGGGTGAGACAGACCAAACCCACGCGTTCCGGAGCTCCTTGCGGTTCGAGCCAAAGATAGCTGGGAATGCAAAGTCCGAAAACGGCGGCAACACCCGACGCGAGAGGAAGCAACCGCAAGGAAAATAGAAACCGCGTTCCGGAGCGAGGCTCTATTTTTTCTGCTACATAGATGGCGCCGCGCGAAGAAAAGGACACGAGCAGGCCCGCAACCGCATTTATGAGGGAAAAAGAGGCCAAGCAAAGACACAGAAGTCTTAGCAAATAAGGGAGGCTCATGATTGCCTTTGCTTGAACAGCTCTTTGCGTTTGTTGCGGATCTTTTTCTCGAGCTCGTCGAGAAGGACGGCATCGTGTTTCCCCACGGCATCTAACAAGCAAGAAAGCAACAGATCGCGTGAAGCGGGCGCGCGGGCAAGAAAGCGGGCGACAATGCTTTCCGCCCTACGGTGTTCCCATTCCTGCTGGGAAAAGCGCGCCGAATAAACGAACGCACGGTCCTGCCTGCGCCGGTCCAGTAGGCCTTTCTTGTAGAGCCGGTCAAGGGTAGTCATTACTGTGGTGTAAGCGAGCGGACGATCCAACTGTTGGACGACATCGCGGACGTTGCTTCGTCCGCGGGACCAAAGAATCTGCATAAGATGAGACTCAAGGCGGCCGAGTGAGAATTGCTGGGTGGGATCTTCCCGATGGTAGATGCGGGTTTTGAGGAAGCGAATCATCGACAACTCGACTACTTTGAGGGGCAGCCGTATTCTACGCCAAGTACGGGGGAAATCTCTATTGCTTCCCAAGATCAGGGTGCACTGGCATCGCGGAACTGGAGGGAACATGTCAACGACGAACAATACCGCGCCGGCGACTAAAGGACCTTTGGATGAGCAATAAGCCCACGCGGAACGATAGTCTGAAAGACCGCCTTTCGCGATCTCGAGAAATCAACATCAGTGTGATCGGTAGAAAGTCGGGACGCACCATCTCAAACCCGGTCTGGTTCATATTAGACGAAGATAAACTTTACCTGCTGCCGGTGCAGGGGTCGGATACACAGTGGTACAAAAACGTGCTCAAGAACCCGTCGATTCAGATCGAGGCAGGAGGCATAGAGTTTGAATTTAAGGCCATTCCTGTCACTGACGCGAAACGGGTGTCATCCGCGGTCGCCAAATTTCGCGACAAGTACGGGGCCAGCGACGTGAGGAAGTACTATTCAAAGTTCGACGTTGCCGTTCTCGCTCAGACGTCGTGATGGCGACTTGCTCCACCGCGGCTAGGCGCAAAGTTGGTAAGGAGATACGTCTTAAAACGCCGGTCATTTCCAAATAATAGCAATGCGGAAGTTAGACCGTCGGTACTCTCGCGCGGTCGACCCGGATTCAAGGGAATTTCGACCCGATGAGGGAAGCAGGCCCAGAATTGTTTTGAGTTATAGGCTCAGGTGGCGGCGAGGTAGGGGCCGTTTGAAGCTCAATTTTCTAATCGTAGGGCTCCTCTTCTTGCGAGTTTATCTTCGAGCGATCGACATTGTGGTTCTGTTCGTTGATTGGAAACGCTAAGACACTGCACTTTCCAGCTTAGCTACTACACCTTGGCGCTCCATGGGCCGTAGAGTTCCGCGACCGACGGAAGGTGATTCAGATATCGCGCACAGTAAGCGGGTCGGAGAAGTTGCTGTCTTGTACCAAACCAAGATTTCCGCACAATTGCGAATTTCGCTAAACCACCGTACAATGAGATGGTTGTGAGCGGTTCCGCTGCGATGTTGGGGCCTGTAGCTCAAGAGTCTGTTGTTGATTCTGCGTTGCTTAGGTCCATTTTCAGGCCCTTCAAACCCGCCGTCTTGTACACAAAAATGTACACAAAATTCCCGCGAGGAACGCGCCACATTATTTGTGAAACAGTCCGGGACTGTTCAGCAAGCTAGTGTGGAGCGCCAGGCTTTGCGGGTTGCCACAATTCGATCGGATTTCCCTCAGGGTCATGCACGCGGGCAAACTGGCCGGTGGGATCGGGCGGGTAAATCTTGATCTCGATTCCTGCGGCCCGTAGCTGTGCCGCCATTTTGTCGAGATCCCGGACTCGAAAGTTCAGCATCCAGACCTTTTGGGCATCCCCGAAATATTTGCTCGTCTCAGGAAAAGGCGCGAAAGCGGTGGGGCCTGCCTCTTGCTCCCAAACGGGATCCCCTTCGCTCGATGGTATGAGCGAGATTCCCAGGTGCTGCTGGTACCAAAGCCCCAACGCTTTCGGATCTGCTCGAAAGAAGAATCCTCCGATTCCGGTCACTTTTTCCATTTCCGTTCCTCCAGCGACCGCATCGCGAACAGCGGCCCCCGCAGGGAGAGGAGAGGTCTTTGGCTGTACGGCTGTCTGCGCCGCTATGGCGAGTTGGTTCCGACCCAAGATGAAGCTCGACCCGAAAGCAAATGACAGAGTTCGAAGCAGCTGGCGTCTTAGAAAAAGCATCCCACCCTCCTTCAGAGAAGAGCCCGGCCCGAGGTACGATACCTGCGCAAACGGCGTCTGATACCCCAACGACTGATGCGGGCGTTCGTGATTGCTGAAGCTCCGCCGTTTCCTCGATTTCATTTCTGCTCCTTTTCCGAGGCAGCGATTTCGTACCGCCTTGTTCGGCGCGCTGATCTGCCTGGCGGACACCGTCCAGGTCTCCATGCTCAACATGACCTACGATGTGCCCGTAAAAATGCTTTCTTTCCACCTCGTCCTGATGGCCTTGTTCTTGCTCGCGCCCGATCTCCCGCGTCTCGCCAACTGGCGGCTGGGACGAGTGGCACACTCTTGGGGGCGGACGCGCTAAGTCGCCACTCTATGGCATCTGGAATGTGGAGCAACTCTGGATTGACGGCCAGCTCCGTTCGCCGCTCCTCACCGACTACGACCACTGGCGCCGCGTCATCTTTGACACTCCCGACCGGAACACCTTTCAGCGCATGGACGATTCGCTCGTCCGTTACAGCGCTTCCTTCAACCTCAACGACAAGACCGTTGCGCTCACAAAGGACGACGACAAGAACTGGAAGGCCAACTTCACCATCCAGCGTGTGGCACCGGATCAATTGACCCTGGATGGCGAGATGGACAGCCACAAGCTTCACATGCAGCTCCAGCTCGTTGACCTCAGCAAGTTTCTGCTCATCAACCGCGGTTTCCACTGGATCCAGGAATACCCGTTCAACCGCTAACCGGACGAGGTGTCTATCGGCATTAACTTAATTTCATTAGGACAACACAACGTCGTGGAAAGTGTCAGATGCGATTCGGGACGAGTCGTCGGCAAACCTTCCCTTATTTCTGTGTGGCCCGTCAAGGATCCACATTGCACTAGTCTGCCGGACCTGTAGATTGCTTAGCACCTCACTACCAATCTCATCTCCTCCGCGGTTTCCGGCTTCAGAGAAAAACTCTCGACATACGACTTGCTGTAGCCCCAACATTTGCAAGCTAACTCGCTGGCGACTCATTTTCTCAATTCGTCTTTGAAAATAGCGCCGCTCTTCATCACGAATTTTACGTTCTGCAGTTCTGTGATGTCTTTCAGGGGATCGCCGCCCACTGCCACTAGGTCCGCCCACTTCCCAGCTTCGACGGTTCCGGCGGTTTCGCTCCAGCCGAGCAGCTCCGCGGCAACCGAAGTTCCCGTCCGAATAGCTTGCATCGGCGTCATGCCATACTCGACGTAATATTCGAACTCCTTGGCCTGATTCACTTTTTTCCAGTCGAACCCGCCTGCGTCCGTGCCCAGGGCAATCTTGACTCTCTTCTGGATGGCCTTGGAAAAGTTTTCCCGTTGTAAGTTGAAAGTCTTCTTCCAGAACTCGCCCGTGCTGCCCGCCGCCAGGTTCCGGTCTACGGTGATTGTTGGCACCCAATACACTCCCTTTCGCACCATTTCGTCCATCAGTTCGTCGGTAAGACCATCGCCATGCTCGATGGTGTCTACGCCAGCGCGCAGAGCAGCCGCGATGCCGTCGCTGCCGATGGCGTGGGCGGCAACTTTCTTCCCCAGCCGGTGCGACTCGTCGACGATGGCCCTGGCTTCTTCATCGGTGAAGATCACCCTGGAGTGCAGGCGGCCATCCGCGTCAAAACGTACACGCCCATCCGAGTAATACTTGATCCAGTCGGCTCCGTACATCACCTGTTCGCGCACGGCTTTGCGTGCGCCATCGACGCCATCGACATATTGCACGCCCGTGGGCATCTTCAACTCCCAGGAATAATCGAGCAGCGGGTACATGCCCGTCGGCGTCATGGCCCGCGTAGCCACTTGTAGTCGCGGGCCGGGCACTTCCCCGCTTGCAATCGCCTTCTTGACGTCTACATCCGCGTACATCGCTCCCTCAGTCTCCAGGTCACGCATCGCAGTGAAGCCGTGTGATAACGCAATCTGGGCGTTGCGCGCCGCAAGAATGGCCCGATACGGAATAGACTCTTTCAGCAATTGGGCGTCGTATTCCTCCGGCGTGGTATCGCCGTGCAGAAGCAGGTGTGTGTGCGCGTCGATGAAACCGGGGAGAACCGTCGCGTTCCCCAGGTCGATCACCTGCACACCCGCAGGCGCGTTTCCACGGGCTGTAACGGATGCAATCCTGTCTCCTTCCACCAGGATCAGCGGATTCTCCAGTGGCTTCTCGCTCTTTCCATCAATCAATCTTCCCGCGCGAATCGCAATCCGCTTCGGCGCCTGGCCAGCAGCTGCGCCCGCAAGCAGAATACCCGACATAAGCAAGGCGAAAATCCGGTTCATAGAAAGCCTCCTGTCCATTGCGCGCAAGCTTACCAGAGGCTCCGTTTTCAGCCTGCCCGCGGTATCAGGAACAATGTACTGAGCCGCTGGGACTACTTACACCCGACTCGAAGCCGACCAGGGGGAACGACCACGTCCCAGTTGTCGGCAAACGGGAAACTATCCGGTTTTCGTCGCAAGATCAACCTTCACACTGCACTCCCGTCGCTTGGTTCATGGATGCCGGGCGACCCACGCAGCAGGAGCTGATGATCGGAGAGCGTATTTTCCATCAACATGTCAAAGTCGACGCTGATGCGATCGGTGTTAGCCGGAACTTCAACATGAATCGTGTAAATATCCTCAGGATCGCGCGTCCAGGACAGGCTCGCGCTCCCGGAATGTATCCGAAGCGCCGCGAATTGTTGAATCGGACCGGTCGGTCCATGCTCTCCGGGAATCCACTTGGGATATGCGAGCGTGACGGCACCGGGTCGCACCCGAATTTCCTCCTGCACAAAAGCGATTCGTCGTGCACCTTGCGTTTCGTCGACGACCAAAGTCATGGCAGGTGCTGACTTGTCCTGCGCACTCGCTGCGATGGCAGTCATTGCGACCAATTCGAGTACAAGACGCCTCGGAGAGAACAGCGTAAACATGCACATCCTCCAATCACTTGATGCGGTCGAGGCGGTTCGAGCGCGACCGTACAATTAATGGGTCGATTAGTTTCGTCCGCCCGGCCTCCACATGCCCACATCCAGAGAGGCAACGGCCGCTTGAGAGACGAGCTGGTGCCAAACGCTGGGGCCTCGCCGCGCGCAATTATACCTGCGCTTCGCGTCGCGGCGGGTGCGGCGATTCTGGGTGGATGGTCGGCAATCGGGAAGTTGGACCACAGGTACTCTCGTTCGGGGTCGACAGTGGAATTTCGAGCCGATGAGGAACCACGCCGAGAATTGTTTTGAGTTATAGGCTCAGGTGGCAGCGATCTCGGGGTCGTTTTAAGCTCAATTCCCTAACGGTAGGGCTCGTCCTATATCTTCGAGCGACCCGCATTGTGGTTCTGTCTGTTGATTGGAACTAGGCCAAAACATTGCACTTTCCAGCTTAGCCAGTACATCTTGACGCTTCGTGGGCTGTATATTCCACGATGGACGGAACCGTGAATTGGCGATCGTGCACAGTAAGTGGATCAGAAAAGTTGCTGTCTTGTACCGAAGCGCAGATTCCGCACAATTGCGAAATACACCAAACCACCGTACAATGAGATACTTGTGAAGGGTTCCCGCGCGATGTTGGGGCCTGTAGCTCAAGAGTCTGTTGTTGATTCTGCGTTGCTTAGGTCCATTTTCAGGCCCTTCAAACCCGCCTTCTTGTACACAACTTGTCCACAAATCGACGAGCAACGTGCCACATCACTTCTGGGTAGCACGTGATCCAGGCGCAATCCTTGGAGGCGCCGCTAATAGGCTACCAAGGAGATCACTTCTGTATGCGATCGACTACGCATGCAGATGAATGATGGTCTTAATCTAAATCCTTAAAGCTTGTTAGGATACCTTCATGCTAGGGGTCGTGGTGGTCTATCTCGGTCTGATTGCCACATTTCTTGGTGGCGTATCCCTTCTGCGGCCTCTGACTTTTCTTGCGATTCACTCCCGCCGACAAGCCGCGCTGATTCTGGTATTGGGTTTCATAGTAGTTGTGATAGGCGAATCTCTACCGGCCAAGGAGATACGCGTCGCCCCGCCACGCACACAGCTGGACCAGTTTGCGCCCCTGTACCAGTTTAGTGAGTTCCACTCCATCCGGATTTCAGCGTCGAAAGCGCAGGTGTATCGCGCCCTCAAGTTAGTGACGGCCGAAGAGATTTTCTTTTTCCGTACGCTGACATGGCTGCGGCGCTTCGGCCGCCCTGGACCAGAAAGTATCCTCAACCCGCCCCCGCACGTGCCGCTCCTCGATGTTGCAACCAAAACATCATTCCTTGTTCTGGCCGACGAGCCGGACAGCGAAATTGTCCTGGGAACCCTAGTGGCTGCGCCGCGCGGCTGGCGCTCCCGCGGCAAGCCAACTCCTGATGGCTTCAAGGCACTCTTTGTGACTACCACCCCCGGCTTCGCTCCTGCTGTGATGAACTTCCGCATTGAGGACGCGGGTCCCGCTGCGTGTACGCTCACGACCGAGACTCGCGTCTATGCCACCGACGCCTCAACTCGCCGCCGCTTTGCTCTCTATTGGAGGGTGATCTATCCAGGAAGCGCGTTGATCCGCCGCATGTGGCTGCGCGCCATCGCTCACAGGGCTGAAGCGCGATAGAGGAAAACGATTCGAGCCACTGCGCGATAACTTCCGGATGGTCGGTTATTACCGGCCAATCCTTTGAATCACACCCGTAAAAGCAGTAGGCGAGAAGGGTTATTCTCTTTCAGTTGGACTTTGCCTTCAGGAGGAAGGAGCTCCGCCTCCGGCTCAGATCTT
>Ga0137398_10000067_pt1 | contig 27959 bp, 21 predicted proteins | sample czorhiz216metaG_FD_106659 | JGI IMG/M metagenome (GOLD analysis project Ga0137398, IMG submission 106659) | Vadose zone soil microbial communities from Angelo Coast Range Reserve, California, USA - czorhiz2.16 metaG | ecosystem: Environmental > Terrestrial > Soil > Vadose zone | place: USA...
AAAGTTAACAACTCTTTGTGATTCTACAATATCTATTAAATTTAAACTTCCAGTTAATAATACTACTAATAATATAACTGAACTTAATATTAATTCATAACTAATTAATTGAGCAGTACTTCTTAATGACCCTAAAAAAGCATATTTAGAGTTAGCAGATCACCCAGCTAATAATATACCATATGTAGATAAAGAAGATACAGCTAACATATATAAAATACCCAGACTAAAATCTGAAATATATAACCCTGAACCATAAGGGACCACAAGATAACCTAATAAAGAAAATATTAAAGTTATAATAGGCCCAAGAAAAAATAATACTATATTAGCTTGTGTAGGAGAAACATATTCTTTTAATAATAATTTCAAAGCATCTGCAAATGCTTGTAATAAACCATAATAACCTACTATATTAGGTCCAAGTCTTCTCTGCATACTTGCCATAGTTTTTCTTTCAGCTATTGTAACAAAAGCAACTGATAATAAGGCAGGAACAACAACCAATAAACCCTCAATAATTGAAATTATAGATAATAAACTTATCAAATATAAAAGATATAATTTATAAAAATAACATATTAATATACTAGATTATGACCATAACTCACAGTACATTACAAATTATATATTTATAAATTTTAAAGATAAATGAAAATTTACCTACTACTAAAAAATGTTTTAAACTACTATATTATGACTTATATATTATTTTAAATATAATATATACATACATTATATAGGAGTTCGGGGAACTCGAATCCCTATATTTCAATTTGCAATCAAAACGCAGAACCTTCTACTCAAACTCCTTGAGCAAAGCTCAAAAAATAATTTTTATCTAGTTTTTTTTTATAACTAATTCAACTAAACTATTTTCAATATAGCTAATTAATGGCATTATAATAAGGTAATGTGAAAAATATAAAACAGTTGAAATTTGTCCGAATTCAATAAATGGAGACTCAACATGTTTTGCTCCTAATTGCATTAAGATTAAGAAATTAGCTACAAATATGTAAAAAGCTATTTTACTAAAAGGTCTGAATTGTATACCTCTATATTTAGATAAATCAGTGATAGGCATTATTAATATTATTAAAATAGCAGCAAGCATAGCAACAACACCTAATAATTTATTAGGTATAGATCTTAATATTGCATAGAAAGGTAAAAGATATCATTCTGGTACTATAGCAGGTGGTGTTTGCATAGGATTAGCCATAACGTAATTTTCACTGTCTCCTAAAGCATTAGGCATGAAGAAAACAAATACAGATAAAACAAAGAAGAAGATAAATATAGTTACTAAATCTTTAAATATAAAGTAAGGAGCAAAAGGTAATCTATCGTAATTACCTGATATACCTAAAGGGTTACCAGAACCAACAGTATCATGTAATGTAATTAAATGCATTAAAACTAATGCGGCTAGTACAAAAGGTAGCACAAAATGTAATGCAAAAAATCTATTTAATGTTGCATTATTAATTGAGAAACCACCTCAAATGAACTCAACAATATCTTGTCCAATTCAAGGAATTGCACTCATAAGATTAGTAATAACTGTTGCACCTCATAAACTCATTTGACCATAAGGCAGTACATAACCCAGAAAACCTGTAACTATAAGAGCTAATAAGATTAAAGTACCAATAATTCATGTTAATGTTCTTGGTGCTTTGTAAGATCCATAGTATATACCTCTACCTATATGTAAATATACTAAAAAGAAGAAAGCAGATGCTGTATTAGAATGTAAATAACGTACTAATCAACCATTATTAACGTCACGCATAATATGTTCTACTGAACTAAAAGCTTCAGATATACTAGGTGTATAATGCATAGCTAATGTAATACCTGTTACTATTTGTATACCTAAACAAAGAGCTAATAAAGATCCGAAATTTCATAAATAACTTAAATTAGAAGGTTGTGGTGAATCTATTACATAAGAATTCACTATTTTTAACAAAGGATTACTTTTAAAAATTCTCATTTATATAATATATATATATATATATTTTCATTTACAATAATTTTTTTTTTATTTTATATACTATTTGGTACAAATAATACTATGGATAATATATTTGACATATGCAATCATTCATTAGGCATGAACATAAATAATAATATTATTAACGTTAAAATAGAAATACTTAAGCTAAAAGAACTAGATAGAGCAAATCCTGAATCAAAGTAAATTTTTTTTAAAACTTCATTTTTTTTTGTTACAAGAACTGGTATTTGTAAATTTTGTAATTTATTGAAATATGTATATGAATGTCAGTCAAAGAACATTGTTTTTACAATAAATAAATAATACACTGCACTAATTACACTAGCAAGAACACCAATTAATGTTAAAAATACAAATCCTTCTTGTAAAGCAGATGAAAATACCATCTGTTTTGCAAAGAATCCCATTAATGGAGGGATACCTGCAAATGAAAATAAAGTAATAGATAAACTTAAAGCTAATATACTATTTATATGGAAATATCCTTTAAGTTGACTAATAAGCTGTATAGGTGAATTATTTTTATCAATTAATTTATTATGGCTAATATTATTATCATTATAAGAATATAAACTATAACCTATAGCAATCAAAATAATAAAAGCATTTAAATTAGATAGACTATATTGTATTAGATAGAAAATAAAAGATTGTATTGATTCTACACTATTTATACTTAAGGCTAATAACATGAATCCTAAATGTGATATTGTACTATATGCAAATAATCTTTTTATTCTAAATTGAGTCAAACCTAAAATAGTACCTATTATTAAAGATAATAATGAACTTAATAATAAACTAGTTGTTCAAGGATAATTTACAGTAATGTAAATATTATTAGTAAAATGTACTAATTGTAAAATTAAAATTAATATAGATATTTTTGCAACGTTTGCTACAAAAGAAGTAACTATTGTAGGGATACCATCATACACATCAGGAGATCAAAAATGGAATGGAGCTGCCGATATTTTAAATAAAAAACCTACAGCTATCAATAATATACAGTATGATATATAAGGAGTTACATCATTTAATTGTTGTATATTTATTACATTAGATAAATTATTTATAATATAAAAATTATCTAAATATGTAACACCTAAATTTGCATAAATCAAACCTATACCTAATAATATGAAGCAAGAAGCTAATGCTCCTAGTAAAAAGTAAGTTAAACTAGATGCAGTTGAAGATTCTGAATTTCTATAAATAGCACATAATAAATATAAACCATAACTTTGTAATTCTATAGCTAAAAATATAGAAACTAAATCACTACTAGATATTAATAAAACAGTACCCATTATTACAAATAACATAACTAAAGTATACTCAATTATAGTATATTGTTCCCCTTTTTTTAAAATTATATTTGAAACAGTAAGTTTTCTCAAAAACTGTAACTTTGTAAATAACAGTTTAAAAAAACTCATATATTCATTAGATATAAGCTTTCTAGGGTAAAAACCTGTCATATTTAATATAAGTAAACTTATAAAAAAAATTAAAATATGAAATATATGTGTTATAGGTGATGCATAAAATAAACCACCAAACAAACCAATTCCATTATCTAAATATGTTATAAATAAACTATTATAAGATAAATAAATACAATAGAATAAAATAATTATACCTATTCTTGAATAAAGAATAGAAATATCACGTCTAAATGCTAGAGAATTAGATAATAATAAAGAAAAAATTGAAGATAATAACAACCTTTAGGAATAGTAAACTAAATTTTAAATTGTTAATCTATGAATTATTTAGAATATAAATAAGATTTATTATTTAATAAAGCAAACAAAGTAAATATAACTAATATTAATAAATTATTATCATAATAAGAAAAATATAAAGAAGTAATATAAAAAATAAGACCCATTAATATATATAGAGCATAAGTAGTAACAACACCTGTACTTAAATTACCTATACTATTACTTAAACTTAATAATCCTTTTTCTAAACCATAAGGCCCTATAAATTCTACAGAACCTTTATCAATACTTTTAGTAGTTTGTCCTCCTAATTTAAGAATTAATTCAATAATATATTTATTATATATTAATTCAATATAAAATCTTTGATTAAAAAAACTAAATATATTATAACCTAATTTTGAAAATTTAAAGTTAATTAGTAATTTAGGTAAAAACTCTGAAAGTAATACTGATATTACACTTAATAATATTGTAAAGAAAAATGGTAATAATTTAAATAATATTGGTACAGCAAATTCTGTATCTAACATTATTTCATGACTAGGGTGTATGAATAAACTATTATCTGAAAAAAATCCAGAACCTAATCCTATAAATATATCTTTAGTTAAAAAACCAAAGAATATAGAGAATATAGCTAAAATAATTAAAGGTGTATTAAGAAACATATCACCTTCATGTGCATTTTTATAATTAACTAAAGGCCCATTAGGATTAGTTAAGAATGTTAAATATAAAACTTTTGCTGAATATAATGTTGTAAACATTGCACCTATTGTTGCAATAAAATACACAATAGTACTAGATAAACAATATTGACCATATGCAGACTCAAGTATTAAATCTTTAGAATAAAACCCTGTCATAAAAGGTATGGCCGCTAAACTTAATGAAGCTATTAACATAACTGAATATGTTAAAGGTAAAAATGGTCTTAAACCACCATATTTTCTAAAATCTTGATTATCCGATACCGAATGTATTACTGCACCTGCACCTAAAAATAATAATGCTTTATAAAAAGCATGATTTACTAAATGAAATAAAGCTATATTATAAGAAGATAAACCAATAGCTATAACCATCATACCTAATTGACTCATAGTTGAATAAGCAATAACTTTTTTAATATCTTGTTGAAATAAACCTATTAATGAACTAAATACAGTTGTAATAGCACCTAATCATAAACAAATAATCAATACCGTTGAACTATATTCTATTAAAGGAGATGATCTCATTAATAAATAAACACCTGCTGTAACCATAGTAGCAGCGTGTATTAACGCTGAAACAGGTGTAGGACCCTCCATAGCTTGAGGTAATCAAATATGCAATCCTACTTGTGAACTTTTAGCTGTAGCACCTATAACTAAACAAATACCAATTAAAGTTACGATATTTTCGTTATAATATGGAGCTAATGAAAATATCAAGTTATAATCAATATTACCAAATGATCATAACATTGCAAATATTCCAATTGTTAAAAAACAATCTCCTACTCTATTAGTTAATAAGGCAGAAATAGAACTTTGATTTGCAGCAATTCTAGTAAATCAAAAATTAACTAAAAGGTATGAACAAATTCCAACACCTTCTCAACCTACAAACATTAATAAATAATTATTACCAGTTACAAGAATTATCATCATGAATGTGAATAAACTTAAATAACTGAAAAATCTTTGATTATGTGGATCATGACTCATATAACTTATTGAATAAATATGTACTAGACTAGATACTATTAATACAGGTAATAGCATAGAAACCGTTAATGAATCAAATCTAAAATTTCATAAAACATTAAGTGCTTCTACATCTATTCATCTTGCAACATTTATAGTTACAGGTATATTATTTAATCCCACTTCAATAAAAGCTATTATAGCTAAAATTGTTGTTATAATAACTGAACTACAAGTTATAAAATGTGACCCACTAATTCCTATTTTTCTACCAAAAAAACCTGAAGCAATTGAACCTAATAGTGGTAAAATAATCAACGTTAAATACATTATTTATATTGTATTGATATACTACCTCTTAATCTATAAAATGCCACCAAAATACCTAAACCTATTGCAGATTCTGCACCTGCTATTGTTATTATATATATAGCAAAAGTTTGTCCTAAAATATCATCAAAACTAAGTGAACTTATTAATATTAAAAATGTTATAGATAATAACATTATTTCTATTGAAATTAACATTAATATAATATTTTTTCTATTTAACACAAAGCCTAATATTCCTATAAGAAATAAAAATATTGAAAAATTCATAATAATTTATTTTTACGATTTATCTATACTACAACGTAAATTAAATTATTATAAATTTTAATAAAAAAATATTATTTTTAAACGTGTACAAGAATCGAACTCGTATTTACATGTCCGTAGCATGTCTTTCTACCATTGAAATAACACGATTATAATACTAAAAATATTATTTTAATATTATCATTACATTTGATCTCTTAATCATAATAAGAAATCTTTTATAGTAACTGATTGTATAGCAATAGGCATAGAACTATGAAGTATACCACATATTTCTGAACATTGACCAAAGAATGTACCTTGACGATTTAAGTAAACAGAAGCTTGGTTTAATCTTCCTGGATATGCATCTACTTTAATACCTAAAGAAGGACAAGCATAAGAATGTATAACGTCCGCAGCTGAAATAACAAATCTTGTATGAGTCAACTCTGGTATTATAACTCTATTATCTACTTCTAACATTCTAAATGTACCTTCTTCTAAATCACTTTCTGGAACAATATATGAATCATATTCTATAAATTCATCCTCATAATTAGTAAAATCAGGATACTGATAACTTCAGTATCATTGGTGACCTTCTCCATAAATAACTAATGAAGGATCCATTACTTCATCCATTAAATATAATAATTTAAATGAAGGAAATGCAATTAATATTAATATTAATGCAGGTGTAATAGTTCATATTAATTCTATTAATGTACCATGGTTCATATATTTATGAGATATAGGAGACCGAGACGAAATAAAATTTCTAACAACTGTAATCATTATTCATGTTACAGCAAATAATATAACAGCTAAATAAAACATTATATTATTATGTAATTCTTCCAATCCTTCCATTTGAGGTGTTGCACTATCTTGAAAAAACAAACCTCAAGGAGCAGGTGCGTCTAATTTTAATAAACTTGATTTAAAAAACATTTTATTTTCTTTTTAATTATTAATGCAGTAAATATCTGACTATATAAGATAGCAAATATTTTTTGATAAAAACCTGATCCCTATTAATGGCAATTAGTAGATAAATTTAATTATATATTAAAGAATAACCATTCCATAATTTATAATCAAAATTATGTATCTGTCTACTATCTATTTTTAATGCATTTTTACCTAATTCAAAGGCAAATCCTAAAGTTAATGCAAGAAAAAAGAAAATCATAATCACCAGACCGTAAATTCCATTAGTATAAGCACTTACAACATAAGGATATACTAATAAAATTTCTAAATCAAATAATAGGAATAATAAAGCAAATATAAAAAAAGATATACTGAATTGTGTTCTGTTTTGTCCTAAAAAGGAATGAAAACCACATTCAAAAGCACTATCTTTTTCTATATACGAATTGTGAGGAGAAAGTAATAAATTAACTGCTAATAAAATAACAGCTAAAATAGGTATTAAAAATAAAAAAAAAGTTGTTGTTGTCATAAAATCTTATATGTTAAAAGTTTATCCCCAAAATATGAGGTTTTGTAAAAATATTGTAAGTATATAATCAAAATACTACACATAGTAATTAAGCCACGTATAATAATAAGAAAGCCATCATTAAAGCAAATAATCCTGTTGCTTCTGCAAATGCAAATCCTAAGATTGCATATGAGAACAATTGTCCTCTTAATGAAGGGTTTCTAGAAACACCTAATATTAATGCTCCAAAAACTACACCTATTCCAATACCAGCTCCTATTAAACCCGTTGTAGCTAAACCTGTTCCAATTATTTTTGCTGCTTGTATCAAAGTAAAATTTTTTATGTGCGTACAACCATATAAGAGAGGAAACCTGCACCTATAAATAAGTATACAAGTCATATATTTATTGTAATATATTTCTTATGTGTTTATTATATAATAGGTATTTATTACTTATGATTAAATTGGAACAGGTTTTATATTAGATTAACTAAAAATTATTTATCTACTATTTCTCTATTGAATTTATCGTTTACAAAACGGTATGAAAAAACAGTATCTCTATGTTCACTAAGACTTCTACTGTCTCTTAATAAAGACGGGTGTTCGCTAGGATTACCACTACTAAATTGATCATTACCCTCCTGAATACTAATAAGAGCTCTTTCCTTATTTATGAAAAAGCTAGAAATGTGACCCTCAAACTGACGAATATCTAAATTAGGTATTGATTTACCATTAACAGCTAAAATTTCCTTGTCTGTTACATGCCCTAGATCTAATATTCTACCACCAGGTAAATTAGAAGATCATCTAGCATTAGGAAGTTGACCTTGTTCTTTAACTAAAAGAACTGTATCATGACGTTGTTTTAAATCTTCAAGAGAATTAACATCTTCAATCATTTTGGATACTCAAAGTTCTGTATTAACCACAGCATTTTCGCTAAGACCTAAATCAGGTAACCCTGAAAGCCTTAATATTTTCCTTTGTCCTCCTAATTCTTCAGAATTTGGCCTTTTATTTCCATGATCTTCAGGATTTATATTTAATCCCTGACTATCAAATCCACCTAAAGCAAACGTCCCTATATTTTTACTAATACAATAAACGGTAAATAATAATCTTATTTTTGCTACAAATGAATGTGGATCGCACAAATAAGATATATATATTTTATAACACGCAAAAACAACTTTTTCTATAATTTTTAAACACATTTTTTTTATAAAGTTATAAACCATTTTTTAATTTTTTTATATAAATCAATAATATATTATTATACCATAAGCTAAATATCGAAATGAAAGACTTGTTTTTACAAGTACTTTCATGGATACTTGAGATATAACATATATATATGCGTACAACCATATAAGAGAGGAAACCTGCACCTATGAATTTTTCAATAGATATATACATATATTATATCTCTATATTGAATACTATATTTTTTCAGATATAATATAATAGATTTTAAAATCTATTATATTATATCTTCTATTGTAATCTATATTCAAATGACTAAACTATATTCATCGATATTACTATCTTCATATTATATAGTGACCACTTATATTTTCATTTATACAAACATTAATAAATTTAAACCCAGGAGAATTACCTATTTAATCGTTATTATTACTTCTTTTACAATTTTCATAAAATTCATTAGTACGTATTTCTAAGGCTTCTACGTCATTATCATGTTCTTCTTCATCTATAGCAGAGTCATAACCCGCTGGTTCTTCGTTTTCTGACTCTATACCAGAATCATGACCCTGTTGTTCTTGTAATTGTAGTTGTCGTTCATGCTCTAACTGTTCTTGTATTTTTTCCTCATAATAAGCACCATCCTGGTAATTTCAAGATGCTAAATCTGCTTCATCATTAGCTCTATCTATATTATATAAACCTTGTTTGATATTTTCTAATAAAAATTGTTGATCATCTTCTGATAATGATGTCGCATTTCTTATAACAATTATCTCTCTTGGAGATTCTGATACAAGATCCTTAGGACCAAGAGGAGAAAGATCACATCCATTTTTTCGTGAAAACTCTACTTCAACATCAGTCCCTTCTAATATCTCCGCAACATTCTCGGAATTATCCGATAACTTACTAACATAAAACTGTGTGTTTGCAGGATGATCATTACCAAATGAACTAGGATCATAATTTATATCACCAGGGCGCTCTTGATATAAAGGATTAACTTGTGAATTGCTAGATTGATCGGCTTGTGAAGAACTAGGTAAATCAACATCTGGATTTTCGGCGTCAGCCAAGTAATTTATAAAACTTTCTGATAAATTTTTACACAAACAGTATATAAGAAAAATAAATCTAATAATAAGTAAATATTGATTGATGTTCGGATAGGAGTTATATAAGATGCAGTAATAATTTATGTATCCACCTAAATTAATTATATACTTATTAACAAAATTTTTAAAATCAAATTTATAAGAATTTTTAACAACAACAACTTTTTTAATTAATTTAATATTTTTTAATTTTTTTAAATTCTTTAATTTTTCCATTTTAATTTTTTTTTTTCATTATTATATATTTAATATAATATAAAAACAGTAATAAGAGAGAGTAAATATACACCTATGAATAAAAGATAGACATATTTTTTAAAGGATATAAATCTAAAAAAATTAACATAATTTACATTATAACAATTAGAATTTAATAATTATTAAAGCACCCCAACCAAGGATTCGAACCTAGATCCTTATATAAAACATCTCACTTTACCGTTAAGCTATTGGGGTTATAAAATAATAAGACCAAAAATGCTTATTAAAATATAATTATCAAGTAAAAATAATTATTATAGTAAACCATAACATTAAGATTGCAAAGGAAGTGAAGCAAAAGCATGGGGTTTAGGTGGACTATTTAAACATCACTCCAGAGAATTATTATTTCTTGTAAATAACACTTGGAATGTATCACTAAACATTTGAGGTGTTAATCAAGGATATCTTGAAACAGCTTTACCTTCTGTTAATTGTTTGTAAACAATATTTAAGAAATATCATGTAGCTACAACACTAATAATAGAACCTATACTACTTACTAAATTTCAACCATAAAAGGCATCAGGGTAATCACTAATTCTTCTTGGCATACCTTGTAAACCTAAGAAATGTTGAGGGAAGAATGTTAAATTAACTCCTATAAATAAAATTCAGAAATGAACTTTACCTGCAAATTGGTTATATGATAAACCTAATATTTTAGGTATTCAGAAATATCATCCACTAAATAATGCAAACACTGCACCCATAGATAATACATAATGAAAATGTGCAACTACATAGTAAGTATCATGGAATGCAATATCAAGAGAAGCATTGGCTAAAACAACACCACTTAATCCTCCAATTGTAAATAACACAATAAATCCTAATGCAAATAACATTTGAGGTGTTAAATGTAATGATCCTCCATAACATGTAGCTAATCAACTAAATATTTTAATACCTGTAGGTACCGCAATAATTAAAGTTGCAGCTGTGAAATACGCTCTTGTATCCACATCTAATCCAACTGTATACATATGATGAGATCATACCACAAATCCTAATATTCCAATAGACATCATAGCATAAACCATACCTAAATATCCAAACACGCTTTTGTTAGATGCGGCTGATATTACAGTACTTATTATACCGAATCCTGGTATAATTAATATATAAACCTCAGGATGCCCAAAGAATCAGAAAAGATGTTGGTATAAAATAGGATCACCACCACCAGCAGCTTCAAAGAAAGATGTATTAAAATTTCTATCAGTTAATATCATTGTTATTCCACCGGCTAACACAGGTAAAGATAATAATAATAACACTGCTGTTATTACTACAGCCCAACCAAATAAAGCTAATTTATGTAAACTAATACCTGGACTTCTCATGTTTAATATAGTAGTTATAAAATTAATAGCACCTAACATACTACTTATACCACTTAAGTGTAACCCAAATATAGCTAAATCTACACTAGGTCCACTATGACTTTGTATTCCTGATAAAGGTGGGTAAAGAGTTCACCCTGTACCTGCTCCATTTTCAATTATAGCAGAAAATATAAATAGTAATAAACTAGGTACTAATAATCAAAAACTTATATTGTTTAATCTTGGGAATCTTTAACCATTTAACTTATTAGTTAAATCTATAAAAGAAGTAGTTTCCTACTCGGACGGACTATGTCTTCATCCTAATAATATAGGAGCTTCGCGTGTAGTCTCTGAGGATCCTACTCATAATTCATTAAAATTATTTTGGTTTCCTGCACATTCTTCCCATGTATACATAAGTATTACTACTAATTCAGTTGAAAATACAACTTTAAAAGTATATAAACTTTAATTAGGTGTCTATGTATCTGTTAACTGAAAATTAAATTTCATTTTCGAGAGATTCTATGCATATAGCGAAGTAATAATTAAAAAGTTTACACTTTTTAACGGCATTCCCATGTTTTGAGAATATATTATAAAATTACTATAGTAATATTCAATTAAGGTAATTTATTTAAATGATCTCAATTAAAATATATTCTTTTCCTATTCATACTATTTCTTACAGAATCTGTTTTAGTTAAACCTTCTTCTGTAAAATGTTTATTATCTAATATTAATAATGCTATTTCTTTTCAATCTAAATAATCTAAATATTTACTAGAAAATAAAGGATATACTTCTAAATATTTTATTATAATACCTAAAGATATTTTACTTGATGCAGCTAAATTATAATATTCCTTACCTGTAGACCTTTGTTTTCTAATTAATAAATTGCAATTAAGAAATTTAGCTATACTTGTTAGAATACTAATATAACTATTACCAGTAATAGGATCCAACATTCTTTGTTCTATTCTTAATCTACAAGATATTTTTCTTTTCTTTGCATTATTTTCTACTTTAGTATGTTGTACAGAAAAACTACCATCTGAATCAATAAATCCACTTAATCAACTATTATCATTTAAACTACCTTTTTTTAAAGGCAATTTTTCTATATTAGTACTATGATTCTTATTTAACCAATCTATTAATTTATGAAATTGATGTATTTTAGGTGTTCTTAATTCACCATTAATTAAAGAAACTATTTTCTTTAAACCTATTACAGGTGAAACTACTAAAACACAAGCATTATCTTTAGTTTTATATCTAATAAACCCTGATCCTATTAAATCTAATAATTTATTAGCTAAAGGTTCATTTTTTAAACTAAAAGTTATACAAAATCTTGGATTATGTTTTTTCTTCATATCTAAATTTTGTATTCAAATATGACCATCACCTTCATATAAACCAGCTAAATATGTACCTAGATTATTAATATTAGTTTGAATATTTTTACTATAGTATTTTTTATTATTAAATATATTCTCAAGGAGATCCTTTATTTTTGCCATATCTGGACCTCCTACTAATAAAGGTAATAAGAAATTACCAAACCCTCCGATTAAAGCAGGCATAACCATAAAAAATATCATCATAATAGCATGAGCTGTTATTATACTATTATATAATTGATTATCTGCTATATATTGAACACCTGGTGCTGACAATTCTAATCTTATAAGTACAGAAAACGCTGTACCTATTAAACCAGAAAATAATGCAAACATTAAATACAATGTTCCAATATCTTTTGCATTAGATGATAAAAATCATCTTTCTTGTCATTCTGTTGGTTGTTTTAAATTTAAAAATGATAAATTGCTGCTTACCTCAAGAGCATTTTTTTCAGAACTAGTAGATAATTGTCTTTTATTTTGAAAAGAAGTATAATTATTATATATACTATTTACAAAATGCGACAAAATCTATATTCTAAACTACATTATTTGTAATAATTTTATATATATATTATATATAACATATTTTATATATATAATCGAATGTATATATAATAATAACTATCTTATTCTAGTTTTATTATATATTTATAATTAAAAAATTTTATAAAAAAAATTTTTACTTTTTTTTTACATAACTACTTTCACTTATCTAAAAAGGGTGGATACCTTGACTCGAACAAGGATATACTATGCCACATACAGCTGTTCTACCTATTGAACTATACCCACCTTAGTTGTTATTATTTAAAAATCAAACCAGAAAAAACTCTATAGTTTCCATAAAGAAACTATAAGCCGGGAGAGAAACTCGAATTCTCATTCTTAATTCATGAAATTATTGTTCTACCTATTGAACTATCCTGGCTAATAAATACACAAAAATTATCTCGGAGCGATTCGAACACTCATAGGTAAATACCAAAAATTTATGACTTACCGATTAGTCAACGAGATAAAAAAAAGAAATTACGTATGTATTGTTTTACGGACAATAAGACTTGAACTTATATGGTGTAAACCATTCCAACCTAAACGGAACCTGTATTCCAATTCCAGCATGTCCGTTTTTTATTACATAACCTTAAAACTATATACTTAAATACAAATACTTTAGTATTTATATAATTTATAGGAAATATGCAATATATATATATATTTATATATAATGCTCGAGATAAGACTTGAACTTATAACCTAGGCACCTTCAAAGCCCCGCTCTACCAATTGAGCTTCTCGAACTATTGGAGTTATCAGGGCTCGATCCTGAAATAACGATATGCAAAATCGCAGTTTTACCAGTTAAACTATAACCCCTAATATCCAAGGAACGACTCGAACGTTCACGGCTAACGCCAACAAAACTTAAATTTGCACTGTCTACCATTCCAGCACTTGGATTTATAATAATTCATCTAATAAAAGGGAGATTGCTAACCTACCAATTTCAGCACTTAGATTTAAGACTAAAATGACTCGAACATTTATTCAAACTATCATGAGCAGTTCGCTTTACCTATTAAGCTATAGCCTTTAGCGGACCTAGGTTTCGAACCTAAATATCTTGGTCATGAGCCAAACATGTTACCATTACACCAATCCGCTTGGTTAATTTAAGAAATAGGTGATTCGAACACCTGACCTTTCGCGTGTAAAGCGACAGCTCTACCACTGAGCTAATCTCTTTCAACCCAAGGGAGATTTGAACTCCCGCACTAACAGTGAAAATATTATGTCTTAACCAAACTTGACCATTGGGTCTATTGTAGCCCAGTGCAAGTATCGCACTTACTTCTACCGATTACAAAACGGTTGCATTACTTTTATGCTAACCAGGCTAAAGGTTTTTATATGTGATATATTCAGTATATTATAAATTAGTACTTTATATCTAAAAACATTAAAGTTAATACAACTAAAGCCTATTTATTTAAACAAAAATTTAAATAAGTCGTAGTGTTCTACTACGTTTATAAGTATCCTAAAGTAAGTTTCGCGCTTAAATGCTTTCAGCACTTATCTTTTATTGACGTAGCCTTCCTGCCATGCATATAAAATAACTTACTTAAGTAAAAGTAAGCCACAGTAATAAACACTGTATTATAAACAACAGGTAAACCATAGGTCAATATACCCAACTCCTTTCGTACGAAGGGGCTATCTTTATTTTACTTTATCTTCCCTCTAGAAGATAGAAACCATACTGTCTCACGACGTATTAAACCCAGCTCATGTAGCTCTTTAATCGACGAACAGTCGAACCCTTCATGATTTCTGCATGCATGAGGATGAGCTAAGCCGACATCGAGGTGCCAAACCGCGCACTCAATTTGTACTCTCTTGCGCAAATTAGCCTGTTCAATTTATGTTATCATAAAAGTTTATCTTTTATTTCCATTTTTTGCAAAATGGTTCAGACTATTTCTTCATCTTTATTTATTATATAGGAAAGTGATATTAATATTAAACTTATGTTCCACTTACTCAACCTTTAACACCAAAAGATCCAATACGAGATTTAGAGTTTAACTTAGAACATTCTAAATTGGGCTTATTATTTCCTCTTAATAATACGGATGAATATCCTTTAATAGAAGAAAAATAATTCTCTAAATTTCCTTTATATCTAACTTTAGATTGAGATCTTGAAGCAGTATAACGTCTTGTTAATCTACCTGCAGCTTCTAATCTAACACCTGATACTCTTTTATATCTAATATTGTTCAATATAACTTTTTTTAAATAATTAGATTTAGTTTTATTATGCACAAGTAGTTTATACAATAAGTTATTTGTTATATCAACATTTTTAAAATTAAATAAATTTTCTATATCAAAAAAATACTTTGATTTTTCGTTTAATTTAATATTTTTAATTCTTGCTTTTCTAACACAAGCTTTTAAATATCTTAATAGTTTTCTTTTTCTTCTTAGTTTTAAAACTAAAGGTTGTGAAAAAATATCACTATTAAAATAAAAATATTTTAAATTTATTATATTAAATTCTATGTTTTTATTATATATTTTTTTTATTAAATTCATTAAACCTTGTAAATATGAAAAATTAAACTTGTTTTGATTAATAAAAAGCAATTGTTTAAAAAACATATAATATTTTAATCTTTTCAAAGATTTTTTTATAAATTTTTTATAATATAAATGTTGAGTTTCTAATAACTTAAACTTATAACTAGGTAGAACTTTTATTAATACTTTATTTCTTTCTTGTTGTTGATTTAATATATTTAACCCTACATTTTTAATTAAATTCAGTTTATTTAAAAATCTAGATCTCACAAATAATCTTGTATATCTATTTTTTATTTTATATAAATAATTGTATTTTTGTCTATTATATACAAACATAGTTATAACAAGTTTATCGTTTGTATGTTTAAATTCACCATTACTTACAAAGATTTTATTTGTAGATAATTTTCTTAACCTACGACGTAATCTTTCTTTTCTCAATTTTTTTTCTAATTTTAAATTATATGAATTAAAATAACCTCTAATTAATTTTATTGTAAAATTACTTGCTAAAGGTATTAGACTTAAAGTATTTTTATTGTAAGCATAAATACTATTTTTTCAATCTCTTACAACAGGTACAAAATCTTTATAATCTAAAGTTATATTTTCATTATTTTTTGATTTTTTTTTATAAGTAATATTTAATTTAGATTTAATAATATTTAACATTTTTTCATTAAAAAATTATAAGCCTGAAATAATATCAAGTCTAGTACATTATTATTATTAATAATAATAATTATTATACATTATATTTATAAAGATGTTGGGCATATCTAAAAAAATTATTGTTTAAAATAATAATCTATTAGTCGTTGAACGTCCTTATTTCTTTTTATATTTTATATAAATTTAATTATAAAATAAGTTTCGCTTCAAATTCACTTAAATATAGTTGTCTTTGAAATTTACCCAAATATTTTACCAATATTTTATAATATTGGGGGACTTAAAGCTAAATCCCTAGCGTAACTTTTTCTATAATCCAAGACCTTTCCTTAATGCATCTTGTGATCATATGCCCCGCTTACGCGACTGATAGACTTGTAAGTCAAACAGTAAAGCAAGATTTAGCCATTAAACTTTTCCAGTATTTTTTAGTACCATATTAATAAAGAATATATACAATATTAATATGAAAATAAGTTTTTAACGTTAAAAACTTAAAATACATCTATTCACCATATAGTTAAAATCTTACTAAAATAAAAAACATACCGAATTTAATCTAATAATAACTGTATAATTATTAATATATAATTAATAACAAATTAATATATTTGTAGAATGTTATCTACAAGTTTACAATATGAACTTTGGATATACCCAGGTACTTTTTGTGGGATCTGTGCCCCGCATAAACTGCCTCCTAATCCTCAAGAGTATGTGATAGGTACAAATAAAGGTGTTTCATTAGTATCTGACAACTACCTTATACACTAACAAATAACCTAAGGTTAAACTCTTATAATTAGTAACAGTAAAGCTGCATAGGGTCTTCTCGTCTATCTAGAGGTAAACAGTATCTGCACTGCTATTCCAATTTCACTGAGACAATCATCGAGACAGCTGTTGTATCGTTAATTCATTCATGCAAAGACCGCATTTAACGGCCAAGGTATTCCGCTACCTTAGGACCCTCATAGGTAAGGCCGCCATTTATCGGGGTATCCTTCAAAACCTTAGTTAAAAACTAAAATAAATCCGTTACCCTTCCGACATTGGGCAGACTTCACACTCAATACTTAGATATTTATCTTGGCAGAGTGCTGTGTTTTTATTAAACAGTCGTACAACACTATTATATGCTTCCTCTTTCTGATAATTTATATAGCCTGTAAAAATACAGGTTAAATTAACGGAAATGGCTCTCCTTATCCCGAAGTTACGGTAGTCATTTTGCCGAGTTCCTTAATGATTGTTCACTCAAACGCCTTTGTATACTCTACTTGCTTACTTGTGTTAGTATTTAGGTACGGTAAATATAATACCGCGAATACAATAATTATTGTATCCTCGTGCATATACTAAGCTTTTCCAGAACCTTTACTACTAAAAAAAGGTTTTATCTTTAGTATATTATTATATAATATATCATCAAAATTACTTTAAATTAATTATTTAGATACCGAAAATTAAATAAAATACCATAAGCTTAAGGCGAGGTTTTCCTTTTTCGTTACTCATGTCAGCATTCTCTATCGGATTATATATAAAATATATATATATAAATACTAAATATATATATATTTAAATATATGTTCTTAAAAATAGAACATACAATAAATATATCCGATGTTCCGCTACCCCACAAAATATAAAATATTTTATGTACAAGGTTTCGGTATATTATTTAGATCCGTTAAATTTTCGGTATTTTTTTCTAAAAATTTTAATCAGTGCTCTGTTACGAGATCTTCAAAAAATGGCCGCTTCTAAGCCTATTTCCTGATTGTATTAAAAAAAAACATCCTTAATTTCACTTAATAATAATTTTGGAACCTTAAACTCTTGTTCAGGGCTGTTTCCCTTTAGACATACAACCTTATCGTACTATGTCCGATTACTCAATATCCATCTTTGCCCTTCCGAGTGCAAATACTCTCCGATAAAATCATTACAATCCCCCGATGTATACAAATATTATAAATAATATTGTCCGAGATCACAATTCTGTACCTGCTAAGATGTAATTTGAATTACCTACTTACATAGGTTTCGCGGAAAACCAGCTATACTAGTCAGTTTTGTCTTTCACTAACTTACCACAATTCCTCGGATATCTATACAACGATAACCCGTTCGGGCTTTTATCACCCTGATCATAGTAAGATCACTAGCCTTCGGGTCTAATCCTAGATACTTATTCATTTTTTCATAATTGGTTTATCTGAGCCAAATATAAATTATTTAGCTTGCATCTAAAATTAACTTGCTGACCCATTATGCAAAAGGTACGCTCTTATTATATAATTTAATTTTCACTCGAGCTGCTTATAAAACTACTATTTCAAATTTTACCTCACGGTACTTTTTACTATCGCTTATATATTATATTTAGCTTTAGAGGAAGGTTCCCCTTTATTCAAACAGATTATATCCATTTTACTTAGTGGTTTTTTAAAAACCTGCTGTTATTAATTAAACTTTACTTAATTAATAATCTCGTTTGATTTATTTTCCTAAAGTTACTAAGATATTTCAATTCACTTTGTTTATTACTGGATTTCTCTTAGAAATTAAGTTTCCCTAATAATTCTTTTAATATACAGCTAATTATCCATAATAATTTCTTTAAATACTTTTTATTTCAAGAAATACACACTACATATGCGCCTTATATATAGTTATATTGGAAACTATATTTAAGGTATAAATACATAGGAATCTTACTGAAACATAATTTTTTATTTCTCGGGTTATTATGATTCGAACATAAAATCTCCTCTTCCCAAAAGAGGCGCCGCAACCAGCCTGGCTCTAACCCGTTATATTATTTTTAATTATTAATTTTTTAAATATAGATATATACAAAATTAGGTTAAATTTATCCTATTACTTTAATAATCTTATTCTACTGTTCAGAGAGTATAGGATTTGAACCCATGAGAAATAAACCTTCTTTCTAGTCTCAAGCTAGATGCCTTAAACCGCTCAGCCAACTCTCTTTTAAATATTTTTATTTATATTTTATAATATAATACATTATATATTATATTGATTCTTCAATGAATCGAACATTGAACACATCCTTATCAAAAATGCGCTTTACCATTTAAGCTAAAGAACCTAAAAAGTCAAGAGCATTCAGACTTGAACTGAAAACAAAAGATTTGAAGTCTCCTATTTTGCCATTAAACTATACTCTTTTCGGAAAAGAAGAGAGTCGAACTCTTAGGTGTCAATACACAAGATTTAGCAAATCTCTCGGCTTACCAATACCCACCTTTCCTTTTAATATTTATATCCCTACTAATATATTTAAAATACGACCAGCTGAATTCGAATCAGCGCACCTCGTTTGGTAAACGAGCAGTCTACCACTAACTTATGGTCATTTAATTACCGGGCTAAACCGGTTTCGATCCGGCATCTACATTCGTGACAAGAATGCCCTTTACCAATTAAGTTATTAACCCTAATCTTATATCTAATAAAATTTATTTATATTTAAATCAACCTAGCTTTATTTATTCTATATTTTATTTTCTTAATTTTTTATAACCAATATAACGTTAAATGATCCTTATTATTCATTAATTCTGCTACCAAGCAAAAATCTTGATAATCTAAAGCTTTAATGACTTCTATTTTGTATACACTAAATATGGGTATTAATTTACCATAAATATATTTATATTTAGTAACTGAATAAGTTACTGCATTATCATTAAAGTGTTTAAAAACATTTCCACTCTAATTTTTTTTACCTAATTATTCCAGAATAATTTAACCCAAACATGTTGACTTACTAATAACCTTAACACTACATTATAACCTATTTTATGCAAAAGTGACTTAAATATATGAACATCTACAAAAAAGCAACTTTTATCACTAAAAAATCCAGCTATTCAGTTATAATCAATATTTGTAGGAACATTAACCTTAGATCTTTCAACTTCCATTATTCTAGGAAAAGATTTTTTTTTCTTGATCTGATAATCCCTTATTTAAACAAGTTTAAACTAACAATTTTAATCAAACCTAGATTATTTAAGTGTTGACCTCTATTAATAAGTTCTACAATACTTTTTCATAAAATATAATCACTATATTTTTGAGTAATTAAATAATATTTATAAAAATAGAGTAATTTTATAATTTATTCATATTTATATATTTATTAACATTATTTACATAAAATGTAAACCAATAACTTTTGGTTAACATCAATATTATACCAGTTATGATCTAGTATATTTATACTTATTAAAAATATAATTTATAAGTTATTTAACTTATTATGACTAGCTGAATTCGAATCAGCACATTTCGATTGGAAGTCGATAATTCTACCATTAAATTATAGTCATTAAAACCTTAGTATTTTAAGATATTTAAGACTATAATCCCTTTTTTTAACAATTAAAAGTCTTATATTTTATCTTTAAACTAAAGTCTTTATAAATTACAATATTCCACATAATGTATTACATATATTTTTAATCTTTTCTTCCTTTAATAATTAAATTAGTATTATCCATCTTTACTCATTGCCCAAATGTATTTTTCCCTCTCATATGATTTCAGTCACGTATACTTTTATCATAGAAAGGACTACCATCCGTTGAATACTTAAGTTTGTTTCTAGCATTTTGAAGATCTGTATAATCTTGGGATGATTTATACGTAAGATTCTTGGACTCAAAAAATTTAGCCCTAATTTCATCAGTATTTACATCAGTCCCATTAGCATCTATTGTTATATTATTAACTTGAATGTTGGGATCTATAAATGTATTTGCAGGTACCTGTGAAAGAATTCCTGTTCATTCTTTTTGACCTGCAGTATGTAAACTATATGAAGCTTTAGCTCTAATCAGACTATAATAATATTCTAAAGCATCTTTTTGTGTTGCAGAATCTGATGTACCTTCTGCAATAGAATCTAATACAATTTTATTATAACCAATTAATTTTAAAACTCAAGGATCTGCCACTCTGTAAGGTGTAAGACCAATTTTATTCAAAAGATCAGAATGTAGATTACATAAATTTCCCTTAACCTCATTTGATAAAGAATTATTCAATATATGTAACGAATTTCTAAGTTCTTGTAAAGTTTCTTGATTGATATTCTCTAGTATATCTGGTATAACCAATGTGTTTACCATTTTTTTTAATAAATTTTTTTTCTCATAATTATATATATTTAATATAATCCTGAAATTGTCAATAATTTTAATATTGAACACAAAATTACCAATAATTTTAATATTATATTAAAATTACCAATAATGCTTCTCAGCTAAGACCTATAGGATTCGAACCTACATTGTAATGATTAAAAGTCATATGTTTTACCATTAAACTAAAGTCTTTTAATATTCTAACAAGAATATTAAATAAAATAAATTCTATTTCTATTGATTCCAAGTTTAATTTTACGTATTTGTTCTATTTCATCTGATGTTTATAGATTTATTATCTAAAATATTTATAATTTAACAAAAATCAGCAAAACTTGTTATTCAATAAAGATAAAATTTATTTACCTCTTAATATAATTTTTTCATAAATTTTTTATAATTTATACTTAATAACCTCAGTAGTATACTGAAATATATAAGAATAATCACACAACATCTACGAAATGTCAGTATAAAATACCTGATTCATATCCAAGATGATGGTGATCTGTTAAGTGGTAAGCCATTAAACGTCATAAACCTACAGCTAAAAAAGCTGTACCTATGATCACATGCAATCCGTGAAACCCTGTTCCTAAATAAAAACAAGATCCGTATACACTATCTGTAATAGTAAAAGAAGATACTGTATACTCTAAACCTTGGAAACCTGTAAATATAACAGCTAATACAATGGTTGCAATAGTACCATATAAAGCTCCTTTTCTATTACCTTGTATTAAAGAATGATGAGCATAAGTTACTGTAACACCTGATGATAATAATATTATAGTATTTAATAATGGTAATTCAAAAGGATTTACACCTTCTATACCCATAGGTGGTCATTGTGCACCTAATTCAACACTAGGTGATATAGAACTATGGAAAAAAGTTCAGAATATAGCTAAAAAGAAAAATACTTCTGACACTATAAACAAACCTACTCCTAGATTTAATCCTCTTTGTACTGCGTAAGTGTGATTTCCTAAATAAGTACCCTCAGAGATAATATCTCTAAATCATAAACCCATAGAATATACCACATTAAATATACTTATTAATACAATGTATTCAAAGAATTCAAATCCGTGCATAAATAAAACTGTTGAAGTTGTAAGTATAAATAATGAAATACTAGTATATAATGGTCATGGAGAAGGCGATACTAAATGAAAAGGATGGTTTTGAAAATTACTTTTTGGTAAATAACTCATACTTAAAAAAAAAAATGCATACAAATTTTTACAGAGTAAAACTTTTAATTACTCTCCTTTTTTATAATCATAATGAATTTTCATTCCTTATAATTATTTTTGTTTTATTGTTATAACAATAGATCCTACCATAGCTAATAATAGTATAACTGAAGCTATAATAAGTCAAATAGCATAATTTGTATACATAACATTACCTATACTAGTAATTTGAGTTATATCTACTAATGAGCTATCTCAAGATTTACTGCTAGTATATACTATTTCTTCAGTAAAATTATTATTATTTAAGCTTTGTTCATTTAAAGATCCATTAAAAAAACTAGAAAAATTACTAGAAATATTTTTTTCTACTAAATTCACAGGTAAAACCTGTGCTATTATATAGTAAAACAATATAACAGTTAATATAGCTAAGGGTACATCGTTATTAGTTTCATTTAGAAGTTCTGAAATTCTAATATTTATTAACATTAGAATAAATAAAAATAAAATAGATACAGCTCCTACATAAACTAATATATAAGATAATCCTATAAAAGTAAATCCTATTGAAATTAACAATACTGATATATTAACAAATAATCCTATTAAAAATAGTACTGATACAATAGGATTTTTACTTATTATTGTAAATATACCTAAAAAAATAGACACTATATATATAATATCTATAAATTCAGGTAAAAGGCCATTGCTAGTAAAATCTTTAATTAAAAATAATTTATCCAAATTTTATTATATAATTTTTCTCATTATTATATATATATTTAACATAATATCAAAAATAAAAAATTTTTAACCTCTGCTAGGAAGCAAGAGATTCGAACTCTTACAAGCATATTGCTATTGAGTTTACAGCTCAACCCATTTTACCAATGATGGAACCTTCCTTAAATCTTTATCTGGAATTGAACCAGAATTGGAATTTTCCTAATATACCTTTTAAAGATTAAAAACAAAGTTTTATTTTTTGTTAATTGTTATTAGTCCCGTGCAATTTCCATTACACGAACCATATTTCGACTTAACACCAATTAAAGTCATGCATACGAAAATAATACCCATATATTTATGTATCTAATTATACACATTGATATATAAATATATCAAACTTATTGCACATACTTCTTTCAGCGCCTGACGAGTGGTTAGTACCTAGCTGAGATAAGATTCACCGTGACGTTGGTGATTCACGATTACTAGTAATTCCTTATTCATGCTGTCGAATTACAGACAACAATCCATTTTATATCCAATTTTGGGGATTAGCTCCATCTCACAATATAGCATCCCTTTGTTAAGGCGTGTGTGGCACGTCTATAGCCCACAATATTTAGGCCATGATGACTTGTCTTAATCCCTTTTATCTATACCAATGTATTAGTGAACCATTTTATATAAACAAATAAAATGAGGGTTTTCGTTAATTAGAGGAATTAACCAGATCTCACGACATTAACTAAAGACAGCCGTGCAGCGCTTGTAATAATTTAATATTATTCAAATTGTGGTAAGGTTTTTCGCGGACTATCGAATTAAATAACATACTTCACTACTGGTTTCAGAAACGGTCTAATGATTTCAGTTTATATGTTGCCATAGTACTCTTGAGGTGGAATGCTTTCACTTTCATTTATAAACTAAATTTATTATCTAGTCTATGACATTCATCATTTTCTGCTTGGACTACTAGGGTATCTAATCCTTCTTGCTACCCAAGCCTTCGTCCCTCAACGTCAGTTTTTACATAGAAAGATGCCTTCGCCGACACCAGTCCCTTTGGTATCAAAGTATTCTATCACTACTCCAAAGGTTCTTCCTTCTCTTATAAAACTCTAGTAAAAAAGTACTCAATTAAAGTTTAATTTACCGTCTAGGTACCCTTTAAACCTAATAAAGATGACTAACACTAGTCTTCTACGTATTACCGCGACTGCTGGCACGTAATTTGGTCAAGACTTATAAATAGAAAATTGTCATTATCATTATTCTATTTAGAATTTTATACGAATTAATCGTTATTGTATTATCACTAATACATTTACATTCTTCCAAGTTACTGGTTCAGTCCTTAGACCATTGACCAATATCCCTCACTGCTGTACTAATACGTATTGGGGTTTTTTCAGACCCAATGTGGTCGATCGACCTCTCAGTCACGACTACGAATGTTAGCTAGAACAGACATTACCTGTTCTACTACCACACCGAGATAAAGAATAACATCTTAAAGCGGAATTTTTTTTTCCTTTTTGTATAAGGGATTTTACCTTACTTTAAGGTAGCCAAATTATCTTTTACTCACCTGTACACCACTACTTCGCACCCTTTAAGGTGCGAAGTCGTACGATTAGCATGTGTCAAGTACTTGGATAGCGTTCAATCAGAGCCATCATCAAACTCAATAAAAAAATTTTTTTTTATAATATATATATTTATATATTTATATTGTAATCTATATTAAAACAGATTCAAAATAAAACACTATTTTTATTAATCTATATAAATATTTTTTTTTTACAAATATTATTTTTTACCTTTTTTTCGCATGGTAGAAATGCCTTAAGCCAGATCCTGTATTAAATATGATTCTAAATAAAAACTAAATATAGGGGGCATGTTCGTAAACAATACATAAATCAACTTAAATATTAATTCATAAAGTTTATTAGTTTCTGTTAGACTCCTTATTATTTAAACAAAACACATTTATATTAAATGTGTTTTATATGTAACTAGTTTTGGACTTTCGAATTTTGTTAATTATATTATAATTAATGTAAATCTAACCCATCTTTAATATAAGAACAAGTTAATACTACAAACACTTGAGCTTGAATAAAAGCAATAGCTAATTCTAATCCTGAAAAGGCTATTATAAATGCTAAAGGTAATAATCCTAAAAAGAAAAATACTATACCACTAGTCATTATATTATATGTAAATCCTCCTAAAATAGATAAAAGCATATGACCTGAAAGTATATTTGCAGCTAATCTTAATCCTAAAGATACATTTCTTGATAAATAAGAAATAAATTCTATTAATACTAATAAAGGTAATAAACCTAAAGGACATCCAGATGGCACAAATAAAGAAAAAAATTTTAAACCATGTTTTTGGAAACCTAAGATTGTTGCACCTAAAACAATAGTAAAACTAATAGAAAAAGTTAAGATAAAATGAGATGTAGATGCAAAACTATATGGTACCATACCTATTAAATTATTTACTAGTATAAATATAAATAATGTATATATAAAAGGAAAATAAACTTGCCCTTTATTCGCATTTATTTGATTTATAACTATACCATGTACAGTAGAATATAAAGTTTCTTGACTTATTGATCAATTATTTGGTATAATTTTATTATTATTTGTGGCTAATAAACTATAAGTTATAATTATAAATATACCTATTAAAAGGTATAAACCTATGTTTGTTAACGAAATATGTAAATGTTTTACAATGTTTGTATCCAACGACAATAAATCCTTAATTTCAAATTGATCTAATGGACTTAATATATTGTTAAATTTTGACATTTTATAAAATTTAATTTTTGTACTTTTAAATTTAATTTATTATTTTTATAGTAGATTAACTATAAAAATCAATAAAGTTATATAAATAGAAAAAATATAGCTTTAATTATAATTTATTTATATAAATACGAGAAATAAAGATACGCACAAATCTTGGTAATACGTATTTAGAAAATACATATATTAAAACTGATAATATCACAAAAGTAAAAACTACTTGATTAACAAAAAAAAATGGTATTAATTGTGGCATATAAATTAATATAATATAATATTGATATAAATACGTATTTATCTGTGCTGATATTTAGATTACAAGATAAAGTTTATATTTATTGAAGTTATATATTTATTGTTTTACAAATTAAAGATAATAATTTTTAGTTATTTATTAATTATATAATGTTTAACCTTCTTATAAAAATTTTATCTTTAGTTCCTTATTATTATTTTTCAGATTCGTCACAATCTGATCGTTATGTAAGATCATCTTTTAGAGTATTAAGACAACATCTGCCTGTTTTTATTTGTAATTTTACAAATATTTTTTATTATGAAATGAAATAGATAGCGTTCTTACGCTGAAAAAAAAAATAAAATTTGTTAAATGTCTTATAAGATTAATAACTTTATTATTGCTTTATCTTATAAATATAAAAGTTAAAAAAAAAATTTTTTTATAAACTTAAATATAAAATTATAGCTCTCAAGATGAATTGAACATCTATACGAATATTAACAGTATTCTGCTCTACCATTGAGCTATAAGAGCTTTATATTTATAAAATTCTTATTCAAGACTCGAACTTGAATCAAAATATTAGAAGTATTCTGCTCTACCATTGAGCTAATAAGAATTACCCCTAGAGGGTAAAGTTTTTAAGATTTTTCTTAATTTACATTATATATTAATGAAGAAACATAATAATGTAGACCATCTAATATAGGTGCTGGATATATACCAAATAATACTGTAAGTATTACAAATATTAAAAGCATAATGAATTCTCTTTTACTAACATCTCCTATATTTTCTTTAAAATAAACAGAGTAAGAACCCCCAAAAGATATTCTATTATACATATATATTGTATAAGCAGCAGAAAATATTATAGAAGAACTAGCTAAAATTCCTAATAAAGGCATTCTTTCAAATACTCCATATAATGACATAAACTCTCCTAAAAAATTTAGAGTTAAAGGAACTCCACAATTACCCAAAGATAATATAAAAAATAAAATACTAAAAATAGGCATAACTTGAGCCATACCTCTATAATAAGTTATTAGTCTAGTAGAAGATCTATCATATAATATACCTCCAGCACAAATAAATAAACCTGAAGAAACAAAACCATGAGCTAAACCTAAGGCTATAGCACCTTCAATACCCTGTATAGTATTACTAAATGCACCTAGAAGATAAA